>Ga0209062_1002250_pt1 | contig 27002 bp, 29 predicted proteins | sample Coa_R2_2_FD_187158 | JGI IMG/M metagenome (GOLD analysis project Ga0209062, IMG submission 187158) | Surface soil microbial communities from Centralia Pennsylvania, which are recovering from an underground coalmine fire - Coalmine... | ecosystem: Environmental > Terrestrial > Soil > Unclassified... | reverse complement strand
GACAGCTTGTAGCTGACAAGCGCGAAAGGCGGGTTCACGAAGGGCTCCAGCCATTCTGGAGCTTTATGGAAAAGGGGATCCTCGCCCTTGGCTGCGTATTTATTGTAATAGGCGACGGTTTGCTGCAACGCCCCTTCGGGCAATCCGGCCTCGCGCTCGACCTCTTCGACAGTCTCGCCTACCGCGACCACTTCGGTGTTCGGCACGTATTCCGGCCGTCCGAAATGCTTGTTGTCGATGAACATGTAGATCTGGTCCGTCAGCTGCTGGGCGGCATAGATCCCGAGCCGCCCGATATAGACGTCTTCGTTGATGAAGCGTTGCGCCTTGTCGTTCAGCATGATGCCGAACGTCAGCTTGGCGGGCGGGTAATGCGCGATGTCGAAAAAGGCTTCGCCCATATTGATCGCATGTCCACCCGCGGCGACACCCAGCAGGATGCCGTCGCCCTTGTCACCCGGATTACCGTGCCGCCGCCCGACAGCCGCAAGCCTCGGGATATGCCTGCGGGTCATCTCCTCGTTCATGATGAAGCCGCCGGTCGTCAGAATCACGCCTTGGCGCGCTTCAATGATTGTCTCGGCATTGTCGATCCGCGCGACGGCGCCGCGGACTCGGCCCTGATCGTCCTGAATGAGCGCGGTTACGCGCGCATCGAAGATCCGATTGGCGCCGGCCGCTTCGACTGCTCGCACAAGCGCCGCCATCACAACCTTACCGCCATCATGATTGGCGTTCGCCGCGAGGTGGCCGCGCGGCACCGGCTTGGCCTTGGTGTTGAAGGGATAGGCACGTTCGTTGCCCGTGAACATCAGCGAGTCCGCAGTCATCGCGACCACGTCGCGTCCGGAGAACAGGGAGCGATTGTATTTGATGCCTAGGCCCTCGACCCAATCGAAATGCTCAGCGGCGCCTTCGGCAAAAGCCCGCATCCGGGCCTCGTCGCCGCAATCGCCAAAACAGGCCAGCAGGTAGTTGTAGAAATTCTCGGTCGTGTCCTCGATGCCGAGATCCTTCTGCAGCCGTGTGCCGCCGCTGCCGCCGAGATACATCTCGCATGCCGAAAGTGCGGTCGATCCACCGGGACCGCTCGACCATTCCAAGATCAGCACCTCCGAGCCGCCGCGTCGGGCTTCGATCGCAGCGCAAGCCCCGGCCCCGCCGTAGCCGGCTATCAGGATGTCCGTGACTTTGTCGAAGCGGGCGACATCCTCGTAACGGCGGATCGGCTTCATCATCGTATCTTCCCCGTAAGCGACTGGATCATCGGCGCCGCCTACCTACGGAAGCGATGCGCCGAAGGCAACTCCCGGCCTTACTTTCCCGGCAGCTCCGCGGCCCTCCGGGCACGGTCGCTTATTCGCTGCCAATCCCCCGCGGCAACGGCGTCCCGCGGCGCTACCCACGAGCCGCCGACGCAGATGACGTTATTGAGTGCGAGGAAGGAGGCGGCATTGCCGGACTCGATGCCTCCAGTAGGGCAGAAGCGTATATCCGGGAATGGGCCTGCCATGGCTTTCAGAGCCGGGACGCCGCCCGCGGCCATCGCAGGAAAGAATTTCAGCAACGTATAGCCGGCATCCCGCGCTCGCATGATCTCGGTCGCTGTTGCGACGCCGGGTAGCAACGGGATCGGCCCAAGCTCGGCGAGCGAATCCGTGAGGCCCGGGCTGACCGCGAAACGTGCGCCGACTTTTGTCGCCCTGGCGACGTCGCCGGGGTTGGCGACCGTTCCGACGCCGACGATGGCGTCTTCGACTTCGGCAGAGATCCGCTGAATTGCCTCCAGCGCCGCCCGTGTCCGGAGTGTCACTTCGAGCATCCGAAGGCCGCCGGCGCAGAGGGCGCGGGCGAGTGGGACCGCCGATCCGGCATCCTCGATCACCAGCACGGGCACCACCGGCGCCAGGCTCAGCATGTCTTCGAGAACCATCTCGGGCCTCCTATCGACCGAAGATCGAGGCGCCGCGCTCGGCGCTGCCGACATCCGCGCGCATATGGGCGAACAGCTCGCGGCCATAGCCGAAGGCGGAGCGTGAAACCTGCGCCAGGTCGCGGCCGGAAAGGTCGGTCTTGGCGTCGAGCGTTCCTTTCTCCGCATCGAGGCGCACGATATCGCCAGTACGCAGGCGCGCCAGCGGTCCGCCCTCCGCGGCTTCGGGCGTCACATGGATCGCGGCCGCCACCTTGCCCGACGCGCCGGACATGCGGCCGTCGGTTACCAGCGCGACTTTGTGGCCGCGGTCGAGCAGCACGCCGAGCGTCGGGCTGAGGCCGTGGAGCTCCGGCATGCCGTTGGCGCGCGGTCCCTGGAAGCGCACAACAGCCACGAAGTCGCGCTCGAGCTCGCCTCGCTTAAAGGCGTCGAGGACTGCGTCCTGGTCGTCGAAGACGATCGCCGGCGCTTCGATCACACGGTCCTTCGGCTGGACGGCCGAGATTTTGACCACCGACCGCCCGAGATTGCCCACGAGCAATCGGATCCCGCCTTCGGGATCGAAGGGCTCGCCGACGGGACGCAAGATCGAAAGGTCGCCGGATCGGGACGGACCGTCGCGCCAGACCAGCGCGTCGCGATCGAGGAGCGGCTCGCTCTGATAATGACGCAGACCAGGCCCAGCGACGGTGCTTACGTCCTCATGCAAAAGCCCGGCATCGAGCAATGTGCGGATGACGAACGCCATGCCGCCGGCTGCGTGGAAGTGGTTGATATCGGCGCTGCCGTTCGGATAAACGCGCGCAATCAGCGGCACTGATTTCGATAGGACGTCGAAATCGTCCCAGCTGATCTGGATGCCCGCCGCGGCGGCGATCGCGACCAGATGCATCGTGTGGTTCGTCGAGCCGCCGGTCGCCAGCAGTCCTACGATGCCGTTCACGATCGCCCTCTCGTCGACGATTTGCGCGAGCGGCGCTTCGCCGGTTCGCGCGAGCTCGACGGCCCGACAGGCGGCGGCGCGAGTCAGCGCGTCGCGCAGTTTCGTGCCTGGATTGACGAAGGCAGTACCCGGCAGATGCAGGCCCATGATCTCCATCAGCATCTGGTTGGAGTTGGCGGTGCCGTAGAAGGTACAGGTGCCCGGCCCGTGATAGGCCTTGTTCTCGGCTTCGAGCAGCGCCTCGCGCCTAACCTTGCCTTCGGCATAAAGCGCGCGTACCTGAGCCTTCTCCTTGTTCGACAGGCCCGACACCATCGGACCGGCGGTGGAGAAGACGATCGGCAGATGACCGAAAGCAAGCGCGCCGATTAGGAGGCCCGGCACGATCTTGTCGCAGGTGCCGAGGCAGATCGCACCATCGAAGGCATCATGAGTGAGGGCGACTGCGGTGGCCATCGCAATCACGTCGCGCGAGAACAGCGACAGCTCCATGCCCGGGCGGCCCTGGGTAACGCCATCGCACATCGCCGGCACGCCGCCCGCGACCTGCGCGGTCGCGCCGACCTCGCGCACCGCTTGCTTGATCAGTGCCGGATAAGTCTCCAGCGGCTGATGCGCCGACAGCATGTCGTTGTAGGCGGTGACGATGCCGATATTGGGAGCGGTCCCCTCCATGGCGCGCAGCTTTTCGGCCGGTGTGGACGCGGCGAACGCATGGGCCCAGTTGGCGCAGGAGAGTTTGCCGCGCGCCGGCTCAGCGCAACGCGCGGCCACCATGCGCTCGAGATAATCCGCACGGCTCTCGCGGCTGCGCTCCGCAATGCGCCGCGTGAAGTCGAGGATGCGCGCGTCAGTCATTCCAGCTCCTGTTCGAGCGCTCAATCAGAAGATCGGCGCCGGAAGGACCCCACGTGCCTGCCGCGTAGGGCTTGGGCCTATGGTCGGTATCGACCCAGCCGTCGACAATCATATCGACCCATTGCCAGGCATGCTCGACCTCGTCGCGGCGCACGAAGAGAGTCGGATTGTCCTTGATGGCATCGATCAGCAGCCGTTCATAGGCGATCCGTCGGCGCGTCGGCGCGCCGGGCTTGAGGCTGAGGGGCAGGGTCTGCAGCCGCATGCCTTCGGTATCGAGGCCGGGCGCTTTGTTCATCAGGAGAAGTTGGATGTCTTCCTCGGGCTGCAGATCGATGACCAACCTGTTGGCGGTCAGGCCATCGCGACCGCTTCGGGAGAAAATAGAGTGCGGCACGGGCTTGAATTGGACGACGATCTGCGTGCGCCTGACCGGGAGCCTCTTGCCCGATCGTATGAAGAAAGGCACGCCGGCCCAGCGCCAGTTGTCGATATCGGCACGAAGCGCGACGAAAGTCTCGGTATCGCTCGGACCGTTCTTCTCATCGACATAGGCGGCACAGGGCCGACCTTCTACCAGCCCGGCCACATACTGGCCGCGGACCGTGTTCTGACGGACGGCATCGCCAGTGATGGGCCGCAATGCTCGTAGCACCTTGACCTTCTCGTCGCGCACTGCGTCCGGCGTAAGGTCCGACGGAGGCTCCATCGCGACGAGGCAGAGAAGCTGCAAGATATGGTTCTGCACCATGTCGCGGACTGCGCCATATTCGTCGTAATAGCGCCAGCGGTCGCCGATGCCGCCGGTCTCGGCGACTGTGATCTGGACATGATCGACCGCAAGATTGTTCCAGAGCGGCTCGAAGAGCGTGTTGGCGAAGCGCAACGCCAGCAGGTTCTGGACCGTCTCCTTTCCGAGATAGTGGTCGATGCGGAAGACTCGATGCTCCGAAAATGCCGCGCCCATAGCCTCGTTGATGATACGCGAGCTTTCGAGATCACGGCCGATCGGCTTTTCGAGCACGATGCGGGCCTTGCCTTCTGCCAGGCCAGCTGCGCGCAGGGCGTTGCAGATCGGGGCGAAGACGCTGGGCGAGGTCGACAGGTAGAAAAGCGGCGCGCGAACGCCGAGGCTGTTCAGCTTATCGGCGAGCCTCGTCATTTGTTCCGGTACGGTGGCATCGAGCGACAGATAGACGATCCGATCGGCAAAATGTCGCCATTCGGCTTCGTTCAGCGGGGCGCCATCGAGCCGGCGGGACACTGCGTCTTTGACGCGCTGAATGAAGCGATCCAGATCGATGGCTTCGCGTGCGGTCCCGACGATCGGAAACCGTTCGGGGAGCAGCCTCTCGCGATCCAGGAAGAAAAGCGACGGGAACAGCATGCGAAGCGCCAGATCGCCCGTTCCGCCGAACACCACCTGGCCGTCCGCCATCTCCGGATTGTCGCGTTTTACCAGTTCTATCATGCACATGCTCCTGCGCGTTTCGTGAACAGGATAGGGCCATGATCACCGAAACGGAACGTGGTTAAGCGCATCGAGAGTTGCGCGCGAACGATCGGCCGATGGCGGGGTTACACAGAATCGCGGGCGATTGCGCTCGCTTGACCGGTAGCACTCTAGCCCGCAAATTTCACCTGAAAGCCCATTGGGGAGAAGTCGCCATGGCAGGATCCAAGACTCATGAGGAGTTTCGGCGCACCCTGGAGCGGAAGGCCGGCCCTTCGGCCAACTCCGGGCCGGGGAGCGAGGAATTGGGCGTCGGGGGACCTTCCCCTGAAGTCGGCGCGCGCGCCGCGCAATATGCGGCCGGAGAGAGAACAGGCCGGCACGAAAGCGCGCACAACAAGCACAATCATCCGCCCAAGGGCGCGCCGAAACATTGAACGCGGTCGGGAGGGGTACCCGCCCGACGATTGGCTCGCCTCTCCCATGGTGAGCGGTTAGGCTGCGCAAGGGAAGGAATTAAAATACGATCTGACGGGGGGAGAAGATGACCGCGCAGTCAAACTTGCGAGACGCTGGGGTGCCGTCGCGCCAAATTGGCGGCTTTATCACGATCGTCGCGGCCACCGCCGCCCTCGGGGGGTTGCTGTTCGGTTATGACACCGGCGTGATTTCAGGCGCCCTGCTGTTCTTGAAGGGCGCATTTGGCCTGACGGCCCAAATGCAGGGTGTGGTGACGAGCGCGGTACTCGCGGGCGCCACGGTTGCAGCAGGCTTCGGGGGATGGCTAGCCGACCGGTTCGGGCGACGACTCGTCATGCTCGTCCTTGCTGTCCTGTTTGTCGTAGGCGCGCTTCTGTCGGCGATAGCGGGCACGGTATCGGCGCTCGTCGCCGGCAGGGTGCTGATCGGGCTCTGCATCGGCGTGGTGTCATTCGTGGCGCCCCTCTATATCGCCGAAGTCGCCCCGCCCGACCGGCGCGGCGCGCTGGTATCGCTGAACCAGCTTGCCATCACGATCGGCATCTTGGTTTCCTATGTCGTCGATAGCGCGTTCGCCGATAGTGGCGCGTGGCGCTGGATGCTCGGGCTGGGTGCGGTGCCCGGGATGGTGCTAGCCGGTGGGATGCTGGTGCTGCCTGAGACTCCCCGCTGGCTGATCAAGCAGGCTCGCGAGGCGGACGCACGAAAGGTGCTGCTGCGCACGCGGAGCGCGGACCAGGTCGACCACGAGATCCAGGAGATCAAGGCGGATCTCTTGCTGGAACATCAGGCGCTTGGCTGGAAGGCATTTTTGGTGCCGGCTATGCGCCGGCCTCTTACGATCGGTGTCGGGCTCGCAATCCTGCAGCAGATCACCGGGATCAATACCGTGATCTACTATGCGCCGACGATCTTCCAATCGGCGGGATTCGAGACGGCAAAAGCCTCGATCCTGGCCACCGCGGGCGTCGGGCTCGTCAACGTGCTGATGACGATCGTGGCGCTCAAGATAATCGACAGGGCAGGGCGCCGCGCCTTGCTGCTGACGGGGACCGCCGGGATGGCGGTCTCGCTGGCCGTTTTCGCCGCGGGCTATGCTTTCGGTGGGGCCCTGCCGGGCTTCCGTTGGATCGCGATCGCCAGCCTGATGGCCTATGTTGGCTTCTTCGCGATCGGGCTCGGCCCCATCTTCTGGCTGCTCATTTCTGAAATCTTTCCTCTCGGCATCCGCGGACGGGCGATGGGCGCCGCGACGATTGCGAATTGGGGCTTCAATCTCCTGGTGGCGCTCACTTTCCTGCAGCTTCTCCAATCGGCGGGGCCTGCCGCGACCTTCCTGATCTACGCGGCCTTGAGCGTCATCGGCTGGTTTTTCGCCTATCGGCTCGTGCCCGAAACCAAGGGCCGAACTCTCGAGCAGATCGAGCGCTTCTGGGTTGAGGGGCGGCCGATCAAGGAATGGTGATGAAGCTCGCGGAGAGGCGGGAATAACCGAACCTTTCGGGCTGCCGATAAACAACAGCGAGACGGACCATGACAGTGCGGGAACCCCGGGTCAAACCGGTCGCGATCAAGGATTTGCGGCCGACCCAAATAACGGTCGGCTTTCGCGAAGTCGCGGAGAAACGAAAGAGATGGCAGGAGCTCGCCGGGTCCAAGGGGGAAGAATTTCTCGGCCGCCATATGATCCCCGTCGTTCTGGGGCCCAAGGGGCGACATTACGTCATCGACCACCACCACCTCGTCCGGGCGCTCCATGAGGAGGGCGTGCGCGACATCCTGATTACCGTCGTTTCCGATTTACGCGGTGTTCACAAGGATTCGTTCTGGGTGATTCTCGACAATCGATGCTGGTGCCATCCCTACGACAGCCGCGGCCGCAGGCGCGGCTTCGATGAGATTCCCGCCTCGATATCCGAGCTGGTCGACGATCCGTTTCGCAGCTTGGCGGGAGGGTTGCGTCGGGCCGGTGGCTATGCCAAGGACACCACCCCCTTCAGCGAATTCATCTGGGCGGATTTCCTGCGCCGACAAATCAAGCGTGGGGAAATCGAGAAAGACTTTCCCGCCGCACTCCGCAAGGCGCTCAAGCTCGCGAAAGGCGCCGAGGCAGGGTATCTGCCCGGCTGGAGCGGGCCGGTCCCGGCGTAACCCGCGAGCTGCAGCGGCGATTAATTCTCGCGTCGCGATACGCTCGACAACTGAATCCGATTGAACCGGTTGCGGTTATTTACCGTATTTTCAGAAAGGTAGGTAAGTCTGCGCGTCGAACTCGGGTGCTCTCGACAAGCGGAAACGAAGCCGCGCGGAGAAGTTGTGCCCTCAATTCCACGGCGGTCCAGCCGTACCGGAGAAATCGACGATGTCTTTTTTTGCCAACCTCGCTATCAGAACGAAGGTGATCGCGGCTTTCGTCGCAGTGCTTGTCGCGACCGCGGGCCTGGGGCTGTTCGCTCTCGATCGTCTTCACGCAGTGAACGACAACGCCGCGGGCATTCTGATCAACTATCTCCCGGCAATCCGGGATCTGGGAAAGGTCTCCGGCCTCACCGAGCAATATCGGGCGCGCACGCTGCTGCCCTTGCTCGCCACGACTCCCGATGACGAAACCGCGGCCGAGGCTGGCGCCAATGACATCAAGACTCAGCGGGACAAACTCTGGAAGGCCTTGGCGCAGTCGGTAAATTCGGCCGACGAGAAGACGATGACGGATCAGATCGAGAAGAGCTGGGAAGGCTATGGGGCGGTCTACGACAAGGCGCTGGCCGCGCTCCGCCAGAATCATCGCGACGAGGCGATGGCGCTTCTGAACAAGGAAGGCGTCCAGGCCATGACCGCGGTTCGGGGTACTACCGAAAAGCTCATCGCCTATGAGACCGATCATGCGTTCGACCAGGGCTATGCCGGTGTCGACATCTACGATTCGAGCGTGGTGTGGATTTATGGCGCCTTCGGCGTCTCCGCTCTGCTCTCCCTGATCGCGGGCCTCTCCCTGGTCCTCGGGGTCTCGCGGCCGATCCGCAAGATGACAGACGCCATGGACCGTCTCGCGAAGCGCGATCTGGAGACCGAGATCACCGGCATCGGCCGCAAGGACGAGATCGGCCACATGGCGGAAGCCGTTCAGGTCTTCAAGCAGGGCCTCATCGATGCCGAGAATTTGGCTCAGCAGCGCGAAGCCGATCGCACTGAGAAGGAGCGGCGCCAGAAGCTGATCGACGAATACGTCGGCAATTTCGACCAGACTGTGCGCGAGACCCTGGACATGCTGGCTTCGGCCTCGACAGAGATGAATTCGACCGCCAGCAGCATGTCGGCGATCGCCGAAGAGACCGGCCGCCAGGCCACCGCCGTGGCGGTCGCGTCGGAGCAGGCCTCGGCCAACGTCTCCACGGTGGCCAGCGCCAGCGAGGAGATGGCGGGCGCCATTTCGGAAATCGCGCGGCAGGTCCAGCAATCCACGGACATCGCCCGCAATGCCGTCGTCGAGGCCAGCAACGCCAACGCGACCATGCAGGGTCTGGCCGATGCGGCGCAGCGCGTCGGCGAAGTGGTGGCGCTGATCAACGACATTGCGTCCCAGACCAATCTGCTGGCGCTCAATGCCACGATCGAAGCGGCTCGCGCCGGCGAGGCGGGCAAGGGCTTCGCGGTCGTCGCCTCCGAGGTCAAGGCGCTCGCCAACCAGACGGGCAAGGCGACCGAGGAGATCTCCGGCCAAGTGACGGCGATCCAGTCGGCGGCCAAGCACGCTGTTGACGCGATCAAGGGCATCGATGCCACGATCACGCGGATCAGCGAGATCTCTGCGATCATCGCCTCGGCGGTCGAGGAGCAGGGCGCCGCCACCCGCGAAATCTCGCGGAACACGCAGGAAGCCGCGTCCGGGACGCAGGAGGTCAATCGCAACATCTCGGGCGTCAATGACGCCGCCGCGCAGACCGGCTCGGCTGCTACCCAGGTGCTCGCCGCTTCCGCCGAACTCGGTCGTCAAGCGGAGCAGCTGCGCGCCGAGGTCGATCGGTTCCTGTCGGATCTGAAAGCCGCCTAGGAGAGCGCTGTCCTTTAACGAAAAGGCCGCGGCTCGGTCGAGCCGCGGCCTTTTTGATTCCGGGTCTTTCGGTAACCCGGTTTTCGGCCCCTTTTACCGTATTTTCAAGAATAGCTGGGAAGTTAGCACATGGCCCACCGCGCCCGATTTCCGCGGCTGAGCCATCCTCCCAGTACGGGATGGAGCAGCGATTGAAGCCAGTGGAGAACCCGGCGATGTCACCGGATAAAGACACCGTCACAGTGAGGAAACGTCGCGTCGGACAGCGGATGAACCGCGCGCGCGCCGATCTTCACGGCTGGACCGCGAGGGCCATGGCCACCTGACCCGCACCCCCAATTCGCGTCGCCTTCATCGAGGCCTGGAACAGCCAAACCATGGAATGGAGCAAGAGATGTCCGTTGATCTGAGCATGCCGGTACTGGTCGTCGACGATTACAAGACCATGATCCGCATCATTTCGAACCTGCTGCGCCAGTTGGGCTTCAGCAATATCGACGAAGCCAGCGACGGCGGCCGGGCGCTGCAGCTGATGCGCTCGCGTCCCTATGGGCTCGTGATTAGTGATTGGAACATGGAGCCGATGACCGGCCTCGATCTGCTGAAGGAAGTCCGCAGCGACATCAAGCTCAAGGACACCCCCTTCATCATGGTCACTGCCGAATCGAAGGTCGAGAACGTCGTCACCGCCAAGTCGGCCGGCGTCAACAACTACATCGTGAAGCCCTTTAACGCCGACACCTTCAAGACCAAGCTCGTCAGCGTTCTGGGGCCGTTCTGAACGTCGTCGTCCAAGGAGTAGTAATCATGAGCGCGAAGCCCGTCGACGACTTGCTTAAGATCGAGAATACAAATCGAGTCGGTCTGATCCAGCAGCTCGAAGAACTGACCTCCTATGTGCGGAAAGTCAGCCGGGAGCTGGCGGCAATCGGTCCGTCGAAGCTTCGGAATTCGCACATTCCGCATGCGACCGACCAGCTGGGTGCGGTGGTCGAGGCGACCGAGCTGGCCGCCAATCAGATCATGGATGCCTGCGATTCGCTGCAGACGGTAGGGATGGAAGTCGGCGGCGAGCACGCCAAGAAGATCGGCGACGCCGTGACCACCATCTATGAAGCCTGCGGCTTCCAGGACCTCACCGGGCAACGGATCGTGACCGTCAGGCAGACGCTGAACGTAATCGAAGGCAGGCTGGGCGATCTCATGCAGATGCTGGGGATCCCGCAAGACCTGCACAACGATACCGACGGACACGATGATGGACTTACCATCGCCGAAAACAAGATGCTGAACGGACCGCAGCTTCCCGGTGCCGCGATCGATCAGTCGGCGATCGACGCCCTGCTCGCCGACATGTCCTGAGGGAGCTCTTTGAGATGAATGACATCCTGGCCGAGTTCCTGACGGAGACTTACGAGAGCATCGGAACGCTCGACGTCGAGCTGGTGAAGCTCGAGCAGGATCCGGACAGTCCCGAACTCTTGTCGAAGATTTTCCGGCTTGTTCACACCATCAAGGGCACCTGCGGTTTCCTTGGGCTGGTGCGGCTCGAGTCGGTTGCCCACGCAGCCGAGGACGTTCTCGGTCGCTATCGCGATGGGGATCTTGCCGCGACGCCAAGCTCCGTGTCGGTCATCTTGCGCGCTCTCGATACGATCAAGGTGATATTGGCCGCGCTCGAACAAACCGGTGCCGAACCAGAAGGCGATGATGGCGAGCTCATCGCCACGCTCAATGCGATCGCGGCCGGCGAGCCGGCCGGCACGCTCGGGGCGCCCCCGGTCGTGGAGGAGCCCGTAGTGGCGTTGGAGCCGACCGTCGGGTCCGCGCAGCCTGAGGCGCCGGTGCCGGAAACTCCGGTCGTGAAAGAGGTCGAAGCTTCCGCTCCGCCGTCGCGGCAGCGGCAAGCGCCGGAACCCGAGAAATCGGAGTCGGCGGTCGCGCTTCAGTCGATCCGGGTCAATGTCGATCTTCTGGAAAGCCTGATGACCACGGTTTCGGAGCTGGTGCTCACCCGCAACCAGCTGCTCCAGATCGCGCGCGCAAAGAAGGACAGCGAATTCGCCGCGCCGCTCCAGCGGCTGAACCAGGTGGTCTCGGAGTTGCAGGAAGGGGTGATGAAGACCCGCATGCAGCCGATCGGCAACGCCTGGACGAAGTTGCCGCGAATCATTCGTGACCTCGCGCACGAACTGAACAAGAAGATAGACCTACAGATGATCGGCTCGGAGACCGAGCTTGACCGGCAGGTGCTGGAGCTGATCAAGGATCCGCTGACCCACATGGTGCGCAACTCCGCGGACCACGGGATCGAATCGCCGCACGAGCGCGCGCAAAACGGCAAGTCTGAGACGGGACGAATCTGGCTAAAAGCCTTTCACCAGGGCGGTCACATCATCATCGAGATCGGCGATGATGGTCGCGGCCTCAACATCGACAAGATCAAGGCCAAGGTGTTGGCCAAGGGGCTGGCGACGGAGGCCGAGCTTACGGCCCTCAACGATGCGCAGGTCCAGCAATTCATCTTCCGACCGGGCTTCTCGACCGCAGAAGCGGTCACGTCGGTCTCGGGCCGCGGCGTCGGCATGGATGTCGTACGCACCAATATCGAGAAGATCGGCGGCACGATCGAGATGAAATCGATCGCCGGCCACGGCTCGACATTCACGATCAAGATCCCGCTTACGCTCGCGATCGTTTCCGCGCTTATCGTCGAGGTCGCCGGCGATCGCTATGCGATCCCGCAGACGGCCGTCGTCGAGCTGGTGCGCGCCACTGAGGCCGGAACGGGCGAGCATCGCATCGAACGCCTCAAGGGCGCCCCGGTCCTTCGCTTGCGCGACCGGCTGCTGCCGCTCGTCGGCTTGGAGTCGCTCCTCAAGTTGGAACGGGCTGACAATGAAGTGGCCCCGACCGAGCGCTTCGTCGTGGTTACCCAGGTAGGCGTGCAGGCCTTCGGCATGATCGTCGACCGTGTCTTCGATACGGAGGAAATCGTCGTGAAGCCGGTCGCTCCTGTCGTTCGCCAGGTCTCGACCTTCTCCGGCAACACCATCCTCGGCGACGGTTCGGTGATCATGATCCTTGATCCAAACGGCATTGCGGCGACGCTCGGGGAGATCATGGGCGCCGACGAGAATATGGCTGCCGAGGCAAAGGCGCGTGCAAGCGACGGCGCCGAGCAGACGACGCTTCTGGTCTTCAGCGCAGGCGCGGGCGGTCCCAAAGCTGTTCCGCTGTCACTTATCGCGCGTCTGGAGGAGTTCGATCGTTCCGCTATCGAATGGGTCAACGGCCAGAGCGTCATCCAATATCGGGGAAAGCTCACGCCGCTCGTTCCGTTTATCGACGGAGCGCTTCAGTCGACGGAAGGCCAGCAGCCGGCGCTGATCTTCGCGGACGAAGGCTGGGTTATGGGACTGATGGTCGACGAGATCATCGACATCGTCGATACGCATCTCGACATACAGCTGCGCACCGACATGCCCGGCATCCTCGGCAGTGCGATCGTGGCTGGCAGAGGCACCGACATCATCGATGTCAGCTATCACATGAATCGGGCCTTTGCGCACAGCAGGGAAGGGATCCATGGGGATGCCGACGACCGGCCATCAAGGCGCGTGCTGGTGGTCGATGACAGCCCATTCTATCGAAACCTCGTCGCGTCGTTGCTCAAGGTCGAAGGCTACCAGGTGACCTCGACCGACGGCGCAGCGGGCGCCCTGGCTCTCTGCGAAGCAGGCGAGAAGTTCGATCTCATCATCTCCGATCTCGATATGCCGGGCATGTCCGGCTTCGATTTCGCCGTGCAGGTCAAGCATGACGAGCGTTGGCGCGAGACGCCGGTGGTCGCGATGTCCTCCCTGACGGAGGATCAGCAAATCGATCGGGCACGCGAGTGCGGCTTCGACGACTACGTCGTCAAGTTCGACCGATCGACCTTGCTCGACAAGCTGTCGCAGACGGTGCGCGATGGAAGGAAAGTGGCATGAGCGAAAAACTCCAGGGGCTCCAGGACGCGGCAGGCAAGGACGATACGCGTGAATTCGTCACGACCGTGATCGCGGGGCAGCTATTCGGCATTCCGGTCCTCAAGGTTCAGGATGTTCTCGGGCCTCAGCGCATCACCCGTATTCCGCTGGCGCCCGCATGGATCGCAGGCGCGCTCAATCTTCGCGGCCGGATCGTGACCGCGATCGATGTTCGCAGCAGGCTCGGCCTTGCCAAGTCCGAACAGGGCGAACAGGTTTCGATCGTCGTGGAGCACAATACGGAGCTCTATAGCCTGCTCGTCGACGAGGTGGGCGAGGTCATGAGTTTTCCCGCCGCCGCGGTCGAGCCGAACCCTACGACCCTCGACGCTTCCTGGCGCGAGATCTCGACAGGAATCGTGCGACTGGATGAGCGGCTTCTCGTGATCGTCGATGTCGCGCGGATGTTCGACCTGGCGCAGCTAGAGGCCGCATAAAATGGAAAACGCGGCTTCCCAAGGAGCTGGAAGCCCTGCGGGGTCCTCTAACCTACCATCGGGAGGAGCGTCGCGCAGGTCCAACATCATTGCATATTTCCTTCAGTCCGGCTCGCCGCGTGTGCTCAATTGCCTGCGGGTCGGAGATGAGCTCGCGAATGCGACCGATGGCCTCGAACACAAGCTTCTTTTCGAGACGCCCGTTCTCAACAAGATCGTCATGTTCAAGGATCTCCGCCAAGTCTCGCGGGGATTTGGAATCGGCAAGGAACTGAAGGTCGGAACGAAGATCTATCTGCCGTTCAACGGGCACCGGCTCAGCGAAGGCGGGCAAACCTTTTTTTTCGAGCGCCGCGAGTTCATCCATATGATGGGAGATGTCGTCGACGTGCGCGATCCCGAACGGCGCAAGGCCCTCGAAGCGGATGCGCGCGTCCTGGAGTTGCTCGACACGCTCCCCTCTTTTGCCCCATTCCTGATCCGCGACCTCTTCGAGCGCGCCCAGGTCGAAGCTGACAAGAGCTATTGCGACATTCCTGAAAGCGAATGGCAAGAGATCCGCGCCTTTATCCGCGAGCGCTTTCGACAGATCCTGTCGGCCGTAACCGGAGAAGGCGCCGCCGAGACGCGCCATGCGCTCGACCGGCTGCTTGACATGCTGTGGGACCTCAAGGATGTGCCCGCCCTCGAGGGTCTCGCGGCGGCCTTCGGTCTGCCAACGGCGAACTGCATCGAACGCTTTCACGCCTGGAAAGGAACGCTCTATTTCTCCTGGATCTTCGAGACGCTGCAGCGCGCCATCTTGGATATGGGATCGTGGCTCAACGACTGGCCGCGTCTCGTGTTGGCCTATCCGCCGATGCTGCGGAATTCTGCGAAGGCTCGCTTTCAATCCCTTCAGACCGAGCTGTTCCGGCATCTCCGGAACGTCGAGTTGATCCTCTCCGAGTATGAGCGGGCTTTCAACGATCTGTTCGTTCATGGATCTGGACCAAGCCGCTTCATCAAGTTCCTGTCCGATGCGCAGACCCATTTTACGGAATGCGGCACCGGCATCGGAATGCTCCAGCACGCGCACGAAGTCTGGGACCGTCTGACCGAATCCTTTCCCAATCGGCAGGCCAATTACGAAATCCTCGACGAGATAATCCACGCGGTGAACAGCGTTCTCGCGCGGCCGATATAGCTAAAGAGCGAAGTAGGAGAACGAAGATGATGTCGTGTCTTGTAGTCGACGACAGTCGCGTCATCCGCAGGTTTGCGCGTCAGATCGTGGAAGATCTGAAATTTGCATGCCGCGAAGCGGAGGACGGCGAGAAGGCGCTCGACGAATGCGTGTCGGACATGCCCGATGCGATCCTTCTGGACTGGAATATGCCGGGGATGTCCGGGATCGAATGCCTGAAGGAAATTCGGGCGATGCCGCATGGCAGCCATCCTAAGATCGTCCTCTGCACGACCAACAGCGAGATCGAGCACATCATGCAGGCGCTCGAGGAGGGAGCGGATGAGTACATTATGAAGCCCTTCGATATGGAGATCGTGCAAGCTAAGTTCGAACAGATCGGTTTGCTCTGAGGCCGGGTCGCCACCCCTCGGAAACAACGAGATGACGCTGACCGCGCCCGCCAATCCGCCGGTACCCAACTCGCCCATTCGCGTGATGATCGTCGACGATTCCGCGGTTATACGCGGCTTGATCGCGCGCACACTCGAAGGCGCGGGCGATGTCGAGATCGCGGTTACGGTCGCCGACGGGCGGCAAGCGATCGCGGCTCTGGCGCGCCATCCGGTCGACGTCATCGTACTCGATATCGAAATGCCCGAGATGGATGGTCTCTCGGCCATTCCTTTCCTGCTGGAAAAAGCGCCTCACGCCAAAATCATCATGGCGTCGACACTGACACTCAAGAATGCCGACGTCACGCTGAAGGCACTTGCCGCGGGCGCCGCCGACTACGTTCCCAAGCCGACCTCGTCGCGGGACATGATGGGGCCTGCGGCGTTCAATCGGGAGCTTCTGGAGAAGGTCAGGTCGCTGGGCGCCGTCGCGCGCTCCGGACGCCCCGCACATTCGACGGATCGACGCCTCTCGGCTGTTCCCGCTCGCCGCGCGCTCCTTGTCGAGCCGCCGTCGCAACCTGTGTTGCGCGCAGCGTCGACGATGGCGCCCCAAATCATCGCGATGGGCAGCTCGACCGGCGGACCGCAAGCTCTTTACGACGTGCTGAAGCATCTCGCCCCGACCTTCAATCTGCCGATTCTGCTGACCCAGCATATGCCGCCGACCTTCACGACGATGCTGGCGCATCACATCACGCGGATCTGCGGCGTGGACGCGGTCGAAGCGACCGACGGCATGCCGGTCGAACGCGGCCGTATCCATATTGCGCCCGGCGACTTTCATATGAAGGTCACGAACACCAGAGCGGCGCCGGTCATTCGGCTCACGAAGGAGCCGCCTGAAAATTACTGCCGTCCGTCCGTCGATCCGATGATGACGAGCATCGTCGATATCTATGGTCCGGCCGTGCTCGCGGTCATCCTCACCGGCATGGGGCATGACGGGCTACGAGGCTGCAGGGCGGTTGTCGCGGCTGGCGGCTCGGTCATCGGCCAGGATCAGGCGACGAGCGTCGTTTGGGGCATGCCGGGCGCGGTGGCGAATGCCGGGCTTTGCTCGTCGATCCTACCGATTGACCAGATCGGTCCGAAACTAAGAACGATTACACTCCCGAGGGCATAGGAAATGCGTCCACAAGACTTCGAAACGCTGGCGCGGGTAGTGAAGGCGCAATCCGGATTGGAGCTGACCCCGGACAAGGCATATTTGCTTGAGGCGCGACTTGCGCCCATTGCCCGCAAATGGAAGCTCGAGAACGTTGCTCAGCTCGCCGATCAAGTGCGGAGCAGGCCAGCGGATGTGCAGATCCGCGACGTCGCCGAGGCGATGACGACGAACGAGTCGTTCTTCTTCCGCGACATCAAGCCGTTCGATCTCGTCCGCGACGTCATGCTGCCGCAGCTTCTGAAGGCGCGTGCGGATCGGCGGACATTGCGCATCTGGTCGGCTGCCTCTTCGTCCGGACAGGAAGCCTATTCGCTGGCTCTGCTGTTGAAGGAGCGCGGCGCCGAGCTCAATGGCTGGAAAATCGAGATCGTCGGGACCGATCTCTCGACCGAGATGGTCGAGCGCGCGCAATCGGGCGAGTACAGCACGTTCGAGGTGCAGCGCGGCATGCCGGCCAAGCTGCTCATCAAGTACTTCAAACGGAACGGCGACAAATGGCAGCTATCGGACGAGATCCGTTCGATGACCCACTTCAAGCGCGCCAACCTGCTCCATGATCTGTCGTCGCTGGGCAAGTTCGACATCGTCTTCTGTCGCAACGTGCTCATCTATTTCGATCTCGCGACAAAGCGGCAGGTACTCGCGGCGATCGCCAAGCAGATGCCGGCGGATGGATATTTGGTGTTGGGTGCTTCGGAGACTGTTCTGGGTATAACGGACAAGTTCAGGACGTCCCAGGGAACGCCGGGTTTCTATACGCCTGCGGATGCCGCCGACGGCGGGAAAGTGCGCCTGACAGGCTGATCAGCTCGGGGAAGCAGCTCCAGAAACCGATCGATCATCGCCGTTACCTGGTCGGGCACGATTAACTGGATGAAGTGTCCGGCGCCGACTACCTGACCGACGCGCCAGTTGGTTCCGAGCTGCTCCAGCGTCTCGACGTCGGTGAAGGGGCGGTCCGCGAGCAGGAAGAGGGCGGGCACCATACAGTCCCGCGCTGCGGAGGCCGCGTCGAATTCCAAGACCGTCTTGCGCATCGGCTCTCTGACATGGCTTGGCGCCGACATCATTTGTTCGATGATCCGATCTCGTAGATCGACCGGGTCATCAGGCCCGAATAAGCGCGCCGCTAGGAATCGGGCGGATTGAGCTTGGTTCTCCGGCCCTGAGACTGCGCCGTGGGCGTGACCGAGCTCGGCCTGGCGGCTCGCCGCGCTTCGCACGCCCGAATCCAATAAGACGATGCCGCCGAGCATGTCGGGCTGGTGGATCGCCGTATAGAGAAGCGTGCTCCCGCCGAAGCTATGGCCGATGCCGATAGGCCGCCGCAGCCCGAGAGATGAGCAAATGAGTCCGATGTCATCGTTGAACATTGCATTGGAATAGTCGCTCCCAGGCTTATCGCTCGCGCCATGTCCGCGCAGATCGATCGAGACGACGCGATGCTTGCGCGCGAAATGGTCGAAGAGCGGCTGCATGTGCGTGTGATCGCACTGCATTCCGTGCACCAGAAGGATTGACGGATCCCCTCGACCGGCTTCGGTATAGGCAAGTCGCACGCCGTCCCGCGTTACGTACTCCATCTACTCCCCCCGATCTGGCGCTTGCCTTCTATTTGGGGTGCGGCGCCAGCCAGACCGCGTTCCACCAAATTGTCGAATAAGCCTGAGCGTCCGGGTCCCAGGCGAGGTGGGTCATGACCGTATCGCCTTTACGATAGCCGTCGGACCATTCGCCGGGTAGGAGATGCCCGTCTGGCCCGCGCTTAGCCGAGCGCATGCGCACGATGACCGTGCGCCCCCAGGGCAGCCAGGCAAGCATGCGCGGCCGCCGCACGATGGGCCTTCCCTTGATCACTCCATAGAATTTGAGCGTGGCGACCCGGCCGCTGCGATCTTCCAGGCGATGGATCGAAACGACACGGGCCCGGCCCGCCAAGTCTGCTCTGGCGAGCAGCTCGTCGGGCGTGAGCGGTGCGGGCATCCCTTTGGTCGCGAGCATCATCTGTTCTATGGAAGCCGCGAAGAGTTAAACATTGGCGAAGCGGCCCAAAGCTACGGAAATTAATCGCAGATTCGCTCCGACATGAATACTGAAATATCAATCGGACCTAGAAGAACCGGCCGCCGCCGATCCGATAAAGGGCGAGCACCAGGATCAGCGTGATCGCCACGATCCGGAGCATCCATCGGATCATGGTCCGCCGGAAGGAGTTCGAGCCGGTCTGCCAGCGCTCCATGTCTTTCTGACGCTGCTCGGCTAGTCGGGCGCGAGCTTTGTTGACGAGGGGGGAGCGACTCATGGGCTGATGCGGGGTTAATCCTGCCCCTTAAATCGGGAATGCTTGGGCTGGGATCAAGCCGAAGGCGACTCGATCTGCAAAACGCGTTAACGCGTGCCGGCGCCGCGGCTCGATCGCTCCAGGCGACCGGCATTGAGGCTGCGGTGCTCCTCAAGGGTCTTATAAGTTCGGTTGCGCTTGGCCTTGACGTGCTCGAATAACATATGGATCACGAACGTGGCCGCCCCGATCGTGAGGATCAGGCCGAAAATTCCGGGGATTATCCAGCTCGTATCGTCCATGTCGGAATCGTGCTCTTCCCTCTACGCCCGACTAGCGACTGTATAGGAATTTACGTTTCTGAACCATGAAAGGCAAAAGCCGCGAAGTTGGTTCCCCTAGAATACCTTAGGAGTACACGTCACAGGATCGCTAATCATTTAAGGGAGGATTCTGTCCATGTCACCTGAAAGAGGGCCCGTCTTCGTTCTGGTGCACGGCGCCTTCCATGGCGGTTGGTGCTGGCGGGCGGTCGCCGACCGGCTGACCCGGGCGGGGGCGCGCGTGTTCGCGCCAACCTGCACCGGGCTCGGGGAACGGGCCCATCTGCTCACGCGGGACATCACCCACGAGACCTTCGTCCAGGACGTGGTCGGCGTGATCGAGGCCGAGGAGCTCGAGGAGGTGATCCTGGTTGGCCACAGCTTCGGCGGTGTGGTCATCAGCGGGGTTGCGGACAGGCTGCCCGAACGTCTGCGCCATCTGGTGTATCTGGATTCGGTCATCCCGCCGGTCGGTCGCGCGCCCATCGACATCCTGCCGCGCGAGGTGGCCGCGGCCCGGATCAGGGCGGCCGAGGAAACGTCCGGTGGCCTTACGATACCGGTGCCGACGCCCGGTATGTTCGGCGTTCCCGACGGCCCGTTGGCCGACTGGATGGACCGCAGGCTGACTCCCCAGCCGCTCGCCTCCTACACCACCCCGTTCCGGCTTGCCGGGCCAATCGCCAACGGCAGGCCGAGGACTTATGTCCTTTGTACCGATCCCATCTACCAGCCGGTGTCGCCGACCTACGAGTGGGTTGTAGAACAAAAGGATTGGCCGCTTCGCAAGCTGCCGGCCTGCCACGACGCCATGATCACCGAACCGGGACTGGTTGCGGACCTGCTTCTCGAGCGCGCGAATCAGGGGGCGAAGCAATGATCGATGTCGCGAAATTTCTCGGTACCTGGCGTCTCGTGTCCTGGACGATACCGGACGAAGGCGGCGTGCCGCGCCATCCTCTTGGCTCCGATGCCAAAGGCCTGCTGAGCTACGCGCCGGACGGCTACATGTTCGCCGCGCTGATGGCATCGGGTCGCCCGCGTTTTCTCGGCGGAGATCCGCTCGGCGGAACGGCCGAAGAGTGTAGGGCAGCGACGCACGGCTATCACACCTATTGCGGTCGTTACCGGCTGGAGAAGGACGCCGTAGTCCATACCGTGGAACTCTCCCTGTTCCCCAATCTGATCGGCCAGGAGCAGGTCCGGTATTATCGTTTCGACGGCGACCGCCTGCTGCTGTCGACGCCGCCGCTGCTGCGCAACGGCCTTTCCGGTGTGGCGCAATTGGTCTGGGAGCGCGTTCGGCACGATTGAGGCAAGAAGATGACGGAGAAGCATGACAAAATTGTCATCTCCTCGTCATCACTTGGACAAACAAAGGCACGCAGGGCGCTGTTTCTTTTCTCGTTTCATCAACATAAGTTCGAGAAAGGAATCCAATCATGCGTCGGACTTTCTTGCTTGTTATCTCCGCCCTTCTCGTAGCGACCCAGCTTTCAGGCTGCGTCGTTTATGAGCGGCCTTATCCACACTACTACTATCACGGCTGGTACTATCGCTAAGCGCGGAGTCCAGCGTTCCAAGGAGGGATGAATGAACAGAAAGGCACTTGCGCTGTTGGCGTGCTTCGGCGCGACGCTCGTCTCGCTGCCGAGCGCGCTCGCGGGCGTTCGCATCGAAGGCGAGCTGATTGTTCCGCCCGTGGTGGTCGCTCCTGGGGCACCGCCGCCGCTTCGGCCGGAAGTCGTGCCCCCGCCGCCTGGACCGCCCGAGGCGATGGTCTGGGCTCCGGGCCATTGGGAGTGGAACGGCCGTACCTATTTTTGGGTCGGCGGTCACTATGTCGAGCGTCCAGAGGTTGGGCTGGTGTGGGAGCCCGGGCGCTGGATCGACCGCCACGGCCACTGGGAATGGGTCGGCGGGCATTGGCGCCGCTGATAGAGCCGCGATGGAAACGGAAAGGCCCGCTTCGGCGGGCTTTTCTTTAGGCGACATTGCGGGCGCCGGCTCCGGCCTGGATGTCGATCACAGCCCCCGTGATATGCCGGGCCGCGTCAGACGCCAGGAACAGGACGGGCTCCGTCACCTCCTCGGGTTCCACCCACGGCACGCCTTGCGGCAGAGAGGGGTGTTGCCGCATCAACGCCTCGAACTTCTCCTTGGTCGGCATAGGGTCGTCAGGCAGCGCGCGACGCCAGACTTCAGGGTTGCTGCCCATGGGCGTGTTGACGGCCGTCGGACAGACCGCATTGACGGTGATCCCGTCCAGCCCGACCTCGAGGGCAACGGACTTCGTAAGACCGATGACGCCCCATTTCGATGCGGCGTAGTGAGCGAGCTGCGCATAGCCCATCCGGCCGGCCTGGGAAGAAGTGACCACGATCCGGCCGTAATTCCGTTCCTTCATCGGCGGCACGACTGCCCGGATGCAGTTGAAGACGCCGACCAGGTTGGTTCGGATCATATCGTCGAAGGCCTGGTCGCTGATCTGCAGCAGAGGATGGTTGCCCAGGATCCCGGCATTCGCGAGCAGGATGTCGATCTTTCCGAACTGCTTGAGCGTCCGGGCGACGACGTCCGTGACGGCCTTGGGATCGCGGACATCGGCCTTGATCGCCAGACACCGGCCGCCGGCGGCCTCCAGCAGCTTGACGGTTTCGTCCATGTCGGCCCGGGTCGCCATCGGATAGTCGACGGTCGGAATCTGCTCGAGTATGTCGCACAGCACGACCGCGGCGCCCTCACGCGCGAGCCGCACGGCGTGAGAGCGGCCCTGTCCGCGTGCGCCGCCGGTCACGACCGCGACGCGGCCCTCGAATCGCCGCGCTTCCTTGGGGACTTCGGCCGCCGCCGCGCGATCGAGAGAAGCAAGGGAAACCGCGCCGGTCAATCCGGCAACCCCCGTCGTGCGCAGCAATTCCCGGCGGGACAGATCGGTATCGTCGCTCTGGGATTTCGACATTGCCTGCCTCCTGTCAATGCGCGCCCAAGCGGACGGCGCGGTCGGGGTTCTCTTCATAGGGTGGAGAGTAGATGACGAGCACCTGGATCGGCTCGTCGCCGATTGCGGTGAAGACATGCGGCGCATCGGCCGGGAAGGAGCAGCAATCGCCGGGACCGAGTTCGGCCGTCTCGCCGCCCACCTCCGTGCGCGCCCGCCCTTTCAGCATATAGCAGATCTGCTCGATGCCCGGATGGGCATGGGGCAGGGCGCCCTGGCCCGGCGTCACGGTCCCGAGGATCATCTCGATCTTGCCCGCGCCGACGGTCTCGCGCCCGATCAGCCGCTTGTTCCAGGTGCCGGTGTGATTGGCGGGCTGATAATCCGGCACCTCCGCTGCGCGGACGAAATAACGTGATGCCATCAATGACCTCCCATGTTGATCGTCCGCCGCAGGCGACGGCGCTTGCGTCCATTATCGCCGGAAAGCATGGTGCGGCAAACGACCTAGCCGCAGGGGAAGCATGGAGGCGTTCGATTATGTCATCGTGGGCGCGGGTTCGGCTGGCTGCGTGTTGGCCAATCGTCTTTCCGCCGACCCCGCCAACCGCGTGCTGCTGCTGGAGGCGGGCCCGCGTGACAGCTCGCCCCTGATCCGGGCTCCTGGGGGTCTTTTGCCGATCATGATCGGCGGGCTCTATGCGTGGCGCTATCGGACCGAGCCGCAGGCGCATCTCGACAATCGCGTCCTCTACTCGCCGCGCGGCAAGGTGCTTGGCGGGTCGAGCTCGATCAACGGCATGGTCTATTGTCGGGGCACGCCGACCGATTACGACACCTGGCGTCAGCTCGGCAATGAAGGCTGGTCGCACGCCGATTTGCTGCCGTACTTCAAACGCGCCGAGACTTGGCACGACGGGGAGGATGCCTGGCACGGCGGCTCGGGCCCCGTCCGGATCACCAGGCCCGGCGTGCGGCACCCTCTTGCCACGGCGTTCGTCGAAGCCGGGCAGCAGGCCGGATATCCCTACAATCCCGACACCAATGGGGCGTCGCGCTTGGGCTTCGGGCCGGTCGATCTGACGGTCGGGAACGGGCGACGCTGCAGCAGTGCGACCGCCTATCTTCGACCGGCGGTACGGCGTCCTAATCTCACGGTGATCACCGATGCCCATGCAACGCGCATCCTGTTCGAAGCCGCCCGCGCGGTCGGAGTCGAATATCTGCGCAAAGGGAAGCGCGAGCAGGCGCGCGCCGATCGCGAAGTGATCCTGTCCGGCGGCGCGCTCAACTCGCCGCAATTGCTGATGCTCTCGGGGGTCGGCGATGCCGATCATCTGAAGCCGCTCGGCATCGCGCCCGTGCTCGATCTCAAGGGAGTCGGCCGCAATCTGCAGGACCATCTGGCCGGTCATGTCCGCTTTGCCTGCAGCCAGCCGATCTCGCTCTACAACTATATGAGTCCGATCGCCGCCGCGACAGTCTTCGGGCAATATGTGTTGTTTCGCAGCGGTCCGCTCGCGAACAATGGGATGGAGGCGATCGCCTTCGTGAATTCGGAGCCGGGGCTCGACGAACCCGATGTCAAATTCCATTTCTCGATGGCGCTTTACCAGAATAGTGGCCGCGAGATCGTGAAGCGCCACGGCTATTTCGCCCATGTCAACGTCCTACGTCCATCTAGCCGCGGCCGGATCTCGTTGCGTTCGGCCGACCCGCTGGCGCCGCCTGTCATCGACCCCAACTTCCTCGCCGAAGAAAGCGACCGTCGAATCCTCCGCCAAGGGGTCCGGATTGCGCGCGACGTCTTTATGCAGAAAGCGTTCGACCCATATCGAGAGGAGGAGCTTGGCCCGGGTGCGGCCGCCAAGACGGATGATGAGATCGACGCCTATCTGCGGGCGACCGCCGAAGCCGACTATCACTCCGTCGGCACCTGCTCGATGGGCAATGACGCGATGGCGGTGGTGGACGATCGGCTTCGGGTTCGCGGCCTGGAATGCCTGCGCGTGGTCGACGCTTCGGTGATGCCACGGCTCGTCGGCGGCAACACCAACATGCCGGTCGTCATGATTGCGGAAAAGGCTTCCGATCTTATTCTTGGGAAGCCGCCTCTGCCGCGCGCATACTGAGCGGATATTGAAGAGGGGAGACGTGCGATGGAGTCTCGTAACGTTGGAAATTCCGGCCTGAGGGTCTCGGCGGTCGGCCTTGGCTGCAACAATTTCGGATGGGGGATTGATCTCGATGCCTCCCGGGCGGTGATCCATAAGGCGCTCGACGTCGGCATCACGCTGCTTGACACGGCCGACGTTTACGGCGGGCAGGGCGGGTCGGAGAATGTCATCGGTCAGATCCTGGGCGCCCGCCGCAAGGATGTCGTGCTGGCAACCAAGTTCGGTATGCAGATGGATCAGGCAGGCGTCATGAAAGGCGCCTCGCGCCGCTATATCATGTCGGCCGTGGAGGCGAGCTTGAAACGACTCCGCACCGACTGGATCGATCTCTATCAGCTTCATTTCCCCGATCCGCTGACGCCGATGGAAGAGACGCTCCGCGCGCTGGACGACCTCATCCATCAGGGCAAGGTGCGTTATGTCGGCTGCTCCAACGTACCGGCCTGGCGGGTGGCTGATGCCTATTGGATCGCCGAAACCGAAGGGCTGAATCGCTACGTCTCGGCCCAGGACGAATACAGTCTGCTGGTGCGCGGCCTGGAGACGGATCTGAAGCCTGCGCTCCAAGCTTACGGTATGGGGCTTCTGCCCTATTTTCCGCTGGCGAGCGGGTTGCTGACCGGCAAGTACAAGCGCAACGAGCCGATGCCCGAGGGCACCCGGCTCGCGCGGGCCAAGGGCGTCAGCCATTTCGAAAAATTCCTGACTGACGAAAAATGGAACGCGGTCGAACGCCTGTCGGGCTTCGTCGCGGAGCGCGGCCACACGCTGCTCGAACTCGCCTTCTCCTGGCTGTTGGCTCAGAACCCAGTCTCCAGCGTTATCGCCGGCGCGACCAAGCCTGAGCAAGTGGAGAAGAACGCTGCGGCTGCCAATTGGAAACTCTCGGCCGAGGGCCTTGCCGAAATCGACAAGATCACCGGGTAAGTGAGTGGAGGGCGCCCATCTGGCCGATATAGCCGACCTCGCCATTGTGGCAGGCTTCCGGCGAACCGACCAAGAACCATCGCGCGCGTGTCCTTGCGCCAACCCTCCGGTATAGTGGCGGCGAACAGGAGCCATTCATGATCAAGATCACCGGCATCAACCACATCGCCATCGCGGCGCCGTCACAGCTTGCGGAGATGCGCCGCTTCTATGTCGACGTGCTCGGCATCGCTTCCGTCCCACGCGCGATCCCGAAGGAGTTGGAGGAGACCATCCCGGGCTTCTGGCTCGACTTCCCTGTGACGCACACCCAAATCCACGTCCTGGAGAGCGAGGAGCAGGCGCCGAGCCGCGAGCACAAGCCGATCTCGATCGGCCCGCACACGGCCTACACGGTGGAGAGCGTCGAGGACGCGGCACGCCACCTTGAAGCCCTGGGCGTCCCGTTCCAGCGCAGCGGGCCCGTGATCATCGTGGTCGATCCGGGCGGGAACACGGTCGAGCTGCGCGAAGGCGGCCACGCCACTCCGCCCATGCCGGCGGCCGCCGAATAGGCGTCACTCCGCGTCGTACGCGCCCTCGCCGAACCAAATGATTGCAGTTGGCGCGCCGGTCTATGAAGCCATCCAGGGACGCGACGACAGTCAGTGCGCTTGGGTGTGCGGGTTGACGGGCGTGAATGCGCCCAGCAAGCAAACCCGGCCGGTATCATTCAGCCGGACCGTCACCAGGTTCGAGCACAGCTCGTCGCTTCCCGGATTGGTTGGCTGGTACGTAAAGCCTTCCCTGTTGATCCTCAGGCCGATGCATCGGCTCACCAGGGTATTTTTCCAGATCACATGGTTTCGCATGTAAAAGAGGATCGTGCTGTCGTCCGGGGTTTCCGTGTGATCGATCAGGTACGAGCGGATGCAGACCGGTTTGCTCGCTGCATCGGCAGCGTCGGACAACGGGGTCATTGCGATCCCGGCTAATGTGGCAGCGAGGCAGGCCAAAACGCGGTGTTTCATGGTTGCCTCCATCGGCATTCGGATACGCTTCACCTCCTACATATAGTCCACTCGTTCACCTCGAGGATTCCCGGAGTGGATCGAACCGGGACAGGCGTGGGTTAAGGCATCGGGGGCGGCGAAGGGGTTGTCCATGCCGAGCGACGAAGACCTAGTGGATAAAATCTGAGGGAAGAGTCGGAAAGTGGATTCCCGGCGGTGTGGGGTCGTGCGAGTCTGGGCGATGCATAGCACGGCCCTCGACTTGAATTTTGCGGATCGGTCTCGCCTTGAGGCGATCGCGTCGGATCGGAACAGCCCGCAGAAGTACGTCTGGCGTAGCCGGATCGTGCTTCTGACGGCGGAGGGCAAATGCGCCGCGGA
>Ga0209062_1002249_pt1 | contig 27015 bp, 25 predicted proteins | sample Coa_R2_2_FD_187158 | JGI IMG/M metagenome (GOLD analysis project Ga0209062, IMG submission 187158) | Surface soil microbial communities from Centralia Pennsylvania, which are recovering from an underground coalmine fire - Coalmine... | ecosystem: Environmental > Terrestrial > Soil > Unclassified... | reverse complement strand
CCGCCGCCGGCACGGCCGGCATCACTGCCGTGGCTGGGATGTATGGCTACACCACCAAGCGTGACCTCAGCGGCATCGGCGGCATCCTGTTCGTCGGCCTGATCGGTATCATCATCACCTCCCTGATCGGCCTGTTCCTCCATCTGCCGGCGCTGTATGTGATCATCTCAATGGCCGTCGTGGCGGTGTTCTCAGGGTTCATCGTGTACGACATGAACCGCCTGGCCCGGACCAAGTTCGCGACCGAAGGCGACGCCATCATGTTCGCCGTGGGCCTCTACCTGGACATGGTGAACATCTTCGTCGCCCTGCTCCAGCTCCTCTCCATCTTCGGTGGCGGCGGAGGCGGCGGCCGCCGCAGCGACTGGTAGGAGAGCGGGTCCAGGACGCAGCGCCTGGCGGGGTCCGGGGTGTCCCCGGACCCTATGAGCAGCTGGGTGGCGGGGGCCGCAATAGAATGCGGCACGGTGGCAAGTGAGCGGGCTTGAGGCTTTCCTGAAGGAGCTCGAGCGCGAGGGCGACCTGCGGCGGATCAAGGCGGAGGTCGATCCGCACCTCGAGGTGACGGAGATCGTTTCCCGCGTCATCGCCCAGGACGGGCCGGCGCTGCTGTTCGAGCGGATCAAGGGCTCGGCCATGCCGCTGGCCATCAACGTCTTCGGCGCGCAGCGGCGGATGTGCCGCGCCCTCCGCGTGCAGCAGCTGGACGACGTAGGCCAGCGGCTGGCGGAGATGCTGGAAGCCGAGATCCCGCAAGGCCTCGGCGGGATCAAGGACCTGATGGGCAAGCTCGCCACACTGCGAGCCGTGCCGCCCAAGCACATCCGCTCGGCCCCCTGCCAGGAGGTGGTCCGCAAGGGCGCCGAGGTAGACCTGACCATCCTCCCCGGCATCCAGGCCTGGCCGCGGGACGGCGGCGTGTTCCTGAACCTCGGCCTCGTCCATACCAAGCACCCGGACACCGGCCAGCGCAACCTCGGCATGTACCGCCTGCAGCGACACGACTCGCGCACGCTTGGCCTGCACTGGCAGCTCCACAAGGACTCCAATGCCCACCACGCCATTGCCGAAGCCCGAGGCGAGCGGCTGCCGGTGGCCATCGCCTTCGGCTGCGACCCGGTCGTGACCTATGCCGCCTCCGCGCCACTGCCGCCCGGTATCGACGAGTACCTGTTCGCCGGCTTCCTGAAGCGAGAGCGCGTCGAGCTGGCCGACTGCCTCACGGTGCCGCTGCAGGTGCCGGCCAGTGCGCAGGTGGTGCTGGAGGGCTGGCTCGAGCCCGGTACCCGGCAGCCGGAAGGCCCGTTCGGGGATCACACCGGCTTCTACACGCCCGTGGAACCCTTCCCGGCGCTCACCGTCGAGTGCATGACGATGCAGCGGGAACCGATCTTCCAGACGATGGTGGTCGGGCGGCCCCCGCACCAGGAGGATCGCTGGCTCGGCAAGGCGACGGAACGCATCTTCCTGCCGCTGATGCGCCTTTCGGTCCCGGAGATCGTCGACTATGACCTCCCAGTGGAGGGCGTGTTCCACAACTGCGCCATCGTCAGCATCGAGAAGCGCTACCCGAAGCAGGCGCAGAAGGTGATGAACGCCATCTGGGGCACTGGCCTGCTGTCGCTCTCCAAGCTCGTCATCGTCGTGGATGCCGAGTGCGACGTCCACGACTATTCCGAGGTGGCCTGGCGCGCGCTCGGCAACACCGACTACAGCCGCGACCTTCTGCTGACGGAGGGCCCGGTCGATCACCTGGACCACGGCTCGTACCAGCAGTTCTGGGGCGGCAAGGCCGGCATCGACGCCACTCGCAAGCTCCCCGGCGAAGGCTACGCCCGCGGCTGGCCCGAGGTCATCGCCCAGGACCCCGCCGTGGTCGAGCTGGTGACCAGCCGATGGGCGGAGTATGGGATTTGAGCAGCAGTGTCACCCTGAGCGTCGAGCGAAGGGTCTCCTGGAGAGCCTCTTGATCGGAGGCCGGATGTCGTCAGCGTCGTCCGGGGATGCTTCGCTCGACGCTCAGCATGACATTGGGTTTTCTCACCCCCTACGCAAGTTCCGGCGGTTCGTGGCCTTCGAGCATTCCGTGTTCGCGCTGCCGTTCGCGTATTTGTCGGCGCTTACGGCCATGTTCTCCCTCAGCGGCCGGGTCGACTGGCCGCGGCTGGCGCTGATCACCGTGGCCATGGTCGGCGCGCGCACCTTCGCGATGGCCACCAACCGGATGATCGACCGGCAGATCGACGCGCGGAACCCGCGCACAGCCCAGCGCGAGCTGGTGACCGGCGCGATGTCCCTGCGCAGCGCCTGGCTGGGCGCCGCCCTGGCGCTGGCGGTGTTCCTGGCGGCCGCCGGCCTGCTGTCGCCGCTGTGCCTCGCGCTGGCGCCGGTGGCGGCGGTGATCCTGGTCATCTATCCCTACGCCAAGCGGTTCACCTGGGCGCCGCACGCCTTCCTCGGCCTGGCGCAGGCCATCGGCCCCATCGGCGCCTGGATCGGCGTGACCAATGGCGTCACCTGGCCGGCGGCCATGCTGGGCATTGCCGTGGGCCTGTGGATCGGCGGCTTCGACCTGATCTACTCCTGCCAGGACGTTGAGTCGGACCGCCAGCAGGGCGTCCACTCCATCCCGGCGGACTTCAGCATCGGCGCCGCACTCCTCACGGCGCGAGCAGCGCACGTGCTTACGTTCGCCCTCTACGCCGCCTTCGGCTACTTCGAGGGCTTCGGCCTGCTGTGGTGGATTGGGCTAACCGGAACCGCCCTGGCGTTCGTCTACGAGCACGCGCTGGTCTCGCCTTCGGATCTGTCTAAGGTGAACCGCGCCTTCTTTACAGTGAACGGGTTCGTCGGGATCTGGCTGTTCTGCTGGGCTCTAGCGGACTTAGCGCTGCGCGGCTTGCGGCCCTAGTCGTACCGAAGGGCTTCGATCGGGTCGAGCTGGCTGGCTTTGCGGGCGGGGTAGTAGCCGAAGAAGATGCCCACGGCCGCGGCGAAAGCGAAGGCCAGCACGATCGATTCGGGCGCGATGACAGTGTTCCACTTGGCGATGCGCGAGATGGCGAATGAGCCGAAGACGCCTATTAGGATGCCAATCACCCCGCCGACCGTGCTCAGCGACACGGCCTCGATGAGAAACTGCGCCAGGATGTCCTTGGCGCGCGCGCCGATGGCCGACCGGATGCCGATCTCACGCGTGCGCTCGGTAACCGACACCAGCATGATATTCATGATGCCGATGCCGCCGACGAGGAGCGACACGGCGGCTACGCCGGACAGCAGCAGCGTCAGCGTCTGCGTCACGCCCTGAGCGGTCTGGACGATGTTGTTCAGGTTGCGGATGGTGAAGTCGTCGGTTGTCTTGATGCGGTGCCGCTCGCGCAGCAGATCCGCGATCTGCGCCTGAACGTTGTCCATCTGGCTGGCGTCGGCGACCTGCACGACGACCTGGTTCAGGAACTTCTGGTTGTTCAGGCGGGTGTTGGCCGTGCTGAAGGGCACCAGGATGACGTCGTCCTGCTCCTGGCTCTTGGACGAAAGCACGCCCCCGATCGTGAACGGGATCTTGTTCAGCCGGATGGTCTGCCCCACGGCGGCGGCCGGGTTGGCGCTCCCAGGTGTGCCGTCGCCGAAGAGATTCTCCAGCGGTACCTGGCCGATCAGCGCGATGGGGTGCCCCTGCTGCTCGTCCTGATCTGTGAACGGGCCGCCGGCGTCGAACTGCCAGTTCTCGATAGAGATGTAATCCGGGTACACACCCTGGACCCGGGTTGACCAGTTGCTCTCCGGACCTACGGCCTGCACGTTCTGGTTGAGCACAGGCGACACTCCGTTGATGCCGCTGATCTCGCTCTGGATAGCGCGGGCGTCAGCCGCGTTCAAGGTCGGGGCGCTGCCCGAGCCGATGCGGACTACGCCGCCATTGCGGGCGCTGCCCGGGGTGATCATGAGCATGTTCGTGCCCAGGCCCTGAAGCCGCTGCGCCACGTTGGCGCTGGCGCCGCGCCCGAGGGAGATCATGACGATGACCGCGCCGACGCCGATGATGATGCCGAGCATGGTCAGCAGCGAGCGGAGCTTGTTGGCATTGAGGGCTTCCAGCGCGGTGGCCAGGCTCTGGCCGATGCTCATGCCGCGCGTCTGCAGCCCGGAGTCGGCCTCGCGCTCTTGCGGCCGCGGGATGACCAGGACGTCGGAAACAGTGCTCATTCAGGGCCCTCCAACTCAGTCTCGCACGCGTTCATCGCGCCGGCGGCTATGCGCTGACCTCGGCCAGTTCTTCGTCGTCGATTGGCGGCGGCAGCGCCGCCAGCTCGTCCTCGGCAATACGCCGGTCTTCGACCATGAAGTCTCGGGTGACCTTGCCGTCCCGGAACACCACGTTGCGTTTGCAGTAGGACGCGATGTCCGGCTCATGGGTGACCATCAGGATGGTGATCCCGGTCGCGTTCAGCCGCTGCAGGATGGCCATCACCTCGATGCTGGTGCGGCTGTCGAGGTTGCCGGTTGGCTCGTCCGCCAGGATCAGCGCCGGCCGGTTCACCAGCGCCCGAGCGATCGCCACCCGCTGCTGCTGGCCGCCCGAGAGCTCCGACGGCCGGTGGTTCGCGCGCTCTCCCAGGCCGACCGATTCGAGCGCTTGCCGCGCCCGCTCCTCGCGCTCTCGCGCGGGGATGCCGGCGTAGACCATGGGGAGGGTGACGTTGCCCAGCGCGTCCATGCGCGCCAGCAGGTTGAAGCCCTGGAAGATGAAGCCGATCTTGCGGTTGCGAACAGCCGCCAGCTGGTCCTTGGAGAGGTCCTTGACCGGCACGCCGTCGAGCAGGTACTCGCCGGAGGAGGGCCGGTCAAGGCAGCCGACCAGGTTCATGAAGGTGGACTTGCCGGAGCCTGACGGTCCCATAACCGCCACGAACTCGCCTGGCATGATGCTCAGCGAAACGCCTCGCAAGGCCCGGACGACGTTCGTGCCCAGGTGGTAGTCCTTGTGCAGGTCCACCACCTGGACGGTCGGCGCTACTTGCATCAGCGGATCATCCGCCCGGCTTGGCGAAGAACCCGCCTGCGCCGCCGCCGAACCCACCCGGCTTAGCCGCGGCGCTAGACGCTGCCACGCTCGGTCCGCCGCCGGTGATGACCACGTCTCCCTGGTTCACGCCCGAGATGACCTGCACGTTGCGGCCGTCGCTGGGGCCGAACTGCACGCGCACCGGCTCAGCCTTGCCGTCTTTCAACAGGTAGAGGATGCCGGCTCCGCCCGGCTGGTCAAAGCCCGCGCCGCGAGCTTGGCCCCCGCCCTGACCACCGCCTTGGCCGCCCTGGCCCTGGCCCCTGGCCTGCACGCTGCCCTGAGCGCCCTGGCTACCACCGCCAGCCTGGCCGCCGGCGCTGGCCTGCGCGCCCTGGTCGCCCTGCGCGCCTGCAGCGCCCTGCCCGCTGGCCCGTGCCTGGCCACCCTGCGCGCCTGCCTGGCCGCTCGCGCGTGCCTGGCCGCCCTGCGCGCCGGCCTGGCCGCTGGCGCGTGCCTGGCCGCCGCCGGCGAACTGTCGCGCTGCCTGCGTTCGAGCGTAGGTCAAGGCCGATTGCGGCACCTCGAGGGCGTTCTGGACCTGGTTGATGATGATGCTGACCGTGGCCGTCATGCCCGGCAGCAGCTGGGCGTCCGTCTGGTCGATCGTGCTGGTCACGGTGTAGCTCACGACGTTCTGCACCGTCTGGCCCAGCGGCTGGATGATCGCCACCTTGCCGGTGAAGGTGCGGTTCGGATAGGCGTCCACCGTGAAGGAGATCGGCTGCCCGACCTGCACTCGGCCGATGTCCGACTCATTGACCTGAGCCGTCACCTGCAGGCCGCTGAGGCTGGTGAGCGAGATGAAGTTCGAGCTGGTGTTGCTGCTGGAGGAGGTGCCCGCGCTGGCGCCACTGGCCGAGGCCGCGGCCGAGCCGTTCAGCGAGCCGCCGGCCAGCCATTGGCCGACCGCGCCGTTGATGGCCGTCACGGTGCCGTCGGTGGGCGCGTACAGCACCGCCGCGTCCAGGTTGTTCTGCGCCAGCTGCACGTTGGCCTGCTGCGCGGCGACCTGCGCTTGAGAGGCGTCGATGTCTGCCTGCGTGGGCGGAGCGACGGCGGAGTTGTAGGACGCCTGAGCCGTATTCAGCGAGGCGGCCGCGGAGTCCACGGCCGCTTGGGCCGACTGGACGCTCTGATTGTCCTTGGCCTGGGCGCTGGCAAGGCTCGACTGCGCCTGGTTGAGCGCCGTCTGCGCGCTCACCAACTGGCCCTGGAACTTGGCCAGGTCGTTCTGCAGCGTGGATTGCGCGGTGTTGAGCGTCGCCTGCGCCTGGTTCACGCTCTGCTTGGACTGCGCCAGCTGCTGCTGGGCCGAGGCGTTGGCCTGGTCCACGGCGGCCTGATCGGCGTCGAGGGCCGCCTGTCGGGCTTCTTTGCTCATGGAGCCGCGAGCCACGGCTGCGTCGTCGGTCACCTGGTCGGAATACAGCTTGTCCTTAGCCTGCTGGATTTGCTGGGCGATGACGGGCGGGAGGGTGGTAGCCGTCTTCTGGGCATCGTTGAGGGCCTGCTGCGCGTTGGCCACGGCGACCTTGTCGGCCTGGGTGCTCTCGTCGATCTGCGCTTGGACGTTCTCGAGGTTCTTCTGCGCGTCTGCCACGGCTTGCTGCTGGGCCGCGAGGTCCTTGGCGGCCACCTGCTGAGCCGACCCGAGCGACTTCTGCGCGTTGGCCAGCGTGGTGTTCGCGGAATCGACGGCTGCCTGCGCGGAGGCCACCGCCTGCGGCGTCGCGCCCTGGGTCAGCTTGTTGTACGCGGCCTGGGCGTTGGCCAGGTTGGCCTTGGCTTGGTCGAGCTGCGACTTCAGGTCGGAGTCGTCGAGCTTGGCGAGCACCTGGCCGGCCTTGACCTTGTCGCCGACGTTGACGTCGATCTCGGACACCTTGCCGGAGTTCTTGAAGTTCAGCGGTACCGCCTGGGAGGCGGCAATGGGCCCCGTCCCGGTGACGGCGTCGGTGATGGTGCCGCGCTGCACCGGCGCGGTGGTGAAGGTTCCGGCCGCCGCGTTAGCGGCCGCCCGGTAGCGATAAACCGCGACACCGCTGACCACCAGAGCGGCGGCGAGCACCGCCGCTGCGATCTTGGTGGTGATCGGCGGGAGAAGCGGCCGCGGAAGGGGAAGTCTGTTTTCCATCGAATGTAGTAACGCGTTCCTGCGTGTAAGTTACTGGTGGCCCTACTCTACGCAGGAGGCGTTAATGAGGGGTGAGCCTCAGTTAAGAGCAAGCTAAGAAAAATCAGAACTCGATGCCCTTCTGAGCGGCCGTGCCCTTCTCGTAGGCGTGCTTGATCGGCCGCATTTCGGTCACAGTGTCGGCCAGCGCGATGATCTCGTCTTTGGCGTTGCGCCCGGTGAGCACGACGTGCATCATCGGCGGCTTGCGTTGGAGCAAATCGACAACCTCCTCGACGGGGATCATGCCGTAGCCGATGACGTAGTTGATCTCGTCGAAGATGACCATGTCCCAGTCCCCTTCGAGGACCTGCTGCCGGCCGTACTCCCAGGCCTTGGTGACGAGCAGCTGGTTGCGGTCCGCCTGGTTCTCGGCGTCGATCCACAGGAAGCCCTGGCCCATGGGCTGAATCACGAAGTTGGGGGCGAACTTCTCGGCAGCTCGGTACTCGCCCGGCTTCCAGCCTCCTTTGAGGAACTGGAGCATCAGCACCTTCATGCCGTAGCCCATCGATCGGAAGGCCAATCCCAGGGCGGCGGTGGTCTTGCCCTTGCCGTTTCCGGTGTACACCAGGATGAGCCCGCGACGGTCTTTTTTGCCAGCCATGATAGCAAGGTAGAGTACACTTGTGCGGTTGCGCCTGAGTGCGCTTGGACGAGAGAACTAGGGAGGAACTGAGGAAAAGATGGCTTACATCATCACCGAGCCGTGCGTCGGCGTGAAGGACGCGGCTTGCGTTGAGGTGTGCCCTGTCGACTGCATCTACTCGAAGGACGAGGACGACATGTACTACATCCATCCGGATGAGTGCATCGATTGCGGCGCATGCGTCCCGGAGTGCCCCGTGAACGCCATCTTCGAGGAGTCGGAAGTTCCGGCCGAGTGGGGCCAGTACATCCAGATCAACGCGGACTACTTCAAGTAGACGGTAGACCGAGCAGACACGAGGCCCGCCTCCGCGGCGGGCCTTTTTTCATGGCTTGACAGCGCGATGATAAGCGGTTATTTATGTAACAACCGTTTATGAGTGCCGGCCAGCTGCTGCCCACTGTTCACCGTCTGCTGCGTACTCGTTCATGACCGACAGGGAGCTCAAGCTCCTTTGCCGCGCCGTGGGCGACGTGAGCCGGATGAACATCCTGCGTACCTTGGCGGCGGTGCCCGAGATCAGCGTCACCGAGCTCGCCTACCGCTTGGTCGTCAGCCAGCCGCTGGCGTCCTGGCACCTGCGCATCCTGCGCCGAGCGGGCGTCATCACCACACGTCGCGAGGGCAGGCAGGTCTACTGCGCCCTGGCGCCCGAGCGGCTGGAGCAGTTTCGAGAAGCCATCGGCGATCTCATCGACCACACTGAAGGAACTGAAGGAAAGGAACAGCTTTGGGAAAAGTCCGCGTTGCCATCGTCGGCGTAGGTAACTGCGCGTCGTCCCTCGTTCAGGGCGTCGAGTACTACAAGGACGCCAAGGAGGACGACTTCGTCCCCGGGCTGATGCACGTCAACCTGGGCGGCTATCACATCCACCGACATCGAGTTCTGGCGGCCTTCGACGTCGACAAGGACAAGGTTGGCAAGGACCTGAGCGAAGCCATCTTCTCGGGCCAGAACAACACCTACAAGTTCTCCGACGTGCCGCGCATCGGCGTGACGGTGCAGCGCGGCATGACCCACGACGGCCTTGGCGCATACCTGTCCAAGGTCATCGCCAAGGCGCCGGGCCAGACGTCCGATATCGTCCGCATTCTCAAGGACACGGGCACCGACGTGGTCGTCAACTACCTTCCGGTCGGCAGCGAGAACGCGACCAAGTGGTACGTCGAGCAGGTGCTGAACGCCGGCTGCGCCTTTGTGAACTGCATCCCGGTGTTCATCGCGCGCGAGGCTTACTGGCAGGGCCGGTTCAAAGAGAAGGGCCTGCCGATCATCGGCGACGACATCAAGAGCCAGGTTGGTGCGACCATCGCCCACCGCGTGCTCACGCGGCTCTTCCGCGAGCGAGGCGTCAAGCTGGAGCGCACGAGCCAGCTGAACGTCGGCGGCAACACCGACTTCATGAACATGCTCGAGCGGTCGCGCCTGGAGTCGAAGAAGATCTCTAAGACCAACGCCGTGACCTCCCAGCTGGACTACGACATCGGCGGCGACAACGTCCACATTGGCCCCAGCGATTACGTGGCCTGGTTGGCGGACCGCAAGTGGGCCTACATCCGCATGGAGGGCCGCACTTTCGGAGACGTGCCCCTGAACCTGGAGATGAAGCTCGAAGTGTGGGACTCGCCCAATTCGGCCGGCGTGGTCATCGACGCGGTGCGCTGCTGCAAGCTGGCGCTGGACAACGGCCTCTCGGGCGCTATCGACGGCCCCAGCGCGTATTTCATGAAGTCGCCGCCGCACCAGTACGCCGACAACGTGGCGCGGGAGATGACCGAGAAGTTCATCGAGACGTACCGGCAGCAGCCCGGAGCGCCGGCTGAAAGCGCCAGCGCCGCCGCCGAAAGCCAGCCTGGCCGGAACGGCCAGACGGCGGAGGCCGTCAAGGCAGAGTGACAGCACGGTAGGCGTGATCGCGTACCTGCTCATCCAGCTCGCCACCTGGCTTACCCGCGTCTTGCCGCTGGGCGTCCAACTGCGCCTGGCGGACGCCATTGCCGCCATCGGCTGGCGGGTGCTGCCGGCCATGCATCGACGGGTGCGCGACAACGTGCGGGTGGTGCTTGGCCCAGATGCGAGCCCGTCGGACGTCGAGCGCGTGGCACGCGCCCAGTGGCGGAACTACCTGCGCTACATGCGGGACTTCGCCGCCCTGCCCCACGATGCGGGGCAGGAGATGGAGCGCATCTTCTCCGTCGTGGAGGGTTGGGAGCACGTGGAGCAGGCGCTCGCCCGCGGCCGGGGCGCCGCGCTGGTCTCGGTCCACTTTGGCAACTGGGATCTCGCCGCGGGGACGCTGGCGCAGCGCTATCCCGTCAGCGCCATCGCGGATACGTTCAGCTCGGCACGGGTGGACGCCGCCATCAACCAGCGCCGCCACGCGCTGGGGCTGCGGACCATACCCGTGGACAAGGCGCTGAAGCGCACCATCTCCGCTTTCCGGCGGAACGAGTTCGTGGCCTTCCTGGTCGACAAGCCCGTTCCCGGCGACGAAGGCATTGGGGTCGAGTTCTTCGGCCGGCCAGTCCGCATCCCCGCCGGCGCCGCCTACTTCGCGCAGCGCATGGGCGCGCCGCTGCTGATGGGCTTCGTCTGGCGCAATGAGGACCGCACCTTCTCGGCCAAACTGCTGCCGCCGCTGGAGCCGGAGGAGGACGTGCGGCTGACGATGGAGCGGATCGTGAGCCTGGCCGAGAACCAGATTCGCGCCTACCCGGAACACTGGTACATGTTCCGCAGCATGTTTCCCAGTGACGTGAAGCTGAGAGGAACGGCGCTGCCACTCGCTTCCAGCCTCTCGCTTCCCACTACTCGAAAGGAGGCGGTTGCTTAGCTACTGGCTGTTTCGAGTGGCCGCGCTGGTCGTGCCGCTCATACCCGAGACCTGGCTGCCGCGCCTGGCGAGCGCTCTCGGCCTGCTCGCATTCGCGTTCGGAGGCGAGGCGCGCCGGAATGCGCTCAGGAACGTGGAGCCGGTGATCGGAGCGGAGGCCGCCCCGGCCACTGTGCGCCGCATGTTTCGCCGCAACGCGCAGTACTACCTCAGCCTGTTCGCCCCCCGTCCGGCCAATTTCCGGCTGGAGGACCACGACCTCTGCGGCTGGCAGCACTTCCGGGAGGCGCTGGCCGCCGGCCGAGGCTGCCTGCTCGTGAGCCCGCACGTCGGGGACATCAACTACTACGCCGAGCTGTTCGTGGCCTCGGGCCTGCCGGTGAACGTGCTGGTGGAGGACCTCAAGCCCAAGCGGCTGTCGGACCTGGTTGTCCATCTGCGGGGCCGGCGGGGCGTGAACGTGATTGTTGGCGGGCAGGGAGCGCTGCGCCACATCTACCGCGCGCTGGACCGCAACGAGATCGTGGCGATCATCAGCGACCGCGACGTGGCCGGCGACGGCCAGCCGGTGACATTCTTCGGCCGGACCGCAAAGATGCCCGCCTACGCCTTCACCATCGCCGCCCGGCGCAAGACGCCGATCGTGTTCGGCACCGCCGTGCGGCTCGACGACGGCCACATCGTGACCGACGTGCGGGCGCCGTTCATACCCTGCGGCAATCCGCGCGCCGAGACGCAGCGCATGGCCGGCGTGTTCGAAGAATTCATCCGCCGCTGGCCGGACCAGTGGCTGGCGTTTCAGCCGGTGTTCGATGGGTAAAGCCGATCTCCACATCCACACCACGTGGGGCGACGGGACCGCGACAGTGCGGCAGATCCTGGAACGCGTGCAGTCTGAGACCGACCTGGACGTCATCGCCATCACCGACCACGACGACCTGCGGGCGAGCTGGGAAGCCCAGGACCTGGCGAGCGCCTATCGAGCGGAGGTGATCGCCGGCATGGAAATCACCACGCTGCAGGGACATCTGTTGGCGCTTTTCCTGGAGCGGCCGGTGAAGATGCTGCGCTCGCTGGAGTGGACGGTGCAGGCAGTCCACGACCAGGGCGGGATGTGCATTGCGCCGCATCCGTTAAGCTGGCTGACGCGCAGTTTGGGCGAGGGCGCCATGCGGCGTGTTCACGCGAACCCACATGCCGAGATCCATTTCGACGGCGTCGAGGTCATCAATCCCAGCCTGGCGGGGCGAGTGACGGCGGCGCGCGTGAACGAGCTGAACGAGTCCGTGCTCCGCTTGCCGGAGACCGGCAGCAGCGACGCTCACCACCTGGCCGGCGTGGGCGCCGCGTTCACCGAGTTCGAAGGCCACACGGCCCAGGACTTCCGCCGCTCCCTGGCGGCGGGAACCACGCGCGCCGGCGGCAACTTCGTGTGGCACCGCGAGATGACCGGCGTGATGAAAGCGCGGACCGCCTACCGCTGGCGGAAATACGTGCTGCGGCAGGCGCAGGCGTCATGAAGATCGGGCTCGTCTCGCCGTACGACTACGCTGCCCCCGGTGGCGTGCGCGAGCACATCGGCGCGCTGGGCGCCGCCTTCCGCGAGCGCGGCCACGACGTGGTCATCCTGACGCCCAATTCGAAGGATGGGCGCGAGGAGCACCACGACAACGTGATCTCACTCGGACGCGTCACGCCGCTGCGCATCAACGGCTCGACGGCCCGGATCACCCTCTCGATGTGGCTGACGCACCGGGTGCGGCAGATTCTGCGCGAACAGCAGTTCGACGTGCTGCACATCCACGAGCCGCTGATGCCGGCGCTGCCGCTCACCGTGCTGCGTTGCTCCGAGACCATCAACATCGCGACCTTCCATGCGCACGGCCAGTCCTACGCGTCCAACCTCGGCTATCTGGTAGGCAAGACAATCGTGCGGCGGCGGGTGAAGAAGCTGCACGGCCGGATTGCCGTCTCGAACACGGCCCGTGAGTTCGTGGAGAGCTACTTCCCGGCCGACTACACCGTCATCCCCAACGGCATCGACCTGGAATGGTGGCAGCGCCCGGTGCAGCCCATACGCGGCTTCGACGACGGCCGGCCAAAGGTGCTGTTCCTGGGGCGGCTGGAGAACCGCAAAGGCCTCAAGTACCTTATTCGAGCCTTTGAGCACGTGCGCCAGGAGGTGCCCCGGGCACGCCTGATCGTGGCCGGCGAGGGCCGCCTCCGGGCCGGCCTCGAGCGCTACGTCTGGCGACACGACCTGGAGGGGGACGTGCTGTTCACCGGCTTCGTGCCGGCCGCGGACCGGCCGCGGCTGTTCGCCAGCTGCGACGTCTTCTGTGCGCCATCGACCGGGCAGGAGAGCTTCGGTATCGTGCTGCTGGAGGCCATGGCCTGCGGCAAGCCCGTGGTGGCCTCGAACATCGCCGGCTACCGTGACGTGGTCACCAACCGGCGCGAGGGCCTGCTGGTCCCGGTGAAGGACCCGCGCGCCATCGCCGACGCGCTGATCGAGCTGCTGTCCAATCCCGCGCGGCGCGAGGAGCTGGCCGAGCAGGGCAAGCGCACCGTCCAGCAGTACTCCTGGAGCCGGGTGGCCGGCTGGGTGCTGGATTACATGAACGCCGTTCGAGATCGCCAGCGCAAGGCGCCGGCGCTGGTGCCGGAGTTGCAGGCGGAGAGAGCCTGATGTTTGGACCGCGCAGCCAGCGCTTCTTCCGCATGCTGGCCGAGTGGTGGGTGCGTCCGCTCGCAGCGGCCGGCATCACGCCCAACATGCTGACCGTGGCCGGCTTCGCCTTCGCCTGCGCTTCGGCGGCGGCCATCGCCACTCACCATCTGATCACAGCCGCCATCCTGCTGTTCGTGGGCGGCGCGTTCGACCTGTCCGACGGCGCTCTGGCGAGGGTCCAGGAATCGCGCTCGATCTTTGGCGCCTTCTTCGACTCCACGCTGGACCGCTACTCCGAGGCCATCGTCCTGCTGGGCTTCGCCTACCTCTACGCCCAGGAGCACCGGACCGACCTGATCCTGGTGGTCTTCGCCGGACTGATCGGCTCAATCATGGTCAGCTACACTCGCGCCCGCGCCGAAGGCCTCGGCTTCGAGTGCAAGGAGGGCCTCTACGCCCGCCCCGAACGGGTGATGACCCTGGTCGTGGGCCTCCTCCTCTACCCCTGGGTGCTGTGGTTCCTGATCGCCCTGGCGGTCCTCTCCAACATCACCGCCATCCAGCGCATCCTCCACATCTGGCGGCTGACCCACCCGCGCTCGAAGGCATCGCAGGCAGGTGCAGGGACGCAGTCCCTGCCGGGGTCCGGGGTGTCCCCGGAAAGCCACTCATTTTCGAACAGGCTGGCGGCGCGCTAGCGGCGACAGCGAGGCTGTCAGTAGGCCTGATTGTCCGTGAAGAGGATGGCCACGGTCTTGAGCATGATCTTCAGGTCCAGCACCGGCGACCAGTTCTCGACGTACCACAGGTCGTACTTGGTGCGCTCCTCGATCGAGGTGTTGCCGCGCAGACCGTTGACCTGCGCCCAGCCGGTGATGCCGGACTTCTCTGCATGCCGGTCCATATAGCGCGGGATGCGGCTGCTGAACTCCTGAACGAACACCGGCCGCTCGGGTCGCGGACCGACGATGCTCATGTGTCCCAGCAGCACGTTCACGAACTGCGGGAATTCGTCGAATGAGAAGCGGCGCAGCCAGGCGCCGATGCGCGTCTTGCGGTTGTCGTCCCGGTGCGCCCAAACCGGGCCCGTGGCCGCCTCGGCGCGGTGCATCATCGACCGGAACTTGATGCAGGGAAAGACCTTGCCATCCTTGCCCACGCGCTCCTGGATGTAGAACACCGGCCCGCGCGAGTCCAGTTTCACCAGGACCGAGATGATGGCCATGAACCACGACATGAAGACGAGCACCAGCATGCTTACCACCACGTCCATCGCGCGCTTGATGATCACGTTCTTGCCTCGCAGACGCGTCTGCCGCACGGCCACCAGCGGCAGGCCGTTCAGGTCGTCGATGCCGGCGTCCTGAGTGATCATCTGGACCACGTCCGGGAGGACCTTCACCTGTACGTCGGAGCTGTCCAGCAGGTCCATGATGTCCAGGATCGATTCCGAGTTGGACCGGCTGAGGGCGACGATCACCTCGTCCACGCTGTTCGACTTGACCACCGAGGCCACGTCCCCAATGCTGCCCAGGATGGGCAGCTCCGAGGAGAAGCCCGGCAGGCTGTTCTCGTCCAGGAAGCCGATCACCGTGTAGCCGAGCTCCGGAGAGCGGCGGATCTTATCCAGCACCACGTGCGCCGGCGGGCCGGTGCCGATGATGAGGATGCGCTTGTTGCCGATGCCGTTGCGCCGCAGCGTGGCCTCGACGATCGACGCCAGTGCGCGGCCGATGCTCACCAGCACCACCGACAGGAACCAGTCGTACACGACCAGCAGCCGCGACAGCTCCAGGATGCCCAGTAGGGCGAATGACACGATCGCGACGGCGAACAGCGTGCCCACCGATACGCCGCCGATCACTCGGACGAACTCGTCCACGGGATTCAACGTGCGCCGCCGGCTGTACAGGCCGTTCATGGCAAAGGCTGTCAGGAAGCACAGGACGACCACTGCCGCCGAGCCCCACTGCGCCAGTGGCGACGGCAGCCGCACGAAGGGCACGATGTCGGTCTGGAAGCGCAGCCGGTAGGCGATGACGTAGGCGCCGACCGTGGCCAGCGAGTCGACGATCAGCAGGGCCAGCGTGCCCATGAACGAGAACCGCGAGCGCTTCATGCGAGCGCCTGCCGCCGGGGCCTGGCGGCGTTCGCCAGCAGCGCCATCAGGCAGCGCAGGCCAATGCCGGCGAAAATGGCCCAGTTGACCGCGAACGGCGTGCGCGCGGCGTAGTGTTTGCGGTGGAAGATGACCATCGCATCGTAGAAGGCGAGGATCGATCGCACGCTGCGCTGCCTGCTGCTCTGGCCCTTGTAGTGGACGATAACGACGCTCGGATTATAAAAAACACGCCACCCTTGCTGGTGGATGCGGAAGGCCCAGTCCAGGTCCTCGCCGTACATGAAGAAGCTCTCGTCCAGCAGTCCGGCCTGCTCGATGGCCTCGCTCCGAACCAGCATCGCCGCGCCGACCACGCAGTCCACTTCGCTTAGCGCGTCTTCGTCCAGGAAGGTCAGGTTGTAGCGCGCGAACTCGGGACTCCGGGGGAACAGCTTGTCCAGCTTGAAGGCGTGGTAGAAGGCGATTCGCGGGTTGGGGAAGCTGCGCCGGCAGGCCAGGTCCAGCTTGCCGCTGGCCAGCACCAGCTTGGGCCCGACGACGCCTGCCTCGGGATGGCTTTCCATGAAGTCGATCAGCTTCTCGATGCCGTCGGGCGGCATGACCGTGTCCGGGTTCAGCAGCATGACATAGCGCGACGGCTTGGCCGCGCGGATGCCCCGGTTGTTCGCGGCGGCGAAGCCATCGTTGGTTCGGCTGACGATGGTCCGCACCTCCGGGAACTCCGCCTGCACCATCTCCACGCTGCCATCGTGAGACTGGTTGTCCACCACGATCGTCTCGAACGTCCAGCGGCAGCGGCTCTCCCGCAGCGACCGCAAGCAATCCCGCAGCAGATCCCGCACGTTGTAATTGACGACGACGATCGTGAGATCGAGCACCTCCGTCGTCATCGGGTCGCTGCCTGCGCGGGAACCGATCGCGCTGCAGTGCTCGTCTCCCGCGACTCGCCGTCCGCGTAGGACTTGCGGAGGCGCCAGGCGCATCCGGCGGGGTAGCCGGCCATCTTGGCCATGTCGCCCGTGAGGCGAATCAGGGGCAGCAGGGCCAGCATGCAGGCTCGCTCACTTGCCGAGCTGCCGGCTGTGAGCGGGAGCAGGCGCCGCAGCGGTTTCCAAAGGTAGGCGGCGGACCCGAGCGCCGATGAGACTGTGAAATAGGCCAGCGCGGCCTTATGCCGCCGCGCGCGAGGCGAGAAGAGGCAAGCGAGCGTGGCCAGCAGGTGCAGGTAGGCGCCGTAGCGAAGGGCGTGGCGCTTCCGCCAGAGATCGGCCTTCCCGTCGCCCCGCGCGTAGCGGAAGTACTGGCGGAAGAACGCCCGCAGGCTCGAGCGCGGCCGGAAGCGAACCGTCGCCCGCGGCTCGAACACCACACGCACCTCCGGCAGCCGCCGAAAGTTCAGGTCGAAGATCAGATCCTCGCAGTAATCCAGCCACTCCGGATAGCCGCCCACATCGTTCCAGACATGCTTACGGAAGGCGATCGACCGGCTGGACGGCAGGAACGTCTCCGGCCGGATGTCCTCCACGGCCGGCAGGACGGTCGCACCGAGCGCCGTCTCGAACGCGGACTGTGGGTCCGGCTCGAAGAAGCCCGCCACCACCTCGGCTCGGCCGTCGCGCAGCGGCCGGCTGATGTGGCGCAGCCAGTCCGGGCCGAGCCGCACCCCGGCGTCGGTCACGGCCACCAGCTCGTTCCGCGCCTCGGCGATGCCCCGGTTGCGGCCCTGCGAGATGTTCGCGCCCGGAGCGCGCAGCAGCCGCACGGGCGCTCCCTTGCTTTCGACGATGGCCTGCGTGCCGTCCGTCGAGCCGCCGTCGACCACCAGGATCTCGTCCGCCGGCTCGTCCTGCGCCAGCAGATCGTCCAGCAGCAGCCCGACGTTGTTGGCCTCGTTCAGGACCGTCACGACCACCGAGACGCCGCTCACGTGGCCAGCACCCGGTCCCATATGGCATGCAGCGCCGGCGCCAGCACCGGCCAGTCGTAGCGGGCGAGCACCAGCTCGCGAGCCGCCTGGCCCAGGCGTTGGCGTTGGCAGGCATCCTGGGCCAGCTCCACCGCCGCGCCGGCGAATCCGCCGGGGTCGTCCGCCAGCCGCAGGTGCTCCCCATCCGACCCCGAAATCCCTTCCGCCCCGAGCGTGGTCGAGACGATCCCCAGCTGCATGGACATCGCCTGCAGCAGCTTGTAGCGCGAGCCGCCGCCCGCCCGCACCGGCACCAGGTACACGGCGGCCTCCGAGAAGAACGGCCGGATGTCCGGCGGGCTGGCGACGACGGCGATCCCGTCGCTGCCGTGCAGTCGCCGGATGTCCGCCAGCGGCGCCCGGCCGGCCAGCGTGAGACGCGCATCCGGCAGCTTGGCCCGGATCAAGGGCCAGATCTCGCGCACCAGCCAGCGGACCGCGTCCACGTTTGGGCGGAAGTCCAGCGTGCCCGTGAACAAGAAGGTATGCGGCTGGGGCGAATCAGGCGAGGGGGCGAAGAAGGCGGCGTCCACGCCGTTGGGCACGACGTCCACACGCAGCCGAGGGTCGAGATCCAGCAGCGCGGCGCGGTCCTCTTCGGACACGGCGACGACCGCGCCCGCTTGCTGGCAGGCCCTGCGCTCGTAACGCCGCAGCTTGAGCCATTGCAGGAACGAGTAGGCGGCGCCAACCGGGCGGCCTCGTCCCAGATCGACGGCGAAGGTACGGCGCTGCAGCACCCATTCGGCGTTGTGGCAGTCGAACACCCTCCGGCCGCGCGCCTGGCGCAGGTACTGCGCCATCTCGATGGCTTCGGCCTGGACGAGGTCGGCCTCGGACTGGGTAACCGCGGCGGCCATGGCATCGGATTGGAGACGGCGGCCCATGTCCGGCTGCGGCGAGAAGGCAGTCTGGATGCCGCGCTGGGCCAGACTCCGCTTGGGCGCCGGGAAGGTGCGGATGTCGCTGGCCCACTCGCGCAGCACATCCGCCGCTTCGCGCTCCTGCTCCGATCGGACGAATGAGTAGATCGCCACCTCGTGCCGCTGCGCGGCGATCTTGACGAAGTTCAGATTGCGGATCGCGGCCCCCTGGTGCGGCGGATGAGGCAGCTGGGGCGTCAGGAAGAGCAGCCGGCTCAAGCCAGCGAATGATAGACCCGCAACGTCTCGGCGGCGGCTCGCTCCCACGAGAACTCGGCCGCGCGCGCCTTGCCCTTGGCGGCCAGCGATCGGGCCAGATCGGCATCCGTCACCAGTCGCTCCAACCCATCCGCGATGGCCTCGACGTCTTGCGGCTCAACCAGCAGCGCCGCGTCGCCGGCGATCTCCGGCAGAGACGAGACGTTGGACGTGAGCACCGGCACGCCGCCGGCCATCGCCTCCAGCAGCGGCAGCCCGAAGCCCTCGTACAGGCTCGGTATGGCCAGCGCGCTCGCGCCGGCGTAAAGCCGCGCGTCCAGCTCGCACGTTCGCACGCAGTCGGCATGGGCGCGCACGGCTTCCAGGATGGGCTCGGCGTTCCAGCCCGGGGATCCAGCCAGCAGCAGCCAGCCGCCATAGCCCCGCCGCCGGACATCCGCGAACGCCTCGATCAGCCGCACCAGGTTCTTGCGGGGCTCGAGCGTGCCCACGAACAGCACGTACTCTTCGGGCACGCCCGCCGCCTCACGCCAGCGACTGGATTCCCCGGCATCCTCGGGAAGCTCGAGCCCGGCAGCTTCGTAGACGACGCTGATCTTGGCCGCCGGCACGCCCAGCAGCTCCACCAGGTCGGCCTTGGTGGCTTGCGAGACGGCGATGATGGCGTCCGCGCTCCGCGTAGCCCGCCGGATGTGGCCGTTGAAGTAGGCGCGGCTCTCAGGAGTGAGGTGCTCCGGCCAGCGCAGGAAGGCCAGGTCGTGCACAGTGATCACGGAGCGGCAGCGGCGGACGAACGGCGGGATGTAATCCGTGGAGTGCAGCACGTGCAGCGCGTGGGGCAGCAGCTCCAGCGGCAGCAGCGCCTGCTCCCAGCGGTGGTGGCTCGGCGTGAAAAGGCGTTTCCGCCGAGCTCCGGCGCCAGCGGCGAGCGGGCGCGTGGCGCGAGCTGCCTCGAACAGCACCAGCTCGTCCGACCGTGCCTGCGGGGCCATGGCTTCGACCAGCCGGCGTGTGTAGACCGCCGTCCCGCCCCAGGTGTAGTGGGCTATCCGGCAGTCGACGCCTATGCGCACCTGGCAAGCGTAGAAGCCGGCCGGCTCGCTTAGCCTTGCAGCTGGCCGAACAGGGAGCCGACCGTGGGCTTGCGCAGGCGCTCGCGCTCCTCCAGCTTGGCGCCCAGGTCGCCGCCGCCTTCGCCGGCCGCGTCGACGGCTTCCTCAGAGGCCTCCGTGCCCGAGGGCGTGCTCAGGATGAGGTCCAGCTTGGCGCCGGCGCCGTCCGCCTCGTCGACCAGCTGCGGATCGAGCCGGCGGATGAGCTCGTGAAAGAGCGCGTAGTGCTCCTTCTCATCCTTGGCGATAAAGCGCAGCAGCTTCTTGGCGTCCTCGTTGTCCGTGGCCTCGATGTGCGCCTCATACAGGTTCATGGCGTCGAGCTCGGCGGCGGCGTCGAGGCGGATGGCGCGGGCCAGCTCGGCATCCGACATCTTGCGCGGGACGTTGTAGGTGAACGGATCGGTCTGCGGCATCTAGCGTGCCCTCCTTCCAGTTGGGGCAGCGGGCTGGGTGATGCCGGCGCCCTCGATGGTGCAGATGGCCTCCGGCCGCTTGAGCCGGAGCACCAGCGTCTCCAGCACCCGGAAGTGATGGTTCATCTTGTCCGTGGTGAGGAAGGAAGTGGTCATGTCCAGACCCATCACCAGGTCCAGGTTCTCCGGTCCGGTGGCGACGACCACGATGCTGGGGTCGGGCAGCACCGGGGTGACGTATATGCCGGCCGTGGCCAGCTTCCGCACCTGGTCGCTTTCCAGTACTCCGGTGTTCTCGAACATGCGGTTCATGGCGACGAGCATGCGCGGGCTCACCGCTACGGCGAACGGCCCGGTGAAGCCGTTGGACGAGAGTTGCTCGACTGCGTTGGTCACGTCGCGGAAGGCGTTGCCCATGACCGACCAATCCGATTGCTGGACCGTCATCCGGCCGGCAACGGTGCGCAGGCCGTCGTAGCCCATCTCCTGGTGGCCGTTGAAGATGATCTCGTCCTCCAGGCGGGCGCAATAGGCAGCCGCGGACGCCACTGCGCCGGTGTCCAGCGGCATGCCGGTCTGGTTGGCTTCCTCCAAATCGCGCCAGTGGATCATGAAGTCCTTGTGGAGAATGGGCAGCGGCAGATAGACCCGCCCCGAACCGGCGATCTCATTGCAGTCGGCCTCGCCCAGCATGTCGATGGCGCCGACGGTACGGCCGGCGAAGCGATCGTTTGGCGCGACCTGGTAGCCAGGCCCCAACGGGCCGAAGATGTTCAGCATGCGCCGCCCCACCAGAGTGCGGCGGGCGATGCTGACGACGACGTCGTCGAAGGCTTTCCACTGTTCTTGGGTGAGGGGCGCTTGGTCGCGCCCGAGGAAGTCGCTCATGGATACCCCGTTTCTTTTTGGCTGGACGTAAGTACCAGCAGGGAAGGTGCCATCCTTCGGGTTGTGAGAAGCTGGAGGCTGGTAGCGAGAGGTACGGCGGCGCCCCATAGACCCTCGCCCACCGCCGGAGCGGAGCGACCCCGCCGGGTGGCATTTGGAGAGGGCACGGTGAGGGTTCCCCGAGGCGCGGCACCAGGCCTGCCGCTGGCGGGAACCATCCTGCTGCTTAGCGCCTGTGGGGGCGGGGCCGGGGCGCCCGTGTCGAGCGCGCCTACCAATGCGGCGCCGCCAAGCGCGTCCGCCGCCCGGAGCCAGCCAGCGGCCAGCGCCTCTGCCAAGCCCGCGGTTAGCGCCGGCTCGTCGAGCCAGGCCTCCGTCGCGGCGAAGTCGAGCGCGGGAGCCTCCGCTACGGCCGGCGGGGACTGGCCCGTGTACCACGGCAACGGCCAGCACACCGGCGTTGGCCCGGCGGAGCCGGCCATCGCGACGCCGAAGCAGGCGTGGTCCACACCGGTGGACAGCGTGGTCTACGGCGAGCCGCTGGTGCAGGGCGACCGTGTGTATGTGGTGACCGAGAACGACACCGCCTTTGCCCTGAACGCCTCCGACGGCAAGATCTTGTGGCAGCAGCACATCGGTGAGCCCGTGCCCAGGTCGGCCCTGCCCTGCGGCAACATCGATCCGAGCGGCATGACGTCGACTCCAGTGCTCGACCCCGCGAGCGGCACCCTCTACGCCGTCGGCCGGCTCCAGCAGCCGATCCATCACGAGCTGTTCGCGTTCGATGCCTCGAACGGCAGCGTGAAGTTCCATCGGACCATCGATCCGTCCGGCGCCGACCCGCGCTACCTGCAGCAGCGGTCCGCCCTGCTCCTGAGCGGCGGCCGGGTGTACGTCGCCTTCGGCGGCAACTTCGGCGACTGCGGCCCCTACAAGGGCTGGGTGATGGCCGCTCCGGCCGGCTCCGGGACCGGTGACGTGCTCAGCTATGGGGTGCCGACGCAGCGCGAGGGCGCCATCTGGGCTCCGCCCGGCCCCACCCTCGACTCGAATGGCGACCTGCTGGTAGCCATCGGCAATGCCGAATCGACCAGCCAGTTCGACTACGGCAACGCCGTGGTCCGCCTCTCGCCGGATCTCAAGGAGAAGGACTACTGGGCGCCCGCCGATTGGGCCGCCCTCAGCGCGCGTGACGCCGACGTTGGCTCCATCAGCCCGACCATCGTCCAGAACGACCAGGTCTTCCAGAGCGGCAAAAATGGCACCGGCTACCTGCTGCGCGCCAGCAAGCTGGGCAACATCGGCGGCGAGCTGTACAAGGCGCCCATCTGCCGCGCCGCGTTCGGCGGCACAGCCTACCAGCCGCCGCTAGTCTACGTGCCGTGCACCGACGGCCTCGTGGCCCTGCGAGTGGGTGACGGCTCCTTCCAAACCGCCTGGCACGCCTCCGTGCAGGCCAGCAACGCCCCGCCTGTCGTGGCCTACGGCTCCGTCTGGCAAATCGATGGCAGCGGCGCGCTGCTCCAGTTCGACCCGGCGAACGGCCAGCTCCGCAACCGCACGCCGCTGCCCACCCCCGTGACGGCGCATTTCCTGACGCCTACCGCTGCCTCGGGAAAGCTTTTCGTCACCTCGGGGAGAAACGTCCTAGCGTTCGGAGCTTGATGGCGGCGCGGGCGAACGTGCCTGCGGCGCTTCTGCCCGCCCACCCGCCCTTTCGCCGGACTCCGTCCGGCACCTGCGGTACGGCGATGCGCCCGTACAATGCACAGATGCCCAGGCTCGACCGTCTGGCGCCGATGGCGCGTGACCGGCTGCTGACGCACAACGTGCTGGTCTATGATGATGCGCCGTGGACGCAGCCGGCGAAGCCGCTGAGCGAGATGCGCGTCGCTGTGGTGACCACGGGCGGCTTCAACGTGCGCGGGGACACGCCTTTCAAGGGCGGCGACCAGACCTTCCGCGTCATCCCGGCGGATACGCCGGCCAGGGACATCCTGCTCAGCCACAGCAGCATCGGCTTTGACCGAGCGGGCGTCCTGCGCGACCTGAACCTCATCCTGCCCATCGACCGGCTGCGCGAAATGTCCGACTACGGAGAGATCGGCGGCATTGGTCCGAACCACTACAGCTTTATGGGCGCGCAGACCAAGTACGACAGGCTCATCGGCGAAACCGGCCCGGAGGTTGGCCGCCGGCTCAAGGACGAAGGCGTCGACGCCGTCCTGCTGACGGGCGCCTGACCGCTGTGCACGCACACCGTGGGTGTGATTGCGCGGCAGATCGAGGCGGCGGGAGTGGCCACCACCTCCATCAGCCTCGTCCGCGAGCACACCGAGCAGGTGAAACCGCCCCGCGCCCTGTTTGTGCCGTTCCCTTTCGGCTATCCACTCGGCAAGCCCGACGATCCTGACCTCCAGTTGAAGGTGCTGCGGGCGGCGTTTGGGTTGCTGGAGCGGGAGCGTGGCCCCGTGCTGGAAGATTACCCGGACGACGCCTTTGAGGGCCAGGACCTGAACCTGCCGCAAGCCGCCAATGTGGCCGCCACCTCCAAGCAGGACGACGTCGCCTTCGAAGTCACATCGCTGCGCGCGCACTACGAGCGGTGGGTCGCGGAGCATGGCGGGCGCACGAACGTTGGCCTCACCGGCGTAGACGAGCGGCGATTCCGCGGGCTGGTGCGCTTCCTGGAGGCGTTTGCCCGCGGCGAGGAGGGCGCCGACATGGAAGAGCGAAAGCCGGAAATCTCGATCCCGCAGTTTGCCCGCTACGCCTGCGACGACCTGCGCTCGTTCTACTTCGAAGCTCGCCTGCAGCAGAAGCCCGGCGCCGATTTCCAAGACGTGAACCGCTGGTTCTGGGCTGACACCGCCGCGGGGAACCTGCTGCGCGCCATCCGGGACCGTCTCACGGCCACCAACGATCCGGCGCTGGCTGGCATCGCCTTCGGTATCGCGCGGTAGCGCAAACAGGCCGTACCAGAACGGCCGTTAGTTCGTTTGTTCCAGGTGACATGTCGACCACTGTGCTTCACCCGGTGCTGCTCACGGCGCTCCAGAGCGAACGAAGCTTCTCCCGAGTTGGCCCGCTGGCGGGCTTGATTGGCCTGGTCCTGGCGATCGTCGCCGTGGGCCTGGTTATCGGCTAGCTAGCTAGAAGCTCAGAACTCGGTTTTCCCGGTAAAGGCGAAGCGGCCCAGCCGCAGCGCCGGCACCAGCGATCCACCGAACCAGCCGCGTTGCAGCTTGAGCTCGCGGCCGATTGCCTCCGTCGAGGCCAGCGCATCGAGCACGCTCTGGCTGAAGCGCAGGTTTTTGATCGCGTAGCGCACCTCCCCGCCTTCGACCCACCAGGCGCCGTCGCGCGTCATCCCGGTGATAATCGTCTCCAGCGGCTGGATGACGTTCACATAGTGGAAGCGGCTGACCCACACGCCGCGGTCCAGCCCCGCGACCAGCTCTTGCAGGGTCGCCTGCCCAGGCTCGATGTGCAGGTGGCCAGGCATCGGGCCCATCGAGTTCGGCGCGGGCAGAGCATGGCCGGTGTTGCTGACGTTTCCGCGCGAGGCGGTGAAGCTGTCGTACACCACCCCTCGGGCGATGCCCTGCTCTATGAGTGCCACTCGGCGTCGGGGCACGCCTTCGAAGTCGAACGGCATGGGAAAGCAGCGCGGGTCGAGCCCGTCGTCGTAGATGCCGACGGCCTCGGCGGCCACCCGCTGGCCCATCTTCTCGGCCATAAAGCTGCGGCCCTCCTGGAGGGCTGTCGCACCAAACCCGACATACGCCAGGTAATCCAGCATCTCGGCCACCGCATAGGGCTCGAGCACGACCGGGTACGTTCCCGGGTCCAGGTCGCGCGGCTGTGCGCTTCGGGTGGCGCGGCCGCAGGCCTCGGCGGCCATACCTTCGGCGTCGATCGTCGAGACGTCTGTCGCGGCACGGTCGGCGTAGCCGGAGCTGCTGTCGCCCATGACCACCAGCGTGGCCTCGGCCGACGTCGAGGGCTGGTAGGCGAACACCCCCAGGCTGTTGGCCGCAGCGACCTCTTCGGCCATCGTGCTGAAGGCGCCGGCGGCGATGAGCTTGTCCGCTTCGGCGCGGCTGATGATGGCCTGCACCGCCCTGGCCCGCCGCTCTGGCGTGGCCGCGGCCGTATCCTCGGAGAAGGCCTCTTTGATGGCGGCGACAGCCCCGCTCGGCGCCGGCAGCGTCACGAACTCGGGGTTCTCCTCGGAGTAGCGGGCGATCGTGCAGGCGCTCTCGGCCGCCTCGCGGATGGCCTGCGCCTCCAGCGAGTTGGCCCGGGCCACGCCGATGCGCTTACCAATCACGGCTCGCACGTGCAGCGAGGAGTTCCGCTCGGCTACGTTCTGGTGGATGGTGTTGTTGGCGAACCGCGTCAGCGCCTCGTCCGACGTGCTGAGCAGCACCTCCGCCTGGTCCGCCTCCTTGCAGGCTGCCAGCGCGCCTTCGATGAGCGTCCGGATACGCTGCTCGCCAAGCAGGCTCATACGATGCCTACCCGGACGTTCCGAAACCGCGCCGGCGCCACGCCGTGGCCGACGTACATGGTTTGGCCGGGCTGGCCTTTGCCGCAGTTGGTCGTGCCCCACAGCGCCCAGTGGTCGCGATTGCAGATGGCGTCGCAGCTGCCCCAGAATTCGGGCGTGATGCCGGTGTAGGTGGCGTTCTTCAGCAGCGCCACCTTCTTGCCGCCCTTGATCTCCCAGGCCATCTCGGTGCCGAACTGGAAGTTCAGGCGCTTGTCGTCGATGCTCCAGCTGCGGTTGACGCCCATCATGATGCCGTCGTCCGTGTCGGCGATGAGATCGTCCAGCGTCCACGTGCCCGGCTCGAGATTCACGTTGGTCATGCGGATGAGCGGGATGCGGTTCCAGCCATCCGCCCGCATCGTGCCGCTGCTCGTCTGGCCGATGAGCGGCGCCGTCTCGCGCGAGCTCATGTACCCGACGAAGATGCCGTTCTGGATGATGGGCGTGCGCTGGGCCGGCACCCCTTCGTCGTCGTAGCCGAAAGTGCCGAGGCCGGTTGGCGCGGTTGCGTCGGCGAAGATGTTCACCAGATCCGAGCCGTAGCGGAAGCTGCCGAGCTTGTCTGTCGTGAGGAAGCTGGTGCCGGCGTAGGCTGCCTCCATTCCGAACACGCGATCCAGCTCGATCGGGTGCCCGCACGATTCGTGCACCTGCAGCGCGAGCTGCGGGCCGTCGAGGATGAGGGTGGTGACGCCCGATGGGCACTGCTTCGCCAACAGCAGCTCCACCGCCTCGGACGCCACGCGCTCGGCGTTCTCGGCCAGCCGCAAGCTCTCGATGAACTCCCAGCCGGCCGTGCCGGCCTGCCGTCCGAAGCTGTTGGGATACGACCGCGTCTGGACTTCGTCCGGCGTGACGGCTGTAGCCTCGATGCCGCCGCCGCAGGTGACGATGCGCTGCTCGATGTGGCTGCCCTCGCTGCTGGCGAACAGCTTGTCCTCGACCGCCGCCTCCAGGCTGGACTCGGCCAGGGTGAGACCCTTCACCCGGCGCATGGCCTCGTCGCAGGCCATCAGCAGCTGCAGCTTCTGCTCGACGCTGACGTCCTCCAGCGGGTTCGTGGCGATGGGCGTGGCGTACTTGGCCTGGATGGGTTGGGCAGGGCTCAGCCGCACGTCCGCCTTCTTCGCCAGAGCGCTCGCCCGGGCGATGCTCACCGCCAGCGCCGCCACGCGATCGGCCTCCTGCGCCGTGAGCTGGTTGCTGGCCGCGAAGCCCCACGCCCCGTCCGCGATGACGCGCACCCCGAAGCCCTCGCTGCTCGACCGCGCGAACGTCTCCACGCGCCCGTTCTTGACCGAGATCACTTCCGACCTGGCCGCGATCACCCGTACGTCCGCGTAGGTCGCCCCGCTCACCTGCGCCTGGTTCAACGCCCGGTTGGCGATATCGTCCATGTGGCTCCAGTCTACGCAG
>Ga0209062_1002247_pt1 | contig 27024 bp, 15 predicted proteins | sample Coa_R2_2_FD_187158 | JGI IMG/M metagenome (GOLD analysis project Ga0209062, IMG submission 187158) | Surface soil microbial communities from Centralia Pennsylvania, which are recovering from an underground coalmine fire - Coalmine... | ecosystem: Environmental > Terrestrial > Soil > Unclassified... | reverse complement strand
AGGCTCATGCAGAGATCGCAAGAAACAACGACCAAGCAAGTTCGCGGAGCGCTGACGCGACCCCGCTCGCCTAGCCGTCGTTGCTTGTGAATTGCAACTTCTACCGCTGCCGAATTGTCAAAGAACAATGCATCGATTCCAAAGGGACCGACACCTCCTCAACTCAGAGGGTTCTTGTTTTTTACATCATCCCGCGTCGGTGACAAGGGGGCGCGGGAAAAAATTTTCGCTTCAAATTCTCGTGGCTTCCAGACCTCAAACGCGGCCATAAAGATATTCGTTGAGGAGGAAAATCGTTTGTTCCTGATCGGCGACCTGGAAGGCGTTCAAATCGCCGATGGAGATGAGACCGAGGAGGCGCTCGTCGCCGTCCACGACCGGCAAGTGGCGAATACGGCGATTCTTCATGGCACCCCGCGCCTCTTCCAAAGTCGTGTCGGGCGTGCAGCAGGCAACCTCGACAGTCATGACATCGCCGACCGTTGTTTCAGCCGGATCGAGTCCCTCAGCGACAACACGCTGGAGAACATCGCGTTCGCTGAACATGCCGACGATGTGTTCGCCATCGAGCACGATCAAAGCACCGATTCGTTGCTCGGTCATGAACCGGGCAGCGTGCAAGACCGTCGCGTCGCCGCCGATCGACCAAACCTGTGGACCTTTTCTCGACAAAATGTCGCGGACCGTCGCCATCGTTTTTGCTCCTTTCCGAGACCGTGGTTGTGGAAGGCATCTCGTCTTTGAGATACGCCGGAGACGCAACCGGAGTGACGTGTGGATTGATCCTAGCTTATCCGGCGATGGACCGAGATACAATTGATTTCCGTGCAGAATTTTCGTTGATACGGAGGCCCGATCACTCAGACAATACGGTCACACTCCCGTTGCCTCCATCGACGCGCAGACGCTGGCCTGTGCGTAATCGCCGCTGGACGTTGGGCAAACCGGCGACAGCGGGAAGACCGAATTCGCGGGCCACGATCGCTCCGTGCGAGAGCACGCCGCCGATTTCCATCACCAAGCCGCGCGCCTGCACGAACAACGGCACCCACGCCGGATCGGTCGAAGGACAAACAAGGATAAACGGCTCGCTAGGCAAATTATCAGTGCAGGGTTCATCGAGCACGAGTGCCGGCCCTTCGGCTACTCCGGCCGATAGCGGAATGCCTTGCAGTCGGTCGGCGCTCTCAATCATCTGGGGTCTGCCAATTGCTTCCAGATCATCGCTGAAAATCACCGGCGGTACATCCAAGGTCAGCGCGAGAGTACGGCGGCGACGGCGCATGGCGATGGTTGTTGTCATGTCCCGACCGGCCGCCAGCGCGGGTAGCTCGTCCGGCGCCAGGTAGAAAATTCCGCCCTGCAGGCGATGGCGTTTATCCAACTCGACCAATGCCCGGCGAATGAGGGCATATCCATACATGAAATAATGCTTTGCCGTCTCGCGCAGGCTCAGATATGCTTGCAGTTGACGCGCCTGCGGTTCCAAAGCTGTTCGTTCCAAGACTGACAGCTTGGCATCGGCGACAAATCTTTCCCAAGGGTCGGCATTAACCTCGCCAGCAACCTTCGCCGCATGTGGTGGATGGCGAAGGAACCGATCGAGCGCGGCGGGGTCTTCGCTCCAGCGCGGCTGAGCCAGTTCCATGTCTTGATTGCTGCGATGACCGAAACGCGCCAGAAACGCAACTCGGTCCATTCGTCCTTCGATGACATCTCGTATGGCCCCAGGGAGATCTGCCTCCGGATAGGGCCGAGCGCCCATGCTCAGGGAGCCGAGCATTCGGCGCGCTTCATATGCTCCGAACTTGCGGCGCAGCGCGAATTCCAGCCCGGCGCGTGTCACTGCCGCCAGGGCCGTGGCTTTCAGGCTTTCGCGAGCAAAATCTTCCAGAGCGCGCTTACCCCAGTAACGAAATCGCTCCAGCAGAGCGGAAGTATCTAAATTGCTCCAGTCCTCACTGGCTGTACGCGCCGTTTCCTCCGCGAACGCGGGGAGAATCTCTTGGCGGAAGTGTGCCGCGAAACTGCTACTCAAGCGGCTAAGTCGAACGATGCGCCGCAAGGCTCCGAGGGTGTTGAACGGCAAGCGTAGAGGCAAAAACAACCAGAAAAGCGCTCCGGCGCGAGCCGGGTCACTCACAGGCTGCGGTGTCAGCGCCTTGCTCGGATCGGCTTTGAACGCGGCAAAGGGATAAGTGTAGGGGAGTAGGCCGGAGTGCCGGCGAACCTCCCGGCTGAGATTGCAATAGACTCGGCCGGCCACCAAATCGTAAGCGCATTCGTCGGAGGCGGCAGCCGTACCTCCATAACCGAGATCGCGGTACATCAAGCCGTAGCCGCCGCGTCCGGACAAGAGATGGCTGACCAGTGCCCACGTCATCGGCGTCGGTTCGGGCATGCCTTCGGGGATGTTGTAGCGGCTCCATACCGTCCCAGTCGGCTCGGCCTTCGCCGCTAGTATCGCAATCTCGTCGCGGCGCACCTGCTCGCGCTCGACGCCGACGGCCGTGATAGGCCGTGCTTGCAGCAGCCAGAATCGCCCTTCCGCCCACGCCCATTCGACATCCCGCGGCTCACCGAAAAACGCCTCGATCCGCCGACCAAGATCGGCCAATTTCGCAAGCTGCGCCGGATCGAGACAGGGCTGCGTCTGCTTCTCGGCGAGAATGGGACTTAGGCCTTCGATCGTCGCTTGTACCGTTTTCGTGGCGATGTGCTGCTCGACAATGCGGCCGGTTTCGCGCTCAAGATGATAGCGATCCGGCGAGACTTTTCCGGAGACGACACTCTCCCCCAGCCCCCACGACGCCTCGACGAGCATGCATTGCCCTTGCGGATCGAGTGGATCGCGAGTGAACAGAACGCCGGCAGCTTCCGCAAGTATCAGTCGCTGAACGACGACGGCCATCGCCAGCCCTTCCTCGCTGAGTCCTCGGTTTCGCCGATAAGTGACGGCGCGTTCGTTGTGCAGTGATTCCCAGCAGCGGGCGACGGCGGCGCACACTTCCGTTTCACCCTGCACGCCGAGGACAGTTTCCTGCTGCCCGGCGAAACTAGCGACCGCGCCGTCCTCGCCTAGCGCTGATGACCGCACGGCTACCAACCCCCCACCAACGTGGCGATAGGCCGCTTGAATCGGTTCGGTGAGGGAACGATCGTTTACGGGAGATTGGCCGCGCAATCGGCGATAGGCGGCCGTAGTGACGCAGAAGCCCGGCGGCACCGGCAGACCTGCTACCAACATGCGCCCCAGGCTTAACCCCTTCCCGCCAACCAACTCCGCATCGCCGTCCTCTATTTGTTCCAAGGAGCGCAATTCGTTCATGTGATTGTTCATGAATCAATGTTTTCGACGGCGTTCTCTTCTAGACAGTACAAAATGCCGCGCGTGAATTCGCTCAACCCGCAGCCGAACCAAATCGAGCGCGACTCGCCTTGTCGTCCGGTATACAGCTTAATCCGTGGTGTGGAGAACAGCGTCGCCGGCTCTCCCGCTTCCTTGCCGACGTCAAACGTCCACTCAATTTTGCCCGTTTTCGGATCGAGATGGCTCACCCGTCCCTCACTACTAGCGATGTAAAGTCCCCCATTCTCTCCGCAGCCCACGAGAGCAGGCGAGGCAAGAATCGGCCTACCGAGATCCGTTTTCCAGCAAAGCGAGCGGTCGCGTCGATCGAGACAATAGCAATGCCGATCGCGGCCGGCAAACCAAACGTGTTGGTCATCCACGCATGGCCGGACGTGGATGCCATCGGGCACGTCGAAGCGCCACACGCGCTTGCCGGTGGCGCGTTCAAGACACAGCATGGCGCCGGCCGGTTTCTCGGGGGTTTCCAGTTGGTCGGCACTTGCCAGGAAGTTGCCGTTGCCGATGCCGACGTAGAGATATTCGCCCTGGACGGCCGGCATGCCCCACACCGGCAGATCCACCGGCATCCGCCAATGGACATCGCCATTGTCGGCATTCAGACAAAACAACATGGTCTCTTTGTAAGAATCGCCCACGCCGCTGCCGCCGTATAGGCGATTGTCGATAACCAACGGATTGACATCGACGTGCAGTCCCTCCAGGTGCCATTTCTTTTTGCCCGTGGCCGCATCGAGGCAGTAGAGGCCGTCGTCGCCGGCCCCGAAGTAGACCTTGCCTCCGGCGACGCATGGCGTCGATTCCACATGGCTTGTCGTGGCGAAGTCCCACAGTTTCTTGCCCGTTCGCGAATCGAGACAGTAGAGTTTGCAATCGGCGTGCTGATGGAAACCTTCGCCGATGTAGACGCGCCCGTCGGCCAGGCACGGCGAGGAGAACACGTCCTTCATGTTCCCGCCGTCGTTGAACATCCAGATTTCTTGGCCGGTCGCGCGCTCAACGCAATAGACAGCCCCGCTTGAACCGAAGGCAGAAGGCAGCACCACGCCGATATAAACGCGCTCGTCGTCTATCATCGGCGACGATGCGATCCAGCAGTGTTCGACTTTCGGCTGAAACCGCCAAGCCACGTGATACCGCCATTTTCCCGATGTGGAAACGGTTTCATCCACACTGGACGTTCTCGTATCTGGGATCGGTATGGGAACGAGAACAATGCCGGTAAGCAGCATGGTCCATAATAAGACGCCCTCCCCCGACATGCCCGGCTTGAGTGTGCCTGTCCGAGCAACGATCCAGCGGCGATATAGCGCATGCATGGTCGCCACCCACCAACCGGCACTGAACATCAGCAGCGTCTTGCACCATAGATCCATCTGGGCCGGCGCGCGGAACAACGAGAAGGCAGCTGTTCCCAGGCACAATGCGCTCAGGATGGACAGCACGATTATTTCTAGGCGGCGTGGCACCATTTTCTTTTGCCCGCCGTCGGATTCCGGAACGGTCGCCGCAAGGTGCCGGCTCCAGGCCCCCAGGATACCGAAGAGAGTGACGACCATCATCGTTAGCCAGAGTGCCGCGGGCGTGCCCCACCAGGAGTCGGCCAGCCAGCGCCGACATATCTGCTGCAAGAGGTAAAGCGTGCTGTTCATGCTGAGCACGGACAGCGCCGCCAACCAACGCCTCAGCACCAACATCGAGCTGCCGAATACCGCGGGAAACAGTATCGCCAGAATGGCCGATGGACCACCTACAAGCACGGTGGGAATGACGGCGAACAAGGCGCCGCCCCGAGGCATTGCTGTTGTAGATTTCTTTTCGATCGGCGCTTCAGGACCAAAACCGGGCTTTTCCTTGGCATCCGGTTTGGGTGGGGCTTTCTTACCGGACAGTCCATCGACCACAGTTTGCTTCAATTCAGATGTGCTGCCCTTAAACGTCTTGCGCAGATAAGGTTCGCCGTGCGTGAAGCTCCATTTTACCTCTCCATCGGACTCGATGCCGATCATCTGGAACCAGGTGCCGTTGGTATAAGCGAGGGCGGTGTACTTTTTGTCTTTGTGAAGGAGGAAAAGTACCAACGGCAACTTCGGCGCGATGCGTTTGAGGACCTGCGAGACGTGGTCCTTTTTCTCCGCCTCGGCGTCGCCTTTGAGAAGGACCGCCAGTTTTCGGACGGGCATACTGCCCTTGAGATTCTCCTGAACAACCAACACCATCGCCGGCTTATCGGCGTCCACCGACTCTATCTTGGCAGTGACGATGAACGTCGATTGTTGCAAGATTTTTTGCAGCGGGGTCAGGGCGGTGTAGAGTGCCTGCGCAGGAGTCTGGCTCAGGAGCAGGGCGACACCCACAAACACCCCCACCATCCCGCTGCATTTGCACATGGACCTTCCCCAATGGAGAGTCTACACTGTTTCGACCATCTTAAACGATCGCTCTCTGAAGTGCCTAGTGACTTGACGCATCGATAAAGAGCCAACAAAGTGAAATTGCGTTTCCCGCCCTGCTTTTGCTCTTGCTCTCCCGTCCAGGCGTGAGAGAATAGGGGGAATTATTGGGGAAATCACCCTCGTTTCCGGGACACTCTCGCCATGCCTAAGCGACGTAGCGGTTTCACGCTAATCGAGCTGCTGGTGGTGATCGCAATCATCGCCATCTTAATTGGCTTACTGCTGCCGGCCGTGCAAAAGACGCGCGAAGCCGCCAGCCGCATTAAGTGCTTGAACAATCTGCACCAACTCGGTCTGGCCATGCACATGTATCATGATGTCAACCACGCCTTCCCCCCAGCGTTCGCGAAGCCGTCAAACTATGGCTGGACAGTCTGGCTGCTGCCGTATGTGGAACAACAGAACCTCTTCAACAGCCTCAACCCGTATGGGACTACCCTTTCGCTGAACGCCAATACTACCCTAAAACTGTCTGTTTGCATTTGTCCCTCCGACCCCGGCGGCGACACCAACAGCTACCTGGGCAATTACGCCAAGAACAATTATGTTGTCAGCGAACAGATCAGCGACGGCAATTCGGCGATTCCCATGTCCACGGTCACGGATGGATTGAGCAATACGATCATGTTCGGCGAACGCGATCTGCAAAAGCAAGTCGGCGCGGTCTGGCCCGGGCGTGATTCCGCGCACAGCATTCTCACTGGCGTCGAAGCGGTCATCGGCCGGCCCACCTGGCCGATCAATACTCCCTATGCCGGCGCACCCGACTCGTCCTGCACCCGCTATGCCTGGTCCAGTTATCACATGAGTGGTGCCAACTTCGCCTTCTGCGATGGCTCCGCGCATTATCTGAGCAACAGCATAGCCAACGATCCCAACCAGCAAAGCTGTAACAAGCCAGTGCCGGCGAACTTCCCCCTCTTGGTTCTGTATTTCGCCAGTGACGGCTATGTCCTCAACGGCGTTGATTTCTAGCTCTTGCACGCGAGAACGCTTCCGTGCGGCTTTCAGTCTTTGTCCGTCCTTGTTGGCTGTTGTTCGCCCTAGCTTGCATTGGGGGTGCGCTGCTGGCAATCGCTTACTTTTCGGCGAAGACGCCACCGCGTGTCCTTGATGATCCCACGGTCGTCTGGATGTTCGAGCAGGCCGAGCGCGGCGCCATCATTTCTACTCCCGTCGTAACCGAGGACTGCATTTACGTCGCCGCTATCCGCGACAGCGCGTTTGATCCATCGGGCGTCGTTTACTGCCTGGATCGAGAGCGAGGTGAGCTGCGCTGGAAGTTCGACGACGATGGCGCCATGAAGCACACCTACTCGACGCCCTGTCTGGCGAATGGCCGGCTCTACATCGGCGAGGGGATGCACGGCAACGACGTGTGCAAGATGTACTGCCTCGATGCCGCCACCGGCCACAAGGCGTGGGATTTTGTCACCGGCGGCCACATCGAATCGAGTCCGTGCGTCGCCGACGGCGCGGTGTTCTTCGGCTCCGGCGACGATGGACTGTTCTGTCTCGATGCTGTCAGCGGAGCGAAGCGCTGGCAATTCCACGGGCGCTGGCATGTTGATGTCCGTCCGGTAATAGCGAATGGGCGGGTCTACGCCGGCAGCGGCATCAGCCGGTTGGTTCCGAAAGCGGAAATCTTCTGTCTGGACGCCTCCAATGGCCAACCCTTGTGGCGAACGCCGACGGAGCTGCCCGTCTGGGGTTCGCCGGTGCTTGACGGGGATCAGGTCTTCTTCGGAACAGGAACGGGCCGGCTAACCATGAGCGCCGAACCGCCGGAAAAGCCCGCCGGCGCGCTTGTGTGTGCCGATGCGAACGTGGGAAAGATCCAGTGGATTTATCCGGTTGCCGATGCGATTTTTTCCTCTCCCGGCGTCGATGCCGAGCGCGTTTATTTTGGAGCGCGCGACGGCCGCTGTTATTGTCTTGATCGACGCAGTGGCCGGAAACTGTGGCAGCAGGAATTGGGCAGTCCCATCGTGACGCGGCCGGCCCTGGTCGAGGGCCGATTATACATCGCGGCCAGCGGTGGACAAGTGGATTGCCTCGATATGGAGGATGGTCGGCCCTTGTGGACGTTCAATTTGGCCAAGCATACACAGACTCGGCCGCAGTTGTTGTCTTCGCCAGTCGTTCTGGATACGGGCGAAAAAGACCGGCCTTGTCTTATTTATCTCGGAACGGAACTTCGCCGCGGGGAGGAGAGCGCGGCCGTCTTGTACTGCTTGCGACGCTGAGCCATCGACTCGGAGATGGAATGATGAAAAAGAAGGTACTTATCGGACTGGCGGGCGTTCTGCTGCTTTTGGGACTGGGCGTCTGGCTGGAACCGACGGGCGTGGTGCTCGGGTATCTGCAGGGCGATGCCTTCTATCGCAATCGGCCGGCCCGCTATTGGGGGAATGCTCTGAGCGATACGGACCCGAAGATGCAGGTTGCCGCGCACCAGGAGCTGAAGGAAGGTGGTCGAGCGGCGGTGCCGGTGCTGACGCAGTTGCTTCATAGCGATAACGTGGAAGTGCGTTGGCGGGCGGCGGATTTGCTCGGGCAGATGAAAGAGGGAGCACGAGATGCGACACCGGCCTTGGTGCAGACGCTGCGCGACAGCGATTCACATGTTCGCGCCGTTGCTGCAGCGGCCTTGGCTGCGATCGGAGACGCCGGACCCGATGCGATGCCTCTTCTGCAAGATATGCTGCGCGGCGAGGAGCGTCTGCCGGCCCTGCGGGCGTTGGCGCACTCGGGGGTGGATGCCGTCCCAGCAGTTCCCCGCGTCATCGAGCTATTGCGCGATGACGATAGCGAGGTTCGCTGGAACGCGGCGTGGACGCTGGGCAAGATCGGCCCGGCGGCGCGGGAGGCAGTATCGGCCCTCGTTGCGGCGATGAAAGACCCGGAGCCGCTGGTACGCGAACATGCCGCCGAGGCGTTGGGCGACATCGGCTCCGCGGCGAAGGATGCCGTACCCGCACTGGCGGCCGTATTGAAAGACCCCGACCCGCGGGTGCGGCGTGATGCCGTGCGCTCCCTGGGGCAGATCGGCGCGGAAGCGAAATCCGCCGTGCCGGACATTCGCCCCCTTCTCGAAGACAAGGACGCCAACGTCCGCAAGGCGGCCCAGACTACGCTCAAGCAGATCGTTAATCGGAGTAACGAGAGAGATTAAGTGAATTATTTCGTCCAGACGAGCCGGCCGATGGCTCGTCGGATTTGTTCGGGCGCCGTGGCCTCGGCGTGTGGGAAAAGCAACGTGAAGAAATAGACGCGACCGCCTCGGCGAAAGGCCGTCACTTCCTTGTCCACTACCGCGTTGTTGATACGGGCCGTGAAGCGATAACGATCACCCGGTCGGCCGCCGGCCTCCAGTTTCTCCTGCGATCCGATTTGCTTCCACTGACGGGCCGAGTACGAGGGGCCGCTCAGGTAGGCCGCCAGGTTCGCGTCCTCCGGCAAATCCGCCACGGATACTTCCAAGGTCGCCTGGGCGTCGCTGTCGGTGCGAAGATACTGCACCAGGAGACGCTCCTTGTCCAAGTGTCCCGGCGGGACGTTCCCGCGCGCCGCTATGATCCAGCCTTCGGGGACGAGAAAGCGAAAACCTTCATCGCTTTGGAAAACGGGTTCGTCGAGCAGGGCCGGGGCTTTCGGCTTTGGGTTACAGCCGGCAAGCAGCATGAACGCCAACATGACAAGAAGAGAACCGAGTGCCGGCCGGTGATGCCGTCTTTGCATGCCCGCCCTTTCGTCTGGATTCTAGAAGGCGCTTCCGTCTGTCGGCTCGCCTTGCGACCGGGTGGCCAGGGCTTGAAGGACGCCGAGATCCGTGCTGATGCTGAGGGGATGCACGGAACCATCGCAGAACAGAAATTGCACGACTTGTCCGTGCGGCGAGAAGAAATCGTAGGGTTCGCTGTAAACGCTATTGAGCGTGTGAGGCCCTACCCGTGCCAACACCATGGACGACGCCGGCTCAATAATGGAAGCGTAAACCGGAGCGCCGGGGGTGGTACGGATGGTGCCTCCGGTCATGACTCCGGCCCACGGTCCCTGACCCAGAATCGCGCCGCGTTCGCCGATAGCTAATGTGTTGCTTGTGCCATCTGCAATATCTGTGAAGCGCGTCGCGCTGTTGCGATAAAAAACGCCGTTGCCGTTGTCTGGCTGAGTGCCGAGCAGGTAGCCGCTGCCGAAACAGGCGGCATAACTGTTGGTCGCCGCCGAGGCCAGGACCTGATTTTTTTCGTTCAATACGTTGAACACGCCCGTGTTGAGATCCGAGGGACACGTGTAGATCGATAACTGGCTTGTCCGAGCGGACAAATTACTCACCGCCTCGACTGCCAGTTTGTAATTGATCTGCTGCGCCAGGTTGCCCTGTTCCAGGTTACTCAGCAGTAAAGACGCCCAACCCCAGCCGGGCGAATTGGGTTGAGGCGGCAAACCCGGCGGGTGGCGATCGATCTTCTGGGGTCTAGGATCAACGAAACCGACAGGAAGTTTGACAATCGGAGATGGTACGTAGACATAGCCGGAGGGGAAAGAGCCATAGTTATCGGCATAGAGATGCACGGCGATACCGATCTGCTTGAGATTGTTTTGGCAGTGAGCCCGACTGGCGGCCTCTCGCGCCTTTTGCACCGCGGGTAGCAGCAGGCCGAGTAAAACGGAAATAAGTGCAATTACAACCAGCAGTTCGATGAGCGTGAAGGCGCGGCGCCGACTCATGGCGCTACCCTCCTTTATTTGGTAGGTGATCCACAAGGATGACAAGTTAGATCGTAAGCGTCCGAGAAGAAGAGTGCAAGCGGATCTTTTCCAGCTGTGCGCGGAATAAGATGCTTAGCGACGCTTCGCAGAAGCATCGTTGCCCCCGACGCTTCTGCGAAGCGTTGTTAACCAAATGACACGGGATCCCTCATTCGGATTGCATGGATTGCGGCGGCCGTAGGGACGGCACGGCCGGACAATCGCGGGAAACGGCGGAATTCCGTTGTACTATCTGGGTGAATTCGAGAAAATGGCGAAGAAGTGATGCCGATCCGGACGGCAAGGAGCGCCCGCATTTCGATGCCCTTGTGTGGGCCGGCGGCTATCCGCACAATGAAGACTCTTCTGAGAGCGCACCTCAAGCGCGGAGTGGAATAGACATGGCGAAACACTGCACCTTATGCAACCAGGACTACGCGGACGAACTGGCGTCCTGCCCTCACTGTGCGGCCGGGAAAACGATGCAGCCAGCCGGTCATGGCGAAGGGCGCACGACACAAATAATGGGCCGTGGCGACGAGCGCGCCACGCAACTGGACACCGGCGTGGTGCCGGAGACGAGGCCGACGCCTTCGGATTCGAGCATCGATCTTGGCTCACTGCCCTCGACGGGCCCAGCGACCGGCGACGCCGGCGCCGCACCGATCAGTGATGTTTCCGCGGTGGCCTGGGCGGCGCTGGTCGAAGAGCCGCCCGCAGAGGAGGTCAAAGTTGATTCTCCGTCCGATGTCGATCTTCTGGCGGCAGCGGAATCCGAAATGGCCGCGGCAACCCCGCCGGCAGGTCCGGAGGCGGAACAAGTCGGCGAACTGATCGCCGAGGAGCTTGCAGCGGAACCGCCGGCTAGCGGCGTGGATTCGGAAGTGGTCCGGCTGGCGAGCACGCCTCCGCAACCGAAGACAATGGCTTCGGATTCCATGATCGATCTCGGCGCTCTGCCGGCGGAGCTGGCCGCAGGCGAATCGGGCGCGGCTGGAAGCGGGGCATCGCCAAGCGAATCGGGCGTGTTCATGGCCGAGTTGGCCAGCAATGTCCGGCACGTTGACCTGGTCAGCGATTCCAACATGGATCTGTCCGAGGGTGTTGTGCCTTCCCCGGAGTCCTCGTCGGTCGATTTGGGCGCGACGCCGGTTGAGAGCGAAGAGGACTTGTCGGCCGAGGGAGCGAACGAGGTTTCGCCAGTGGTCGGCGGCAGTGGCATCGACCTGGAGGGATTGCCGGTGCCGGGGCTGTCTCCTTCGGATAGCCATCCCTCCTCCATTTCCTCGGTTGATCTCGGCTCGCATGCGGATTTCTTGCCGACTTCCCCCAGTGACGAGGCAGTCGACGAGTCGGCCCTTGAGGGGGAAATGCCCGAACCAGCAAGCGACGAAGCGCTGGTGTCGGAAAGCCCAAGCCGCGAGGCAGCGGGCGAGGAGCCGGCCGTTTCGGAGAGGGAAGTAGACGACTTGCTCGCCGGGCTAGAGGAACAACCGGGCGAGGGCGAGGCGGCCGAAGAAGCCGCCGAGATCGCCGAGGGCGAAGAGGCCATCGCCGCCGCCGAAGCGGAAGAAGAGGCTGCCGCCGAAGCGACGGGAGAAAGGAAACCGGCGAAAGCCGCCAAGGATCGGTCGCGCATGCTGTACTTGGCCGGTGCGACGGGCCTTGGCATCTTGATCGGCGTCATCGGCGATATGGGAGCGCGAGCGTTGTTCAGCTCAGGTGAGCCGGAGAAAAAGCCCGTTCAACAAGCACAAGTTCAAAGGGCGGCTCCTAACAATCCTCCGCCTACGTTCGACACCTTCAAATCGATGGTATCGAACGGCGATTGGGAAGGAGCCAGCAAGGCAGGAATCGAGACGGCTCCCGCGAACACGCCGGAAGAATTCGCCCTGCGCGGCCAGTACCGGCTGGGGCAATATCTGGAGAAAAATGGCACCAAATTCACCAATGTGCAAGATCCAAACTTGCAGCCGGTGATTCAAGATCTGCAACAAGCGACGCAGGGTCAAAATCCCAATCCCTCTGCAGTCTACGATCTGGCCCTGATCAAGGAATTAGCCGGCGACTTGCAGGGCGCACGCGATGAATATGCCAAGGGCGCCAAAACATTCGCCAGCGATGCCGCACAAAAACAGATCTTCGAAACGGCCGTTTCACGTGTCGAGTGGAAGGAATCGTTGAAAGTCCCCAAACGGCCCGGCGCAGGTATCCTCCCGCGGCCCCGCAATGGGGAAGATCGCGCAGCCGTGCTTGCCCTACTGCTGATTTCACTCCAGCAGCCTCCCGAGCAGCCAAACCAACCTGTGCAGCCCGGCCAACAGCCCGTGCAACCGGGTCAGCAACCTGCGCAAGCAGAAAACAAAGAGGCCGGATTTGAATTCTGGCAGGCGGCCAAGCTGGCACGTGACGGCAAATTCAGCGATGCCATTCGCGCCATCGACAAGGCGCGGAAACTCCACGAGGAGCGACGTTTCAGCCGGCTCCGTAAAGCCCAGAACCCGTTGAGCGATCCGGCCGAAGATATTTTCCTTCGCTGCTGCGACGAGCTGAAAGTGTACTGGCAGATGGAGAATCGCCTCCGCGAGGGCGGCTATCTGACCGACAAGAACACGCCTGAAGAGGCGCTCCAAGCCCTGGTTCAAAAAGCTGGCGACAGTGCTGGGGGGGTCAAAGCCTTGACCGATCAACTCGTGGCCCAGAAGGTCATCGGCAAAGAAGAGGATGTCATGAAGGGCATCACTCGCCTGGTAAATGAGAAAAAAGCTGCCGATGCCAAGGTTGCGGATCTCAAAGCAATGGCCCAAGCCGCGAAGGATGAGAGCGCGAAGCTGGACGGAAATTTGAAGACGGCCGAGAAGACGATCAAGGAACGCGACGCCGAATTGTCCAAGGCGAAGGACCAAACAGCGAAGTTAAAGACCGATTATGACAGTCTTAATGCCACCGTGACGAAAATCCGTGACGATCTGGCTGCGGCTCAGTTCCTCGATTCCCAGAACAAAGCGAATATCAGCGAAGCGGTGAAAAGGACAATCGATGTCGCTAAATCCAAGGATGCGTCGGGGGCGATGCGCCGGCAGGGCGAGGAGATCGCTCAATTAACAGAGTCGCTGAAACAGAGCCGGCGCCCAGTGGAGATGTTGCCCTTGTGGTTGTTGCTCCTGGATGAGAATCGCAACTCCCACGATCTGGCCAGCAAGGCGGAGAAGGATGCCGAACGCGTCAAGTCGGACCCGCGAGCGACGGCGGTTCAAAAGGGCGAGGCCGACGTCGTGCTGGGTTTGGCGTTGCGGAACGCGGATCAATTCAGCAAGGCCAAGTCGGTGCTGGAGGCGGCGCGCGGCAGCGTGGACCAAGGCGAATGGCTGGTCCGCGCCGATGCTGCCCTGAAGGAAGTATCCAATCCGGCGGCGTACTTAACCTCCCAGGCTCAGCTTTGGTACGATCATGGCCAAATGGAAACGGCCCTGGATGTGCTCAAACGTGCGGAAAAGGTGTTGCCGGAAAAGGAACACGGCAAGCTCTGGGCAAAGCGGAGCCTGATCGAACTGGATGCGGCCCGCTCGAAGACCAAGGGGCCGCTGCCGCCGACCGAGCCGCTGCTGATCGCCGCTCGAAAAGACGCCGAAGCAGCCGTCAAAGCTGGCCTGGCCGAAGGGCACTATGCAGCAGGGCGAATCGCCGAGGAACGCGGTCAGATGGACTCGGCCGCTAAGAGTTATCGAGCGGCCCTGGCCGCTCACGGCAACCACCTGGATGCCGAGGGCGGACGCTATCGCATGGCGCTGGCGCGCGTGTTGTTGCTGGCGCGCGAGGAACGTGCCGCGGCGCCGGCAAGGGCCGGACAGAGAATCGGCTGGCGCGCTCCTGCTTCGTCGCCAAAGAAACACCTAAAGGACATGCAAAGTCTTGTATTATTGTTCGCGCTTGGTTTGCAAGCGCCGCTGCCAGGGCAGGATCCGGGCCAGGAAGAGGCGGAGAAGCTGGCCGATGAAGTGTTGAAGGCGCCGCCCGGCACGGTGCCTTTCAACGTGCTGGCGCAAGCGCTGGCGATCAAGGGGCGCTGGAACGCCGCTTTGCAAACCTACGCCGAGGGCATTCGGCCGATGTTGCCGCGCGAATATGGCAATGGCTTGATGTTCCTCATCCGCAACGATCCACGCTTGAAACAGTCGGAGAGCATGCGGGTGGCCAACCCGCTGGAGGCGGAGAAGCACTACGCCCTCGGCCTGAGCCTCTACTTCGACCGCGACTATGCCAATGCCGAAAAGGAGTTTCTCCTCACGATCGAGAATGACAGCCAGGACGCGCGCTTTTTCTACTTTCTGGGTCTGTCAAGGCTAGCGCAGAATCGCCGCCGCGCCGCCTTCGCTGATTTCACCCAGGGAACGGCGCTCGAACGGCTGAATCGTCCCTCGCCGGCAGCGGTGGACGACGCCCTGGAGCGTGTTCAGGGTCCGACGCGTCTCATCCTCAATGGCGTCCGCGAACGTCCGTAAGCATGGATCGAATTCCTCGTTCCCATGCTCCGGCGTGGGAACGAGGAATTTCGAGATCGTGTAATGGGTTAGCGACGCTTCGCAGAAGCGTCGGAACAACCAAGCTTCTGCGAAGTGTCGCTAACCACTGCCACATCTAGGAAAGCGCTCTAGCTCTTCGGTCCAAACAACGTCGAGCGGCGGATGCCGAGACGGTCGAGCCAGAATTGGCCGACCACGCCCAACGTGCTAATGCCGTATTTCAAACTGCGGCGGAAATTGATGCTGCTGGCCTCGTCGAAATAGCGGACAGGGACAGGGATGTCGCCGAGGCGGAATCCAAAACGGATCGCTTGCACTAGGAACTGTGTGTCGAAGACGAAATCATCGGAGTTCTTCTCGAACGGAATGCGTTCAAGAACGGCCTTGCGATAGACGCGGAAGCCGCTATGAAAATCGCCGAGGTTTTGACCGAGTGTGAAGTTCTCGAAACTGGTCAGGAAGCGGTTGCTGATGTACTTGTACACCGGCATGCCGCCGGTCATCGCCTCCTGGCGTGAGCGGATGCGATTGCCCAACACCACATCGCAAATGCCCATTTCGATAAAGCCGACCGCGTGAGGGATCACGCGACTATCGTACTGATAATCCGGGTGGATCATGACGATGATGTCGGCCCCGCGCGCCAGCGCTTCGCGATAGCAGGTTTTCTGGTTGCCGCCGTATCCGCGGTTCTGGGGATGAACAATCACCGTTAGTCCCATTTCGCGGGCGGCCTCGACGGTGCGGTCCTTGCTGCCGTCGTCCACGAGGATGACCTCATCGACGCAGCCGGGCGGCATGTCGGCCAAGGTCGAGGCCAGGGTGCGCTCGGCGTTGTAGGCCGGCATCACCGCGATGACGCGATAGGCCCGCTTCGGCGGTTTCTCCGGCAGCGTCTTGGTGATGCGTTCGACGTGGAAAAACTCCTCGCGCAATTTCAGGTGCGGGACTTGGATTGTAGGCATGGGAGACCTCGAATTTTACGAGCCCGAAGCGTGGGCGAGCGGGGTCGCGTCAACGCCCCGAGTACGTGTCTCGGGACGCTGACGCGACCCCGCTCGCCGCCAATGCCGGTTGGTTAACCTTCTGCGATGGCACAAGGCCCATTCTCGATTCCCTCCGCCTCTTCCACCGGCGCCGGCGATCCATGCAGCGCCTCCGAACCGGGCACCAAGCGCGGTCCCGGAATGTGTTGCTCCAACAGCTGCATCAATTCCGTGCGATCCATCACTTCCTTTTCGATCAGCCGTTGCGCGATCGCTTCCAGGGCGGCGCGGCGCGACTGCAAAACCTCGCGCACCGCCGTGGTGGCGTCCTCGATGATTCTACGTACTTCGACATCGATTTCACGGGCCGTTCGCTCGCTATAACTGCGATCGCCCTCGGCGTCCACGGCATTGAGGAAGCCAGGACCGGAACGCTCGTGGAAGTTGACGCGGCCGAGCCGGCTCATGCCGAATTCCTTGACCATGCTGCGGGCGATGCGGCTGGCTTGCTCTAGATCGCTGGTCGCGCCGTTAGAGATTTCCCGATACACAAGCTCCTCGGCCAGGGTGCCGCCGAGCGCAACTTTGATCTGGCTCTCCAATTCTGTCTGCGTGACAAGATAGCGGTCCTCCTCCGGCCGGCTCAGAACGTAGCCGAGCGCGCCGACGCCGCGAGGAATAATCGAGATCTTGTGGACCGGCGAGGTGTTGGGCAAGGAACAGGCAACCAGGGCGTGGCCAGCCTCGTGATAGGCAACGCGCTGCTTCTCGTCGGCGTTCATAATGCGGCTCTTGCGCTCCAGGCCGACGACGCCGCGCTCGATGGCCTCTTCCAACTCCGCCATGCCGACGACATCCTTGCCGACGCGCGCCGCCATCAGCGCCGCCTCGTTGACGAGGTTGGCCAGATCAGCGCCTACTGTGCCTGGCGTGAGCGAGGCGACGCGGCGCAGATCGACATCCGGCCCCAAACGCACATTGCGGGAGTGAACTTTCAGGATCGCTTCGCGGCCAAGAATGTCGGGGCGATCGACAACGACCTGGCGATCGAAGCGACCCGGCCGCAAAAGTGCAGCATCGAGCGTCTCCGGCCGATTGGTCGCGGCCATGATGATGACGCCGCGGTTGGAAGCGAAACCATCCATCTCAACGAGCAGCTGATTGAGCGTCTGCTCGCGCTCATCGTGTCCGCCAACGGCCATGCCGGAGCGCGTCTTGCCCAACGCATCCAGCTCGTCGATGAAGATGATGCAAGGCGCCCGGCTTTCGGCCTGGCCGAACAGATCGCGCACGCGCGCCGCGCCCACACCGACGAACATCTCAACGAAATCACTGCCGCTAAGGCTGAAAAAAGGCGCTTCCGCCTCGCCGGCGACGGCGCGGGCCAACAGCGTCTTGCCGGTGCCTGGCGGGCCGACCAACAGGACGCCCTTGGGAATTCGGCCGCCGAGCGCCTGATATTTGTCTGGAGTCTTGAGGAAGTCCACGACCTCGCGCAGCTCGGCGACGGCTTCATCGATGCCGGCAACGTTCTCGAAGGTCACATCGAGATCTTTCTGCGCGTACACTTTCGCCTTACTGCGGCCGAAGGTCAACGGCGAGCCGCCGCCCATCATCCAGCGCAGCACCAACACGAGGCCCAACGCCAGCGAGCCGACGAAGAGGATGGACAAGAAGCTGGCGCCCACAGTCCGGAACGCGGATTCTTCCTCGCCGCCCTGAAAGTTGGCACCGACTGCCGATTTAAGCAAATCGTGCAGACCCGCATCTTCTTCCAGACCGATGCGCGGCGTGCGGAAGGAAATGGTTTGCGTATGTTTGCCGCTTGGATCAGCGCCCGAGGCAAGATCGCTCGTGACAATCTCGCCACGAATATCGGCGCGATTGACTTGCACTTTTTGCAAACGGACGCCGTGCCCGTGACGGCTGGCGTTGAGGATTTGGATGAGTTCGCCGTACTTCAAATGGACATAGTTGGGCTCACGATTATACAACCACCCCAGCAAGATGAGCGGCGACAGTGACAGCAACACCAAACACGGGATGAGCCAGCGCCGCCATCGGCCCGGCTCTTTACTTTTTTTCTGCACGGATGCCAATTCCTCCAGTTCCGCATTCTCGCAGATGATTTGGACGCAGTTGCAGGGCAGCCCTTACCCTACGACTACCACGACAGCCGCCCCGGCTCTGCGCGGCGCTGATTTTAGAAGTCCCTTCACTTTAGGGCATCTCCAAGGATCGGTCAACAGCCCTCGATGAACAATCTCCGCGCTGCGCTCAGGGCGTGGAAAGCACAGGCAAGGCAAACCGGACAGTTGACGACGATTGCCTCCTTCAATAGTTTAAGCCGATTGGCAGCTCCCCTAAGCTCAGCAATGTTGCTTTCTTGGCACTGAAATTGCATCTTTCTCCCCGATGTGTTCCGTGAAGATTTCGAGAAGCATCGCGGAACAGCGCAGAGGATTGCATCTAAGAAAGGAGATTGTCATGGCGTTGGATGATTACCTGGAACCGGAAGTGGCGATCGCGGTGGCGGTCACGGCGGCGGTCGCTTCCCCGCCGGTGCGGAAAGTATTGCGTCGAGGGCTGGTCTATGGACTGGCCGGACTGATGGTGGCCGGCGACAAGATCGCGGGAACGGCCCGCGAGATCGCCAAGAACGCCCAGCAGACTGTTGCTACAGCAGGCACCGCCGGACAGGAAACCGAGCAAGCTGCGCCGCCCTCACGAGTGGTGACGGCGTAGGCCAGAGATCAGAGGTCAGAAGTCAGAGGTCAGAGGTCACTGCAAACAAGATCGACAAGGAATCAGTTCGACTGACCTCTGACTTCTGACCTCTGATCTCCGACAGGAGGAGCAACCATGCAGAACAACTCACCGGCCGGCTCGGCCACCAAGACCGCCCAGGCAACGGACGCAAATGGGGCAACTGAGCACCAAGAGAACGGCAGCATGGATGAGGCGCGCCAACAGGCCATGCAGCGCGCGGAGGAGTTGGTGGACCGTTTGGGGGAGCAAGTCGGGCAGTACGTATCCGCCTTCGGTCACAACATTCTCAAGTGGGCTGCACGGGCACGCGAGGAAGCGGAGGATATTTGGGCGGAGGCCCAGGCAATCCGCGAGCAGCAACGGAACCGAAAAGCCTCCGAGCCTTAAGTGTAAGCGAAGAACCGCCCTCGCTCACGCTTCAGACTCGGAGTTTGGCGCTTATGAGCAAACCACGCGTTCTTTCTTCGATTCCGGGGCGAATTCGTGTTCACCTGCCGCACTGGTCGGGCAAGGGACAGCGCTTTCTCGAACAGCGCGTCCGCGAACTTCCCGGAGTGCGGCGGGTCGAGGCCAATTCGCTCACCAGCAACATTCTGATCGGCTTCGATCCGCGAACGACGAATGAGGACTCGTTGCTGGCGGCCCTGAGCAACGCGCATGAAGACACGGCCGGGCTACCAGAAGACAAACCGCTGCCGCCCGTGATCGACGAGGGCGGGTCGGGTTCTCTTCATCATGCGCGTATCGCCGTCCGCGGTCTTGACCGCGATCCCCGCGTCGCGCGCAAAGTCCGGGAGCGCCTGCGCGACGTTTTCGGAGTGCGTGTTCGGGCCAGCATGCTCACCGGCCGCATCCTGGTCGAATACGACGCCGAGCAAGTGGATCTGCACGAGGTGCTGGCCCGCGTTGCCGACGTGGAGCTGCCAGACCTGCCGGGTGAGGATCGGCCCGCGCACCCCCTCGACCTGGGGCCGCTCTTTCACGCCGCCACGCGCACCTTGGGGGCGGCCTTGGGGCTGACAGTGATCGTGATTCGCCGCTTGGCCGGATGGACAGTCCCATCCCGCCAGGTCAAAATCGCCGCCACCTCGGCGGGGATCATCGGCTTGCTACGGAGCTTCCCATCTCTCCGCAACGGACTGCGCCAGCTATTCGGGCCAAATGCCGCGGACCTGGTCTTCAGCTCGGCGAGCGTCGTCACCTTGGCCTTCGCCGGCAGTCCATTGGGCCTGACGGTGACGGGTCTGGAGGGCCTTTTGTTGCTGACGGAGGTAATGGCCCGGCGCTCCAGTTGGCGGCGCTATGAGGACAGCCTCCAAGGGACCACGGCTGCCGAGCCGGGCGCGGTGATTCGCCTGGAGGCGGGAGAGCGGTTGCCTCTGCCGGCCGAGGTCGTTGAGGGAACCGGGACGGCGATCGGGCGCGACGGCTTGCCGCGGCAAATCTCTCCGGGCGCCAGCCTGTCCGCCGGCGCCGAGCTTTCCGGCGGCGGCCCGTTCGTTCTCCAACTCCATGGCGGCAAGCCATTCTTGCCCCGTCCTCGTCCCGCTCCGCCGGCCCCCACGCTCTATAGCCGCTACGCTCGGTTCCTGGGGCCGATTTCGCTCGGCTACGCGGCCATGACGGCTCTTTTCACCCGTTCCCCAGGCCGTACCTTCGAAGCCATGCTGTTGGTCAATCCGCGCACAGCCATTATCGGAATGGAGGCCGCCAACCTCGACGCCGCCGCCCGCGTGCTCCGCGCGGGTGTCACTGTGGTCGGGACGCGACCGGATCGGGAGATTCGTCTCCCCGATGTTCTCTTGCTCGATGGGCCGCGCGTATTGACCGATGGGTTGGAGATCACCACAGTAATGCCGCTGGATGAATCCCTCGACGCTTCCCACGTGTTGGCGCTGGCCGGGGGTTTGTCCGCGGCGTCGGGATCGCCTTGGGGGAACGTCTTTCCAGCGAGCGGCAATGAGCCGGCGACCGACGGCGCTTTCAATGGCCTATGGATCACAGCTTCGGTGCGGGGAGTGCGCTACATCCTCGGCCCGCCCGATGATCCGCCCGCTATCGGCGAGGCGGTCGAGCGACGGCACGAAGGCGGCTATCTGCTGATGCTGGCACGCGAGGAGGACGGACATGCGATCGGTCTGGTGGCGCTGCGTCCGCGTCGGAGCGCGGGGGTCTCGCCCGCAGGTCAAGGGGGGCGGGCGGGAGGCCCGCGCTCCGACGATGGGCTGGAAATCACTGCGGTGCTGCCGCTGGATGAGACCGTGGACGCCTCCCATGTGCTGGCCCTCGCAGGAAGCGTCTCGACGGCGGCGGGATCTCCTTGGGGGAAGGTATTCCAAGGCGAACGGCCGGCGTCAGCCGGCTGGTACAACCCCCACCAGCCGGCGGACGCCGGCCGTTCGCTCCAGAGCAACCCCCACCAGCCGGCGGACGCCGGCCGTTCGCCGCAGAAGGGCGACGCTCCGCCGATGGACGGCATCTTCAACGGCCTGTGGGCCGCCGCTTCAGTGCAGGGAGTTCGCTACACCCTCGGCCCGCCGGAAGACACGCCGTCAATCGGTGAGGCGGTCGAGCGGCGGCACGAAGGCGGCTATCTGCTGCTTTTAGCGCGCGAGGAAGACTGGCATCCGCTCGGCTTCGTGACACTCCGCCCTCGCCTCCACTCGTCGGTAGCGCAACTCGTCCAGACGTGTCGCCGCCTCGGCGTCCGCGTGGAAATGTTAGCCGGAGGCGCTCCGAGTGCTGCACAGGCCGTCGCTCGCCGAGCCGGGGTGACGCTGATTGGTTCCGCCGACGCCGTGGCGGTCATCGACGAACGACAGCGGGCAGGGGAGATCGTCGCCTTCCTCTCGGATAGCGCCCACGCGGCACCGGGCTTCGCGGATTGTGATTTGGGTATTGGCCTGGCACCCTCGCCGACCGGCCAATTTCCTGCCCGCGCCGACTTGCTCGCCCCCGATCTCGATGCGGTGGCAGCCATACTCGAAGCCGGCGCGCGACGCCAGAAGACGGTGCGCGACGCCGTCGGATTCTCGATGGCGGCCAACATATTCGGCGCGGTCTGGGGTTGGCGGGGCCGGCCTGGAGTGGAGCGGGCCTCGCACGCCGTCTACATCTCGGCGCTCGGCGCTCTTGGTGACGGCTGGCTGCGGCTGCGAGGCGGCCAACGGCCCGGCTCATCTTTATCCCAGCTCGTCGATCCGCACCCCGAGCGCTGGGGACGGCAGAGCATCGCCAACGTCTTGCGCATCCTCAAGACCAGCGAAGCGGGTCTAAGCAGCATCCAGGCCAAGCAACGACGCGACCTGACCCCGCGGACCGTGAACGGCCAGGCCATGATGCGGGCCATCCTCGATCAAATGCGCTCTCCCGTTAACAGCCTCCTCACGGGCGGCGCTCTCCTGTCCTTGATCGCCGGCGGCGAGGCTCTCGACATCGTCATCATTGGGGCGACGGTGGCCGTCAACATCACGGTGGCCGTCTGGCAAGAACGCCAAGCGGGCAAGGCGGTGGAAGCGCTGCGCCGCCTCAGCACGAACGCGGCGAGGGTGCTCCGCGACGGTGTTGTCCAAACGCTGCCGGCCTCGGAAGTGGTGCCGGGAGACGTGTTGCTGTTGGCGTCAGGAGACCGCGTCGCAGGGGACGCCCGCCTGATTAGCGTCCAATCTCTGGAAATGGACGAAGCGGCGCTGACAGGCGAGTCAGTGCCCGTTGCCAAGCACACCGAGAAAGGGCCGCCCGAGGGCCGCATTGTATTGGAAGGCAGCGGCGTCGTTGTGGGGACGGGGCGTGCCGTGGTGGTGGCCGTCGGCCGGCAGACGCGCATGGGAGCAACCGCCGCCGCGTTGAGTCTTGACGAGATCGAAGAAAGCCCCTTCGGCGCCCGCCTGGCCCGCCTACTCCAGTTAGCTCTGCCCATAGCCGCCGTTGGCGGAGCGACGGTGGTCGCCTCGGGGATCCTGTGGGGCAAGCCGCTCTTGTCTCAAGTGAGTGTGGGGGCGAGCATTGCCTTGGCCGTGGTGCCCGAAAGTCTGCCTCTGTTGGCCGGCACCGGACAGGTCGGCGTGGCCCGCCGTCTGGCCCACCGCCGGGCCTTGCTACGTCGGCTGCCGGCTGTCGAAGCGCTTGGCCGCGTGGACGTCGCCTGCACGGACAAGACCGGCACCTTGACTGAGGGCCGGCTGGCGGTGAGCTTAGTGGCCGCCGCCGTCACGAGTGAGGAGTGGGGAGTGAGGAGTGAGGAGAAAAAGAACACTCCTCACTCCTCACTCCCCACTCCTCACACCGCACCCGATTCGACCGGGAAGTTAGATCCCGATCTGCGCGAGGTGCTGCTCACCGCCGCCCTAGCCAGCCCGCACCCCGAAGCCGGGGACGCCGTTGCCCACCCCACCGATGTCGCTGTGATTCGGGCCGCTCAGGCTGCGGGACTTAGCGAGGAGTTGTCCCAGGTCCATCAGAAGGAGGCCCCGTTCGATCCGGATCGCTCCTATCACGCAGCCGTCGTCGGCAACCGTCTCCGCGTCAAAGGCGCTCCCGAAGCCGTCTGCCCGCGCTGCACCTCGATGCGCAATAACCGGCGAGACGCCGATCCCACCGATCAGCCTCTCGATGACGCGGGCAGGCAGGCGCTCTTGGAGCAAGCCAACAGCTATAGCGCCCGCGGCCTGCGCATGCTCATGATTGCCGACGGCCCGGCCGACACGCCTGTAGACGATCCCCAAGGACTGCGCGCTCTCGGCTTCGTGGGAATCAGCGATCCGCTCCGCCCGAGCGTGGCCGCCGCCGTGACTCGCTGCCACGAGGCAGGCGTTCGCGTCATCATGATTACCGGCGATCATCCCGCCACCGCTCGCGCCATTGCACGCGAAGCCGGCCTGCTGGACGGCGGGGACGTTCTTACGGGGCCCGAGTTGGCCGAGCTTGATAACGAGGAGCTGGACCGCCGTTTGGAGAAGGCGACGGTGATCGCACGGGCCACGCCTTTGGACAAGCTGCGCATCATCGAGGGACTACGGCGTCGCGGGCACACCGTCGCGATGACCGGCGATGGAGTCAACGACGCGCCCGCCCTGCGTTTGGCCGACGTGGGCGTGGCGATGGGCCGGGGCGGCACTGAGGTCGCTCGCCATGCCGCCGACGTGGTGCTTGCCGACGACGATTTCGCCACGCTGGTCGAGGCACTAGTCGAGGGGCGCGGTTTCTGGGGAAACATGCGGGGAGCACTGGGTCTGCTCCTGGGCGGCAACCTCGGCGAGCTGGGCCTAATCGTGGGCGCAACCGCTATGGGATTTACTTCGCCCCTCAACACCCGTCAGATCCTGGCAGTGAATCTGATCACGGACGCGCTGCCCGCCTTATCCGTCGTCCTTCAACCGCCGGAGCACCGCAACCTGGCTGCCCTGGCCCGCGAGGGCACCGCCGCCCTGGACGCCTCGCTGCGCCGCGACGTGTTCCGCCGCGGCGCTGCAACCACTCTGCCTGCCCTGACCGCTTATCTCCTAGGACGGCGCATCAGTACTCCACCCCAGGCCGGCGCGGTCGCCTTCGGCACCATCGTCGCCACGCAGCTCGCCCAAACCCTTGACGCCGGCTGGTCGGAAGGCAACTTGAACCTCCCCGTCCTCGCCGCCGTCGGCGGCTCGACCGCTTTCCTCGTCTCGACGCTGACCCTGAACCCGTTGCGTAATCTCCTGGGCTTGGCCCTGCCGACACCCGCCGGCTGGTCGCTGATCGGCGGCGGCGCAGTAGCGGCCGTGGCGCTCAGCCGCCTCCTCGCCGTGGCTGGCTCGGGATGGTCCACGGAAGCGAACGATAAGCAATGCGTGGCGGTGCATCCAACGCGGAAGCGTGAGATTGAACTGCGGGCCGAACCGGAAAAGTCCGGTGCAACAACCGGTAATTAAGTGCGTTGAATAAACAGTTCTTTGTCTGGTCCGCAAGAACAGAGAATCCTCTGGCTGTTCTTACCCTATCCGCCCGATGAACGAACGGGCGTATAGGCCGTTCGATCAACGATGGCGATTCCAGTCCAGCGCGAGGGGGGCCAGCAGCAGCCTCGTCAGAGGCAAAGCCAGCACGAGAACGAATACAAGTGCGGAGACGGAGACACGATCGCTTGGGAAAAGCCAATACAGCAGACTAAACAACCCAGCGGCGGAAAGCATCCAAAAAGCCAGGATGCCTCGGATGATGTTTCTGGCGACCAGACCGCGGTGGATCAAGATGCGAGATACGTGAAAAACGAGGAAGCCTTTGAGCGCAACGGTTGCGATCGCCAGCCACGGCAGTAAATCAAAACAAAGCTGCCAGTACTGTGGAGCCTTGGCCAACCACAGGCCCAGAAACAGTAGGCTGACAAAGAAAGCCATACCGAGTATTGCTATCGCATTTGTCCAGGTCCGGCCAGCCAATCCCAGCCATAAGCCCTGAACGATTTGGAGCCAGGTCATGACGAGGGCTCCGCCCAGGAGTAGAGCCAGACCAATCCAAAACGAACTGCCCGGATGGCGCTGGCGCAATGCGCCAAATGATTCTGCCATCTCCGCGGCATGTCCGCCTAGTGCGATCCAGAGTAGGATAGCCGTTCCTGTCACGATCCATCCTAAGAATGTGCTGAGGGCTGCGGCCTCTAATTTCGCTCGGATGAAAGTCCCGCTGGAAATGGGCCGGGTCGCCAAAAAGAACGAGACAGTGAGGTCGCGCCTGGATCCGGGCAGCTTGCCCATCTCCCAACCACACACGGAGGCGAGAAAGGGAGCGAAGATCAGCGGGTAGGAAGCCACCAGCCACAGACTGCCGACCTCGTGAAGGATAAACGGAGGAACGAGAGTCAGGCCCCCGCGATGGGCGTCATCGACAAACGCGGCTATCGTAGGAATCACCGGCAGCCAGGCCAACGTTGAGACGAACATCATCACAGGGAAGCCAAGCCCGACGCGCCTCCGCTCGAACCAGACCTGTGCCCCCACGGGAGATCTGAATCCGGGTCGTGCCTGCGTCGAGGAAATCCAGCGCTGTAACGCCGACCAACCGGGCCACGTCCAGTACGGCCCATCGCCGCGTCGGGCGCGGGAGACTCCGACAATCGCGACTGCATAGCTAGCCAGCATCGAAGCGATGAAGATGCCGTTGGCAATTGCCACAGAGAAGTCAAAAGCCTCGGTAAGCATAACCATAGCCGCGAGGGGACTAATCAGCGCAATCAGCACGAACGGACGCAGCCAGGGCAAAGGGAACGGCATCCAGGTGATCGCTTGCAGCCACGCCAGCGCAGCGGCGAGCGCCAGGGCCGGACACCCCAACGGCAGCTCGATCCCAGCGGGCCGCAGCGCCGGCCGCAACGCTCCCCAACTCAGAGTCAACCACGCCAGCGCGAGCACCACACTTCCCCAGAGCATGGGCCAGCCCACCAGGGCATAGGTCGGCAACGGCAAGTGCCAGAATGAGGAAGGAAAGCCCGACTCGCGCCCCTCCAACCGCGGTTCCCGGCTGAACGAGAAGGTGACCAGCAAGAAGGGAAAGGCGAGCGCGCAAGGAGTCGCGAGCAACAAGCCCCAGAATGCGGCCGCGTCCGGCTCGTCCGGCAAAGCTCGGCATAGAACCATCAGGGCCAACAAGTAAACGGCGAAGAGGCTCAGGGCGAGCCGGTGCCGCGTCCACAAGAAGTAAGCCAGGGCCAAGGATGGAGACATCGTATCACTCCTATTCAAGTCGCGCGGACGTTCGGCCCATGCGCGCGACAAAAATCTCATCGAGTCCGACACCGTGCTCCTCGACAATCCGCGCGCCGCAGGCGAGTGCCGCAGCCTGCCATTCGTCGTCTCGGCCGTGACAGATCGCCGTCCACTCTTGGCCGGCCCCCTCCCAGTTCAGCGCTCCGGCCAGCGCCGGCGGCCGCGCCTGCGCCTCGGCGAAACGCAGAGTCAGCCGGCGATGGCTCGATCGGATTTCGTCCATCGCCGCCGCGAGCACGATGCGTCCCTGGTCAATCATGGCTACGTAATCGGCCACGCGCTCCATCTCATCGAGAAGATGCGAAGAGAACAGCACGGTGCGACCCTCGTCGGCAATCGTACGCACGATGGCGTTGAGAATGTCGCGGCGCACTAGCGGATCGAGTCCGGACGATGGCTCATCCAGTACCAACAATTCCGGACGGTACG
>Ga0209062_1002244_pt1 | contig 27077 bp, 34 predicted proteins | sample Coa_R2_2_FD_187158 | JGI IMG/M metagenome (GOLD analysis project Ga0209062, IMG submission 187158) | Surface soil microbial communities from Centralia Pennsylvania, which are recovering from an underground coalmine fire - Coalmine... | ecosystem: Environmental > Terrestrial > Soil > Unclassified... | reverse complement strand
GCAGCGATGCCGACTGCAATGTCGGCTATTACGGCGTCGGCATTCCCGATCAGCTCAACGAGGCCAAGAACATCAAGAAGCCGCTGATGCTCCACATCGCGGAGAAGGATCAGTACTGCCCGCCCGGAGCGCAGGAAGCGATCAAGAAAGGGCTCGGCGGCAACTCGCTCGTGACGCTCTACTCGTATCCCGGCGCCGATCACGCCTTTGCGCGCGTCGGCGGCCAGCATTACGACAAGAAAGCCGCAGATTTGGCGAACCAGCGCACCGCCGACTTCTTCAAGAAGAATCTCGGCGCCTGAGAGGAGACCTTCGATGACACACGCAATTCGCTTTCACAAGACCGGTGGACCGGAAGTGCTCGTCTGGGAAGAAGTCCAACTCGGCAAGCCGGGCCAGGGTGAGGCGCGCGTGCGCCACACCGCCATCGGCCTCAACTATGTCGAGACCTATTTCCGCTCGGGCCTCTATCCGGCACCGCTGCCGAGCGGCCTCGGCACCGAAGCCGCGGGCGTCGTCGAGGAGGTCGGCCCGGGGGTGACCGATGTCAAGCCGGGCGACCGCGTCGCCTATGCCGGCGGACCGCTCGGCGCCTATTCCGAGGCGCGCATCATGCCGGCCGACCGTCTCGTCGTGCTGCCCAAGGGCATCAGCGAGCAGCAGGGTGCGGCGATGATGCTCAAGGGCATGACCTCGCAATACCTGATCCGCCAGATCTTCAAGGTGAAGAAGGGCGACACCATCCTGTTCCATGCCGCGGCGGGCGGCGTCGGCCTCATCGCGTGCCAATGGGCGAAGTCGCTGGGTGCCACCGTCATCGGCACCGTCGGCAGCGAGGAGAAGGCGAAGCTCGCCAAGGCGCATGGCTGCGAGCATGTCATCATCTATACGCGCGAGGACTTCGTGCAGCGCGTCAACGAGATCACCAAGGGCGAGAAGGTTCCGGTGGTCTATGACAGTGTCGGCAAGGACACCTTCATGAAATCGCTCGACTGCCTCAAGCCGCTCGGCCTGATGGTGAGCTTCGGCCAGGCCTCGGGCTCTGTCGGTCCTATCGATCTCGGCATCTTCGCACAGAAGGGCTCGCTCTTCTTCACGCGGCCGACGCTCAACACCTATGGTGCCAAGCGCGCCGACATGGTGGCGATGGCGAAGGATCTCTTCGCCGCGGTCGAAAGCGGCGCGGTCAAGATCGAGATCAACCAGACCTATCCCTTGAAGGAAGCGGCGCAGGCGCATCGCGACCTGCAATCGCGCAAGACCACGGGATCGACGATCCTGACGGTGTGAGGCGATGGGAGCTGATGGCCGTCAGCCGACGGCTGTCAGCTCCCGCCGAACAATCGCCGCGATGCGATAGCGGCGCCATCGCTCAGCGATTTGAGCTTCGCCCAAACCACATCCTCGGCGACGCGGCCCATTCCGGCGGAGGTGTCGAAGCCGCAATCGGTGCCGGCGATGACGCGGCGGGGATCGCCGACGGCGCGCGCCGCGCGCTCGATGCGCTCGGCCACGACCTCGGGGTGCTCGACGAAATTGGTGAGGCTGTCGATGACGCCCGCGACGAGAAGCTGATCCTCGGCGAGCGGCAATTCCTCGAGACAGCGCATCTCGTGCGCGTGGCGCGGATTGGCAAAGGGCAGCACGAAGGCGCCGACTTTCGCCTGACGCAGCACGGGCCAGATCTCGGCGAGCGGCACGTCGCAATCATGCGGCGCCTCGTAATTGCCCCAGCATACATGCATGCGCACGCGCTCGCGCGGAATAGTGACGAGCGCCTTGTTGATACTGGCGACGACCCTCTCGACAAAGTCGAGAAACGCGCGAAGCGGCTGGTCCTGATAGGAGACATGCCGCTCGAGCGCGAGATCGGGACAGTCGAGCTGCAACAGGAACCCCTCGCCCGCGATCGCCTCATACTCCACTTTGAGCGCGTCGGCGAGCGCATCGAGATAGGTCGCTTCGCTATCGTAGTGCTCGTTCAAGATCGCGGCGGCGACGATGCCGGGCGAAGGAGCCGTCAAAAACGGCTCGACGAATCCATGCTCGAGTTCGTCGAGAACCCGGCGGAAATCCGCGCATTCGCGATGGACGAGCGTGTCGTCGATATAGCGGATCGCGCCGATGGCCTTGGGCGGCGCGAAACTGCCGACCGCTTCGCGACCGGCCGCCTGCCGCTCGAGTGCGCCCTTGAAGACCGGGTAGTGCTCAATATCGGCGCGCGGCCAACGCTTCCATGTCCCGCCAAAGCCGGTCATACGGCGGCGGAGATGGAGGAAGAACCCTTCGCGCTGCTGCTCGCCGTCATTGCCCACATCGATGCCGGCCGCGATCTGCTTCGGGACGACCCGGCGCAGCGCCTGCTGCGCTGCTTCGGAAAGCGCCGCCTCATCGACCGGCTCGCCCCGCTCGCGCCGGGCGTAAAGCCGGGTCAGCTCGGGCGGTCGCGGCAGGCTTCCGGTATGGGTCGTCAGGATCCGTTCCTCGCTGCGCCGCATCGCGCGCCCCTCCCGCAGAGGCGATCAATAAAGCAGGCCAGCGCCTCCGGGCGCAACTTCCGCGCCGCTGCGGTTGTTCAGGACAACAGGAAACCATCGCGTTGCGCCGCCTTCGGCGCGGCGCCTGAAGGGAGCTCGACGATGAGACGCCTTGCTTTTGTCGCCATGATGCTTTTGGGAAGCGCCCTGCCATTGACCGCGGCAATGGCGGCCACTCCCGCCTATGAACAGCCGCTGAGCGCGCGCGCCGTGCAGGATGTGCAAGCGAGGCTGCGTGCCCTCGGCTACTACGCCGGGCCGGTCGACGGCGTCTGGGGCGAGGGCACGCGTGGGGCGCTGGAGCGCTTCCAAGGGAGCCGCCATCTTGCCGTGACGGGCGAGCTCAACCAGGCCACCGTCACCGCCATGGGGCTCGATCCCGACCGCCTGCTGTCCCGCGGCTACGAGCCGCGGCCCGCTTATAGGGGAGAGCCGGCCGTTGCGCCGGTCGGCACGCATACGACCCATGCCGTACAGGTCGAGTTGCGGCGGCGCGGCTTTTACCGTGGCCCGATCGACGGCGTCTGGGGGCGGAGGACGGAACTTGCGTTCCAAGATTTCGAGCGAAGCCGCAATCTCGCGGTCACGACGACGCCGACACGGGAATCCATCCTGGCGCTGGGATTGCGGCCGGAGGATTTCATGTCCGGCAGCTCCTACCGAGAGACACCGGCGGACCGTCTCAACCGCGAAGAGCTGGAACGACGCTAGCTGCGCTGCCGCGTGCTCAGGTCAGGTATTCATCGCGTCGAAGAAATCGGCGTTGTTCTTGGATTCCTTGAGCTTGCCGATGAGGAATTCGAGACCATCGACCGGACCCATCGGCATGAGCACGCGGCGCAGCACCCACATCTTGGAGAGCACGCCCTTGTCGACGAGCAACTCCTCCTTGCGCGTGCCGGATTTGGTGATGTCGACGGCGGGGAAGGTGCGCTTGTCCGCGACCTTGCGGTCGAGAATGATTTCGGAATTGCCGGTGCCTTTGAACTCCTCGAAGATCACCTCGTCCATGCGCGAGCCGGTGTCGATGAGCGCGGTCGCGATGATGGTGAGCGAGCCGCCTTCCTCGATGTTGCGCGCGGCGCCAAAGAAGCGCTTGGGCCGTTGCAGCGCATTGGCATCGACGCCGCCCGTCAGCACCTTGCCCGAGGAGGGCACGACCGTGTTGTAGGCACGCGCCAGGCGCGTGATCGAATCCAAAAGGATGACGACGTCGCGCTTGTGCTCGACGAGACGCTTCGCCTTCTCGATCACCATCTCGGCGACCTGGACGTGGCGCACCGCCGGCTCGTCGAAGGTCGAGCTCACCACCTCGCCTTTGACCGTGCGGGCCATATCGGTCACCTCTTCCGGCCGCTCGTCGATCAGCAGCACGATGAGATAGACCTCGGGATGGTTCTTGGCGATGGCATGGGCGATGTTCTGCAGCATCACCGTCTTGCCGGTGCGCGGCGGCGACACGATCAGCGCACGCTGCCCCTTGCCCAGAGGCGTGATGAGATCGATCACGCGGGTCGTCAGATCCTTCTTGGTGGGATCGTCGAGCTCGAGCTTGATCTTCTCCTCGGGATAGAGCGGCGTCAGATTGTCGAAATTGATGCGGTGGCGCAGGCGGTCGGGATCGTCGAAATTGATCGAATTGACCTTGAGCAGCGCGAAATAGCGCTCGCCATCCTTGGGCGAGCGGATCTGGCCCTCGACCGTGTCGCCGGTCCTGAGACCGAAGCGGCGCACTTGGCTCGGGCTCACATAGATGTCGTCGGGACCCGGCAAGTAGTTCGCCTCGGGCGAGCGCAGGAAGCCGAACCCGTCCTGGAGGACCTCGAGCACGCCATCGCCATAGATCGCCTGATCATTATCGGCGAGCTGCTTCAGGATCGCGAACATCAGCTCCTGCTTGCGGAGCGAGGAGGCGTTTTCGATCTGCTGCTCTTCAGCGAAATTCAGCAGCTCCGCCGGGGTCTTGCTTTTTAGTTCCTGGAGATTCATCGGGAAGTGTTGCCTTGATGAGGCTGGAAACGCCCCTAGGAAGACGGGGCCTGATGTTGGAAGGGACGAACGGTCCGCACGCGAGGGAACGTACTATGATTCTCTGCGGATTATCGTTGAGCCGAGATGAGGACGGCCGCGAGCGGGCATTCAACCCATATCGCAAAAGCGCCGCCGAAGTCAAATGCCATCGCGCATAATTCTAGAAAGGCTTCACCACCACCATGATCACGATGAGGATCAAGAGGAGCGTCGGGATTTCGTTGAGAAAGCGATAGGTCCTCGCCCTCCGCCTATTGGCATCGGCGGCGAATTCGCGCTGCCAACGCGCCAAAAGATGGTGAAAAAGAGTGAGTGCAGCCACGCCGATGAGCTTTATGTAGATCCAGCCCATGGACCATTCAACCACCCCTGGGATCAGCGCCAGGAGAATGCCAAAGATATAGGTGGCGATCATCGCCGGGTTCATGATGGCGCGGAGCAGCCGCCGCTCCATCAGCTTGAAAGTTTCCGAGGCTTCGGAGCCGCGCGGTGCGCTTGCGTGATAGACGAAGAGCCTCGGCAGATAGAGCAGTCCCGCCATCCAGGCGACGACGCTGAGAATGTGGAGGGATTTGACCCAGGGATAGAGGGGAACGAGCCAACTCATCATATCGTCTCAAGCAGCTATGCCGCCGCGCTCGCGAGAGAGCAGAGACAGCCGCTGCGATCGGCCGGACAGTGGCGCTCGCCATCGGCAGGGCATGGCAAGCGGCGGCGATGCTCTTGTGCTCCTCGCACGAGATTCGCAAGCCCGGCGATAAAGCTGGGCGCGGTGCCGACCGTGGGAATGCGGATATAGCTGGGCACGCCCGCCTCGGCCGCGAGATGACGATAATCGATATCGAGCTCGACCAGCGTCTCGGAATGCTCGGAGACGAAAGCGACGGGAACCACGATGAGCCCGACGCCCTCTGCCCCGGCGCGGCGGATCTCGGCATCGGTCGATGGCCCCAACCATTTCAGGGGTCCGACGCGGCTCTGATAGCAAATCACGCTGTCGAGATCCGGCAGGGCCAGCGCGCCGCGGAGTGCCGCAACCGTGCGTTCGACCTGCCATCGATAGGGATCGCCACGGGCAACGATCCTTTCCGGCAGGCCATGCGCCGAGAATAAGAGGCGTCTTTTTTCGCTCGGCGGCCAGCGTGCGAGAACGCGGTGGATTTCGGTGGTCAGGGCGGCGATGAAACCAGGTTCTTCGGGATAGCAGCAGATCATTCGCGTGGCGGCACTCAACCCGGCGGTGATGGCCGCCCTCTGCCAAGCCGCGAGCGAGGAGGCGGTGGTGGTGGTTGAGAATTGCGGATAGAGCGGCAGGAGCACGATCTCTTCCGCACCCCACTCCGCCACCGCGGTCGCCGTTTCTTCGGCATAAGGATGCCAATAGCGCATGGCGACAAAGACGCGATAATTCTCGCCCAGACACGTCCTTAGAGCGAGTGCTTGTGCCTCCGTGTTGGCGCGGAGCGGCGAGCCGCCGCCCAGGCGTTCATAGATGCCGCGGGCAATCGGCGCCCGACGGGCGGCAATCAGCCAGGCAATCATCCAGCGCCAAGGCTGCGGCAGGGCGATGATGGCGGGATCGTTGAACAGGTTGAAGAGAAACGGCCGCACCGCCTCGAGAGAGTCCGGTCCGCCGAGATTGAACAGGACGATTGCCGTTTTGCTCATATCGAGGCGGCGCCGCGTACCAGTTCGACGAGCCGGGCGACATTCTCCACGGGTGTTGCCGGCACGATCCCATGTCCGAGATTGAAGATGAAAGGACCGCTCCGAAAAGCGTCGAGAATGGCCGAGACCGCCGCTTCCATGGCATCGCCCCCTGCCAGCAGAAGCATCGGATCGAGATTGCCCTGCACCGCGCCGATCGATTGCAGCGTCCGGCAGGCAATGCCCGGCGGCACCGTCGGATCAAGGCCCAGCGCCTTGACGCCGGTCTCGAGGAAATAAGCGCGATAGAGCAGCCCGGCGCCGCGTGGGAAGCCGATCACCGGGATCGCGGGAAAACGCTCCTCGAGCGCCATGACGATGCGTCTCGTCGGCGCAATCACCCAGCGGCGAAACGCCGTCTCCGGCAAGACGCCAGCCCAGCTTTCAAAGAGCTGAATGACCTCGGCACCGGCTTCGATCTGACCGGCAAGATAGACAATCGTTGCATCCACCAGGCGCGCGATCAAATCATCGAAGCCTTCGGGGTCGGTGAAGGCCCAGCCCTTGGCGAAGGCGAAGTCCCGGCTCGTTCCGCCCTCGACCATGTAAGTCGCCACCGTCCAGGGCGCTCCGGCAAAGCCGATGAGGGTCGTCTGCTTGGGCAACAGCTCCGTGACGCGCTTGACCGTCTCAAAGACCGGCGATACCCGGCCGGCAAAACTGTCGAGCGATAGGCCGCGCAAATCTGCCGGCGAGCGGATCGGCTTAAGAACCGGTCCCTCTCCCTCCCTGAAGCCGACATTTTGGCCCAAGCCGTGGGGCACGACGAGAATGTCGGAAAACAGGATCGCCGCATCGAGTCCAAAGCGGCGGATCGGTTGCACCGTCGCTTCCGCCGCAAGCTCCGGCGTGAAACACAGATCGAGGAAGCCGGGCACCTGCCGGCGCAGCTCGCGATATTCGGGCAGGTAGCGCCCCGCCTGCCGCATGAGCCAGATCGGCGGACTTGCCGAAGTCTCGCCATGCAAGGCGTGCAGCATCGGCTTTGCCGATCGGGCAATTTGCTGTTCCGCCTCGTGCCTCACGGCAGGGTCCTTCCCATTCGCCTCTCTTACTCTCTTCCTATCTTGAATCGAAAGATAGAAGTGGAAGTAGTGCGGTGAATCCTGGGGATTGATGAATCAGGGCAATACATCCATAGATCCGGACAGGTCCCGGATTTTTCGGAGAAGCGGTGCATAAATTTCGGGAAAACCGCCATATTTCCATATCTGACAGCGGCTTGTCGGGCGCAGGAAAAGAGCGAAAGAGGTGGATAAAGCAGCCTTTTTGCCGCTTTTCCCGATATCGCAACAAGGGCCGACAATTTCTTCCACCAGACGTGCCTGCCGCCCTCTCAAAGCGGCATGTGGTGACGGAATCGCGATCGCCGGCTTTTCCGCCGCCATGAGCGGCGTTGGCGCGAGCTTTTCCACAGCCGGCATGGGATGATTTTTGCTAGGGTCTCGGCCCCGGCTCATCGGCAAGGATTGCGGCGCGCCATGACACGTTTTCACCTTCATCTCGTCTCGGACGCCACGGGCGACACGGTGCATTCGGTGGCGCGCGCCTGTCTCGTGCAGTTCGAGGGCGCCGAAGCCGTCGAGCATATCTGGTCGATGGTGCGGACCAAGAGCCAGGTGGAGCGCGTGGTCGCCGGCGTCGCCGCTCACCCCGGCGTGGTGCTCTACACGCTTGTCAATGAGACCTTGCGGCAGCCGCTCGTCGAGGGTTGCCGGCGGCTTCAGGTGCCGACGATCCCGGTGCTCGACCCGGTGATCGGAGCGCTCGCCTCTTACCTCGGGCGCCAGAGCCGAGGCTTGCCCGGGCAACAGCATCTCCTCGACAGCGAGTATTTTCAACGCATCGACGCCATGACCTTTGCGCTCAGCCATGATGACGGACAATCGGCCTGGGGGCTCGACGAGGCCGATGTGGTCCTGGTCGGCGTCTCGCGGACGTCGAAGACACCCACTTGCATCTATCTCGCCAATCGCGGCATCAAGGCCGCCAACGTGCCGATGGTGCCGAAAATGGCGCTGCCGCCCGAGCTCTTCACGGCGACACGACCGCTTATCGTCGGACTCACCAACGATCCCGAACGTCTCATTCAGGTGCGCCGCAATCGCCTCAGCATGCTGCATCAGGACGAGAACACCGAATATACCGATGTGGAAGCGGTGCGCGAGGAGGTGGCGCAAGCGCGCCGGCTCTTCGCCGAACGCCATTGGCCCGTCATCGACGTCACTCGCCGCTCGATCGAGGAGACGGCAGCCGCCATCCTGAAGCTGCTGGCGCGCCGTCACGGACAGGACGCATGACGCGCCCGCCACTGGTTCTTGCCTCGGCAAGCGCGACGCGGGCCGCCTTGCTCGCGCGCGCTGGCGTCGCCGTTACGGTCGACGCCGCGGCGATCGACGAGCGCGAGATAAAAGCCGCCTTCCGCAAGACGCACAACGATGTCGCGGGTTGCGCCATGACGCTGGCCGAAACCAAGGCAATTTGCGTGGCTCGGCGCCATCCTGATGTGCTGGTGATCGGTGCCGACCAGATGCTGGCATGCGGAGGCGATTGGTTTGACAAACCTGGCAGCCTGGCCGAAGCGCGCCGCCATCTCGAAGCGCTGCGCGGGAAGACGCATGAGCTCGTCACCGCTGCCGTGGCGGTGCGCGGCGAGCGGGTGTTGTGGCGTCATGCTGAGCGCCCTCGTCTCGTCATGCGCGGCTTCAGCGAGGCGTTTCTCGATGACTATCTGGCATCGGTCGGCGACGATGCGCTGACATCGGTCGGTGCCTATCAGCTCGAAGGTCGCGGCGCGCAGCTATTCTCTCGCGTTGAAGGCGACTATTTCTCGATCCTCGGGTTGCCGTTGCTGGCACTGCTCGATTTTCTGCGCGCGCAGGGCGTGGTGATCCAATGAAACATGCGGGCGTCATGGGCTGGCCCGTGGAGAATTCGCGCTCGCCCGTGGTGCATGGCCATTGGCTCAAGCAATACGGCATCGACGGCGACTATCGGCTGCTTCCCGTGCCGCCTCCGGAACTCGAAAAGGCGCTGCGCGCGCTTCCAAGGCAGGGTTTCGCTGGCTGCAATCTCACCATACCGCATAAAGAAGCTGCGCTCGCGATCGTCGATCGCATCGACGCGACGGCTCGGCGAATCGGCGCGGTCAATACGGTGGTCGTGATGCCCGACGGGACGCTCGAAGGCCGCAATACCGACGCCTTTGGATTCATCGAGAGCTTGCGTCGCGCTGTACCGAAGACGCAGTTCAGCGCCGGTCCGGCCGTGGTGCTCGGTGCCGGCGGCGCCTCCCGCGCCGTCGTGGCGGCGCTGATCGATCAGAGCGTGCCGGAAATCCGCCTGATCAATCGCAACCGTGGACGCGCGGAAGCCCTGGCGGCGGCACTCGGCGGGCCGATACGCATCCTTGATTGGTCGGAGCGCTCGGCCGCACTGGCGGGCGCCGCGCTGCTGGTCAATACGACGAAGCTCGGCATGGCAGGCCAGCCCGAGCTGGACCTGGCGCTCGATGATTTACCCAAAAGCGCCATCGTCAACGACATCGTCTATGTCCCGCTCGAAACGTCATTGCTCGCTGCCGGACGCGATCGCGGCAATGCGGCGGTCGATGGGCTCGGCATGTTGTTGCATCAGGCGCGGGCAGGCTTTGCCGCCTGGTTCGGCGTGATGCCCGAGGTGACGCCTGCCCTTCGCGCGGCGGTGGTTGCGAGCTTGGCATCGCGATGATTATCCTCGGCCTCACCGGCTCGGTCGGCATGGGAAAGAGCACGGCCGCCGCCATGCTTCGCCGCCTGGGAGTTCCGGTCCATGACAGCGATGCCGCCGTGCATCGCCTGCTCGCGCCGGGCGGCGCAGCAGTCAAAGCCGTGGCAGAGTTGTTTCCGGAAGCCGTCACAAGAGAGGGCGGCATCGACCGCGTGGCGGTTGGCCGGCGCGTCTTCGCGGATCCGGCGGCGCTGCGGCGATTGGAGCGCGTCTTGCATCCTTTGGTCCGCCGGAGCCAGGAACGCTTCCTGAAAAGAGCGCGGGCTCGTCACTTGCCGCTCGTCGTGCTGGACGTGCCGCTGCTGCTCGAGACCGGCGGTGAGAAACGTTGCGATGCCGTGATCGTGGTCTCGGCCCCCGCCTGGCTCCAACGGGCGCGCGTCATGGCGCGCCCGGGAATGACCGAAGAGCGTTTCCAAGCGATGCTTGGAAAGCAGATGCCGGATGACGAAAAGCGGCGGCGCGCCGATTTCATCGTGCCGAGCGGACTTGGCCGCGCGGTGACGTTTCGCGCGCTCAAGCGCGTTCTGCGCGAAGTGCGGGATCGCTTCGGCTCTTGCGTGGCGGATTCGGTGCCGGCAAACTGACGCCATGCGGGAGATCGTTCTCGATACCGAAACCACGGGGCTCGACCCCACGGACGGCCATCGCATTGTCGAGATCGCCTGCATCGAGCTCTTCAATCACATGCCGACGCAGCGCGTCTTCCATCGCTACGTCAATCCCGAGCGCGACGTGCCGGCGGACGCGCTGGCGGTTCACGGCCTCACGGCGGAGTTCCTGGCCGGTCATCCACCTTTCGCCGCCATTGTCGACGAGTTGCTGGCGTTTATCGCCGATGACCGCCTGATCATCCACAACGCCGAGTTCGATCTCCGGTTCATCAACGCCGAATTGAAGCGCCTCGACCGGCCGTCGCTCACCTGCGAGTGCGAAGATACGCTTCTCCTGGCCCGCCGGCGATATCCCGGCGCCTCTGCGAGCCTCGATGCGCTTTGTCGGCGCTTCGGCATCGATCTGTCGGCGCGGAGCAAGCATGGCGCGAAGCTCGATTGCGAACTGCTCGCAGCCGTCTATCTCGAATTGATCGGCGGCCGCCAGCCGGGACTCGATCTCGCCGTTGCGGCGAGCGCCGCGGTGACATTGGGTGTGATCGAACGGCCCTTGCGCGCGCCACGCCCACACGCCGCGAGCGCCGAGGAACTCGCCGCCCACGAGGCCCTTGTCAAGCGATTGAAGGATCCGCTCTGGGCGTCGCCGACGGGCGGCTAAGCGGTGGCCGTTCCGCTTGCGGCGGCGGCCTGTTGGCGGCGCACCAGCTCGGCGAAATCGATAGGATTGAGAAGGAGCGGCGGAAAACCGCCATCTCGTGTCGCATCGGCGATGACGGCGCGCGCGAAGGGAAAGATGATGCGCGGCGTCTCGATCACCACCAGCGCCGGTATCATCTCCTGCGGCGCGTTGCGGATGGTGACGACGGCCGCATAAGTCAGCTCGATGACGAAGGCAGTCTCTTCGCCGCTCTTCGCCGTCGCCGAGATGCTGAGCGTGACCTCGTACACGTCCTGCGCCAGCGCTTGCGCCTTCACATCGATGCCGAGCTGAACCTCGGGCGCGCTCTTCTGCTGCAAAAGACTGTGTGGCGCTCGCGGATTCTCGAAGGAAAGATCTTTGACGTATTGCGCATTGATGATCAGTTGTTGATTGACTGCGCCATCGCCCTGCGGCGCTGCCGCGCCGGTACCGTTCTCGGCCATGAGCCACTCCCATCCGTTTGCGCGCTGGCTAGCACGGATCGCCGGTCTCGCACAACATGGTGGTGGTTCGATTGCCGTGGAACGGTCGATTTGCCGCCTGCGCTTGCCGTTTCCCGCCAAAGGTCCTATCTACGGTGGATATTTCGCCCCCGGTCAGGTGAAACAAGATGGGCGACGGCTTCCAGTTCCTCGATATCATCGTGTTCGCGCTCATCGCGGGCTTCCTGGTGCTTCGCCTGCGCAGCGTTCTGGGGCGCCGCACGGGGAACGAGCGCCGGCGCGATCCTTTTGTGCCGCCGAAGGCCGGAACCGTCTCGGAAAAGGTCGTGCAACTGCCGCCGCGGAGCGGATCGGCGACAGCTCCTGCCCCCGCGGCTGTCCCCTCGCTCCCGCCCGGTGTTGCGGAGCTGAAGCGGGCCGAGCCGAGCTTCGACGCAGCCGCCTTTCTCCACGGCGCCCGCGGCGCGTTCGAGATCATCGTCAATGCCTTTGCCGCCGGCGATACCGCGGCGCTGCAGCCGTTGCTGAGCGAGACGGTCTACGCCCATTTCGCCGATGCGATCCGCGCGCGCCGCGCCGCGCAGGAGATGCTCGAGACGACGCTCCTGTCAATCAAGACCGTGGATATCGTCGAAGCCGCGGTCGAGCGTGGCAGCGCCGTGGTGACGGTAAAATTTGTCTCCGACCAGATCAACGTGACGCGTGCGGTCGATGGCTCGATACTCGAAGGCGATCCCAATCAGGTCGTCGAGAAAACCGATCTCTGGACATTCTCGCGGGCCATCGGGTCGCGCGACCCCAACTGGACGCTGGTCGCGACCGAAAACCCGTGATCGTGCCGCTGCCGGCATGACATTCGCCCGTTGGGGAATTTTGTGCGGGCTGTTTCTTGCCCTCGCTTGCTGCAAGCCACCTCCCTCGCCGACGCCGCCCGATCACCTCACCTTGGTGACGAGCTCGTTTGCCGATCTCGCGGGTTGGCAGCAGGACGATCTTCCCGACGCAATGACGGCCTTCAGGCGTTCCTGTGCCATTCTCATGAAGCGGCCTGCCGATATGTCGCTGGGGATTGCCGGCACGGTCGCCGATTGGCAGGCGCCCTGCATGGCCGCCGCTGCACTCGACGGCGCGGAAACAGCCGCGGACCGGGCGTTCTTCGAGACGTGGTTCGTCCCCTACAAGGCGGGAAATAACGGGCGGGCGGACGGCCTCTTCACCGGCTATTACGAACCCGAGCTGCGCGGCGCGCGTCAGCGCGACAGCACCTATGCGACACCGCTGCTGCGACGCCCGCCCGATCTCGTCATGGTCGATCTCGGCCAGTTCCGCCCCGCTTGGCGCGGCGAGCGCATTGCCGGACGCGTCGTCGACGGCCGTCTCAAACCTTACGAAAGCCGTGCCGAGATCGAACGCGGCGCACTCGACCGATACCGCTTGGCGCTGCTTTGGGTCGATGATCCCGTCGATGCCTTTTTTCTGCAAATCCAGGGATCCGGCCGAATCCGTCTGCCCGGCGGCTCCTATATACGAGTGGGCTATGACGGTCAGAACGGACGCCCCTATGTCCCCATCGGCCGGCTGCTGGTCGAGCGCGGCATTCTCGACCGCCAGGCGGTGTCGATGCAGGCGATCCGCGCCTGGATCAAGGCCAATCCCGAAGCCGGAAAGGCGCTGATGGCGGAAAACCCGTCTTATGTCTTCTTCCGCGAGCTCGTCGGCGATGGGCCGCTTGGCAGCCAAGGTACCGTCCTCGTGGCTGGACGCAGCCTCGCGGTCGATCGGGACTTCGTGCCGCTGGGCGTGCCGATCTGGCTCGATGCGCAAGACGATGGCGACCATTTGCAACGCCTCATGGTGGCGCAGGATACGGGCGGGGCGATCCGCGGGCCGGTGCGGGGCGATGTGTTCTGGGGTTTCGGACCGGAGGCGGAGGCGCGCGCCGGCAAGATGAAGGCCCGGGGCAGCTATTATCTGCTCCTGCCAAAGACCGTGCGGCCGCCGCTCAATCAAGGCATGAGCTGAATCAAAGCAATTCTTTTCTTCACCGGGGATTAATCCTTGCGACCCAAGGTCAATCCCCGTCCTGCGGCGGCCGGCGCAGCCAGAACAAGGAGAGAACAGATCATGAGCGCAGGGTTTCGGATCCGACGCGCCGCTTTGCTGGCTTCCGTCCTTGCCATCGCCCTCGCGGTGCCGGCAATCGCGGACGAGCATGATCGCGGTCATGAGCGCGAGTGGCATGAACATCGCTTCGACGAACACCACCATCACGATTTCCATGGTCGCGACTTCAGTCATTTCGACGAATTCGAGATTGCCCTGTGGCAGGGCGGCCGCTGGCATCACGATTGGTACGGCGGCCGGTACGGATGGTGGTGGGAGGTGGATGGCGTCTGGTATTTCTATCCCGAACCGATTTACCCCTACCCCACCTATGTCCCGACGGTCGCGGTCGTCGAGCCACCGCCGAGCTACCCGCCGCCCCCGGCGCCCGTTGTGGTACAAGCGCCGCCGCCCGCCCCGCCGCCCCCAGCGGGCCCACCGCCGGCTCAGTCCTGGTATTATTGCGACGACACGCGCAGCTACTATCCCTATGTCGCCACCTGTCCCAGCCCTTGGCGTCAGGTGCCGGCGGTGCGCCCGGCGCAGTAAATTGGCCTTTGATTGACACGGGGGACCATCACGGGCACCGGGGACGGTTATGGCGCTCGTGCCGTATGATAATGTGAATTGCCTTTCCGCGATCGAGCGGCAACAGTGGCGAACAGGAGGAAGATCATGGTCAAACGAGTTGCAGCGCTGGCCGTGCTGGTCTTGTGTGGCCTTGCCGTCATGGCCGGGATGGGGTCCCCGGCTCAGGCGCGCGTGTTCGTGGGGATCGGCGTCGGCGTTCCGGCCTTCTATCCGGCACCCTATTACTACCCGCCCTACTATTATGCGCCGCCGCCGGTCGTCTACACACCGCCGCCGGTCTACTACGTAAACCCGCCCGCTCCCGCGCCGTCGGGTCCGGCATCGACCTCATCGCAATACTGGTACTATTGTGATGATCCCCAGGGCTACTACCCCTATGTCGCTCAATGCAATGCGGCTTGGCGGCAAGTCGCGCCCCAGCCTGCCGGTCATTGAAGGAGCACGTCGTGAGACATACCAGGACGGCAATCGTCGGTTTGGTTACGGCGGCCCTGCTGAGCGCTTGCGCGACGCAGCCGATCGGACCGACGGTGCAGGTGATGCCGGCGCCCAACAAGCCTTTCAACGTCTTTGCCGATGACGAGGCCGTCTGCAAACAATACGCCCAGGGACAAATCGCGGGCGCCGCCGAACAAGCGAATACCAACGCGGTGGGTGGCGCGCTTCTGGGAACCGTCCTCGGCGCCGGCCTGGGCGCCGCGATTGGCGGCGGGCGTGGGGCGGCAATCGGCGCCGGCGCCGGTGCTCTCGTGGGAACCGGCGCCGGGGTGAGCAGCTCGGAATACCGGCAACTCCCGATCCAACAGCGGTACAACATCGCCTATTCCCAGTGCATGTATTCGCGGGGGAATCAGGTACCGGGTTTCCAGCCGGCCTATGCTCCCCCGCCTCCGGGCTATACGCCGCCGCCGCCGCCCGGAGCACCGCCGCCTCCGCCGCCGCGGCAGTAATAGTCCGCGCCGCCTCTGCCGCGGCAGAGATGGCCCGCCGAAAGGCGAGCGCTTTCTACGATTGCTTTCCGGCGGTCGCCTGACCATGCTCAGGCTCTGTGCATGGTCAGGGAGATGGATCGGAAATGTCGGAGACGCCTGCCCGCGTCGGTCTATTCGTTACGTGCCTTGTCGACTTGTTCCGTCCCTCCGTCGGCTTTGCCGCGGTAAAGCTGCTGGAGGATGCCGGATGCACGGTCGAAGTGCCCGCGCTTCAGACCTGCTGCGGACAGCCGGCCTATAATTCGGGCGACAAGGCCGACACCAAGGCGATCGCGCGCCAAGTCATCGACGCCTTCGAGAACTTCGACTATGTCGTTGTCCCCTCGGGCTCCTGCGGCGGCATGATCAAAGAGCACTATCCGGAACTCTTCGCCGACGAGCCCGCGATGTTTCAGCGGGTCCAGCATCTCGCCAAACGTACTTATGAGCTGGTCTCGTTCCTGACCGATGTGCGCGGCATCGCCCAGGTCGATGCGCGCTATTCCGGCACCGTCACCTATCACGATGCCTGCTCCGGGCTGCGCGAGCTGGGGGTCAAGCAGCAACCGCGCAAGCTCTTGAAGACAGTATCAGGACTGGCGCTCAAAGAGCTGCCGGGCGCCGAGATCTGCTGCGGCTTTGGCGGCACGTTCTGCATCAAATATCCGGAAATCTCCGACAAGATGGTGACGGACAAGGCCGCCGATATCGTGGCGACGGGTGCGGATACTTTGCTTGCCGGCGATATGGGCTGCCTCCTCAACATGGCCGGCAAGCTCGCGCGGCTCGGCAAAACGGTGCGCGTGCGCCACGTCGCCGAGATTCTCGCGGGCGTCGCGGAAAATACACCGCCCATCGGTGCGCCCGAGGATGCACGCTGATGCAACCGACCAGCCACGCCTTCAAGGAAAACGCGCATCAGGCGCTCGGCAACGCCAATTTGCAAAAGGCGCTGGGGTTGATGCGCGCCGGCTTCCCGGCGAAACGCCTCGCCACCATCGCGCGCCTTCCTGAATTCGAGGCGCTGCGCGAGGAGGGAAAGGCGATCAAGGACCACGTCCTCGAGAACCTCGATTTCTACCTGGAGACTTTCGAGCGCAATGTCGTCGCGCGCGGCGGCAAGGTCCATTGGTGCCGCACGCCGCAGGAAGCACGCGAGGCGGTGCTCGGCATCTGCCGCGCGCTCGATGCCAAGACAGTCACCAAGGGCAAGAGCATGATCGCCGAGGAGATCGCGCTCAACGACTATCTCGAAGCGAACGCGATTACGCCGGTCGAGACCGATCTCGGCGAATACATCATCCAGATCCGCAAGGAATACCCGAGCCACATCATCGCGCCGGCGATCCATCTGGTGAAGGAGCAGGTGGCGGAGAGTTTCCGCGAGACGCATAAGGAACTCGATCCCGGCCGCGTGCTCACCGAAGCGCCGACGCTGGTCGCCGAGGCGCGCACCGTCTTGCGCGAGAAGTTTCTCGCCGCCGATATCGGCATCACCGGCGCCAATTTCTGCATTGCCGAGACCGGCTCCTCGATCATCGTCACCAACGAGGGCAATGGCGACCTGACGCAGACGCTCACCAAGGCGCATATCGTGCTGGCGAGCCTCGAGAAGATCGTGCCGACGCTCGAGGACGTCTCGACCATCCTGCGATTGCTCGCGCGCTCGGCCACGGGTCAGGAATTCTCGACCTATACCACGGTCTCGACTGGCCCACGCCGCGCCGAGGACACCGATGGACCCGCCGAGTATCACGTCGTCTTCCTCGACAATGGGCGCAGCGCGATGCTGGGCACGGAGTTCCAGGACATGCTCCGCTGCATTCGCTGCGGCGCTTGCATGAATCATTGTCCGGTCTATGCGACGGTCGGCGGCCATGCCTATGGTTGGGTTTACCCGGGACCCATGGGCGCCGTGCTGACGCCCACCCTGGTCGGCGTCGCCGAAGCCGGCCATCTGCCGAATGCCTCGACCTTCTGCGGACGCTGCGAGAGCGTTTGTCCGATGAAGATCCCCCTGCCGCGCATGATGCGCCATTGGCGCGAGCGCGAGTTCGAGCGCAAATTGTCGCCGGCGAATTACCGCGCGGGCCTCGCTGCCTGGGCCTTCCTCGCTCGTCGCCCCGCGCTCTATCACTGGGCAGTCTCGATCGCGACGCGTGTTCTCGGCGTCGCCGGCCGCCGTCGCGGCCGGTTCCGCTCCTTGCCGCTGGCGGGCGGATGGACCGCGGGACGCGACATGCCGGCACCGGAAGGGCAGAGCTTTCAGAGCCTGTGGGCCGAGCGGCGCCGCTCCGGGAAGGCGGCATGAGCGAGGCGCGCGATCAGATCCTGAGCAGCATCCGCAAATCGCTGAAGCGCGGGGCGCTCGACGAGCCGCATGCCCAAGCCCTGCGTGAGCGTCTGGCGGCGCCGCGGCGCAATCTCATACCCGAGCGCGCGGCGCGCCGGGACCATGCGGCGCAAGTCGATCTTTTCGTCGCGATGGCGGAGGAGGTGCAGACCACCGTGACGCAGGTCGCCACCGCCGCCGAGGTGCCTGGCGCCGTCGCGGAGTATCTTTCGCGGCACAACCTGCCGTCGCGTCTGGTCATGACGCCTGATCCCCAGCTCGACTCCATCCCGTGGGAGCAGCGCTCGATGCTCGAAATCCGGCGTGGTCGCGCCGAGGGCGGCGATGCCGTGGGCGTCACCGCCTGTTTTGCCGGCGTGGCGGAGACCGGCACGCTGATGCTGATCTCGGGACCCGAAAGCCCCACGCGGAACAATTTCCTTCCCGACACACATATCGTCGTCATGCGCGGCGATCAGGTCGTTGCCACATATGAGGATGGCTGGACGCGTCTTCGTCAGCAGCGGCGCCAGGCGGACGGAAGCTGGGAAATGCCACGCACCGTCAACTTCATCACGGGACCGTCGCGGACGGGCGATATCGAGCAGCGCATCGAACTCGGTGCGCATGGCCCGCGTCGTCTCCACATCATCCTCATCGGCGACGGCAAAGCCGCAGCGGACCATGGCGGGCCGCCGGCCTGACCAGAACGAGCGTGCGATCTGGCGCGCGGCGATGCGCGATGTCAGACCTCTCGCCGGAGGCGCCGAGATCCCGATGGAATCGCCGTCAGCGCCAATGGCCGACGCACCGCGTCGCGCCCGTGACACGAAGCCACGCAGGCCAAACCCCGCCGATGCGCCTTTGCCCATGCTGGCTCATGGGGCGGCGCCGGGCCTCGACCGTCGCAATGCCGAGCGGCTGAAGCGCGGTCAGCTCCCGATCGAGGCGCGCCTTGATCTCCATGGCATGACCCAGAAAGAGGCGCATCGGGCGCTCGAATCGTTTCTCGCGCGCGCTCATGAGGCCGGGAGGCGCTGCGTTCTCGTCGTTACCGGCAAGAGCGGGGTGTTGCGCTCCGCCGTGCCGCGCTGGCTCAACGAGCAGCCGACGCGTCCGCGTCTCATCGCCTTCGTGCCGGCTCAGCCGAAAGACGGCGGCGAGGGCGCACTCTATGTCTTGTTGCGGCGGCCGCGGCCACGCGACGGCTGATCGTGAAATGACGCCCTTCGGCGTGCGCCTCAGGCAGTTGCGCGGCGAGCGCGGCATCAGTCTCAAAGAGATGGCCGAGGCGCTCGGCGTTTCAGCCGCCTATCTCTCGGCCCTCGAACATGGCCGGCGCGGGCGCCCCACGCATGCGATGGTCGTCGCCATCTGTGCCCAGCTCAACATCATTTGGGACGAGGCGGACGATCTCATGCGCCTCGCCCGCCTTTCTCATCCCCGCATCACCGTGGACACCGCGGGATTGAGTCCCGCGGCGACCGAGCTCGCCAACCTTCTCGCCGAACGCATCCGCAAGCTATCGCCGGAGCGGATCGAAGGGCTGCTCGAGCTTCTGAAAACCTCGAGCGCCGTCGCTCCGCGGCGGCGGGCCCGAAGCGCCCGGAGCCGCTAACCGCCTATTAAATATTCTCGGCGACTTTTGAGGCCATGGAAGAGGAAGAGCTTAGTCAAGCCGATCTTTCCCAATTGCGGCTTCAGGAGATGACGCCGCTTCAACGCGCCGAGCTGCGCCGCCGCTACGACCGGTTCGTCCGTCATTTCGTCCGCACCGGCGCGGTCGCGCCGCGCCACGGCTTGGAACGGCCGCAGCGGCCCCTGAAGAAATGGCTCCCCGGCGCCAAGAGCTGATCCCGGCTCCTTTCGGAAGATGATCCTCTCCCGCTAAGCGGTCTAAACTGCCCGCCGCAAGACGTGCACGATCACCAGCAGAACTACGGCGCCGCCGATGGCGACGAGAATGCTGTAAAGATTGAACCCGCTGACGCCCGTTCCGCCAAGCGCGACCATGATCCAGCCGCCGATGATCGCACCAACGATGCCGATGACGATGTCGAGGAGTATTCCCTCGCCATGACGATTGACGATCTTGCTGGCAATAAAGCCGGCGATCAGTCCAAGAATGATCCACGCGATGATCGACATGCGCCTTCTCCCCTTTCGCAGGCGTTAACAGCCATCACACCCATCCCTCTCCGGGCGTAATCGTCGGACCGGTTTCTTCGGGAGCGGATTATACCTTCGCCTGAGGCCACATGGCTTCAAGGCAACTCTGAGATTGGAAAGGATACGAACGCGGGACGCCCGGTGTTCTACGCGGGATTAAGCTATTGGAGCAGGCGATATGGCAACCGTGAACGCGACTACGCTCGCGCTGGTAATCTTCGGCGGATTCAATTGGTTATTGGTCGGTCTGTTCAATTTCAATCTGATTGCGTTTGTCTTGGGATCACACACTCCCGGCAGCCGTCTAATCTATGTCGTCGTCGGCATTTGTGCGCTCTATTGTCTGTCGATGTTTCGCAGCGTTACAAACCGACGAGCGGCGATTGACGTGAGCTACGCGCGTCAAAAGTCGAGCGGCTATTGATCGCTTAAAGGATGAACTTCGAAAGATCGGCGTTCTTGGCGAGAGCGCCGACATGTTGGCGCACATAGCCGCGATCGATCGTGACGACTGTGCCGGGCGCCTTGTCCGAGGCGGCGAAGCTCACTTCCTCCAGAAGCCGCTCCAACACCGTGTGAAGCCGCCTCGCGCCGATATTCTCGACGGAGGTGTTGATCTCCTCGGCGAGACTCGCGATCTCGTCGATCGCTTCAGCGGCGAAATCGAGCGTTACACCTTCTGTCGCCAAGAGGGCCTTGTATTGGCGGATGAGACTCGCCTCAGGCTCGGTCAAGATGCGCCGGAAATCCTCCCGCGTGAGCGGCTTCAGCTCGACGCGGATCGGCAGTCTTCCTTGCAACTCGGGGAGGAGATCGGAGGGTTTCGCCAAATGGAAGGCGCCTGAAGCGATGAAGAGCACATGGTCGGTCTTCACCGCACCATGCTTCGTCGCGACCGTTGTCCCTTCGATCAGCGGCAGCAGATCGCGCTGCACGCCTTCACGGCTGACATCCGCCCCGATCCGCTGATCGCTCCGCGCGCAGATCTTGTCGATCTCGTCGATGAACACGATGCCGTTCTGTTCGACGGCGCCGATGGCCTCCTTAACCACTTTTTCCTGATCGAGCAGCTTGTCGCTTTCCTCGCCGATCAGCACCTGGTGACTCTCCTTGACCGTCATGCGGCGCGGCTTCGTGCGATTTCCCCCGAGCACCTTGCCGAACATCTCGCCGAGATTGAGCATGCCCATTTGCGCGCCGGGCATGCCGGGGATATCGAAAGTCGGCAGGCTCATTCCCGCCGTATCCTGGACCTGAATCTCGATCTCCTTGTCGTCGAGCTGCCCCTCGCGCAGCATCTTGCGGAATTTCTGCCGCGTATCAGTGCTGGCGTTGGAGCCTACCAGCGCGTCGAGCACGCGTTCTTCGGCGTGGAGTTCCGCCTTGGAGGCGACCTCCTTGCGCAACCTCTCGCGCGTCATGACGATCGAGACCTCCAGAAGATCGCGCACGATCTGCTCGACGTCTCGGCCGACATAGCCGACTTCGGTGAATTTCGTCGCCTCGACCTTGAGGAAGGGCGCCTGCGCCAGCTTGGCCAAACGGCGAGCGATCTCCGTCTTGCCGATGCCGGTCGGGCCGATCATGAGAATGTTCTTGGGCAGCACCTCCTCACGAAGCTCGGGCGGTAGCTGCTGCCGCCGCCAGCGGTTGCGCAACGCGATCGCGACGGCGCGCTTTGCGTCGTTCTGACCGACGATGTGGCGGTCGAGTTCGGAGACGATCTCGCGCGGGCTGAAAGAGGTCATAAGCTTTCGATGGTCACTTTGTCGTTGGTGTAAACGCAGATGCCGGCGGCGATGGCCATCGCCTTCCGCGCGATGGCTTCGGCATCGAGTTCGGGCCGGTCGATGAGGGCGCGGGCTGCCGCCAAGGCAAAGCTGCCGCCCGACCCGATGCCGATCAATCCGTCTTCGGGTTCCAGCACATCGCCGGTGCCCGAGAGGATCAGCGAGACCTTGATGTCCGCGACCGCCATCATCGCTTCAAGCCGGCGCAAATAGCGATCAGTACGCCAATCCTTGGCAAGTTCGACGCAGGCACGCGAGAGCTGGCCGGGATGCTGCTCGAGCTTGGCTTCGAGGCGCTCGAAAAGCGTCAGCGCATCCGCGGTCGCACCGGCGAATCCGGCGATCACCGTACCGTTGCCGAGCCGGCGCAGCTTTCTCGCATTCGATTTGACGATGGTCTGGCCCATGGAGACTTGGCCATCTCCGGCGATCGCCACACGAGCGTCCTTGCGTACGCACAGGATGGTCGTGCCGTGCCAAGTTGAAAGGGTCGCGTCGGACATGGATATCCTTGGGCGGAAGGGTAGGTGCAAGATGTGGGTTGTGGGGCGTTCCGATCAAGCCAAATCGGCGCAAGGCGCCGGCGCCGATGAATGGCGCTGAGGGTTCCGCCGGATCAAACGCACCGCGAGTCGGGCAGCACTCGCGTTAACGGGTCGGCTACGGCGCCGGGATAGCATGAAACTCATGATTGCGGGCAATTTGCTGATTCGTTAGGGGGACCGCTCCTCGATGGCAGCGGCGCCGCGGTGGCGACGGGCGCCATTCCGCAAAACGTCAATTTCGCGCTCAAAGCGGCCGTCGTGCGAACTTTCCTTGACACCAATCGTATCGGTTGGACCAAAGCCTCGGCTCGTTCCGAGCTGACCGCCGCCGATATCGGCGATATCGCACGGAAATTCACCGTACGCGTGGAATGCCGGCGGTGATCGAGCTTCCGCATAGGAGCTAGCCTCCCGTTCCGGGGCGCTCAAAGGTGAAGGACGTGCCGCCTGTGGCGGCGAACGGACGTTCTTGCTAAAACGGCGGTGTCGGCCCGACAGGGCCGGTAGCCAACAGGAGAGCCCTCGTGGCCCAGGCTCGATCACCGATCGTCGCTCCGCCGCAGCGCCAGGCAAGTGTCGAGCGCGCGACCAAGGAGACGAAAATCCGCGGCGCCGTGAACCTCGATGGCCACGGCGTCTATGATGTCGCGACCGGCATCGGATTTCTTGACCACATGCTGGAGCAGCTTTCGCGTCACAGCCTGGTCGATCTCACGCTTCGGGCGGAAGGCGATCTTCACATCGATTTTCATCACACGACCGAAGACACCGGCTATGTCGTCGGCGAGGCGATTTCGCGGGCGCTCGGCGATCGGCGGGGGATCGCGCGGTGGGGCGAAGCGCATGTGCCGATGGACGAGACGATGACGCGTGTCGCCATGGACATATCGGGACGGCCTTACCTCATCTGGAAAGTCGCTTTCTCGAAGCCCAAGCTCGGCGAGATGGATACCGAGCTGTTCAAGGAGTGGTTCCAAGCCTTCGCCCAATCGGCCGGCGTAACGCTCCATGTCGAAAATCTCTACGGCGAGAACAACCATCACATTGTCGAATCCTGCTACAAGGGGCTAGCCCGCGCTCTGCGGCAGGCGATCGCGATCGACCCGCGCCGTGCCGATGCCGTTCCATCGACCAAGGGCGTGCTGGGCGGCAGCCTCTGAGGAATGCCGATGGCCATCGCGGTGATCGATTACGGATCGGGCAATCTCCGCTCCGCCGCCAAGGCTCTTGAGCGCTCGGCGCGCGAGATCGGCATCGATGCCGAAGTGGTCGTCACCAGCGATGCAGCCGCCGTTCGCAAGGCCGATCGCATCATTCTGCCGGGCGTCGGCGCCTTCGCCGATTGCCGGCGCGGCCTCGCCGCCGTCCCGGGCATGGAGGAGGCGCTGGTCGAAGCGGTCATACGGCGCGGCCGGCCGTTTCTCGGCATCTGCGTCGGCATGCAGCTCATGGCCGAACGCGGCAAAGAGTTCGTGACGACCGACGGGCTCGGCTGGATCCCCGGCGAGGTCGTGGCGATCGCGCCGGGCGGTCCGCCACTGAAAATTCCGCATATGGGTTGGAACGAGCTCGCGCTCATTGGCTCCCATCCTGTTATGGCGGGAATCGCGCCGGAGGCGCATGCCTATTTCGTCCACAGCTATCGCTTCGCTTGCAGCGACCGCAACCAGGTGCTGGCGACGGTCGATTACGGCGGCGAGATCGCCGCCATCATCGGTCGCGACAATCTTGTCGGCACGCAGTTCCATCCCGAGAAGAGCCAAGAGACGGGCCTGCGGCTCATCGCCAACTTTCTGCGGTGGCGGCCATGAGCGAGGCGCGTATCGTCACCACGGCGGTCGAAAGGCTGGAGGCGTTCGCCAACACGGATCTGCACGATCTCTCCGACGCCGCCGAGGCCGCCATCGCCGATGGCGGCGGGTTCGGCTGGATCGACGCGCCGCCCCGCCACATCATGGAAAGCTACTGGCGTGGCGTGCTGCTTGTGCCCGGGCGGGAGCTTTTCGTGGCCCGGCTCGATGGTACGATCTGCGGCTCCGCGCAATTCGTCCGTCCGCCGCGCAACAACGAGGCGCAAGCCTTCGCCGCCCAGATGATGCATAATTTCATGGCGCCCTGGGCGCGCGGCCATGGGTTGGCGCGTCGCCTCGTCGTCGCTGTCGAGGATGCGGCGCGCGCTGCGGGCTTTGCCATCCTCAATCTCGATGTGCGCGATACCCAGGTGGCCGCCATCCAGCTCTACGAGACGCTCGGCTATATTCGTTGGGGCACCCATCCCGCCTATGCGCGGATCGGTACCGCCGTGGTCCCCGGCCACTATTACTACAAACGCCTCCAACCGGACGATCAGGTCGCGCGATGATCCTCTTTCCCGCGATCGATCTGAAGGATGGTCGCTGCGTCCGCTTGCTGCGCGGCGATATGAGTGCGGCGACGGTGTTCAATGATGACCCCGCGGCGCAGGCAAAGAGCTTCGCCGCCTCGGGCTGTCAATGGCTGCATGTTGTCGATCTCGATGGCGCCTTCGCCGGCAAGCCGATGAACCGCCAAGCCGTCGCCGATATCGTCGCTGTCGCAGGCGTTCCCGTGCAGCTCGGCGGCGGCATTCGCGATCGCGCGACGATCGATGCCTGGCTCGCGCGCGGCATTGCCCGCGTCATTCTCGGCACCGTCGCCTTGACGAATCCCGATCTCGTCAAAGCGGCGTGCCGCGATCATCCCGGACGGATCGTTGTCGGCATCGATGCGCGCGCGGGCCGCGTCGCGATCGAGGGTTGGGCACGCCGCTCCGATCAGGACGCGCTCGACCTCGCACTGCAATTCGAGGATGCGGGGGTGGCCGCCATCGTCTACACCGACATCGAACGGGACGGCGCGCTCTCCGGCGTCAATATCGAGGCAACCGCGGGCCTTGCGCGTCGCCTCACCACGCCGGTGATTGCCTCGGGGGGCGTTGCCTCGCTTGCCGATCTCTCCGCGCTCAAGGCGCATGAGAAGGACGGCATCGCCGGCGTCATCTGCGGCCGTGCGCTCTATGACGGCCGCATCGATCTTGCTCGAGCTCTGGCGCTGCTCGAAGGCTAAGCCATGCTCAAGATGCGCGTCATTCCCTGCCTCGACGTGAAGGATGGCCGGGTCGTCAAGGGCGTCAATTTCGTCGATCTCGTCGATGCCGGCGATCCCGTCGAGCAGGCCAAGATATACGATCGCGAGGGCGCGGACGAATTGTGCTTCCTCGACATCACCGCGTCCGCGGAAAATCGCGACACGCTCTACGACGTCGTGGCGCGAACGGCGGAGCAGTGCTTCATGCCGCTCACCGTTGGCGGCGGCGTGCGCAGCGTCGAGGATATCCGGCGCCTCCTGCTCGCCGGCGCGGACAAGGCGTCGATCAACACCGCGGCGGTGGCGCGGCCCGATTTCGTGCGCGAAGCCGCGGAGAAATTCGGAAGCCAATGCATCGTCGTGGCGATCGATGCCAAAGAGACCGGTCCCGACCGCTGGGAGGTCTTCACCCATGGCGGGCGCCGTGCGACCGGGATCGACGTCGTCGACTGGGCGAGGCGAATGGCGTCCTATGGAGCCGGCGAGATCTTGCTCACCTCGATGGACCGCGACGGTACCAAATCGGGCTTCGATATCGCCTTGACCCGCGCGGTCGCCGATGCCGTGACGATCCCGGTGATCGCGTCCGGCGGCGTCGGCACCCTCGATCATCTCGTGGCCGGCATCCGCGACGGACACGCGACAGCGGTGCTCGCGGCCTCGATCTTCCACTTCGGTACCTTTCGCATCGGCGAAGCGAAGGACCATCTTGCCAACGCGGGCATCCCGGTGCGGCGATGACAGCGGCGGGGCGATCTGCTACGCCGGAGCGGAGGGCGAGACACGGACATCTCAGGGGAAGCTCATGAGCATCGATGGGCGCGCGCTCGACCGGCTCTACGCTGTGATCTGCGAGCGGCGCGGCGCGGACCCGCAATCCTCCTACACGGCGAAATTGCTCGCCGCCGGAGCCGTCAAGATCGCTCAGAAGGTCGGCGAGGAAGCGGTCGAGACGGTGATCGAAGGCGCCCGCGGCAATGCCGCGGCCATCGTCGCCGAGAGCGCCGATCTCCTCTATCACCTGCTCGTCCTGTGGGCTGCTTCCGATATCACGCCCGCGGAGGTCTGGCAAACGCTCGAAAGCCGGCAAGGAAGATCGGGCATCGCCGAGAAGCAGTCGCGCTCTCCCTGAATCCTCGGAGATCGGCATGGCCTACGATCCCAACAACGTCTTTGCCCGCATCTTGCGGGGCGAAATCCCCTGCCGGAAGGTGTTCGAGGACGAACATGTCCTTGCCTTCCATGACATCAATCCTCAGACGCCGGTGCATATTCTCGTCATCCCGAAGGGCGCCTATGTGTCGTTCGAGGATTTTTCCGCGCGGGCGTCGGATGCGGAGATCACCGCGTTCACCCGCGCCATCGGCCGTGTCGCGCGGGAGCAGGGCCTGGCCGAGACCGGTTACCGCATTCTCGCCAATCACGGGCGCGACGCGCATCAAGAAGTCCCGCACTTGCATGTTCATGTGTTTGGTGGCCGGCCGTTGGGGCGAATGATATCAAAGGCTTGAGCCGGCGCCGCCGGCCCGTTTGACGTCTTTTTAAGAAACCCTTCGTATAAATACGGCGATTTGCGTCCGTGGTGACGCGGGCGGCACCAAGCCGCGAGAAGACGTCATCAGGCTAATGCCGCGACAGAGAAAACAATTCGCCAAGCTGCCGATCGCGACC
>Ga0209062_1002243_pt1 | contig 27102 bp, 21 predicted proteins | sample Coa_R2_2_FD_187158 | JGI IMG/M metagenome (GOLD analysis project Ga0209062, IMG submission 187158) | Surface soil microbial communities from Centralia Pennsylvania, which are recovering from an underground coalmine fire - Coalmine... | ecosystem: Environmental > Terrestrial > Soil > Unclassified... | reverse complement strand
GCTGCCCCATCTGGTGGGCCTCCTGGCCAGTGATCGAAGGGCCGCTAACCCACATCGTCACTCAAAGGGCTCACCAGAGCTATCCCTTTTTCACTTTACAACTTGCGTGGATCTACGTGCCATTCGTCCGACACACTGAAGCCGAAAAGAGAATCGCTGCAAACCATAGGCCTTGCAGAGCTTCACTTGAGGTTGACCGACGGGGTTTGAACCTACTACATCCAAATCCACAATCTGGCGTTTCGTCTTCACTTCCCCTTCTTCTCGATCTTGGCCCAGGTGTCGCGGAGGGTCACGGCCCGGTTAAACACGATCTTGCCCGGTGTCGTGTCCTTATCCACGCAGAAGTAACCGAGGCGCTCGAACTGGAACGTCTTGCCCGCCGCGGAGCCGGCAACCGATGGCTCGAGCTTACAGCCCGTTAGTATCTCCAGCGACTTCGGGTTCAGGTTCGCAAGGAATGTCTGGCCCTCGGGCACGTCGTCCGGGTCGGGCTTCGCGAACAGGTGGTCGTACAGACGCACCTCGGCGTCGACCGCAGTCCCCGCGTTCACCCAGTGAATCGTTCCCTTCACCTTGCGGCCGTCGGGCGAGTCGCCCCCGCGCGTGGCGGGGTCGTAGGTGCAGCGCACCTCGACCACGTTCCCGGCCTCATCCTTGACCACCCCAACACACTTCACGAAGTACGCGTATCGGAGCCGCACCTCGCGACCGGGCCCGAGCCGGAAGAAATCTTTTGGCGGATTCTCGCGGAAGTCGTCTTGCTCGATGTACAGTACACGCGAGAACGGCACTTTCCGCGTGCCGGCCGTCGGGTCTTCCGGGTTGTTGATCGCTTCCGTGTCCTCGGTCTGTCCCTCCGGGTAGTTCTCGATGACGACTTTCAACGGACGGAGCACACCCATCACGCGCGGAGCTTTCTTGTTCAGATCTTCGCGCAGAGCATCTTCGAGCCACGAGACATCGATCACGCCGTTGTACTTCGAGACGCCAATCCGCTCGCAGAACTTCTTAATCGCCTCGGGAGTATAACCGCGACGACGCACGCCGCTGATCGTCGGCATCCGCGGATCATCCCAGCCGTTGACATGCTTCTCGGTCACGAGCTGGATGAGTTTCCGCTTGCTCAAGATCGTGTATGTAAGGTTCAGGCGCGCGAACTCGATCTGCTGCGGGTGGTAGATGCCGATGTTCTCGACGTACCAGTCATAGAGCGGACGGTGGATCTCGAACTCCAGGGTGCAGATCGAGTGCGTGATCTTCTCGATGGAGTCCGACTCGCCGTGGGCGTAGTCATACATGGGGTAGATGCACCACTTGTCGCCGGTGCGGTGGTGCTTGGCGTGCATGATCCGATACATGATCGGATCACGCAGGTGGAAGTTCGGGTGGTTCATGTCGATCTTCGCCCGCAGGGTCCGGGCCCCCTCGGGGAACTCGCCCGCCTTCATTCGCCGGAACAGGTCGAGGTTCTCCTCCACCGAACGGTTCCGGTACGGGCTTTCCTTTCCACCCTTGATGTCGCCGCGATACTTCGCCATCTCCTCGGCCGGCAGGTCGTCCACGTACGCCTTACCGTCGCGGATGAGCTTCTCGGCCCACTCGTAGAGCTGATCGAAATAATCCGAAGCGTAAAACTCGCGCCCCTCCCAGTCGGCACCAAGCCACCGCACGTCTTCACGGATGGAATCGACGTATTCCTGCTCCTCGGTGGTGGGGTTGGTATCGTCGTAGCGCAGGTTGAACTTGCCGCCGTACTTCACGGCCAGCCCGTAGTTCAGGCAGATCGACTTCGCGTGCCCGAGGTGCAGGTAGCCGTTCGGCTCCGGTGGGAACCGGGTGTGAACGCGGCCGCCGAATCGCCCGCTCTTGTTGTGCTCTTCGATGATGTCCTGAATGAAGTTCCGGCCCGGTGCGTCGGGCGTGTTGTCCTTCGGTGCGGGTGCGTTGTCTGCCATGGAAATCTCGGCGAGTGGCGAATGGTAGTGGACTTGGTCTGGCAGAGCGGTTAGAGGGTGTCTACGTCCCGCTCGATGATGAGGATCTCTTCCTGTTTGAGGTCGCGTTTTAGCTCTTCCTTGAGTTGGCGGAGGAAACGGCGCGCGGTGCGCTGGTTCATCGCAATGACCCGGAAGATGACGATCTCGTCGCGATACGTGACGCCACCCATCTGCCAGTAGCCCTCGTTTGGCTGCGGGAAGAAGGTGACGCCGTTGAACTGTTCGAGCAGACGGACCCGAAGCGCGGGAATGAAGGCGGTGTCGATCGGCGTGCCGTCGTTGTAGTACAGCGGCAGGAAGATCTCATATTCTTTCACCGCTCGCGGCTCCTTCCCGGTTCGGTGGGGCAGTCTCACTCGTCACTTCCGTGAACCGGACCCCGGCCTTCCGCAAGGCCTCAGCGGCCTCGGTTGAGATCACGTAAATGTCGCCAGGGAGCATCATCCCCGGAGAGTGTCGCATCAGGATCGGGACGGCCTTCAACTCTTCCGCCTTGGTGAACTGGACAGCGATTTTCATGACGGATCCTTTCACAGGTCATTCTACCGCATGGCCCGGTCGATGCGAGCAAGTGTACGATCGCGGCCGAGCAGGGCGAGCGTGTCGTAGGCGCTGAATCCGACCTCACAACCCGTGGTTGCGATACGTAGCACCTGGCTCAGCGGTCCGGCCTTCGCGTTCTCGCTCTGCGCGAATGCTTCCGTCGCAGCTTTCAGGGTGTCGTGAGTGAACGGCTCCGCGTTCGCGACCACGGCTCGCAGTTTCGTAAGCGTATCGACGAGCGAAGGCACGCTCCCTGCCTTCTTATACGCATCCTTGACGCCCTTCTCGGCCAGCGCCGGATCGAAGTTGATCCGGTCGTCCGGCAGGAAGAGGTAGTCATAATCGAGGATGTCGCCCGCGACGGTCATGCGCGGGCCGGCGGCCTCCACCACTTGCGTCACGAACGGTCGGGCGGCATCGGCATCGGTCACGAGACCGGCGCGCCCGAGAAACGGCAGCACCATCGCAACCTTCTCCGCATTCGGCATCGCCTGCATGTACCGGGCCTGGATCGCGAAGAGCTTCTTCACGTCGAAACTTGCTGGATTCTTCACGACGCGATCCAACGAGAATTTTTCCGTCATCTCCGCCAGGGTGAAGTCCTCGCGGTTATCTTCGAGCGACCAGCCGAGGAGTACGAGGTAGTTCAGGAGTGCCGCGGGCAGGTAACCCACCTGCTTGTAGAAATCGACCAGCACCGGGTTGAATGACTCCGGCGCTGCGGGCACTCCGATCCGGTCAGCGATACGCTTCGCGTGGTCGTAGACCTTTTTGAAGTCTTGGTTCTTTAAATACTGCGGAATCTTCCGCTTGCTGAGCTTGTTCTTGCTCCCCGGCTCAGCGACGAACGGCACATGGGCATACTCAGGGCGCGGATAGCCGAGCCCCTCCAGCATGAAAATCTGCCGTGGCGTGTTCGAGAGATGCTCCTCGGCTCGAATCACATGCGTGATCTTCATGTCGAAGTCATCGACCACGTTCGCGAGGTTATACGTTACCGTGCCATCCGAGCGCTGAATAACAATGTCCTGCTCGCCGGCCCACTGCACCTCCATATCCTCGCGCACATGGTCGTAGAATCGACACGCACCCTCGCGCGGCATCTTGATCTTCACCGTCCCCCGCCGACCCTCTGCCTCGAATCGAGCACGATCCGCTGGCGTCTGGGCCATCCAGCGGCGGCTGTAGATGTACGGTCCCGTCGCCGTCCCAGCTTTGACCCGTGCTTCGTGCTCAGCGCGCTCGTCGCAAATTCCCTCCTCGGTCGCATAGTCCCAGTACGCCAGCCCCTTATCGAGCAGTTGGCGTACTGCCTCCTGATATCGATCAAGACGCTGCGACTGGTAGTATGGGCCGTACGGCCCGCCGACCTCGGCGCCCTCGTCCCAGTCGAGGCCGAGCCAGCGGAAGCCGTCGAGGATGGGTTGTAGTGCCTCGGGTTGATTGCGGCCCTGGTCGGTGTCGTCGATGCGCAAGATGAACTGACCGCCGTTTTTGCGTGCGAAGAGCCAGTTAAATAGTGCTGTCCGAACGCCGCCGATGTGAAGGTAGCCGGTCGGGCTGGGTGCGAATCGCGTGCGAACCGTCATCCGTGGGTTTCCTTCGCGCCGTGAGTTGGCAGAATTCTGGGGCGGCTGGTGATGTATGGAATACGCCCCGCTGCGATTTGTCGTACTTTGTGCGGTCTTCTGCTGTCTTTTTAAGGGTGACCGACGGGATTTGAACCCGCGACATCCAGATCCACAATCTGGCGCTCTAACCAACTGAGCTACGGCCACCATCGTTACGCCGACTGCCGTCCGGCGAGAAGCTAGACACACATTAATCTAGCGAGGTTCAGGCCCCGGTCAACGGCGCTCTGCGTTTCCTCACTCCTGTGGCAGACCGACGTCGGTTACAGTTGACGGGCAAGTGGCTTTGCGTATATTAATATTGCCGGATGAGATTGTCCTGGCTGCGTCCGTGTTAGGCGCCGGAGGCTGGTGCGCCGATGGTGCGCCAGATGAGTGAAGGGAACCGGGGCAAGTTGCGAACATGTAACAGAAAGCGATTAGACAACAGTCAGAGCGAATCTGGAGCCGGAAGCGCGGGGTTTCGAACGCACTGTCACGGAACGTCTGCGGCCAAGCTGAACTGTCACCCCGTGACTGTAGACTGCTTCGAAGCGGTTTTCGCCAAGATCGCGACAAACCGACCCACGGTTTCGACAGAGCCACTGACTGCCAGAGCAGGACCAAGCGGGGCAGTTGCAAAAGTGTAACACAATCCGCGACAGACATATTAACGTTAGATTATCTCGGGAGGGACTGAACGACGCCGAAACCCCGACACCGGGCGACACCAGACGACATAACCAGGAAAAAAGGCTCGAAACTCAGGCTTTTGGTGAGGCCAGCAAAACCTGAAGCTCGGCGCATCCAGACAAACGAAGAAGGAAACAACGCCGAATACTCGACACCAAGCGATACCAGGAACTTTGTGGCTATGGTGGGGATTCGACGGTCTGGCGGATGTCTTCTCTTACGGGTTTTCCAAAATCATATTGGCGTTGACGGGAGGACGTTCTGACTCTCGATTCACAACGCTGGGAAAACCTCGGACTTGCGGTCAAGCACTGTCACCTCTGATCTGGCATCAGGGTTGCATATTCCTGACATGCGTGGAGAGTCGCCACTCCTCCGACACACGAGGTGCATCGTGAGTGTTCTCGATTTCCTGATCCTGCTTCTGATTGCCGCGGTTTGCGGAGCCATCGCGCAGGCCATTGCGGGCTTCTCACGCGGCGGGTTGTTCGTATCGATCGCCGTTGGGTTCATCGGCGCCCTGCTGGGCGTCTGGCTCCAACGCGTCACCGGCTTGCCTGAAATCTTCACCATCCAGGTGGGAGGAGCGGCCTTTCCGATCGTCTGGTCGATCATCGGCGGTGTGCTATTCGCCGTGGTCGTGGGTCTGCTCACGCGACCAACCCGAACGGTGATGTACTGATTCCGTAAACAAGCAGGAACCGCTGGGCTCGTTCGTGTCGGTTTATTCCGACGCGAACGAGTTGCTTGTCGTTGGCTGCGGTTCTTCACCGCGGAAGAGAACGCCGGCACGGTTCTCCAACTTGACCAGCGGCGGCAGCTCAATCGCGACACACTCCGTTCGTTCCACCACCAGATCAGGATTGCTTCGAGCCGCGTGCTTAGGCGGTAGCGTGTCGAGTTCGGCCGCTGTGAAGGGGCGTTTAATCACACGTCGGCAAATATAGGTTCCCCGCTTGAAAAAGCTTGGGTAGTCGCTCCAGTTGATGCCCTTCTTCCACAGCAGCTCCTGCATTTCACTACCGTTCTTGTTATGTACTTCCGAGTGGGGATAGTACGCACGCGCCGCCATTAAGATCGAGTTCTTGGTTGCGTCCATTTCTCGCCACAAGAACGTGTTCGCGGCCTCTTCCAACGTCGGCACGTTCCAGACTCGGCAATCGAAAACCGGAAGGCGGTCGGCATACTTCGCTGGGAGAACCTCAGGCAAGCGGCGATTGAAGTACGCGCTCGCCATTGCCGCCAGCACGGAAGTGAGCTTCTGAATCCGACCATCGAAAAAAGTCTGACTCTCGAACTCCGCTGCCACCCACGCGAGGGTGATTTCGTCCGACTGCGTGTAACCCACCGCGGCGTTCGTTTCACGGACCAGGAAGGTCGCGGTTTCAATCATGAGATTCGACAGCCGCTTGTCGAAGGGCTTCTCCAATCCATGCACGAACGAGTGGAACGCCCGGCCATCCAGACGAGCGAGTGCGGGCAACAACGGCATCAACCGCCGACCGGCTTCCACGGTTTCATACTGCTTCATCCGGTCACCCAGGCTGCCGTTCATCATCTTGCCTCGAAATCGCGTTCAACTCTGGGTATCAAAGTATTAACAGGAGAGTCGTGTTCTTCCGGAGGTTCATGCATGTCGGCGTATCCCGAACACATCGAACATGTGGAGATGTCGGGCCACATCATCGACTCGCTCTTGTTACCGAAAGTGCTCGATGCGATTCTCTCGCGCGGGGGACATTATCACATCGAGGCAATGAAACTCGGTGAACGGCAGGACGATCCCAGTTTTGCGCGCATCGAAGTGAAAGCGGACACAGCCGAGCAACTCGAAGCCATCCTCGCGGAAATCCACCCGCACGGAGCGGTCCCCGCACAACCACGCGACTGCCATACTGTTGCCGCGGACATCGCCGGGGCATTCCCCGACGGCTTCTACTGTACGACCAACTTCCGCACGCAAGTGAAGCTCACGGGGGAGTGGGTGGACGTGGAGGATCAGGAAATGGATTGCGGGATCGTGGTCGATCCCGAAGGTGGTGCCGCGCGATGCATTCCGATGGTCGCGGTGAAGCCCGGCGATCTGATTGTGGTCGGTCGGCAGGGAACGCGTGTGTTTCCCCCCGAAGCCGAGATGCGCAAGCACGAACTGTTCGAGTTCATGGCCAGCCCCGTTTCGAGTGAGCGACCGAAGGCTGTGAGTGTGCGCGAAATCGCAGCAGCGATGAGGAAAACGCGCGCCGCCGGCGACAAAGTCCTCGCGGTACTCGGCCCCGCCGTGGTTCACACCGGCGGCAGCGAGCTGGTGGCGAAGCTCATCCGCGAAGGATTTATCAACGTCCTGTTCGCCGGGAACGCACTGGCAACGCACGACATGGAGCAGGCGTTTTACGGCACAAGTCTCGGCGTCTCGCTCGATCAGGGTCTGCCCACGGATGAGGGGCACGAACACCATCTCCGGACGATCAACACAATCCGACGTCTGGGCGGAATCAAGAAGGCAGTCGAAGTCGGGAAACTCAAAAGCGGCATCATGTATGAATGCGTGACGCGGAACGTGCCCTTCGTGCTCGCGGGAAGCATTCGCGACGATGGCCCGCTCCCGGAGGTCATCACGGATGCGTTGGTCGCCCAGGATGCGATGCGCAGACTCATTCCCGGAGTCGGCTTCTGCCTGATGGTCGCGACGACCCTGCACTCAATCGCGGTGGGGAACCTCCTGCCGGCGTGGGTGAAGGTGGCGTGCGTGGACATCAGCCCCGCCACAGTGACAAAGCTGATGGATCGCGGTAGCACGCAGACGGTCGGCATCGTCTCCGACGCCGAGCCGTTCTTGCGTGCGCTGGTGAATGAGTTGGACAAGGTGGGTGGCGCGTGAGCAAACCGCACGATTGACGCTTACACGTCCACATCCCACACTTGCCATTGAGCCCTACCGCGGCGCAGGTTAACCCGTCTGGAGCGAAAGTGACCGCGGCCACCGCGCCGATGCCCCAATCGCATGCGGGGCCTGCTTCGCGGGTGTTTACATCCCACGTTCGGATCGAACCCATCGTGCGATACAGTGAGCAACCACTGCCCACACCGTGAACGCGATTACATTTCTTCTTCAACTGACACCGGCGGACGGTTTGTCCTCACACATCCACATCCCACACAACCAACTGCCCCTCATCGCTGCCGGCCGCGCACATCATCCCATCCGGCGAAACGACCGCCACACGCACTTTACCGATACCCCAGTCGAAAGAACGCTGCTCAGTCCCGGTATTCACATCCCACAGCCGGACCGTCCCATCCATCGCAGCAGTGAGGACAGTTCCTCCACCAGGGAGAAACCCGACTGTGCGTACCTGTTGCTTGTGACCACGAAGTTTCAGCGGCGGCTCTTGTGGATCGTCCAACTGCCACACCACCGCCCGATGGCCGAACGCGACACACACTCGCGACTCATCGGGAGTGAACGCGCAGCCGGCCGCCGAAGCATCATCGGGATCGGAAAGTTGTCGTTGTTCGGTTTTCAGATCGCTACCGTACAACACCAAACTGACTGCCGTGCGCCAGAAATATCTTCCGCTCGGTGAGAAACCATACAGAAACGGGAAACTGTAACCGCGGCGGTTCGAATACGTACGATCGGCTGGCCGCGGGTGGATTGAGGGACGTGCCGGATCATCCCACTCCGAGAACAGAGCGTTCGTGAAGACAACCAGACGACTTCCATCCGCACTGACCGCCAGCGTCTCGGTGTACATCCACCCTGCAGTTTGTAATGCCGAAATCACCTCGCCTGAGTCCACATCCCATACAGTCACGCCCTGACCTTGATGCAACCCAACCAGGTGTTTATGGTCCGGTAAGAACACAACCGAACGCATCGGCCAGGCATTGCCTTTCAGCTTGCGGACGAGTTTGCCCGTGGTTGCCTCCCATAGCCACGCGAATTGCGAATCGCCCGCGGCGCTCGCAAGGAATCGGCCATCCAGCGAGAACGCCAGCGCCCGCACCTTGGATTTGTGGCCCTTCCATACCAGCATCGTCCACCTCACGCGTCAAAGATCCCTATCCCAGATTAGCAGTTCTCGTCCCTGCCGCGTTCCCATTTACTGATCCGGTAAAATAGAAACACACCACTGCACTCACGCAACGGCGGAAGTTCGTTATGCCTCAGTTCTCTCCCGCGCAACCGCGGATTCTGATGTGTCCACCGGATCACTATGGAATTGAGTACGAAATCAATCCCTGGATGAACCGGTCGCTCGGAGCCGTGCGCGCACTCGCGTTCCGGCAATGGCAACAACTTCACGACACGCTGGTGTCGCTGGGTGTTCGCGTGGAAACAATGCCGCCGCAGCCGGGGTTGCCAGACCTCGTCTTCACCGCCAATGCGGGGTTGATTTTCCACAATACGTTTCTGAGCAGCCGCTTCAGACACGAAGTGCGCGCACGCGAATCCCCCTATTTCGACGCGTGGTTCGCGGAACACAACTTCAAAGTGGAGCACTTACCCGAGAACACCTTCCACGAAGGCGCAGGCGATGCGCTGTTCTGTGGTGATACACTCTTCGCTGGCTATCGGACGCGCTCCGATGCCTCCGCGCATCAGTGGGTGGGTGAGAAGTTCAGCGTTCGCGTCCTGCCGCTGGAGTTGGTGAATCCGCGATTTTACCACCTGGATACGTGCTTCTGTCCGATTGCGCCCGGCGAGGCGTTGTACTTCCCGAATGCGTTCGACACGTACGGCAAGCGTGTTCTGAACACGCACGTCCTCAAACTAATTGCAGTCAATGAGGAGGAGGCCTTCCGGTTCGGTTGCAATGCCGTGGTGGTCGGCAAGACGGTGATTCACAACAGCCGATGTCCGCAACTGGCCGCAGACCTGATTCGTGCAGGTTATCGTTCGATTGAAGTGGAACTAGACGAATTCCTGAAAGCTGGCGGCAGTGCAAAATGTCTTACGTTGCGTTTGGACGGCGAAGAAGCTGCGGGGTGGAAATACAACAACCGGCCAAGCTAAGCGAACCGCGGTTGGCGGATACACCACCAACCGCGGTCTGTTCGCCGTCAGTAGTGCAGAATGAGCTTCGGTGGCGGTTTGTTGCCGCGGCGTTCGAGCAAGAGTGAGGTCAAGATCGCAAGCACTGCGAGAAGGTTGCACAGGAGCGCCAGATACATCCAGCTTGTGCGCTCCAGGTTGTAGGACCGATACGTGACCTCGGCTTCGTAATCGATGCGAGGCAGAGTTGCCTTGTCATTCGCCGCCTTTTCTCGCGCCTCGGCAAACTGATCGTTCACGGTCTTGCGAATAGCCCTTTCCATACCGAAACCGTTGAGAACCTGAATCAAAGAGAGCGGAAACGTGATCAGTGCGAGTGCCGCGATGAGTTCCCGACGATACGGCCAAAGTTTTACCAGCGGGGGAATTCTGCGAATGTCGAGCGTCGGCAGCAGGCGATCCACCCACGCGAGTACCACCGCCAACAGCAAGAACAACAGATACGGAATCATCAATTCCCAGTCGCCCTTCACGATGTTGAGCCAGCTTGCCGGTATCTTCACAGCGTTCTCCAGCGGCAAGTTGCGGCCAACGTCCCCGATCAGCGCTCGCCACGGTTGCTGCCAGAAAACCCCGGAACCGCCCGCGTAGATACCCACCCAGGGGAAAAACGTTAAGACCAACACCAGAGTCAGCAGTATCGCAGGCAACCATGCGATCACATGCGGCGAGAGGGTAACGCCGAGGGAACGGGTGTACCCAGCAGGTGTGAGTACTTCGCTCGATACCGGTGCTGAGGGAGCGAGAAAGCCACTCGCTGCCAGTTGCGGGACCGGCGGCGGGGGGGGCGGAACGTACCCCGGCGGCGGAGCGGGCACCGATGCCGGTGGAGTGGGCGGTTCCGGATGCGGGGACATCCGCACGGGTTCGATTGCACCGGCAATGGCCGCAGACGCGTCCGGGACCACGGCTGCAGAGTATCGCGCCGGTGTTGGGAACGATTTCCCACAATTGGGGCATACGGCTTCTTTCCCGGCCGTATCGTCGGGTATTGTCACCCCACTCATGCAGTGCGGGCAAATCAGCCGCATGTCCGCTCCTTCATTCGTTACCAACTGGTTTCGAGTTCAAGAAACGCCGCTGGGAGAAAGTCTAGAATGTCAGTGGCCGTGAGGGCCGTCATACCAAGCATCCTCACACCGAGGTCGCCCGCTCGACCGTGCACCCAGGCACCCAGCACTGCCGCATCCAATCCGCTCATCCCTTGGCCAATCAGCGCTGCGATGACGCCGGTGAGCACATCACCGCTCCCACCGGTCGCCATGCCGGGATTCCCGGTCGTGTTGTGGTAGAGCTTCTCGCCGTCCGTGACGAGTGTACCCGAGCCCTTCAGCAACAGTACACAGCCGAACTTTCGCGCAAAGCCCACCGCTTGCTGACGCCGTTCGGCTTCCGTGTGTGGCGCCGGGTGGCCCGTGAGCCGGGCGAACTCCCCGGGGTGAGGAGTTAACACGAACGGTGCTGATCGGCGAAACTCGGCTGCGAACGGCGATAGCGCGAATAAACCGTCGGCGTCGAGCACGACGGGTTTATCCGCGACCCCCTGCAAAACCCCACGCACAAACGCTCCCGTCCCAGTTTCACGGCCCAGGCCCGGCCCCAACGCCAACACATCCGCGCCACGAGCCATATCAACCACTTCTTCCACAACGCCATCGCCGAAGGTACCATCCGTGTGCTGGCGAATACTCAGCGTGGTATAAGCGGGGTAGGCAGCCGCAACGACCGGTTGCACATCGGCCGGGCAGAGCACCTGGACCAGACCCGCCCCGCCACGAAGCCCCCCACGACCGCACAACACCGCTGCGCCACTCATCCCGCGGCTACCGGCTAAAACCAGCACCTTGCCGTAAGTTCCCTTGTGCCCGGCTGGTACTCGCCGCGGTAATCGGGGCAGTTCAACGATTGGCGAGATGTCCATCGCTTCCTCCGCGTGCAGTGAGGGTTATACCACCCTACCCCACACGCGGACATTGCACGTCCGTGCTCACTTGCGAAAGACTGGCTATTCTGAGCGGTAGATTCGGCAGAACCCAGACACAGGAGATGCCATGTCACCCAACGACCTGATTGTGAGCAGTTACCGGATCGGCCGTCAGTTCGTTCACAGAATGGTGGACGACCTGAACCCGGAGGAGTTCCAGCATCAACCGGTGCCGGGTACGAATTCGGCAGCCTGGATCGTGGGGCATCTCGCCCTCACCGCCCGCCGCACCGCTGAGCGACTTGGCGTAACGGACCTGCCGGAAATCACAGAAGACTTCGTGAGCCGCTTCAGCGTGACGCGGAAACCAGCCGAGGCACAAGCTGACCTCGGAGAAAAGACAACATTGCTGAAGTTGTTCGACGAGTGCGTTGAGAAGGTGATGGCGGCAATTCCGAAACTTCCCGTTGAGTCGCTGATGAATCCGCTGCCAACTCCCAGCCCGTTCGCCAACAACTCCGGTGAGCAACTCCTCTTCGGCGCGATGCATTTCATGTTTCACTGCGGGCAGATTTCGACGATCCGCCGGAGTCTTGGCAAGCCGCCATTGGTATGACGCCACCCGCGAAGTCGCCCCTACGCGTACTTCTTGAACTCGACCTTGAAGCGTTCGGCGAGTTCCTTCGCTTTCGCGTCATAGGCGACCTTGTCCTGCCAGGCATCACGCGGACGAAGTACCCCGTCGGGCACACCGGGACAAGTGCGCGGAACTGCGAGCCCGAAAACCGGGTCTGGATGGAACGACACATCTTTCAGTTGACCCGCCAAGACGGCTCGCAAGAGCGCACGCGTGTGCGTCAACGACATCCGCTTGCCGATCCCATACGGCCCACCTGTCCATCCGGTGTTCACCAGCCACACTGGGACGCTGTGCCGTTCGGTTTTCTCCTTGAGCATCGCCGCATAGCGTTTGGGCGGAAGCGGTAGGAACGGCTTCGCGTAACACGTGCTGAATTCCTCCTTCGGCACTGTCACCCCGACTTCCGTCCCGGGCGCCTTGGAGGTGTACCCGCACAGAAAATGCTCCACCACTTGCTCGGCGGTGAGTTTGACCAGCGGAGGAAGGACACCAAAGGCATCGCAAGTGAGAAAGAAAATGTTCTTCGGATGCCCACCCATCCCAGACAGCTCGCAGTTGGGGATGAAGTCTACAGGGTATGCCGCCCGCGTGTTCTCCGTGAATTGCTGGCTGTTGAAATCCGGTACACGTGTGATCGGATCGATTGGCACATTCTCCAGCACACAACCGAAGCGTAACGCGTTCCAGATTTGCGGCTCGCCCTCCTTGGAAAGCTTGATCGTCTTGGCGTAACAGCCACCTTCGATATTGAAGACGCCACGATCGCTCCAGCCGTGCTCGTCGTCGCCAATGAGCCGCCGTTCAGGATCGGCGCTAAGGGTGGTCTTGCCGGTGCCGGAAAGCCCAAAGAACAGCGCCACGTCGCCCGCCTGCCCAACGTTTGCAGAGCAATGCATCGGGAAAACGCTCTTCTGAGGCAGCAAGTAATTCATTACCGTGAACATGGCCTTCTTGATCTCGCCGGCGTAATGCGTGCCGCACGCGACCACCAGCTTCTGCTCGAAACTGATCGCCAAACACGCTTCACTGCGAGTACCATCCCGGACAGGGTCGGCGTGGAAATCGCATGCGTGCAAAACAGTCCATTCCGGCATGAACTCCGCACGTTGTTCCGGCGTGGGCCGCAGAAACAAACAACGCGCGAAGAGTGAGTGCCAGGCCTTTTCGGTGACTACGCGCAACGAAAGTCTGTGTTGTGGATCAGCACCCACAAAACCATCGAAGATGAACAGTTCACGATTCTGAAGATAAGCCCGCACCAGATCGCGGAGCCGGGCGAATATTTCGGGCGTCATGGCCTGGTTAGCAATCCAGTCGATCTGATCCGCGACGAGCGGTTCCATCACGGTGAACTTATCTTTGGGCGAGCGGCCGGTGCGTTTACCTGTAAAAGCCGCGACAGCGCCGAGATCAGTGAAGAATGCTTCGCCTCGGCGGACGGCGTGTTCCGAGAGTGCCGCCGGCGACAGATTGGCCCACACGCTGCCAACATTGCCCAACCCAAGCAAGTCGGGATCGAAAGCGGGCCCGGTTGTGTGACCGGACTGGACAGGAGAAGACATGACGGCCCTCCGTGTCCCCACGACACCGCGGGGCAAAAGGGCATTATAGCTGAAGGATGTGCCGGGCGGTGAACGGTGCTGAAAAGCAACACAGACGAAAGAACTCAAACGGCAGTGTCCACGGAAGCCGTAATTCGAAACGCTCGCGGCTCTCCAAGCCGCGAGCGTTTCGTTATACGACATCACTCCTTACGCCGACTCGCCTGGCTTCACGGCAAACGTGAGCGCGTCGTGCGCTTTGTTGAAGTCTACCGTGACCGTGCAGCTATCCGGGACTTCGCCCTTCAGCATCATGCGAGCAAGCGGTGTTTCGATCTCCTTCTGGATGGTGCGTTTCAGCGGGCGGGCACCATAGGCCGGATCGTACCCCTCCCGGACGATGAACTCCTTCGCGGCCTCGGTCAACACGAGCGTGATCTTCCGTTCGGCAAGTCGTTTTCGGACGTGGCCGACCTGGATCTCCACGATCTTCGTCAGATCCGCCTCGGTCAGAGTGTGGAACACGATGATCTCGTCGATCCGGTTGAGGAACTCCGGCCGGAACGCTTTACGCAGTTCGTCCATCACCGCGCTTTTCATGCGGTCGTACACTTCGCCGATATGCGTCCCCTTGTACTGAAGGATGCGCTGGCTACCGACGTTCGACGTCATGATGACGATGGTGTTCTTGAAATCGACCGTGCGCCCCTGCCCGTCCGTGAGCCGGCCATCGTCGAGTACCTGAAGGAGCGTGTTGAACACGTCCGGGTGGGCCTTTTCGATTTCATCGAACAAAACCACGGAGTACGGTCGGCGACGCACGGCTTCCGTGAGCTGGCCACCCTCTTCGTAGCCGATGTAGCCCGGCGGTGCGCCCACCAGTCGCGAAACCGTATGCTTCTCCTGATACTCACTCATGTCGATGCGGATCATTGCCCGCTCGTCATCGAAGAGGAACTCCGCGAGCGCACGCGCCAGTTCCGTTTTGCCTACACCGGTGGGCCCGAGGAAGATGAAGCTCCCAATGGGCCGGTTCGGGTCTTTCATTCCGCTACGAGCGCGAATCACTGCTTCCGCCACCGCTTGAACCGCTTCGTCCTGACCGATGACTCGCTTGTGCAGTTCGTCACCCAAGTGCAGCAACTTCTCCTTTTCGCCTTCCATGAGCTTCGCCACCGGCACACCGGTCCACCGACTCACGACCTGCGCAATCTCCTCCTCGCTCACTTCCTCCTTGATGAGCTTGTGGGCTTTGTCGCGCGAAGATAGAGCTTCCGCAGCCGCGAGTTTCTTTTCGAGGTCCGGCAGCTTGCCGTACTTCAATTCCGCGGCCTTGTTCAGGTCGTATTCGCGCTCCGCGCGTTCGATCTCCGCCTTCGTCTTCTCAATCTGCTCGCGGATCACCTGCACCTGCTGCACGGCCTGCTTTTCAGCCTGCCAACGAGCCCGCATGGCATCCGCCTCGGCCTTGAGATTGCCGAGTTCGTGTTCCAGCTTTTCGAGCCGATCCTTTGAGGCACGATCACTTTCCTTCTTGAGCGCTTCGCGTTCGATCTCCAGTTGCATCACGCGCCGACTGATCTCGTCGAGTTCGGTCGGCATGCTGTCGATTTCGGTACGCAACTTCGCGGCGGATTCATCGACCAGGTCGATCGCTTTATCCGGCAGGAATCGATCGGTGATATAGCGATTCGAGAGTACCGCCGCCGCCACGAGCGCGGAGTCCTTGATGCGTACGCCGTGGTGCACTTCGTAGCGTTCCTTCAGCCCGCGCAGGATCGAAATCGTATCCTCCACCGATGGCTGATCCACGAACACCGGCTGGAATCGACGTTCGAGCGCTGCATCCTTCTCGACGTGCTGGCGGTACTCATCGAGCGTAGTGGCGCCGATGCAGTGTAACTCCCCGCGCGCCAAAAGTGGCTTCAAGAGATTGCCGGCATCCATCGCGCCTTCGGCCTTGCCCGCGCCGACGATGGTGTGCATTTCGTCGATGAACAGGATGATGCGGCCTTCGGAAGAAGTCACTTCCTTCAGCACTGCCTTGAGACGTTCCTCGAATTCACCGCGATACTTGGCTCCGGCGATAAGGGCACCCATATCGAGCGCGACGAGGGTCTTGTCCTTCAATCCTTCCGGCACGTCCCCACGAACGATCCGCTGCGCCAGTCCTTCGACGATGGCGGTCTTACCCACCCCAGGCTCACCAATGAGCACAGGATTGTTCTTGGTCCGGCGACTCAGCACTTGAATGACGCGGCGAATCTCTTCGTCGCGACCGATTACCGGATCGAGTTTCCCCTGGCGGGCGGATTGCGTCAGATCGCGGCCGTATTTTTCGAGCGCCTGGTAGGTTTCTTCGGGGTTCTGCGAGGTCACCCGCTGGCTTCCTCGTACTTCCTTGAGCGCGGAAAGGAGTCGATCGCGTGTCAGGCCGAATTCCTTGAGTGTCTTCCCAGCCACACCATTATCGTTGATGGCGGCGAGCAGAAGGTGTTCGACCGAAACATACTCGTCATTGAGCTTCTTGGCCTCGCTCTCGGCAGCGTCGATGAGCTTGATGAGCCGCTGTGTGAGTCGGGGTTCCACGTCGCCAGTCACGCGCGGCAGCTTGTCCAGCTCGCGCTGAAGTTTGACCGTAACGGCATCGACCGACACACCCGCCTTCTGGAGAATGGCGGGAGCAAGTCCCTTCTCCTGATCGAGCAGCGACATCAAGGCATGCTCGACATCGATCTGCTGATGGTTCAGCCGGGCGGCGAGCTTCTGCGCGCCGGCGAGCGCCTGTTGCGCTTTCTCCGTAAACTGGTTCATATCCATTATTTGTTCCTCCCTCCAGCCTCCGAAGTTGTGAATTGAAGGAGGCGGGCGTCGCAGATTAGAGGACGAAACAGCAAGTTGGATTCCACCAACCAACAATTCAACTGAATTCTCAACTTGAGCTTGCGTCCATCAATCGAAACTGAGCTCGCTCCCCTGTGTTTTGCCACCACACAAGAGCGGTGTTACTTCAAAGCCGCCAATTCTGCCGTTAGATTGGCTCGGGCGCGCTCTTCACCCTCCTCGAACATCACATCCGTCAGGTAGATGCGTGGCTTGGCGAGAAAAAGCCCCAGCACTGCGGCCCGGCCAGCACGATAGTCGGCTTCCGACACCCACGCGTACTCCGAGCGAATATCGCGAGCGTAGCGGGCGTAACGTTCGGGCGCTGCGCCGAGGATAGCCAGATCGGCGTCGAGCAATACCCGCGTGTCGCGGCTGGCCGGTGGGGCGGAGTCGAGCGTGTGTGCGGTCGCCCAGATCATTTGCACAATGCGTTCGATGGCCGAAGCCGGGACGCCAATCGGTCCGAGCAAATCGACCGCAAGTTCACCGCTCCGCTTTTCGTTGTCCTTTGCACGTGAATCGTAAACCGCATCGTGAAACCAGACCGCAAGATACAACGCCGCCGGGTCTTCCACGATATTCGAAAGGCGATCGACCACACGGAACATCTCCGCAAGGTGTTCGAGATTGTGGTAATGCCGTTCCGGGGCCGTGTAAGCGGCGACGAGCACATCAAACGCCGGATACGCTTCCGCTGGGGCAACGCGGTATTTCTCCAGCGCTTTCACCCAAGCCCTTTGCATCGACTCCAACCGTTCAGGTGAAACCATAATGGGCGAGAACTCCTGAAATTCGGAAGAAGTCTCCGGGTGCCGTTCGTGTGCCCGGCGCGAAGACAGACTCCTCCTTGCTCATGCTTGCCGCAACTGTCGGGCGGCGGGTATAGTTTAGGTACCCGTCGTCTTCGCGTCCGTGCTCGTGCAGTTTCGGGTTTTGTTGTACCTGTCGTTGGTGCCGTGCTTTGTGTGCCTTTCGGCACCAACGTCATCGCACAACAAAACCCCCGAAACTCTACAAGATGGCTGCCCGTTCTGTCGGAGTGTTCATGACCTTTTCGCCGCCGGTGATCGAGCAGCGGCTATCCGCACTGATTCCGCGCGTGCGGGCACTGCGAATAGCGAGCGGTTTATGCTGGCTGGTGGCGGCGGTACTCGGCGCGCTCGCTTTCGTTCTTCTTCTCGACGCCGCATTCGGTTTACCGGCCTGGGCCCGTGGATTGTTCCTGTCTGTCTGGGTCACCGGACTGGGGGTGCTCGCATGGCGCTGGGTACTCATCCCCTGGCGTGCCGAGATTTCCCTGAAGGAAGTGGCGCAAGAACTCGAAAAGCGGCTCCCGGACCTGGGCGAACGGCTGCGCGCTGCCGTGGCCAAAGATCCGTCTGAATCACCCAGTGCGATCCGTACCGCACTGGACGAGGACACGGCCCGGCGGGCGAAGACCGTCGATCTGACGGCCGCCCTTCCCATCAAACCCATTGCGGTGTTTTTCACCGTCGCTGTCGTCCCAATCCTCGTTGCCCTCGGGCTGGCGTTCCTGGTACCCGGTAGCGGCGAACGCATCCGCCGCGTGGCGATGCCGTGGTCGCGTCCGAACGGCAAAGCGGAGTTTCGCGTTGTCGTTCGGTCCGGGGAACCAGTCGTCCGGCGCGGAGGACCCGTCACACTCTCCGCCTATTCCGAAGGTCGTGGATCTCCTCCATCGGAAGCAACGCTTATCGTCCGCGATTCCGTCAATGGCCCCGAATCGCGATACTCCATGATGAGCGACGGCGTGGCGTTCCACATCACGCTCCCCAGCGTACCCTGCGACTTTGAGTATCGGGTCGAAATCGGTTCGGCGCAAAGCGGATGGTTCCAGGTAACTGCAATCGAGGCAGTGGAACTGACGGAAGGCACTCACCTCGACATCGTCCCGCCCGCTTACACAATGTTGCCCAGGAGCATTCTCACGAGCATCCCCGCTCGCCTGGACGTCCTGCAATACAGCGTCGTGGAGTTGGGATTGAAGTTCAATCGGCCAGCTGCGTCAGCACATTTTGACTGGCAACCAGACCAAGCGGCGCGGGCGGAATTCATTCCTCTTGCTCTCTCGGCCGATCGACGGAGCGTCACGACAACCCTCCCGCTCCGGCAGAGTGGCATACTGAAACTCGTGCTGGTTAGTGAAGAACGCGGCAAGACACTCTCGACGGAAATCCCCATTGCGGTCCAGGTCCGGCCCGATGCCCCGCCCAGTTTCGAGCAACTTTCGGGCATCTCGACGCGCCCGCGCACCGTCCGGCCAACCGACCGCATCCACATTGCCTTCATCGCACGCGATGACACGGCGGTCGCCAGCGCGGTGCTGGAATACGTTCTCGATTCGTTCGACTCCCGCTCCGAAACCCGGAATATCCCGTTGAGTCCAAAAGGCTCGTCTGCGTGCGTCGCCGGCCAGATCGATTTCAATCTTGAGGGTCTCGGCCGTGAGGGGGGAAAAATCTATTTCCGCATTCGCATCGTGGATAACCGGAATCTCGATGACCCCAAGCTGACTCCACAGGAAGCGACCTACCCCTCAGCGGGCTGGTCGGAGTTGCGATTGGACGCCAGCGCCTCGCCTCTGGAACAACAAGATGTGATTTGCCAGCGCGACATTCTTCGCGATGGACTCACCCCAGCCCACCAGCAAGTGACAAAAGCCACCGCGGAAGCCCGTGCGCTCGAAACGGATTCAGCGGGACAGACTTCGCTGGCGTTCGATCACACAGTCCGGTTGAACAGCATTCGCAAGGCCGTGCGTGCGGCCACGGCCAGCCTCGACGATCTCGCTTGCAACGCCGCGCTGACACTCGAACTTCGCCCCTTTGCGGCGGCGATTCGCAAGATTGCCGACGAACCGTTGAAGCAAGCCGCCGATGCACTCGGTCAGGCCGAGACGCACGACCCCGTTCCACGGAAGGCGGCATTCGAACTGGCCATCTTCCACCTGACCGACGCCACTAACAAGCTGAGAGAATTGCTGGAGCGCAACACCAAGTTTGCTCAGAACCGGCTCGATCGAATGAAGCTGACCGCCCTCGCCGCCGATCAGACTGCGCTCGCCGATGCACTTAAAAACGGCCCTGGCGATCTCGTCGCCCGGCAGGGCGAGTTGCTCACGCAGTTGGATGCGATCATCGCCGGCAGCGACGAGTTGCGGACAGCCGTGGAGGCCGCGAAGGGCGACGAGCTGCGACGGTTGGCGAAACGACTGTTGGAGCTGGCCGACCGCCTCCACGACCTGGATGCTGCGGCCAGACAAACTGCGGGCGAGACGCGTGCGGAATTCGTTACCACCCTCGACAACAACCAGGCGGCACTGGCCAAGAAAACAGCAGCGATCTTCGCTAGCCTGGAAACACCTGCCCGACTGGCGGGGTTACCGCTGCCCCGCGCCGAGGAGTTCCTTCGCGTGGCGGAACTCGCCGCGGGAGGACGGACCGTGGAAGCGCTTGCCGAGCTGGAGAAGCACGCGCTCGCGCTTGATCGCCTCGCCACGACATTCGATAAGTGGGCCGCCGAGCGGACCGATCCGAGATTCGCGGCAAAGCAACTGGCTCTCTGGCAAGACGACCTACTCTCGCGTCTGCGTGCTGCAACAAAAGACGTGACCTTCGCGAAACTCCCTGAGGGAGTGAAAGCTGCGTTTCGCGCCGAGCAGAAGGCACTGATTGCTGCCGTGGAGGCCCTTCCGATTCCGCCCGATGATGGTGTCAAAACAGCGCGAGCCACCGTTCTCCTTCATACCGCCAACGCCGGCAAGTTACTCGGTGGCGACGGGGTCGGCGCCGACCCCGCAATGAAGGCCGCCGTCAACGCGCTGAACCAACTGGCGGAGAAAACGCCTCTCGTCTCCAAGCGACTGGCAGATGCGCTGCGTCCGCTCGAATCGCTGCGACAAGACTGGGACACCAGTGCCATCGCAGTGGAGCAGATCCTCAAAAACTCCGATCCGGCCGCACGAGCAAAGAAGCTTGCCCCGCACGCACAACAACAGCACAAACTCATCGCCAGAGTCGCAGCGCTCGACCTGCCGGGCATGACGGAACGACAGACACGAATCCTTACCGCCCTCCACGCTGCCGTCCGCGACTTGAACAACGGGTTCCCTCCCGACATTCAGGCTTCACAAGCCTGGGTGCGCCGTGAACTGGAGCGGCTGAAGAATGCCCTGGAGGGAAGTATCTCACCGGAGACAAAGGCTGCCGAACTTCATCGGAAACTGACTGCGCTCGTTACATCCCTCGATGCCCACGGCCCCAAGATTACAGCGAAGTTGTTGGAGCCTGCCGGCCCGATACTTCAGGATGTTCAACTCCAATTCCCCATGATCGTGGCTCCTGAAACGCCGGCATTGCTGAACGAGGCGCGCGTCACTCTTCAAAGTGCAGAAGCGGCCCTCCGCGACGCCAAGCCCGAGGAGATACGCCGCCGGATTCGCACCGCCGCCGAAGCGCTCGGGAGACTCACCCGTCGGCTCAATGGCGGGGAAACCGACCTCGAACGGATCCAGAGGCTCGCAGCGATTCGCCATCAGGCCGCCGAGAAACCGAAAGAATTGCTTTTTTCCGATGAGGCCGTGCGGCAACTGGGACGCGAATCCGAAGAACTGGCGTACACACGCGTTGGTCCCGCCGGGCAAACACTCAAGAAACGCGCGGTCGATCTCTACGCCAAACTTCGTGCGAAGGCCGACCCCGACCGATTGGGAACGGATTTGAAGTTGTTGGCCACAACCCTGGACGAACTTAGCGCAAAGATGGCCGACATCGCTGAATTCGCAACCGTCGACTCAAGCGATGTCTCACCAAGTACCACATCAGGGGCCGATCTGTTCCTGCCATCCCGGCCGCTTGCCGATTCCATCCGGGCGCTGGCAAAGGATCAACGCACCCTGCACGCTCAGGTCACAAGCTTTGCGGTCGAATTGAGCCGCCGGATGCACCCCCCCACGCGAGCGACCATCGCCACTCTAGGAAAGCAGCAACGGTCACTGATCCCCGACATCGCCGCGCTCGTGAAACTGACCCCGGATGCCACAGCTGCCGAGGTACTCATATTGGCTGCCACCAACGACCTCCACGCCGTGCGATTGAACTCGGCCAAAGTGAAGAGCACGGCAGCGGGGAAAGTTCTACGCCAACTTGCTCTGGCGGGGGTGGGAAAACCGTGGGGCAAGCAAGCTGTTGATCTGTTCGCCCGCCAGGAAGCCATCCTTCAGGACATGAATCTGGCATTCACTGTGCCGGGCGCGGCGGTCGCGGAGCAGCTGGCCCGCCTTGAAGAGCTTGTCCACGAGATGCGGGAATTCGCCACATTGCTGGAAGTGGCCGCGAAGTCATTCGACCCCGCTGATCCGATGCGACAGGCACTTTTCGAAGCCGCGAAGAGCGTCCGCGACGCGGAAAAACAACTTGAGGAAGCCGTGTCAAAGGCCGCAGAGGGCAAGACCGCCGAGGCGGAGCAACTCCGTTCGGCGAGCGAATCGCTGCTCCGCGAGGCCAGCGAGAAGCTCATGGCAATCGCACCACCGGATACGGGGACCGCAGCCGGCGAAACTCTCCGCACTGCGAAGCGCCTCATGCAAAAGGCGAAGGAGCAACTTGCATCGGGGAGTGATGCGGGGAGCGTCGAGAAGGCGCTGCGTGAAGCAGCGCAAACACTACGAGAAGCGGTCAACGCCGTGGGGAAGTGATCGGCCGCACGCACTGCGTGATGTCCGCTCTCTACCTTTTTTGTGTGCCGATTGGCCGGTCGAGATCGCTGTTTTTGCCGCGTTCGCGGCTTCCGCCGCAACCGATTACGGATGCGCTCAGGAGAAGAAACAGGCCGAGGATCAGAATTCGGCGCACGAGAATACCCGAGGTGGAGACAGAGCGAGCAAGAAGAAGCAACTAACGCAAAAGGGCCGACCGTTAAACGGTCGACCCTCCTTCCACATTCGCAATTCAGCGATGGAGTGGGTCCCGTCGAAACGGGCGGTGAACTTACTTGCCGGTGCCCTTGGGGGCGCTGGTGGCGCCGCCGCCGCCGCAGCCAACCACAGAGAAGACGCTCAGAGCGATAACGAGAGCAAGGATAACGCGCTTCATCTCAAAACTCCTTGAAAGTGGCCACAATGGAACAAAGGTGAACAACAGGAGGAGTCTCACGTTCCCCAGCCCATTCCGGGGTCGTGGCCTTCTGTTAATGGGCATGGAGTGCGCCACTGCCGAGTGACAATCATTTCGATACATTCACTTCGTTTCAGGCGGATCACAACCCATTCCACGGTTGCAATTTCCGACTGAAACGCCGGCGGATCGACCCACCCCGTTTCACCCACGACGACATTGATACAAAGCCATGAGGGATATTCCCGAAAAATCTCAGAATCCTTTTTTTTCTTCGATTGCGTGATTTCCCCAGCCCCAGCTGGCGTTTCAGGTCTGATAACAACTCGCGGGGAGCGAACAAAACACGGGGAATAAATCTCCCGCTTTGGGTTCTTTTTGGATGAGGGGAGCGTTATGCCTTCCGCCGGTGGGCTGCCCCAGTTAATCGACGCCCATTACGAGGCTCTCTACCGGTACGCTTACCGGCTGAGCGGTTCTTCCGCCGATGCGGAAGACCTGACGCAGGAGACGTTCGGCAAGGCGCTCGCACACTTGCCGCAACTCCGCGAACCTGATCGGGCGAAAGCGTGGTTGTTCCGCATTCTGCGGAACCTCTACCTTCACCGCGTTCGTGACCAGAAACGGCACAAGGTGATTCCTCTCGATGCCGTCGGCGATCTCGCCCAACGCGACTGCGAAGAACCTATGCCGGAAATCGACCCGACCAGGCTTCAGCAGGCGCTCAACGAACTGGATGAAACATTCCGAACCCCCATCATCCTGTTCTATTTTGAAGAATTCAGTTATCGCGACATTGCCGAGCAAATGGAACTGCCGATTGGAACAGTGATGTCGCGTTTGGCTCGGGCAAAGACGTACCTGCGAACTCGCCTTGCCCCGGCCCTCGACCGAGACGGCGTTTCTCATGAAGAGTCCGCGACCGACTCGAAGAAGGTGACCGATGGAGTGCCGTGACGCACAATTTTACCTGCGCCTGAAGCGGCACGCGGCCGACGAACTCGGCCCGGACGTGACCGGCGCGCTAACCGACCACCTGGCTGGCTGTCCGGCATGTGCCGCCGACGCCCGCGCCGCCGCGTCGTTCGATCGCGCGATGGCTTCCGCCATGCGTGCTGTTCCGATCCCGGTTGGCCTGCGCGAACAACTCATTGCCCACGTCGCCAGCAAACAAGGCGAGATCCTCCGTCGCAGATTCTACCGCACCGCGACCGCTGCGGCCGCCGCGATCGTTCTCGTGTGTCTGGGTCTTGGCGTGTTTTCCTCCACACGACCGAAGGTCGATACGGATACCCTTGTCCGCGACGCTGACGAGCAACTTGGCTACCCTGGCGAATCGACGCGAAAATGGCTCGTGGCCCAGAAACTTCCCGACAGCCTGCCGCTCCCGTTCGACCCCAAATTACACCTCACCCACGACGTGATCGATATGCAGGGTCAGAAGGTGCCAGTCATCCTCTATCGCAGTCCAATCGACCCCGCGGGCTTTGCAAAGGTGTACATCTTCCGTGAGAATGGTCGTTTCGATTTAAAGGGCATCCAGGGTACCCAAGCTTCACACACGATCGCCGAAGTCCTCGTCGGCCAGGATCGTTACCGTGGGGTGACCTACGTGATCGTCCACACTGGGGGACCCAATGACGGTCTCCGGCAGTTCTTCACCACTCGCGACGGCAGCCAAAACGCACTCTGAATGCGATCCGCGAACCATGCACGCCATGAGCGAACGCCTCGAACTTCGTGTTCGGGGCGTACTTGTTTCGTCGCATATAATACTCGCGACGAGCCTTCTATCTCTGCAACAGTGGGTATCTCCATGAACATCGAACTGAAATACTGCTCGGTCTGAGGGTACGAACCAAAGGCTGTCAGTCTGACGGCCAAACTTCTCACCAGCTTCAAGCAAAAGATCACTGCTTTGACGCTTATTCCGGCAGGCGGTGGCTGCTTCGAACTCACCGCAAACGGTGAACTCATCTACTCGAAGCTGAAAACCGGCGTCTTCCCAGACGAACAGACCATGTTGGAAGACGTCGGCCGCTGGTTGAAAAAGTCTTGACGCCCTCGCGGAACAAGCTGCCGATGCCTCGCCTCGCTCCTTTCACCCATCTCTGTGGTCAGTTGGCGCGGATCGCCCAGCCGCGCCGCGCGGATTTGCACGTGCACACCACGGCCAGCGATGGCGAATATACGCCGTCGCAGGTTGTGGCACTGGCGCGTCAAGCGGAGCTGTGTGCAGTCGCGGTGACCGATCACGATACTCTGGCGGGCATCGGCGAGGCACAGGCAAGTGCCGAGCGCACAATCGAATTCGTCCCTGGCGTCGAGATCAGTACGGCCTTTGGCGGCCGCGAACTCCATCTGCTCGGCTACTTCGTCCGGACCGATCACGACGAGCTCAACGCCGCACTCGCGGCTGTCTGCGAATCGCGACGCGAGCGATTCCGCGATTTCGTCACCTTGCTCCGTGACCGCGGACTCTCGCTCCCTGCAGACTGCGTTCAGACCATTGAAGCCTCGACAGTCAGCCTCGGTCGACGCCACCTTGCGAAGTTGCTCGTGACACAGGGGCATGCGCGCAACAGAACCGAGGCGTTCCATCGCTTCATCAACCCGCTCGTTGGTAGGGTCCGGAGGAAAGCGTTGATTCCCATTGAAAACGCCCTCCAACTCGTCCACGCCGCTGGCGGCGTGGCGTCGCTGGCGCACCCACCCGCGGATCTGACGGACGAAGCGTTTGAAGCCCTCCGCGCCTTCGGGCTGGATGCGATCGAAGCACTCTACCCGTGGGGAAGAAACTCACCGGCAGCGAAATTGCGATCCACTGCAAAGCGGTTCGGGTTCGCGATCAGTGGCGGAAGCGACTGCCACGGTTCTGAACCGGCCCATCGACGGATCGGCACCCACGCTATCACCTCCGACGATCTCACCGCTCTCCGCACCCTCATCGCCTCCCCCGCCACCTGCGCGGATCGTTGAAGCCAGTCGTGTTCTGCGTATCGTGTCGATTCTGCACTTCGTGCCTCTGTCCGAGCAATCTCATTCCGGCTCCCCTGCACTTTTCCGCTCGCACTCCACCCATTTGGAGGCAAAGTTACTGTGCCCGCGACAAGGACGGGGACGGGCCTCCGCCTCAGACCGGGCTGCACCGCAAGGATTCGCGCCGATGAGACGCCTTTCGCTCACCGCCATTCTGGCGGTGCCATTGTTACTACTCACTGATGCCAAATCGGTGAACGCATTCCCAGTCGATACTCGCGGCATGAAGTGTGGATCGATCGTCTTTGCGATCTTCCCACACGCCTTTCAGGAAGGGCCGCTCTACAATTACGGACCCTATTTCGGCTACTACCCCTTCAAGCCATATGGCCCCTGGGATGCCTACCTGCGTTATGATCCGTTCTTCTATGGCGATCCGTATGCGAACTGGGGAATGACGCAGGGTGGTGGAAGGAACTTTGGCCACGGGGGTCTTGGCCACAGTGGCAAATTCGGCAACCTGTTCCACAAACACGGCTGTTTCACCTGCGGCTTCTGGCATGCGTCGTGGCTGCATGGCGGCTGGTTCCGCGGACACGTCTGGCTGCACGGCGGATTCGCCAAGCTGCACAAACCTGTCTGTAAGACATGTGGTGGAATCGGAGTGGCGAGTGCAACGACGCCGACCGGCAACGTGACTGACCGTTACTCCGGGATTGGTGATCCCGCACAGTCGGCGATCTTCTACTCGTCAATGCCCACGCTCGACCCGACTCTCGAACTCCAGCCAGTCGCCGGACAAACCAAGTGATACCGGACTGGCTGATCGCCCTCGGTTTTGATTGGCTCTGCCAAAACCGTTGTTGAGGTTGTCGCAATCTGGGTAAAAACCGCTTCCCAGCAACCAAAAGCTGACCCCGACCCATCAGTCTTGGCAGAGCAACTAAATGGAAGGATCCCTCAACCGATTGCTCGGTGCTCTCACAGGGAGGCGCATCGAGGATTCATGGAAAGGAGCACCGAGATGAAACTCCGTTACCTCGCGATCGCTGCGGCGACCGGGCTTGCACTGGCGACAAGTGCCTCTCGCGCACGA
>Ga0209062_1002239_pt1 | contig 27152 bp, 22 predicted proteins | sample Coa_R2_2_FD_187158 | JGI IMG/M metagenome (GOLD analysis project Ga0209062, IMG submission 187158) | Surface soil microbial communities from Centralia Pennsylvania, which are recovering from an underground coalmine fire - Coalmine... | ecosystem: Environmental > Terrestrial > Soil > Unclassified... | reverse complement strand
CGCCGATGGCCGTCATCGCCATCGCTGCTGTGGACGACATGCTTGAGGCGATCATGGTGGTGGGCGCGGAGCGGCCGGACGAAGTCCGCGGACAGGCCGCGCTCCTCGGCGAGCCGGTCGAGACGCTCGATCACCGCTTCGATGGCCCGCCGCCGCGCCTGCTGCTCCTCGACACGATCCTCATGGCGCTCGCGGCGCCCGGCATGGGCGAGACCCAAGCCGCGGATCACCCAAGGCAACATCAGTCCTTGGCCCACCAGCGTCACCAGGATCACGGAGAAGGTGAGAAAGAGGATGAGGTCGCGGTCGGGAAAAGGCGTTCCGGTGGCGGTGGCGAAGGGGATCGCCAGCGCCGCCGCCAGCGAGACGATGCCGCGTACGCCGGTGAAAGCGAGCACGAAGGGCCATTGCCAGGGCGGTGACGGATCGCGGCGCCTGATGCGCGGAAAGAGCCAGCGCGGCAGATATGTCGCGGGATAGATCCAAACGAAACGCGCGAGGATCACCACCGCGCTGACGATCAGAGCGGGCATCAGCAGATCGCTCGGCGCCTGATTGCCGATGCGGGCGATGAGCGTGCGCGCTTGCAGCCCGGTGATGAGGAACACCATGCCTTCGATCAGATAGATGAAGAACTCCCAGAAGAAGATGCCTTGGAGTCGCGTCGCCGCACTGATGAGTCGCAGCCCGTTCCAACTGATGTAGAGCCCGGCGGCCACGGTGGCGAGCACGCCCGAGCCGCCGAGATATTCGGGCGGCCAATAGGCCAGGAAGGGCGTCAGAATGGAAAGGGTGATCTCGACCTGGGGATCGCGAACCCAGCGCCGAAGCCGCAGCATCAGCCAGCCCACGCCGATCCCCCAGAGGATCTCGCAGACAATGATCGCCGCGAACATGCCCGCGGCTTCGCCCATGGAAAACGCGCCGGCGCTCACCGCCGCGACGGCAAAGCGGTAGAGGATGAGGGCGGTGGCGTCGTTGGCGAGGCCCTCACCCTCGAGCACGACAAGGATGCGGCGCGGCAGTTGCAGGCGGCGCGCGATCGACAGCGGCGCCACGGCGTCGGGCGGCGAGATGATGGCGCCGAGCACGAAGCCCACCGGCCAGGCGAGACCAAGGAGGAAATGTGTGGCGGCCGCGGTCGCGACCGTCGTGAACACCACGCAGCCCACCGCCAGCAGCGCGATGGGGCGAAGATTGAAGCGGAACTCGCTCCAGCTCATCGCCACGGCGGCGTCATAGACGAGCGGCGGCAGTACCAGCAACAGCACCAGCTCCGGGGCGAGTTCCACGCTCGGCAGGCCCGGCACCAGCGCCAGCACGACGCCGGTGAGCACCAGGAGAATGGCTGGCGGTAATTTTAGGCGCGCCGAGGCCACCGCCACGACGGCGACCACGGCCAGCAGCGCCACGAGAATCTGGATCGTCGAGATCATGAGCGCACCGCGACGATGTTGGTCGATCCCCGAGCGGAGTCAAATCCTCTCAGCGGGTGGTATCACAGATGCCGCCTCGGCAATCGGGGGCGATGCCTCAGACCGGGAAGCGCGGCGGCAGCCCCGCCAACACGTCGAGCACCTGCTCCACCACCAGGAGGCCCACCCGATCGAGCGATTCCGCCGTCGCGGCGCCGATATGGGGCGTGGCGATGAAATTCGGCAGCGCCAACAGGGGATGATCCGCGGGCGGCGGCTCGGTGACGAAGACATCGCTCGCCGCCGCGGCCGGTCTGCCGCGGAGAAGCGCCGCGGCCAAGGCCGCCTCATCGACGATGCCGCCGCGCGCCGTGTTGACGAGAAGGCTGCCCGCAGGCATCAGCGCCAGCTCGCGGGCGCCGATGAGGCCGCGCGTTGCCGATGTCAGCGGCAGATGCAGGCTCACGATATCGCTCTCGCCGAGAAGCGCGTCGAGCGAATCGACCGGCGTCGCGCCGGCAGTCCGGATCGAGTCCGCCGCCACGCCGGGGTCATAGGCGGCGATGGGCGTGCGAAAGGCATGAGCGAAGAGATCGGCGACGCGGCGCCCGACTTGCCCGAATCCGGCGATACCAAGACGGCGGCCCGCGAGCTCGCGCCCGGTCGGCACCGGCATCCGTGCCAGCTCGCCGGCGCGCAACACCCGATCCGCGGCGACGATATGGCGGGCGCAGGCGAGTGCCAATCCCAGCACCAGTTCGGCCACCGCATCGGCATTGGCGCCGGGCGTATTGACCACGGGAATGCCGCGGGCGCGCGCCGCCTCGACCGCGATGTTGTCGTACCCGACGCCGTGCTTGCCGATGATCTTGAGGCGGCGGGCGCGCGCGATGTCGGCGGCGTTGACCGGGCTCGTGCGCGTAACGATCGCATCGGCCGCCTCCGGCCATTCGCTCAATCGCCGATTTCGCCAATCGACGACATCGTGAGCGGCGGACAAGCGCTCGAGCGCGAGCGGGCTGATCGGATCGAGAACAAAGACGGGCACGAAACATCCTCCCCGCTCCTGCCGAGCGGCGATACTTTCTCCGATCGGGGGATGTCGCTCAAGTGGTGCGCCGCCGGCGGGGCGATTATCATCGGCCCTTGACCAGGAGCCGCGCCATGCATGATCTCATCATCCGGAATGCCCTCGTCTTCGACGGCACGAAAGCGCCGGGCCGGCATGGGTCGGTTGCCGTCACCGCGGGCCGGATCGTGGCGATCGGCCGCGATGTCGGGCCGGGGCGGCAGGAGATCGAGGCCGACGGGCTCGTGCTCGCGCCGGGAATCATCGACACGCATACCCATTATGACGCGCAGATCACCTGGGATGCCGCGCTCCATCCCTCGCCCGAGCTCGGCGTGAGCTCCGTCGTGATCGGCAATTGCGGCTTCACTATCGCGCCTTGCCGGCCCAGGGATCGCGATCTCACCATGCGGCATCTGACACATGTCGAAGGGATGTCGCTCGACGTCTTGCGCCGCGGCATCAATTGGGACTTCGAGACCTTCCCCGAGTATCTCGCCCTCCTCGAGCGTCAGGGGAGTATCCCCAATGTCGCGGCCTTCATCGGCCATTCCTCGCTGCGCACCTTCATCATGGGCGAGGAGGCGACCGAACGCGCGGCCAAGCCCGATGAGATCGAAGCGATGCGCCGGCTCGTGCTCGAAGCGCTCGCCGCGGGCGCTATCGGCTTCGCGACCTCGACCGCGCCGCAGCACAATGGCGAGGGCGGCAAGCCCATGCCGTCGCGGCTTGCCGAAGAGAGGGAACTGCGCGCGCTCGCGGGCGCGCTCGGCGAAGCCGGCCGCGGCATCTTCATGCTGACCAAGGGCGCCGGCACGCCGGTGCCGTTTCTCGAGAGGATCGCCGCCGCGACCAATCGCCCGGTGGCGATCGCCGCCCTCCTCCACAATCCGACGCGGCCCGAGGCGACCTTCGACGATCTCGCTGCGATCGCCGCCGCCCAGTCGCGCGGGCGGCGCCTCTATGGCCAAGTCTCTTGCTGTCCGCTCACCAACGATTTCACCATGCGCTCGCCCTATCCCTTCGAGGGCATGGCCGCCTGGCTGCCGGCGATGCAGGCCGAGGGCGACGATCTCAAGCGCGTCTATGCCGATCCTGATTTCCGCCGCAACGTCGCGGCCGAGCTGGCCGTGCCCTCGGCGATCCACCTCTTTAACGGGCAATGGGAGAAGCTCGAATTGCTCGAAGCGGCGCGGCCCGAGAATCGCCGCTATGAAGGACAGAGCGTCGCAGCGCTCGCCGCGGCCGCCGGACAATCGCCTCTCGATTGGCTCCTCGATTTCACCCTCGCGGAGGATCTCGAGACGATCTACACGGCGCTCCTTCTCAACAGCGATGAAGAGGCGGTGGGCCGCATGCTGCGCCATCCCTTTGCCTCGATATCGCTCTCGGATGCCGGCGCGCATCTGACCTTCTTCTGCGATGCGGGATTCGGGCTCCATCTCCTCGGATATTGGGTGCGTGAGCGCGGCACGCTCGATATGGCGGAAGCAGTGTGGCAATTGTCGGGGCGGCCGGCGGAGATCTACGGAATCCGCGATCGCGGCCGGATCGCGCCGGGGCTCGCCGCCGATCTCCTGCTCTTCGATCCCGCGACGGTCGGACGCGGCGCCAAGCGGCGGGTTCACGATCTCCCCGGCGGAGCCGCGCGGCTCACCACCGACGCAAAGGGGCTTCACGGACTTTGGATCAACGGCGTTCAGGTGCTGGACGAAAGAGGCTCGCTTGCGGAAGACAAGCGGCCGGGCCGTCTGCTGCGCGATTTCGCGGCGTAGCCGTAACGCCTCACGCCGTGCGCCGGCCGCCCGCCGCGGCGGTGACGGCGACCACGATCGCGACCGCCGCCGCATGAATGCCGAGATCCATGAGGGTGACGTCGAAGGGGTGAAAGAACTGCAGGAGGAAGGCGGCGATCCCCGCGACGCCGAGCCCGCCCACCGCCGCCACGCGCAGCGGCGATAGGGGATGCGCGATACGCAGCAGGATCACCAGGCTTATCGCGAGCGGTACGCTCGCGCCCAGAATGAAGACGAAGCAATGCGCGCTTTCGCCGATCGCCCAGCCCTCGGGACCAAAGCGGAGCCAATGGCGATAGCAGCCATAGCCGCTGCTCGCGATCCACAGGGCGAGAGGCGGGAGCGGCAGCAGCGACCAGCGCCCCGAGCGATCCGGCAGGCTCAGCTCGAAAGCCGCGATCACCGCGGCGATCCCTGTCAGCAGCGTGCCCGCAAGCTCGACCGCGAGCCTGGGATCCTCGGCGCGGCGCGCGAAGATCTCGAGATTGGAAAACCAGAGGATCGCGACCGCCGCGATGGCCGCGACGGCGACGAGCCAGAGCACGGCGCGCAGGATGGGCGGCCGCAAGCGGCGCACCGGTGCGGCATCGGCTACGAGCCGTCCGATGACCTGCTCCATTCCCTCAACCACGCCAGCTCTCCACCATCTGCTTCCTCAGCGATTTGATCGCGCGGTGGACACTGACCTTGAGCGCCGCGACGGACCGGCCGCTCACCTTCGAAGCCTGCGCCAGCGACATCTCACGCAACTTGAGCAATTCCACGGCCTCACGCTGTTGCGCCGGCAGGGAAGCCAGGGCTTCACCCAACCCTTCCGCGGCGGCGCGCATCTCCAGATGCCTGTTCGCCGCGGGATCAGCAAAAGTTTCATAGGCCGCGTCATCCGCGATCTCATGCGCGTGGCGCCGGCTCCGCCGGCGCAGCACGTCGATCGACCGGCGGCGCGCGATCATGGCGAGCCAATGCTTGAACGGGCGCGCCGGGTCATAAGTGTGCCGGACCTTGTGGACGGTCAACAACACATCCTGCACCACCTCGTCGATGCCGTCGGCGGCACGATGCTGGCGGAAGACCACGGCACGGATGAACGGGACGATGTCGCGCAACAGGCGCTCATAGGCCGCACGATCGCCGTCCTGCGCCGCCGCCATCCAGCGCGACCATTCTTCGCCCCGTGTCGCATCCTCGCTCGGATCGCCCGGCACCATGCGATGAGCCCGCTCGCCTCGCTGCAACCATTCCGGCCCGCCCGCGACAAGTGAGACGGCCGCGCAGAGCCGGCCGAATCTCGTCTCGCCCGGAGCGGCCAGTATATCGGGAGAGGCGTCCATTCATAACCCGAAGAGCGTCGCTTTCACCGTCCGCCCCGAATTCTTGAACGCTCGCCACCCGCGCCATAAAAGCGTAAGCTCTCAAGAGCGCTGCCCGGCCGGTGATGGTTAATTCGTCGCCATTATTTGCGCATGGGCGGCGGCGTGAGGATAGGTAAGATCATTACGTCGAGCTTCTTGCCGTGAGCGCCGACGCGGACAAGCTGCGGTCGTCGCGCCTCGATTGGCAGACCGTCGCCATCTGGACCGACGAGATCGTCGTGGGCGAGCCGAGCGAGCTGCGCGCCGCGTTCCGGGCGCGAGGAGCGCGTGGCCCCGACATCGTCTGGTCGCCGTCGGTCGAGCGCATGGCGGCAGAGCCGCTTCGCTTCCTCCTGCGCTATTGGTCGGAGCTGAGAGCGGAACGGCCGATGCCCTATGCGAGAGAGATCGACCCGATCGAGATGCGGCCGGCACTGGGCTATATCCTGCTGGTCGATGTCCTCGAGAGCGGACAGGATTTTCGCTATCGTCTGTTCGGCAGCACGATTGCCGGTGTCTCCGGTTTCGACATGACCGGCCGGCGCGTCTCCGAGCACAAGGCGAGCCCCTATATCGTCGAATTCGCGCTGGCGGTGTACCGCGCGGCATTGCGGCGGCCCGAGCCCTTGCTGACCGAGCACGGGCCGCCGGCCACGCTCAATACCTTTGCCTGGCACCGCCTCGTCCTGCCGCTCGCCGATGAGAGCGGAACGCTCGGGCGCTTTCTCGTCGGCAACATACCGGCGACGCGCGACGGCCGGCCCATCGCGCTTCGCCTCTGAAGGCGCGGACGAAGAGACCGCTCAGTCCTTGAATATCCCCTTGGGGATCAACGCATGGATGCCCTTGACGCCGTCCACCACCTGCGTCACCTCGAAATCGACCGCGATCGAGGCGAGCGCATAGGCATCGACCCGCGTCATCCCCTTTTCCTCACTCAGGAACTTCACGCATTCGCGGATCGCCATCTTCATCGCCTCCTCGAGATTTTCGTGGAGGCCCAGCGTGATCCAATGCGTCGGCGTCTCCGCCCGCGGCCAGGCGATCGGGTGGCCCTTGATAAGCTCAAGGCGGAAGGTGCCGGTGAGCGAGGTTTCGATGGCGGTGAGATCGACCTCGCCATCACCCTGCGCGGCATGGCCGTCGCCCACCATGAACATGGCCTCGGGCACATGGACGGGGAGATAGAGTGTCGAGCCGGCGGTCAGGTCCTTGACGTCGATATTGCCGCCATAGGCGCCGGGCGGGACCGAGTTCTGGCGGCCGAGGCTGCGCGCCGGCCCGGTCGCCATGATGCCGAAGAAGGGCGCGAGCGGCACTTCGATGCGCTCGGAGAATTTGGCGACGCCGCGCGCCAAATCGAAGGGAATGACCATGCTGCGGTTCAGGGTGAACTCGTCGGGGAGCCCGCCCTTGCCGCAGCGCATCGAGTTGACGCCATAGGGCACGCGCGGCACTGCTTCGAGAACATGGACGGCCAGCACATCGCCGGGCTCGGCACCGGCTACCGCGATCGGCCCGGTGACGACGTGGGGGCCAAGGCCGCTATGCTGCACCTTCGTGTAGACGCCGACGAGATCCGCCAGCACCTCTTCCTTGGCGATGCCGAAGCGCGCGAAGAAGGTCTCGGGATCGCCCTGATCGGGCAGAATGCCTTCATGCGAGACCGTATCGATGGTCACGGTATCCCCGGGATTGACGCGCAGCACCGGCTCCGCCGCGCCCCAGAGATATCCCCAATGCACGGTCTCGGCACCACAGAGCACGCGGTGGCGGCCTCGGCCCAGCGTTTCCACCAGCTTCGCATCCGCCGCGCGCTTCAGCCCCTTTTCCGAGATGCGGCATTTGCTCGAGGATGGCGGAACGATGGGCACCGCCGGCGCGCCGCCACCTTCGGCAAGGCGCAGCCCCTCGCGGAGAAAATCGCGCTTTTCGCGGTCGATCAGCTTGAGCCGGAACAATTCGTCAACGAAATCGCCATAGCCCGCGCGCTCGGAACGGACGGCATGGGAGTGGTGAGACTCGGTCATCGCAAGATCCTGGGGAAATCTCTGGATACGGGGCGGGACAATGACCGATAGGGCCCGGCCCCGCAAGGCGAACACGGCGCTTTTCAGGAGAAGCACCACCGCCTAGTCTGCTATGGGCAGGGCTCAAGACGGCTTGCCCCAGGGAGGAAGCGATGATTTGTCCGCGCAGCACCGGCGTGATTTCGACATTTGCCGCAGCGATGTTCGTCTGCGCCTCGGCCTCCGCGCAGATCTCCGGCGATGTCGTGAAGATCGGCGTGCTCACCGACCTCTCGGGTCCCGCTTCCGACGCCACGGGCCAGGGCTCGGTGCTCGCGGCTGAGATGGCGGTCGAGGATTTCGGTGGCAAGGTGGCGGGCAAGCCGATCGAGGTAGTCTCGGCGAACCACCAGCTCAAGGCGGATGTCGGCGCCTCCATCGCGCGGCAATGGTACGATTCCGAGGGGGTCGATCTCATCGTCGATGTGCCGGTTTCGGCCGTGGGCCTCGCCGTGCAGGAAGTGGCGCGCGAGAAGCACAAGCTGCTCATCGTCGAATCGACGGGGGCCGATCAATTCACCGGGAAGGCCTGCTCGCCCTATGGCATGCAATGGGCCTTCGATACCCATTCTCTCGCCACCGGCACGGCGCAGGCGGTAACGCAGCGCGGCGGCAAGAGCTGGTTCTTCCTGACCGCCGACTACGCCTTCGGCCATTCGCTCGAAGCCGATGCGGGGCGAGTGGTGAGGGCCAATGGCGGCACCGTCGTGGGCAGCGTACGCTTCCCCTTCAACTCGCCCGACCTCACCTCCTTCGTGCTTCAGGCGCAGGCGTCGAAGGCGAAGATCATCGGCATCGCCGCGGGTCCGCCGGACAACACCAATGCGATCAAGCTCGGCGGCGAGTTCGGACTCTTCGCCGGCGGCCAGCAGATGGCCGGGCTCCTGGTTCTCATCACCGATGTCCATGCGCTCGGCCTCAAGGCGGCGCAGGGATTACTGCTCACCACCAGCTTCTACTGGGACCGCAACGACGAGACGCGCGCCTGGTCGAAGCGCTTCTATGCCAAGCTCAACAAGATGCCGACCATGTGGCAGGCGGGAACCTACTCCGCCGTCACTCATTATCTCCAAGCGATCAAGGCGACCGGCACCGACGAGCCGCTCAAGGTTGCCGCCCAGATGCGCGCGACGCCGGTCAACGACATGTTCACGCATAACGGCAAGCTGCGCGAGGACGGGCTCATGGTGCACGACCTCTACCTTGTCGAAGTCAAGAAGCCGGATGAATCGAAATATCCCTGGGATTACTACAAGGTCCTCGCGACCATCCCCGGCGACCAGGCCTTTCCGCGTCTTCAGGACGAGGATTGCCCGCTTCTGAAGAAGTAAGCGGGTTCAATCAATCGCGCGCCCGCGCCACCGCCTCGATCTCGATGAGGAAATCTTCCTTCACGAGCCGGTCGATGACGAGGAGCGTGTTGGGGGGATAGAGCGGGCCCGCGAAGAGCTTGGGGAAAAGCGCGGCGCGCACCGCCATGAAGCGCTCGATGTCCTGGGAATGCACGAGATATGTCGTGAATTTCGCGACATCGTCGAAGCCGAGCCCGAGGCCGCGCAGCACTGCGCCGAGATTGTCGAAGACCTGCCGGCATTGGCGTTCGAAATCGCCGCGGCCGACCACTTCGCCGCCAGGGCCGACCGAAAGCTGCCCCGCGATGAAGAAGAGCGGGCCCGCCTCGACGCGCGCGACGTGGGAATAAAGGCCCTGGGCCGGGCCCGCCGTTTCCGGGTTGATATAGCCGACGCGCTTTGCCATCTCGTTCTCTCCGCTGCGATCGGGAGAGAACGCTGCGCCGGCGACGCCGGCGGGTCAATACTTGATATGCAGCACGACCTGTTTGTCTTCGCTGCCGACGGCGAAAGCCGCATCGACGAAGCGCGGGCGCGAGACCACGGCACGGATGCCGTTCGAGAGCGCATAGCCCTCGACGGGATAGCCGATGAAGTTGGTGTCGAATCGGCCGTTGGCGTTCTCGTCGTGATAGGCGCCGACGGCATAGGTGCCGGGCGCGAGGCCGTCGAAGACGATGCGCAGCGGCGTCGTGCTCGCCTTGAGTTTCGTATGCCGGTCGGAATAGTCGCCGTCGGGAAATCCCTCGGAGCGCGAGAAGAGCGCGACATAGACGTCGCCCTCGCCGCTATGGAGCCCATCGATCGTGACGACGACCCGCGCCGCCTCGGCCGGCGTGCCGAAGATGCCGAGGAAGAAAAGAGCAACGCAAAGCACAAGACGACGCATCGTATCCGCCTTTTTCAAGGAAGCGATCTATCGGCCGAGCGGCCGGAGGGTCAGCATCGCACAAGGCAGTTAAGTAAAGGTGGCGATGCCGCCGGCAAGCCCGTGCGGAAATTGCGTCGGGCGGGCGGAAGCTTGCGAGAAGGATTCGCCGGAGGCGACGGGGCGGCGCGAAGCCGCCCCGCCGGTATCGTCAATGCGCCATTGCGGCGACGTTGGGGAAGAAGAAGAAGCAGAGCACGCCGATCAAGACGAGATAGCCCAGGAGGAAGAAGGTCCATCCCATATTGTGACGGATCACCGCACCTTCGTTGCGCACGAACCGGCTGGTCGAGACGCCGACGCTCGCGGTCTGCGGCGCCACCGGCTTGCCCACTTCGGCACCCACCGAGTTGAGCGTCGGCAGAAGCAGCAGCGGGAATCCCAGCAGCTTGCCGACCGAGGCTTGGAACGCGCCGAACATCGCGTTGGTCGAGGTATTGCTGCCCGAGAGCGCGACGCCGATCCAGCCGAGCGCGGGCGCCACGATGATGAACCACGGCCCAATCGTCGAGAAGCCCTTGGCGAGCGAGTTAGCCATGCCCGAATAGTTGAAGACGAAGGCAAGGCCGAAGATGAAGATGCCGACCAGGAAAGCGCCCCACATCTGATGCCAGGTCTTGCGCGCCACCTCCCGCAATTGCGCGCCGTTGATGCCGACCAGAAGCGCGATCAGAATCCACGACACCATGATCGCGGTGCCGCCGACGCCCGGCGCCCAGCGGAACGCCGCGCCGACCGTCTTGCCGGCCTCGATCGACGAACCTGCGGAAACGCCGAGCTTGAACGGCACATATTTCGGCAGAGGCGACCAGGGTCCGGTCCAGAGCACGACGACCACGACGAGCACGATGAAGGGAAGCCAAGCGCGGAAAATGTCGCCGCCGCTGAGCGCCGCGCTGCCGGCGCCGAGCTTGGCCTGTTCGGCGGCAGAGACCAGTTTGCCGCCATAGCCCCGCACCGTCTTGGGCCGCCACACCCGAAGCAGCACAAGGAGGGCGGCGAAGCAGACGATGGCGCCGATGACGTCGGGCAGGTAGGGCCCGAGGTAGACGGCGACCGGAAGCTGGCCGGCGATATAACCGAGCGAGCCCACGATGGCGAGCGGCCAAGCCTCCCACATCCCTTCCTTGCCGCTCACGAGATAGAGTAGAATCCAGGGCGGCAGGAGTGCCAGGATGGCGACGATGTGGCCAACCGAGCTCGAGAAGGGCAGAAGCAGCTCATTGGGCGCCAAGCCGAGCGTGCCGGCCGTGACCGCCGCCAGCGCAATGATCGGCGCGCCGAGGGCACCGTAGGAGACCGGCGCGTTGTTGGCGATGGCAGCGACGCGGATGGCGTCGAGATCGGGTATTCCCAAGGTGATCAGGATGGGCGCGACGAAGGCCCAGGGATAGCCGAAGCCGACCAACCCTTCCAAAAGCGCGCCGAAGGCCCAGGCAAAGAGCAGTGTCTGGACGCGTACATCAGCCGTCCCTTGCGAGATCAGCCAAGTCCGGAACTTCTCGAAGACGCCGGTGACCACCAAGGTATTGAAGAGCACGACGCCCCACAGCGTGATCCAATCGACGCTCCAGACGCCGGTGGCGGAGCCATAGAGATAGGCAAGGACCCCGTCGCCCACCGGCATGTGCCAGATCAGCACCGCCAGGACGAAGGTGATGAGCGACCCGATCAGGGTGGCGAGCCATGCCGACAGGCGAAAGACCGCCAGCATGATGAGAAGAGCGGCGACCGGAATCAGCGCCGCTACCCAGGTGGCAAAGAGATTGCCGAGCGGATCGATAATTTGCTGGAACACTGCCGTTTCCTCCCTGGCTCGAAGCGCCAGATGAGCGAGCTTGCTTCACCGTCTCCCCCAAGCCCGCTGGTTGATTGACGTCGTCGAGGAGGCGGTCCGACGTTACTCCAAAGTTGTATCACAATCACCACCATGCCCGGCAACCCTCTCTGCCATCGGGAAGCGAAGTCCGCGCCTTCCGCAGATCATGAACTAACGCATAAGTTGATAAAGCGCATGGGCGAACCCGGCAAACACGCCGTCGCCGCCTTCGCTGACGGCGTCCGATATGTGGCGGCCGCCGAGCACAAATAAGCCGCCGCCTGACGGCTGCGTGGCGTCGTATTTTTGCCACGGGCGGCGGAACTCAGGCGAATAGCTATCGTTGACTAACGAACCGAATAGTTGCTTCGCCTGTCACTCTGGACACCCGAACATGCTCACCTTGCGCTCGGACCAGCTCGTCGCCGGAGACCGGTATTCTGGCCGCTGGCAACGAGCGTGGAGGGTGCTTGCCGAAAACGGCCCGGCGGCGCTCTGGCGGCTGGCCAAGAACCGGCGCGGCGGCGCCTTCGCCTTTATCACCGGCAATATCCGATATCTGCTGGCAATCCATCTCAATCGACGCTTCGACCGCCGATACTCCGTCGACACCTCCGGCGATATCGCCTCGATCCATCTCGACGTCGTCGGCGACAACAAGGCCTATGGCGCGGCCTTTCTGTCGACGCCCGAGAAGACCTTGAGGCGCGCCCTCGATGTGCTGCCGGAGAATGTCGAGAATTTCAGCTTCATCGACATCGGCGCGGGCAAGGGGCGCGCGCTGCTCCTCGCATCGACGCGCAATTTCAAGAGGATTCTCGGCGTCGAATATGCGCCCGAGCTGGTCGCCCGCGCGCGGCGGAATTTTCAGAGCTATCGCAATCCCGCGCAAATCTGCCGCGACTTGAGCTGCGTCTGCGCCGATGCGGCAAGCTTTGAGCCGCCGCTTGACGACAGCGTCTTCTATTTTCTGCGTCCCTTCGAAGACAATGTCATGGCCGCGTTCCTTCAAAGGTTGAAGAAATCCTATGCGGCGAGGCCGCGCAAGATCATCATCATGTTTGTTTCGCCGGCAGAACCGGATTACGCGCCGCCGCATGAGCTGATGCTGGCGACCGGTTTTTTGCGGCGGACACGGCTTGCCTTGTTGCCGTTCGATTGGGCCGCCGTCACGCGCTTCCAGATGGCGGTCTACGAAAGCGACCCGTGTTGATCGAGGCGGTCCGATGAGCTGGCGCACCAAGCTCGGAGCGAAGGCGTGATCCTCGATGCGCGAACACTGCCCGCGGGCACCGTCCTGGACGCCGATCTCTGCGTCGTCGGCGGCGGGGCGGCCGGCATCACCTTGGCGCGCGAGCTTGCCGGCACGAAAGCGCGGGTGATGCTGTTCGAGAGCGGCGGTCTCGATTTCGATGCCGCGACGCAGGAGCTTTATGACGGCGAAGTGGCCGGGCAATCCTTTACGCCGCTCGACGTCGATCGTCTCCGATATTTCGGCGGGACGACCAATCATTGGTCGGGAGGATGCCGCCCCTTCGACAGCGCGGATTTCGATGGCTGGCCGTTCGGCCGCGACACTCTCGAAGGCTACTACCGCCGCGCACAGGGCATCTGTCAGCTCGGCCCCTTCACCTATGCCGCCGAGGATTGGCGCACCGAGCAGGCGCGTCCGATGCGTTTCGCCGCGGAGTCGCCGTGGCGGAGCGGGGTGTTCCAGGGAAGTCCGCCGACCCGCTTCGGCACGGTCTATCGGCAGGATCTTGCCGGCGCTCCCAATATCTCGGTCTATCTCAATGCCAATCTCGTCGAGATCGAGACGACCGAGGAGGCGCGCCAAGTGACGGGGCTGCGGCTCGCCTGCCTTCATGGACCGCAGCTCCGCGCGCGCGCCAGATTCTATGTCATCGCCGCCGGCGGGATCGAGAATGCGCGATTGCTGCTCAATTCGGACAAGGTGCAAAAAACCGGGCTCGGCAACGGCAACGATCTCGTCGGCCGATGCTTCATGGATCACGCCGATGTCGCCAATCCCGCGACCTTTCTCTTCACCGGCGCGCCCGAGGAGATCGCCTTCTATCAACCGCATGAGGTCCGCGGGCAGAACATCGAGGGCTATGTGTACGCCGCCCCCGAATTGCTGAAGAAGGAGGGATTGCCGCCCTTCTGCATCGGCTTTCAGCTTGGAACCCACACCGACAAGGATCTCGCCAAGGAGTCGGCGCTCCTGATCTATCGTAGCGTGATGGCCGGGCATGTGCCCGATCATCTCGGCTTTTACGTCTCGCGCATGCTCAATGGCGCGGCCTGGACGGTGCAGGAAACCTATCGCCGTCTGCTGCACAAGGATCTCCCGCTCTATTCGACCTATTACACGAGCGGCTCGCCGCCCGATCCCGAGAGTCGCGTCACGCTGATCGGCGCGGTCGATGCGTTGGGAATGCGGCGCGTGAAGCTGCACTGGCGCCTGCCCGGCGACTTCGTCGACAACATGCGGCGCGCACATGAGATTCTTGCCCAGGAGATGGGGCGCGCAGACCTGGGACGGCTGCGGTTCCACCCTGCATTGGCGGGCGACGATTCCACGATCGACATACAGAACGCCCATCACGAGATGGGCACGACCCGCATGCACAACGATCCCAAGCAGGGCGTCGTCGATGCCGATTGCCGGGTTCACGGGATCGCCAACCTGTTCATCGCGGGAAGCTCCGTGTTCCCGACCTACAGCTTCGACAATCCGACGATGACCATCGTCGCGCTCGCGCTGCGGCTTTCCGATCACCTGAAGACGTTGATCGCGTGAGGAGGGGCGGCATGGATATTCCACGGCGATCCTTGGTCCTCGGCACCATCTCGGCGGGATTGTCTCTGCTCGGCAACCCGATGGCCGCGTATTGCGCCGGCCGGGCGCCTCCTTTGGCCGAGCGCCTGCGCGTCTTGAGCGGGGATGCGTGGAGCACCCGAATCGTCGGCCAGGCCTATGCCGCGCTCTACCCGCACGAAGCGGGAGCGGGGCTGCCGGAATTGATCCTGTCCTCGCTGCCGCCGGAGCGGCGCGTAACGCCCATGACCGACGACCGCACGCTGGTCGCGAGCCTCGCAGCAGGCATGCGGGAGGATTTCGCGCAAGGCCGCACGGTCATGATCGGCGGCTGGCTGCTGTCGCGCACCGAGGCACGGCTTTGCGCGCTCTGGATCTAGGCGACGTTAGCTTCTTGGGAAGGAGCGTTCGGTGGACTTTTCCTTGTCGAAGACCCTGCAGAAGCAGGCGCACCGCTTGGTGCCCGGCGGCTGCCACACCTATGCCAAGGGCGACGACCAGTATCCCGAGCTGGCGCCCGCGTTCATCCGCAACGGCAAGGGGTGCCATGTCTGGGATGTCGATGGCAACGAGTTCATCGAATATGGCATGGGGCTTCGTGCGGTCACTCTCGGCCACGCTTTCGCGCCGGTGAACGCAGCGGCCTGTGCCGCCATGGCTCAGGGCAGCAACTTCACGCGGCCATCGCCGATCGAGCTCCAATGCGCCGAGCGGTTTCTCTCGATCGTCGAGGGCGCCGAGATGGTGAAATTCGCGAAGGACGGCTCGGCGGTGAATACCGCCGCCGTGCGCCTGGCGCGCGCGTTCACCGGGCGCGATCTCGTCGCCATCTGCGAGAACGATCCGTTCCTGTCCTATAACGACTGGTTCATCGGCACGACCGCGATGCGCGCCGGCATACCGCTGAGCAACCGTCGGCTGACGGTCAGCTTCCGCTACAACGACATCGACAGCGTGGTGCAGCTCTTTCGCGACTATCCCGAGGATATCGCCTGCGTCGTCTGCGAGCTCGAACGAAGCGAGCCGCCGCGTGACGGCTTTCTCGCCGGCCTCCGCGAGCTCTGCACCCGCCACGGCACGCTTCTCGTCGCCGACGAGATCATCACCGGCTTTCGCTGGCATATCGGCGGCGCGCAAAAGCTCTACGGGATCACCGCCGATCTCTCGACTTTTGGAAAGGCGATGGCGAATGGCTTCTCCGTCTCGGCGCTGGCGGGACGGCGCGACGTCATGGAGCTCGGCGGCATACAGCACGACAAGAAGCGCGTCTTCCTGCTGTCGACGACGCATGGCGCCGAGACGCATGCGCTCGCCGCCGCCGAGGCGACCATGAGGATATATCGCGAGCATGACGTGGTCGGTCATCTCCACCGCCAGGGCCTGCGGCTGCAGGAAGGGTTGAGGCATGCGGCCAGAGCCAATGGCGTCGCCGATCACGTCGATGTCGTGGGCCGACCCTGCAACCTCGTCTATGTCACCCGCGACGAGCGGATGAAGCCGTCGCAGGCTTTTCGCACGCTTTTCCTGCAAGAGCTCATCCGCAACGGCATTCTCGCACCTTCCTTCGTCGTGAGTTTCTCCCACAGCGACGCCGATATCGACCGCACCGTCGCCGCGCTCGATGCCGTGCTCCATGTCTATCGCCGTGCCCTCGACGAGGGGATCGATCGCTTCCTCGTCGGCCCCTCGGTCAAGCCGGCATTCCGCACCTATTGCTGAGGGGAGCCGACACGATGGCGACGGAAGATCGGTCGGGATCAGGGGATGAGCCCCTGGTCAGCGTCGTTATTCCCACCTTCAACCGCCCCGAGTATCTTCGCATCGCCCTTGCGAGCGTCCTCAACCAAACGCACCGCTCGCTCGACATCATCGTCCACGACAATGCCAGCACTGCCGATCCTCGCGCCATCGTCGAAGCCTTCGGCGATTCCCGTATCCGCTATTTCCGTAACACGACCACGATCAGCCAGACAGCCAATGTCATCGCCGGCTGCGGCAAGGCGGTTGGGAAATACGTCGCGATCCTCGGCGACGATGATGTCTGGCATCCGGAGTTCATCCGTGCATTGGTGGCGCCGCTCGAAGCGGATGAGGATCTGGTCATCGCCTTTTGCGACCACGAGATCATCGACGCCGCCGGCGTGACGGACCGCGCCGCAACCGAGCGCGTGCGGCGGAGCTTCCAGCGCCACCAGCTTCGCGAAGGCGTCTATCGGCCGTTCGACGAGATCGCGCTCGTCTTCCGTTCGATCTGCGTCTTCTCTGCGGCGGTTCTGCGCCGCAGCGACATCGATTGGCAGGCCGTGCCGCTGGAGCTTGGCTTCGGTCCGGTCGATCATTACCTCGCTTATCTCGCGGCGCGAACCGGCAAGGGCTGCTACTACGTGCCGCGGCGGCTGGCCCAATACCGGTACCACGCCTTGGCGCTCGGCAGCAGCCTCACGCGCCCGGATCAGAAGCTCGCCAGCGCCCGCTATGCCATGGTCTACTGGGCGAAGCTCGCCGATGACCGCACCCTGACGCGCAGTCGGCGCTATTTCGAAATGAAGCGCGCCTTCAACGCCCTGTTGATCGTGACCGCGCTGTGGCGATGCGGCGATTGGCGCGAGGCGGCCGGCCAATTGCGGCACTATTGGCATGACGGACTCATCCGCCCCCGCAGCTTCCTCGACCATTTGGCATACGCCATCAAATTGAGACGCGTTCGTGCCTGAACGCGGCAGCCCGGCTTTGGAAGCTTAACCAAAAAGTTTTCCCGCGGCGGGCACGATCACGTAGCCCGATCGTTTGTTCACCTTGGAAAGCGCCTTCGGGACGCAGGGAGACGGAAACGGGACGATGCTAGCGGAACTCAATGTTGCCGCCCAGCGCTGGGCGGTTCGGCGCGTCGTGGAATATGGCCTGAGCGACCGGCTGGAGCTGCTCGCGGAGCGGCAGGGCAAATACAAGACGATTACCTCGCCCGCGCTCATCGCACGCTGGCAGGTCGAGGCTTTCAACCGCATCTGGCAAAGCGCGCGGCAGCGCTATCGCTTCTACGCCGAATGGCAGCGGCGCCACCACCTTCCCGAGAGCATCAAGGAGATCGCCGAGATCAATGCGTTCCCAGTGCTGCGCAGCGACGACATCTCGGAAAACCTTGCCGAAATCGAAGAAGACGCCATGCCCTGCCGCATGGTGCGGACCGGCGGCAGCACGGGACGGCCGCGCCGCTTTCCCAGAGGCAAGGAAGACGATCTGATCCAGCATGCCAACATGTATCTCGGCCGCTCCTGGGCGGGGATCAGGCCGGGTGACGACATCGCGCTCATCTGGAGCCACACGCATCTCTTTGGCAACGGCGTCAAGGGCCACATCAACGTGGCAAGGCGCCATGTCAAGGATTGGCTCGTCGGCACGCGCCGGCTCAGCGCTTATTCGCTCAACGACGAGTCCGTCGCCTCATATTTCGAGAAGATCCAGGCGCGGCCCGGCAGCGTGGTCGTCGGATATGCCTCCTGCATTCGCAAGCTGCTCGACTATGTCGAGCGCTCCGGCATCGATGGGCGCTCGGCGCGAGTGAAGGCCGTCATCTTCTGCTCGGAAACTGTTTTCCCCAAGGATCTCGAGCGCGTGCGGCGGCTGCTCCGCGCCGTGCCGTTGATCGAATACGGCATGCAGGAGACGGGGGTGATGGCCTATTCGACGCCGGACAGCAGCAATGTGACCTTCTTCTGGGATGCGCATCACTGCGGCGTCATCGACGGACAGGAGCTCGCCATCACATCGCTCCTGCCGGTGCGGTTTCCGCTCATCAACTATGGAACCGGCGATCGGATCGAGCCCATTCCCAACGCTGCGCCGCTGCCGTTCCGCTGCGCGCGCATCCTCGGACGCACGCGCGACATCATGACCTTGTCCATGCGCAACGGTCAGCGTGTCGACACGCATAGCGACTTCTTCTTCGACATTCTGCAAATCGACGACGGCGTCCGCTCCTTCTTCGTCCATCAAAAAGGCGATCACATCGACATCGCCGTGCTGGCGCCGACGCGGGACGATCTGACGCGCATCGAGCGCCGCTTCTGTCACGAGATTGCCCGCGAATTTCCCGACATCGACCTCAAGCAGTTCAGCTTCTCCTATCTTGAGAACGAGCCGTACACGGTCGCGGGAAAACGCCGGTACATATTGCGCGAATGATCCGCCGGAGGCTCGAACCAGCTCCGCGCGGAACCGCGCGCTTCATTCGAGCGTTCAACGCTCGCTCGACCGAGCCTGCATAACTGGTCGAGGCAGGCAGCGCAACCCATCGATCTCAACGTTTCAAGTCGCCAAGGAAATTTCGAGGAGGTGTCATGTCGGTCGTGCCGGAGGTCGCAATTATCGGAGCAGGTCCTTATGGATTGTCGGTCGCCGCGCATCTGCGTGCGCGCGGCGTCGGCTTTCGCATCTTCGGCATTGCCATGCAGAGCTGGCGAACGAAGATGCCGGAGGGCATGTGTCTGAAATCGGAAGGCTTCGCCTCCAATCTCTACGACCGCTCGGGCCAATTCACCTTGGAGCGCTATTGCGCGCAAAACGGCTTGCCCTATGGCGACCATGGCGTGCCGGTTCCCTTGGAGACGATGACTGCCTACGGCCTCGCCTTCCAGAAACGGATGGTGCCGGAACTCGAGGAGCGCATGGTCGAGAGGCTCGATCCCGCGCCCAACGGCTTCCTGCTGCGGCTTGCCGACGGCGAAACAGTCGCAGCCTCGACAGTCGTGATCGCAACGGGCATTACGTACTTTCACTATGTTCCCCCGGCGCTGGCCTCCCTTCCCGCCGAATTTCTTTCACATAGCAGCAAGGTTCACGATCTCTCGCAGTTCAAAGGACGCGATGTCACGGTGATCGGCGCCGGCGCTTCGGCGCTCGACACGGCGGGTCTGCTGCATGAGGCCGGCGCCGAGACGCATGTCGTGGCGCGGCGCCGTGCCATCCAATGGACTGACGAGCCTTACGAATCCAAGCGTCGGTCGCTCTGGCAAAGGGTGCGCTATCCCATCTCGGGCATGGGGCCGGGCTTGCGGAGCAAGCTTTATGAAGAGCTACCGATGCTGTTCCGTTATCTGCCGGAGCAGGTGCGGCTCGAGATCGTCAAGACCTTCCTCGGTCCGGCCCCGCCCTGGTTCATGAAGGACCGCGTCGTCGGTCGCGTGTCGCTGCATTTGGGATGCGTGCTGGGCCAACCCGAGATCCGCGGCGGCCGCGTTCATCTGCCGTTCATCGACGGCGATGGCGTGAAGACCGAACGCCACACCGAACACATCATCGCTGCCACCGGCTACAGGGTCGATCTTCGCCGCCTGCCCTTCCTGAACCAGCAGATCCTCGCCGGGCTTCGTGCCGTCGAGAACACGCCGGTCCTGTCGACGAATTTCGAATCGACGATTCCGGGCCTCTACTTCGTCGGCCTGCCCTCGGCGAACACCTTTGGTCCGCTGATGCGCTTCATGCTGGGTGCCGGGTACACCTCGCGTCGGCTCTCCGCGCATATCGCTCAGAGCATTCCCCGGCGCCTGGTCTCGCGCCCGCCGGCGACGGTCAGCCACGCACAGACGTAAGGGCGTCACGCGAACCGCGCCGTGCCGACTCCCGCCGCGGGAGCGGGCACGGCGCGGCTGCACGTGACCGGGCTTGAGAGCGCGACATCCGATGTTCATCGATGCGAGGCAGATACCCAGCGGCAGCGTCATCGATTGCGGTCTCTGCATCGTCGGCGCAGGTGCCGCGGGAATTACGCTTGCGCATCGCCTGCGGGACAGCGGCATCGACCTTTGCCTCCTCGAAAGCGGCGGGCTCGCGCTCGATTGGGAAACCCAGTCGCTCGGCCAGGGCGCCAATCTGGGCCAGGCCTATAGCGATCTCGACTCCTGTCAGCTCCGCTATTTCGGTGGCAATACCAATGCCTGGGGCGGCTGGGTCCGTCCCTTGGACGATATCGATTTCGAGCGACGTTCCTGGGTTCCGCAGAGCGGCTGGCCTTTTCCGCCGAGCGAGCTCGCGCCCTACTACGACGCGGTGCACCGGCTCTGCGAGGTCGAGGACACCGGCTACGATGTACGCGCCGCGATCGACAAGCTGAGGAGCCGCGACGCGCAACTTATTCCCTTCGACGACGCGAAGCTTGAGACGGTGCTCTACCGCTTCAGCCCGCCGACGCGTTTCGGCCAGACCTATCGCGAGGCTCTTCGCTCTGCCGGCAACGTCCGATGCCTCACCAACGCGACCGTCCTTGCCATAAAGGCAAGCGCGGACGCGACGCGGGTCGAGCGCCTGAGCGTGGGCTGCCTCTCCGGCGGAGGTTTCGCGGTGACGGCGAAAATCTTCATCCTCGCCGCGGGCGCAATCGAGAATGCGCGCCTCTTGCTGCTGTCGAACGATGTCGCGGCAAACGGGCTCGGCAACACGCATGACAATGTCGGCCGCTACTTCATGGATCATCCTCATCCGAAGCGGACGCTGCTGACGCGGCGATGCGCCATTCCCCTCGGCCTCTACGGCCTGTCATTCAGGGATCGCGGCGTCGCCGTCGGTCTTTCGCTGCCGCGAGCAGTCCAGGCGAAGGAGGAGCTCCTCAACTACAAGGCCAGCATCTACCCTGTCTATGCGGGACAGGCGTCGCGCGGCTGGTATTCCTTTCGCAACCTGGTCCTCTCGCTCAGCCCGCATTGGCGCTCCGATCCTTATGACCGCTTCTCCCTTCCTTTCGCCCGCAAGGGGATTTCCGCCCGGCAGATCTGGGACATCGCGCGCCAGTTCGACAAGGTGACGATCGCCGCCTTCGCGCAGCTCCTGAAGCCGGATCGGCTGGTGTCGCGCTTCATCCTCGAAAGTAAGCCGGAGCAGGCGCCCAATCGCGACAGCCGCGTGACGCTGAGCCGCGAGCGCGATGCGCTGGGCCGCAATCGCGTGGCCGTGGACTGGCGGCTCTCGGCGAATGACGTGCGAACGGTTGCGCGCGCCGAGGAGATCGTCGATGGCGAGTTGCGGCGCCTCGGCATCGGCGAACTGGCGCCTTGTGAGGAAAGGCCGGAGGAAAGAGCCGCGACGTTCGTCGGCGGCTGGCATCAGATCGGTACCACACGCGCTCACGAAGATCCGAAGCAGGGTGTCGTCGACGCCGACTGTCGGGTCCATGGCATTGCCAATCTGTTCATCGCCGGCGCCTCGGTGTTCCCGACCGGCGGCGCGGTCTCGCCAACGCCGACGATCCTCGCCTTGACGCTGCGGCTTGCCGATCGGATCGAGCGCCTCCTTCGCTAGCTCGCTCAAGCGGCGCCGTTTGGTCGATAGGGGTCGATCTTGCCGGCCGCCAAGGCGATCGCGGTGATGCCGAGGAGAAGCAGCGGCCAACCGATCGCCAACGCGACGAAGGCGAGAACCAGGCCGCGTCGCGGCTCGGCACTGAGCTCGGTCGAGATCCAACCGAAAGCCAGCAAACCGCCCACGAGAAGATAAGCGATGACCAGTGCCGTAATCATGTTACCTCCGCGATCCCGCAACGAACATGGGCCGGAGCGATTCGTTCCGGCGGCATCAGGTGCCAGCGGGCGAGCCGTCCCGCCCATCATTCTATCGGCACGATTGCACGCGCCAGCCGTTTACGCCTATCGGGAGGCGACATGAACAGAACGTCGAAACCGCGCATCGTCTTTGTCTGGGAGAAATTCGGCCCCTATCACATGGACCGATGCGAAGCTTGCGCGCAACATTTCGGCGACCGCGCCGAAATACTCGGAATCGAGATCGGCGGCTTCGGCGACGTCTACAAATGGGATCCGACCGGGCCGGGCAAGCATTTCCGCAAAGTCACGCTCTTCTCGAACCTCAACCGCGCCGAGGTCGGCCGCTGGCGCTATTTTGCCGCGCTCGTCGCGGCATGCCTGCGCTTTCGGGCAACCCATGTCTTTCTTTGCGGTTTCGAGATTCCGCCGATCTTCTTCGCGGCGATCCTGTTGCGCCTGCTGGGACGCTTTGTCGTCGTCATGCAGGATTCGAAGTTCGACGACAAGCCGCGCGTGATGCTGAGAGAATGCCTCAAGGCGCTGCTCTACAAGCCCTACAACGCCGCCTTGGTCGGCAGCCCGCGCTCGCGGAGCTATCTGCAATTCCTCGGCCTGAGGCCCGCGCGGATCTTTCTCGGCTACGACGCGGTCTCGATGGACCGTGTCGCGCGTCTCGCCGATGCCGAACCGGCGCCTGGCGGCATGCCGCATGCGCAGCGGCATTTCACCATCATCGCGCGCTTCGCTCCCGTGAAGAATCTGGCGATGGCGCTCGACGCCTATGCCCTCTATTGCCGCCGCCATGACGGGGCGCCGCGCGAGCTCCATCTTTGCGGCTCCGGTCCGCTCGAGGAGGCGCTCAGAAGCCAGGTAGCGCGGCTCGGCATCGAAGGCGTGCGCTTTCGCGGCTATCTCCAGGAGGAGGGTATCGCCAAGACGCTCGCCTCCACTCTCGCGCTCATTCTGCCGAGTGTCGAGGAACCATTCGGCCTGGTCGTCAACGAGGCGCTTGCCTTGGGCGTACCCGCCATCGTCGCGGAGAATTGCGGCGCCCGCGATCTCCTGGTGCGGCAGAATGTCAATGGCTATGTCATCGAGCCCGACAATGTCGAGGGCTTGGCCGATCTGATGGAGAGGCTCGACCGCGACGCCGCGGAATGGACGCGGCTTGCCGCCAATACCCAAGCCTTTCGCCCCCTGGCCGATGCGCGCCATTTTGTCGACGGGGTACAGGAAGTCCTCGAGGTCCTGTCGCCCCGCGCGATGCGGCAGGCGGGATCGAGGCGCCGAACGGACGAGGCGCCGCGAACCGCCGTCACCGAGATGTGATCGGACCGCCCGTCCTGGTTGCAACGATCGCCGCCAATTTCCGTTTACCTATTATTGGTTCACCATCGGTCAACTCGACCGTCGAGCCATTGCCTCTATGCCCCGTCGCATCGCGCATGGGACATCGGCGACAAGAGCGTGCTCTCGCCCTGCCGCAACACGGAGAGGGAAGAATGCTCGAGGCGACCCTGCGCTATGTGAAGCGGGCGCCGCAGGTGGCGGCCGTGGTCGTGGCCGATCCGGCCGAAGCCTGGACAAGGCTGCGCACCAAGTTCGTCGAGCGCCGCGAGCACCGCCGCCCCCCCTGCCGCTATGTTCCCGAGCCCGATTGGGAGCAGCGGCTTCACCGCGATCTCGGTCTCGCCTGGCCTTGTCCGATGGCGGCGGAGTTCTGGGCGCTTTGGCCCGCCGTCATCGCCGGGTTGCGTGCCAAGGGCATGCGGATCGGCCCGGCGGCCTTCGGCATCTGGAACGATGGCGATCCCGAGCTCGTCCGCGCCGTCTGGTGCCTCACCCGCCATTTGCGCCCGGAAAAGATCGTCGAAACCGGCGTCGCGCGCGGGTTGACCACGCGATTTATCCTCGAGGCGCTGGAGCGGAACGGTTGCGGGCGGCTGTGGAGCATCGACCTGCCGCCCGCGCTGGAACGCCAATTGCGCGGCGAGGTGGGTGCCGCCGTGGAAGATCGGCTGCGTCACCGCTGGACCTATATCGAAGGCTCCAGCCGGCGCCGCTTGCCGGCCCTGCTGTCCCGGCTCGGCGAGATCGGCCTTTTCATCCATGACAGCATGCATACCGAGCACAATGTGCGCTTCGAGATGGATCTGGCCTGGTCGGCGATGCGTCCGGGCGGCGCGCTCGTCGTCGATGACATCGATCTCAACTGGGGCTTTCGTTCCTTCGGCGAAGCCTTCCGCGATCATCCGCACCTGTGCTGCCAGGCCCAGCCGCTGCAACCGGACCCGCGTCGCTTCGACTCCAAGGGACTCTTCGGCATCGTTCGCAAAAGGCCCGGTGATCCCGCGGCGAGCGGCCGCCGCAACGCCGTCACGAGCTGACCGCCGCCAGCGCCGGCTCGGTTCTTGCCGTGGCGGTCGCCTCCTGCCGCTCCGCCACGCCGCGTGTGAAGACGCGCCGCAGATGATCGGCAAGGCGCAGCGCCAGCGCCACGATGGTGAGCGTGGGCGGCGCGACCCCGCTCGTCGGGAAGATCGAGCTGCCGGCGATGAATAGATTCGACATGCCGTGCACCTTGCCATTGGCATCCACCACGCCGCGCTTGGGATCCTCATGCGCCCGCGTCGTGCCGATCTGGTGCCAGCCCCCCTCGAGATTGCTCGGCCAAGCTTCCTCTTCGCCGGGACCGAGCGGCGCGAGCGCGCCGATGCCGAGCCGGCGCAGCTCCTGGTCGATCATCTCCTCGCCGCGCACCGCCGTCCGGCGATCGATCGGCAGCATGCGCCAGATCAGCCGGACGCGATTGAGCCCGAAAGCGTCGCGCGCATGGTCGAGCACGACGCGACTGTCCGGATTGGGCGCCTGCTCGGGCTTGCTCTCGAGCACATATCCCTTGATGAAGCGCCCGGGCTGGAAGAGCTGAAGAAAGGCCGCGATCGTCACCCTGTCGAACTGGCGCAGCAAGTCGAAGGTTTGGCGTACCGTCAGGCCCTTGCGGCCATAGGGGGGAAAGCGGATGAAGGGGTCCGTGCTGCGCGATCTCTCGACCGACAGCACCAGCTTGCGAAAGGCGACCCAGCCCTCGGTCTCGTGGCCGAAATAGATGGGGTGGATATTGCCGCTGTAATTGAGCAGTTCTTCCCGCTCCTGAAGTGCCGGGGGAAGCGACAGGCGCGCCGCGACGCCGCGCTTGTGGAAGGTCAGGCCATAAAGCGCGCTGGGGAAAGAACCGCCGGCGGCGATGAGCGCGCGCTTGCTGTGCGGATGCTCCATGAAGTACCGGCCGACGAGGTCATGCGCATTGCCGAGCCCATTCGCCGCGACGTCGTTCGACAGTAGCAGCAAGCGCGTATTCTCGATCGCGCCAGCGGCGAGGACGAAGATCCGCGCCGCAACCGTGAAGCGGCTGCCCGAGAGGCAACCGACATCGAGACGGGTCACGTGGCGCGCATCGTCGCTCGCTCTGATGCTGAGGACATTGGCATTGAGGAAGCAGCGTATGTTCGGAGCGCTGGCGATGGCGTCGCGATAGGCGCGGCCGAAGCGGGTCGGCGGGCTGAAACGGTAGACGGTGGTTTCGAGCTTTGCGGGATCGACGGGGAGCAGCCGGGCGCGGGGATGGGCGAGTTCGGACGCGAGGTCGGCCGGATCGTAGCCGTCGCCGACAACCTGGCACGCCGCATGCGCGCGCCGGTAATAGGGGGCAAGCTCGGCCGCGGGAAATGGCCATCCGCTATGCTCGACCCAGGGGCGATGGCGAAAATCGAGGGGGTCGAGCGGCCGGCACCACCCGCCCCAGGCATTGGTATTGCCGCCGAAATAGCGGATCTGACAGACATTGAGATCGAAATAGGGGAGCCCGGCGTTCGTCCCTTCGTAAAGTGATTGGGTTTGCCAGGCGAAATCGATGCCGCCGCTTTCCAGGATGCAGAGCTTGATCTCGCTGCCGGCGAGCTCCTTGGCGAGCGTGATCCCCGCCGCCCCGGCGCCGACGATGCAGAGATCGGCTTCGACCGAGGCGCCGGACGGCATGGTTCGCGCATCAATGAACATGCGATCGCTCTCGCTTCCCTGGACCAGCGGGCGGAGAGCGAACGCCCGAATAGAATACTGGTTCCGGAAAGCTCCATCATCCCGCGCGGCTCTCGCCAGGAATGCCGGAACTTTCACGGCCGCACGATGTTCTAGTTGCCGCTCCGGTGGCGCTGCCGGGATACAGACTGTCGAAATGAGCGAACAAACGACCAGGCGGCTTGGCGGAATCGGCTGACGCGGCCGGACATGCCGACGCATTTTTTCAATGGCCCTCGCGGCCGGTGAGGATGAGCAAGATGGCATTATTGGTTCCGACGAAGAGCGACGGCAATTTGGCGGCGCGCGACATCGAAGGTCGTGCCGGAAGCGACACCTCGACCTTCCTTGCCGCCACGCTGGACAACATCGATCTCAGGAACATCTGGCGCACGGTTTGGCGCTGGCGCGGCCTGGTGATGTGGACCACGCTGGCGCTCACGGCGCTCGCCATCTTCATCATCTTTCACCTGACGCCACTCTACACCGGATCGGCCCAGGTGCTGGTCGGCGTCGACAAGGTCAAGGTCGGAAGCCTTCAGGAGGTCTTGTCGGATCTCAAGGGCGACAACGAGATGATCGCCACGGAGATCGGCGTCATCCGCTCCCGCAACCTGGCCGAGAAAACGGTCACCAAGCTCAATCTCGACAACAATCCCGAGTTCAACCCCGCGCTCCGCGGGCCGGGGCTGTTGGCGCGCCTGGTGAGCGCGCAGCATTTCCTGCCGGCGAGTTGGACCAATTGGCTCACCTCTTCATCCTCGGGCGCGAGCGGCGACGAGAGCCACGACATGAGCAAGATCGTCGACACCTTCGAGGACAAGCTCAAGGTGGCAAACGATGGCCATTCGCGCATCATCACGATCTCGTTCGAGTCGGAGAATCCCGTCACCGCCGCGCAGGTCGCCAACACGCTCGCCGA
>Ga0209062_1002238_pt1 | contig 27153 bp, 24 predicted proteins | sample Coa_R2_2_FD_187158 | JGI IMG/M metagenome (GOLD analysis project Ga0209062, IMG submission 187158) | Surface soil microbial communities from Centralia Pennsylvania, which are recovering from an underground coalmine fire - Coalmine... | ecosystem: Environmental > Terrestrial > Soil > Unclassified... | reverse complement strand
CGGACATTCGGTTCTGCGGAAACACGCGCATGAGAGATTGATCACCGACGTCTCAAGGCTTCGTCCCCACCTTTGCACGATCATCCCGCGACACACCTGCCGAGGCCAATGCCTCGGCAGAAAAACAATCGCGCCTCATTGCTTGACAGGGGACATAAGAGCAATCTCGACCCGCGCATGCATGAGTCCGTGGCGCGAGATTGCTTCGCCTCGCTCGCAATGACAAAACGGGCGCAAACAACCGGACCCCACCATGACTCGACGTTTCACTCTTATGCTTCTCGCCTTTTTCTACGCCGCCCTTCCCGTCGCGGCTCAAACCTGGCCCACCCACATGGTCAAGCTGATCGTCCCGTTCGGCGCCGGCTCGACGCCGGACGTGATCATGCGGCTGATCGCCGACCACCTGAGGGCGAAGCTCGGGCAGAGCTTCATCGTCGAGAACAAGCCGGGCGCGAGCGGCAATCTCGGCACCGACGCGGTCGCCAAGGCCGCGCCCGACGGCTACACGCTCGGCCTCTCGATCGGCGGCCCGCTCGCCATCAATCCGATCCTGTTCGGCCAGCTGCCCTACGACCCGAAGAAGGATCTCGCCTTCGTCACCACGCTCGCGACGCAGCCGAGCGCACTCGCGGTCAACAACGAGCTCGGCGTCGACAGCGTCGCGGCGCTGGTCGCACTGCTCAAGAAAAATCCCGGCAAGTACAATTTCGGCTCGATCGGCGTCGGCTCACTCTCGCACCTCGCCATGGAGGCGATCGCCCTCGAGAGCGGCACCCAGATCGTGCACGTGCCCTACCCGTCCTCGCCCGCCGCCGTGACGGCGCTCTTGCGCAACGACGTGCAGATGGTGTGCCTGCCGGCGATCTCGGTGACCCCGCAGGCCGCGGCCGGCAAGCTGAAGATCCTCGCGGTGTCGACCGCGCAGCCTTCCGCGCTGATGCCCGGCGTCCCGACGCTGAAGCAGTCCGGCATCGACGTCGAGGCCGACGCCTGGAGCGGACTTATCGCGCCGGCGCGCACGCCGCCCGCCATCATCGCGACGGTCCGCGCCGCCGTCGTCGAAGCACTCGACGCACCCGACGTGAAAGCGAAGCTCGCCGCGCAGATCATGGCGCCGATCCCGTCGACGCCTGAGGAATTCCGCGCCCGCATCGATGCCGACATCGCCCGCTGGGCACCGGTGATCAAGGCGGCGAACATCAAGGTGAACTGAGCGCGCGACAGCGTCATTCGGGCGCGCTAGGCCGCCCGCCGGTCGGATGCTACGCTGACGCAAGCAAAAAGCCGTCGGGAGGAGCCGCAATGATCGATCGCCGCACATTTCTTGCTGCGTCCGCGAGCGCGGCGGTCCTGCCGATCGCGTCGGCGGCGGCGGAGGCCGCCGATCAGTACCCCAGCCGTCCGGTGCGCATCATCGTGCCGCAAGCGGCGGGCTCCGGCGTCGACCTGCAGGCGCGGTTGCTGGCGCAGAAGCTCGGCGAGATGTGGGGCAAGCAGATCGTGGTCGAGGACCGGCCCGGCGCCAACGCGATCATCGGCACCGAATACGTCGCCAAATCCGCGCCTGACGGCTACACGCTGGTCTATTCGCCGATCACCTCGGTGACCACCAACGTCTTCATCTACAAGCACCTGCCCTACGACCCGCTGCGCGATCTCACCCCGATCACGCAGACGACCGCGAACCCATTGGGCGCGATCGCCAACCCGGCCTCCGGCATCAAGACCATCGGGGATCTCGTCGCGCGGGCCAAGGCGGCGCCCGGCAAGGTCAACTTCGGCTCTTTCGGGATCGGCAACCTCACCCACCTCATGGGCCTCTTGCTCTCGAGCGCAGCCGGCATCGAGATGACCCACGTGCCGTACAAGGGCCAGACGCCGGAGATGACCGACGTGATGGCGGGCCAGGTGCCGGTCGGCTTCACCACCATGGCGGGCGCGGCGGGCTTCATCCAATCGGGCAAGCTCACGCTGCTCGCGACCTTCGGCGACAAGCGCGACGACCAGTTTCCCGACACGCCGACCGTCGTCGAGCAGGGCTATCCGAGCGTGGTCGTCGTCGGCTGGAGCGGCATCCTGGCCCCCGCCGGCGTGCCGAAGCCGATCGTCGACAAGCTGCACGACGGCCTCGTCAAGGTGCTCGCCATGCCGGACGTGAAGGCGACGCTCGCGACGCAGGGCTCCCCTGCCGTGAGCAGCAAGACACCGGAGGACTTCGGCCGCTTCATCAAGTCCGAGATGGACAAATTCCATCCCGTGATCCAGGCGGCCGGGCTCGAAGGATCGCAGTGAGCGGCGCGATGAGCGGCGCGCCGAAGATGCAGCGCTTCGGCCTGCTCACCCCCTCCTCCAACACGACGCAGGAGCCGGAATTCTTCGCCGCGCTGCCGCGCGAGGTGACGCTGCACACCGGCCGCGTCGCCTATCGCGACATCACGCCGGAGGAGCAGGAGCGCTGCGTGCTCGAGCTCGAAAGCGAGAGCCGCAAGCTCGCCGACGCCGAGGTCGACTGCATCGTCTTCGCCGCGACCGCGCCGACGCTCGCCAAGGGCATCGGCTACGACCGCGAGCTGATCGCCCGCATCGAGGAGGCGGCCGGCCGGCGCGCGACCACCGCCGCCACCGCGTTCGTCGACGCGCTGCGGCATCTCGGCGCGAACAAGATCGCGATTGGCGCGCCGTGGAGCAAGACCATGGACAAGCCCATGGTGGCGTTCATGCAGGCGAGCGGGTTCGAGGTGGTGCACAGCGAGGTGGTCGGCTTCGTCTCCGGCGTCGAGCTCGGCCGCGCCGATCCCGAGCAGGCTTATGACCTCGGCTTGCGCGCCGACCGCCGCGAGGCCGACGCGATCATCATGCCGGGCGGCAACTGGCGCTGCATGAGCATCGTCGAGCGGCTGGAGCAGAAGGTCGGCAAACCGGTGCTCTGCAACAATGCCGTGAGCATATGGGCCGGCCTGCGGCTGCTCGACCGCCACGATGGCATTGCGGGCTACGGCACGCTGTTGCGCGATCACCTTCCGGGGTGAAATCGTGTAGGCTGCGTGCAAGTAAAAAACCGGCCGGGGGACGCGCATGACGAGCGGGACCGTCGACACCTTCGAGATCGCCGCTCGCATGGAGCGGCTGCCGGTCACGCGCTGGCACCACAAGATGCGGCTGATCGTCGGCAGCGCTAATTTCTCCGATGCCTTCGACGCGCTGACCATCGCGTATGTGCTGCCGGTCCTCATCCCGTTGTGGCATCTCGGCGAGGCGCAGATCGGCCTGTTGATCGCCATCGGCTATGTCGGCCAGGCGATCGGCGGCGTGATGTCGGGCTGGCTCGCCGAGCGCTACGGCCGCGTCCGGGTGATGACCGGCAATCTCGTGTTCTTCTCGCTCATGAGCTTCGCCTGCGCGTTCGCCCCGAACTATGCGGTATTGTTCGTCCTGCGCTTGCTGCAGGGGTTCGGATTGGGCGGCGAGGTGCCGATCGCCAACATCTATGTGAGCGAGTTCGCGACCTCCAAGGGCCGCGGCCGCTTCGTGCTGATGCAGCAGATGATGTTTCCGATCGGGCTCACCACCGTGGCGCTGATCGGCGTCGTCGTGGTGCCGCACTTCGGGTGGCCCTGGATGTTTGCCATCGGCGGCCTGCCGGTGCTGCTCGCGCTGCCGATGATCGCCCTGCTGCCGGAATCCCCGCGGTGGCTCGCGAGCCGCGGCCGCTTCGGCGAGGCCGACGCCGTGCTCGCGCGCATCGAGGCGACCGTCGCGGCGCAGACGGGCGCGCCGCTGCCGCCGATCCCGGCCGGGATCGCGCCCGCCGTGGCGGCGCAGGGCCGCTTCCGCGATCTCCTCGCCGCCCCCTATCGGCGGCGCACGCTCTCGCTGTGGGTGCTGTGGTTCTGCACCTACGCCATCACCTACGCGATGACGGGCTGGCTGCCGAGCATCATGCGCAAGGTCTATGGCCAGACCGTCGCGCAATCGAACCTCTACGGCTTCGTCGTCAACATCACCGGGCTCGCGGTGCTGCTGCTCGCCGCTTTCACGATCGACCGCCTCGGCCGCCGCCGCGCCTATGCGGGCGGCTATCTGCTCGGCGCCATCCCGCTGCTGGTCGCCGCGTTCGCGCCCAATATCGGGGCGCTCGGGCTTGCGGCCTGCGCCACCCTGTCATTCGGCGCCATGGGCATGATCCCGGGCTCGCTCGGCATGTACACGGCCGAGAACTACCCCAACCACCTGCGCGCGCTCGGCCACGGCGCGACCAGCATCTCGCAGCGGCTTTCCTCGGTGTTCGCCCCCGCCATGGTCGGTCTGATCCTGCCCGTCTACGGCGTCAGCGGCGTCTTTGCCATGTTCGCCGCCTTCGCGGTGATCGGCGGCATCACCAGTGGGCTGTTTTCCCTGGAGACCGCCGGCAAGACGCTCGAGGAGCTCTCGCCCGGCCGGGCTGGTTAACCAAATCGCAAATCGTTCCAAGCATTTGCGGGACCCTGCCATACGGGAACTGCAAGACGAAGCCGCATTCCCGACGCATTTCCCGGGCGTTTGAAAGCAGTACGGCGCCGCCAGATGCCTGCCGGATCGATATTCGGCCAAGGTCAGAACGTATAGCTCCGTAATCCCAAGCCGACTGTACCTAGCGTCATCTCGGCTTGTCCGGAGGGAGAGCAGAATGCTCTTTCCGCCATCCGTGACACCTTCCGATCAACCTGAAGCGAAAAGGAGACCTGTCGCCAAGACTGACATCATGCGTTCCAATGTTCCTCAAAGACCAAAAGCACGGAGTACTGCGTAAGTGATGATGAAACTCCTCGGCGCATCGGCGCTCGCACTCACCCTCTCGATGCCCGCGGCGCATGCCGCGCATCGCTACCGGCACGTAACCCATATGGCCTATCGCCATCACGGTTACGGCGTCCGTCATCTCGCCTGGGACCGCACGGGATGGCGCCACGGCGCCGTCGCGCGCCGCTACCGTATGCGCGATGCCTCGTTCGGCAATGCTTACGCCGAAGCCGGCTGGCGCGATGACGCACGTCACGACAGCCGTCCGACCGAATTCCGCTCAACCGAATTGCACGCGGGCGGCCTCGGACCACGGCCGCGCGCCTGGTGCGGCTGGTATGCACGCCAGCTGGTCGGCCAGGATCCCGGGCCGGCGTACAATCTCGCCCGCAACTGGGCCCACTGGGGCCATGCGGCGAGCCCGGGCCCGGGCGTCATGGTCGTGTGGCCGCATCACGTCGGCATGATCACCGGCCAGGCGCCCAACGGGCAGTGGATCGTCAAGAGCGGCAATGACGGCCATAACGCGGCGCATGAGCGGCCGCGCTCGATCGCAGGCGCGATCGCGTTCCGCGCCAGCTGAACGCATCGCTCGGCACTCGACGCAAGGCCCGCCGGCACAAGCCGGCGGGCCTTGTCGTTGCGGACCAGGCAGGCGGATGATGATCGCAAAACCGGCGCATGCGACGCCACACTCGCGCTCTTCGCCGCCGACCAAAACCGATGAGGCGACGCGGATCGAGGCGACGCCCGCCCTGATCATCGAGCGCGGCGAGAAGGTTTTCCTACCGCCGGCCCTGGTCTTTCAGGGACGACGGATCAATGGACATCACCGGACCTCGCCCAGCGCTTCGCCGTGGATTATCGCCAAGCCGGCGGCAGCATTCGACCTGCTGCTGCTCGATGGCGTCAAGCACACCTTCCTCAACGAGCATCCATTCGAGCCGAACTCGGTGAAGGCGCTCAAAGAGATGATCGCCTTCATCAAGCGGCACGGTGCGGCAAGGCACGTTTCGCGGTGATCATCCGCCCGTGATGTGGTTCGCCTTGATCACCTCGCCCCACTGCGGGATCTCGCGCTCGAGCAGCGCGGCCGCGGCCTCCGGCGTCATCTGGTCGTCGGGGAAAGGCTCGAAGCCGTTGGCCGCGAAGCGCTCCTTCACCTTCGGATCCGCCATGGTGGCGCGCAACGCCGCATTCAGCTTATCGATGATCGGCTTCGGCGTGCCGGCCGGCGCGAGCAGCATGTGCCAGAAGTTGATGTCGAGCTTCTTGTAGCCGAGCTCCGGGAAGGTCTTGAGGCCCGGCAGCCCGTCGAACTCGTTGTGGCCGATGAGCGCGTAGGCCTTGAGCTTGCCCGCCTTGACCAGCGGCGCCGCGACGACGCCGCCGATGATGCTGAGATCAACCTGGCCGGCGAGCAGGTCGACCAGCGCCGGGCCGGCGCCGCGATACGGCACCTGCGTGACCTTGAGGCCGAGCTCCTGGCAGATCAGCGCATCAGCGAGATGCCCGAACGAGCCGACGCCAGGATGGCCGAACTTCACCCCCGGTCCGGTCTGCTTCACCCATTTGACCATCTCGTCGAAATTGTTCGCCGGCAGGGTCGGCCGCCCCGCGAGCGTGGTGACGGCGTTGTTGATGAGGCCGATCGGCGCGAAATCCTTCACGGCGTCGAACGTGAGATCCTTGTAAAGCGTCATGCCGGCCGAAAGCGCGTCCTGATGCAGCAGGATGGTATAGCCGTCGGGCGCGGCGCGCGCGGCACGCGCCGCCGCGATCATGCCGCCCGCGCCGCCGACATTCTCGATCACGATCGTCTGTCCGATCGCCTTCTCGAACGCCGGCTGGATGATGCGCGCGACGGCATCATCGACGCCGCCCGGCGGAAACGCGACGAACATGGTGATCGGGCGCGACGGATAGGTCTGCGCCGACGCGGCTCCGGCCGCGACGAGGCATGTGGCGAGAAGCAGCGCGAGCGCGCGAAAAGTGCTCATGTGTCCTCCCCCGGGTTTTTGTGTGCGCGGTGGGTGGTTCGGCTCCCGCGCCGGCGCGGAGTGTCACCTTGGCGCAGCGCTACCGCAAGACGAGGCGCATGCGTCACTTCGCATCACTTTGTCGGTCCTTAGCCCTACTTGCCGGTACTTGCAGCTACTTGCCGATCGGCTGGCCGCTTTTACGGTTCGCGCGCGCCGGCCGTGCCGCGGCCCGCCGGAACTCCGGGCCCGGCGCAGTGTTAAGCCCTCATTGCGATCGCATCCTGAGCTTTATGATGCTTCCATCCCGCGACGGCGCCAAGGCCGGCACGCCCTGTGTTGTGTTTCGCACGTTTTCGGGGCGGGTGACGCTTGTCTCCTTTTTGGCCGCGATTCTCGCGGGTTGCTCCGGGGGCGTGCTCGAGCCGAAAGGGCCGGTCGGTGGCGCCAACGCGCTCATCCTGCTCGACGCGGTCTGCATCATGTGCGTGATCGGCGTGCCGACCATGATCGCGGTGCTCGTCTTCGCGTGGTGGTACCGCGCCGACAACACGCGCGCGCGGCGCCGGCCTGACTTCGTCCATTCGGGCCGCATCGAGCTCCTGGTCTGGTCCATTCCCATTCTCGTCATCATGTTTCTCGGCGGTGTCATCTGGATCGGTGCGCACGAGCTCGATCCGTTTCACCCGATCTCGGCGCTGGCGAGCACCAATCCGCAAGAGAAGCCCAACCCGCAGCCCAATACCCCGCCGCAGTCCAAGACGCTCGAGGTCCAGGTCGTCTCGCTCGACTGGAAGTGGCTGTTCATCTACCCCGACCAGGGCATCGCCAGCGTGAACGAGATCGTGGTGCCGGTCGGCACTCCGGTGCACTTTTCGATCACGTCGGCGAGCGTGATGAACATGTTCTTCGTCCCGCAGCTCGGCAGCATGATCGCCGCCATGAACGGCATGGTCACGCAGCTGCATCTGCAGGCGGACCATCCGGGCGATTACTACGGCCTGTCGTCGCAATACAGCGGCGACGGCTTTTCCGGCATGCATTTCCTGATGCGCGCCGTGCCGGCGGACGAGTTCGCGCGCTGGGTCGCGACCACAAAGGCAGAGGGGCCGACGCTCGACCGCGCCGGCTACGAGCAGCTCGCCCAGCAGAGCCAGGACGTCAAGCCGTTCACCTACCGCGCGATCGATTCGAACATCTTCCACGCCGTCACGACCCTCGAGATCGCGCCCGGACCGGGGCCCGGCCCGAGCGTCGCGCCGCCGCAGGTGCGGCCGAGAGGAGCGGATTGACATGCTCGGCAAGCTGACTTGGGGCGCGATCCCGTGGGATCAGCCGATCCCGCTCATCGCCGGCGCGGTGGTGTTCGCGCTCTTTTTCGCCGTCGTCGTCTGGGTGATCGTGAAAGGCCACCTGCCCTACCTGTGGCACGAGTGGATCACCAGCGTCGATCACAAGCGCATCGGCGTCATGTACGTGATGCTCGGCCTGGTCATGCTCTTCCGCGGCTTCATCGACGCTCTGATGATCCGCTCGCAGCAGGCGCTCGCGTTCCACGCCGCCGGCTACTTGCCGCCCGAGCACTACAACCAGGTGTTCTCGGCGCACGGCACCATCATGATCTTCTTCGCCGCCATGCCGCTCGTCATCGGGCTGATGAATTTCGCCGTGCCGCTGCAGCTCGGCGTGCGCGACGTCGCGTTCCCGACGCTGAACTCGACCAGCTTCTGGCTGACCGCGACCGGCGCGCTCCTGGTCAACATCTCGCTCGTGATCGGCGAGTTCGCGCGCACCGGCTGGCTGCCCTATCCGCCGCTGTCGGAGACGCAGTACTCGCCCGGCGTCGGCGTCGACTATTACGACTGGGCGCTGCTCATCTCGGGCGTCGGCACGCTGATGACCGGCATCAACTTCGTCACCACGATTTTGAAGATTCGCGCCCCCGGCATGAGCTATCTGCGCATGTCCATGTTCTGCTGGACCTCGCTCGCCGCCAACCTGCTGATCGTCGCCGCCTTCCCGATCCTCACCGCGACGCTCGCGATGCTCACCCTCGACCGCTACCTCGGCTTCCATTTCTTCACCAACGAGGCCGGCGGCAACATGATGATGTTCATCAACCTGATCTGGGCGTGGGGGCACCCGGAAGTCTACATCCTGGTGCTGCCGGCGTTCGGCATCTTCTCCGAGGTGATCTCGACGTTCTCGGGCAAGCCGCTGTTCGGCTACCGCTCGATGGTGATCGCCACGATGTTCATCTGCATCGTCTCGTTCATGGTGTGGCTGCATCACTTCTTCACCATGGGCTCGGGCGGCGACGTCAATGCGGTGTTCGGCATCGCCACCAGCGTCATCGCGGTCGGCACCGGCGTGAAGGTCTACAACTGGCTCTTCACCATGTACGGCGGCCGCATCCGCTACGCGACGCCGATGATGTGGTCGGTCGCCTTCATCGTCACCTTCATCATCGGCGGCATGACGGGCGTGCTGCTGGCGGTGCCGCCGGCCGATTTCATGCTGCACAACAGCCTGTTTCTCGTCGCCCATTTCCACAATGTGATCATCGGCGGCGTGGTGTTCGCCGTCATGGCCGGCATCACCTACTGGTTTCCCAAAGCATTCGGGTTCCGGCTGCACGAGGGCTGGGGCAAGGCCGTCTTCTGGCTCTCTGTCGTCGGCTTCTATGCCGTGTTCATCCCCCTCTATGGCGCGGGCCTGCTCGGCATGACACGCCGCCTGCAGCATTATGACTTCGCGCTGTGGCGCCCCTGGGTATTGGCAGCCGGCTTCGGCATGATCTTTCTGGTCGGCAGCGCGGTCGCGCAGGTCATTCAGCTCGTCGTCAGCTATCGGCAGCGCGAGCTGCTGCGCGACGAGCTCGGTGACCCGTGGGACGGCCGCTCGCTCGAATGGGCGACCACGTCGCCGCCGCCCGCCTTCAATTTCGCGGTGCTGCCGAATGTCAGCAATGAGGAGCCCTACTGGGAGATGAAGCGCGGCGCCATCGAGGCGCAGCAGATGTCGGCCGAGCCCGACTACAAGCCGATCGAGATGCCGCACAACAGCCCGACCGGCTTCATCACCGCCTTCTTCTCGACCATCACGGGGTTCGCGCTGATCTGGCATATCTGGTGGCTGGTCGGCGTCGGCCTCGTCGCCGCCTATGCGGTGTTCGTCTGGTTCGCGTGGCGCGACATCGAGGAGTACGAAATCCCGGCCGCGGAGGTCGCCCGGCTCGACCGCGAGCGCCGCGCGCCGCGCGCGCGTTGGCTCGAGCGCAACGCCGCAGGCAGGCCCGCATGAGCACCGTCGACGCATTCATGCCGAGCGGCCGCGGCCGCGATCCCTACCGGCTCGGCCACGGCCACCGCGAGGCCCACCACTTGGCGCGCGGCCATGGCGAAGGCGGCCCGGCGCGCAAGCGCGTCGTCGTCGCCTACGGCTTCTGGATCTTCCTGCTCAGCGACATCGTGATGTTCTCGGCGTTCTTCGCCGCCCACGCGGTGCTGCAGACCGCGACCGCCGGCGGGCCGACGGGACGCGACCTGTTCGATCCGATGAGCGTCGCGCTGGAGACCGCGTGCCTGCTCGTGTCGAGCTTCACCTGCGGCATGTCGGCGGTCGCGACCGGCGCGCGCAGCCAGCTGTGGACCCAGTTCTTCCTCGCCGTGACCGGCGTGCTCGGCGTCGCCTTCCTGGCGCTCGAGGCGCATGACTTCGCCGGCATGATCGCGATCGGCGCCGGGCCGCAGCGCAGCGCGTTCCTGTCCTCGTTCTTCGCGCTGGTCGGCTGTCACGGCCTGCACGTCACGGCGGGCCTACTCTGGCTCGGCACCATGATGGCGCAGGTGTTCGTCAAAGGCTTTCGGCCGAACATTCTGCGCCGCCTGCTCTGCTTCAATCTGTTCTGGCACGTGCTCGACATCATCTGGATCGCCATCTTCACCATGGTCTACCTGATCGGAGAGGGTCGATGACCGGGGAAAATGAGGTGCTTGCCGAGATAGGCGAGAACGACATCGCGCCCGGGGTCACCGAGGCCGCCGGCTACAGCATCCGCGAAGGCATCACCACCTACGCGATCGGCTTCGCGCTCGCGGTGCTGCTCACCGTCGCGTCATTCGCGACGGTGAAGACGCCGCTGATCTGGGGCCCCGGCATCGCCGTGATGCTGGGCGTGCTCGCCGTGGCGCAGATGGGCGTGCATCTCGTCTTCTTCCTGCACATGACCAGCGACCCGGACAACACCAACAACGCGCTCGCGCTCGCGTTCGGGGTGCTGATCGTGCTGCTCGTGGTGTTCGGGTCGCTGTGGATCATGGGCTATCTGCACGACCGCGTCATGCCGACCGGCGACATGCAGCAGCGGATGATGCAGATGCAGCGGTAGCGCGTGCTGTAGCCCGCATGGAGCGAAGCGCAATGCGGGGAAAGCCCATCAGTTGATAGGCTCTCATCCGTTGATAGGCTTAGCCTGGATTCTGCTTTCGCTCCATCCGGGCTACGGCTCTACTTATGCCGCCTTGATCGACTGCAGGAAGCGACCGACCTCGTCGCGCAGGCGCGTGCTCTCGCGCGCTAGCGAACGGGCGGAGTTGAGCATCTCGGTCGACGCCGCCCCGGTCTCGTTCGCGCCTTCCGTGACCTTGGTGATGCCGGAGGCGACCTCGCTCGTGCCGGCCGCGGCGTCGCGGACGTTGCGGGTGATGTTGCCGGTGGCGTTGCGCTGCTCGTCGATCGCGGCGGCGATCACCGAGGCGATCTCGGCGATCTGCCCGATCGTGCCGCTGATCTCCTTGATCGCCGCGACCGAGTCGTTGGTCGCGGCCTGCATGCCGGCGATCTGGGTCGAGATCTCGCCGGTCGCCTGCGCGGTCTGCGCCGCGAGCGCCTTGACCTCCTGGGCGACCACCGCGAAGCCGCGCCCGGCATCGCCGGCGCGCGCCGCCTCGATCGTGGCGTTGAGCGCGAGCAGGTTGGTCTGCTCGGCGATCGCGGTGATCAGCTTGACGACGTCGCCGATCCGGTTGGCTGCGGTCGAGAGCTCGTTGACCCGTGCGTCGGTCTTCTCCGCCTGCGCGACAGCGTCGGCCGCGATGCGGCTCGAGTTCTGCACCTGGCGTCCGATCTCGGCGATCGACGTCGCCATCTGATCGGTCGCGGCCGCGACCGCCTGAACGTTGGTCGAGGCCGTTCCCGACGCCGTGTTGACGCCCGCCGACATCTGCCGGGTCATGTCGGCGGTGCGGGTGAGCGTCGTCGCGGTCGCCTCGAGCTCGCTCGAGGCGGCCGAGACCGTGTCGATGATGCCGCCGACGGCGCGCTCGAAGTGGTCGGCGAGTCCGGCCATCTCGCTCTTGCGCTGCGCGGCCGATCGCGCCTCGGATGCCTGCTGCTCGCTTTCAAGCTTCTTCTGCGCCACCGCGTTGCGCTTGAACACTTCCATCGCCTTGGCGACCCGACCGAGCTCGTCGCGACGCTCGGCGCCCGGAATGGCGACATCGAGGTTGCCGCCGGCGAGATCCGACATGGCGGCCGTCATCGCATTGACCGGCTTCACGAGGCCGCGCGCCAGGAAATAGGCGGCGACGCACAACGCGGCGATCAGTCCCGCCGCCCAGCCCAGCACCTTCCACAGCGCGGCATAGAATTCGGTGTCGAGATCGTCGACCCAGACGCCCGTCCCGATGACCCAGTTCCACGGCCGAACCTCGAGCGCGTAGGACAACTTGAGCAACGGCACGGTGGTGCCGGGTCGCGGAAAGAGGTAGGAGACGAACCCGCCGTCCGGCTTGGCGGCAGCCGCAATCAGCTCGCGGACGAAGTAGACGCCGTTCGCGTCCTTGAAGTCGATCATGTTCTTGCCCACGAGCTGGGGCAGCGGGCCCGCCATGATGTTGATGCCCGCCTCCGTCGTTATGAAGAAGTAGTCGTTCTTGTTCCAGCGGACGTCGCGCAGCGTCGCCTTCGCTTTCTCCTGCGCGTCCTTCTCGCTCATCTCTCCCTTTTGCACCGCGGTCATGAATTCCTGGACGATGGAGGCCGCCGACTGCACCTGACCCTTGATGGCGGCCTGGCGGTGCTCGAGCATCGAGGAGCGCAGCATCACGAGCTGCATCGCCGTGATGGCGAGACTCGCCACGATGGCGGCGCCGACCAGCAATCCGAGCCGGCGCGAGATCGTCAGGTTGAATTTCATCGGCATTTCCCCCGGGTCGTGCAGGCGCGACGTCCGCCGCCTGCACGCACGTCCATCAACGCCGGACCCGAGGGGGTAGCGCGCGCGACCGAGGAGGTACGGAGGGCAGGCAGAATCACGCAGTTCCAACGCGAACGTAGCGTCGCAAGCTTAACGAGCCTTGAATATTTTCCGCCTTACGCGCCGAGCACTTCCGCGCCGTCGATCACGTAGGACGCATGGCGGAAATCGCGGATCCTGGCGACCTGATCGGCCGTCCACTCCAGCAGCATGAAATAGGTCGGCCGGCCCGCCGGATCGCGCGGATCGCTGGCAATGAGCGCGGGCCGGCGATCGACGAAGCCCGGCGCAAAGTGCCAGTCATCGGCGCGCGCGTAGTTGCCGAAATAGCGGCCGCTGACCTCGGCGCGGCCCTTGAGCCTCGTCCGTGTCACGAGATCGACCTGGACGTCCTCGGCCAGCATGTCGCGCAGCGCCTCGAAGTCGCGCGCATTGAAGCGCCCCACATAGGCCTCGAGCCGGGCCCGCTCGGCCGGGCTCATCGTCGGCGGCGGCCGATCGTCCGGCTCGCGCAGAACCGCCCGCAGGCGCTCGCGCCCGCGATGCAGGGACGCTTTAACGGCCGGAAGGCTCGCCCCCGTGATGCCACCGACCTCGTCGAGCGAATAGCCGAGCACGTCCATCAGGATCACGCTGCTGCGCTGCGCCACCGGCAGGCGCATGAAAAAATGTAGCCCCGCGGCTGCAGCTTCGCGCTGATGCACCTCGTCGAGCGGATCGGAGACCATGGCGAGCTCCTCGTCGCCGCCGAGCTTCGGCTGGCGCGCACGCCGACGCAGAAGATCGAGCGCCGTGTTGTGGACGATCTGAAAAAGCCAAGCCCCAGGATTGGCGATCGCGGCGGATCCCTCCACCGCCTCGATCGCCTTGATCGACGCTTCCTGCACGACGTCCTCCCCGTCGATCACCGAGCCGAGCATGCGGGCGGCGTAGCGATGCAGCCGCGGTCGCAACCGCACCAGCAGCTGCTCGAGGGCTTCCGCGCCGAACGGCGCGGAAGCGGAGGCATCTTGTCCGGCGGGGTCCATATGATCGGGGCTCAGGATCCGGCGAGCATACGATAATTGCCGACCACCGTCGCCTCGAGCTGCTGCGGCTCGTCGAGACGACGCGCCTCGCTGCCGCGGCGGAACGCCGCGAACGCATAGAGACTCGCGATCGCCTTCCCCTCGTCGTCGACCAGATGACAGAACGTGCCGTCGGCGAGCCGCAGCACCAGGTAGCGCGCCTGCGGCGGAGCCTGGGCCTGCAGCTCGGCGAAGACGTCTTCGACAAGTCGCTGATTTTCTTGCGCCTTTTCCGGCTTGGCGCGGTAGCGGATGAGTCTCAGGGGCATGGCAAGTGACCTTTCTGTTGGCCGTACCGCTCCCGAGACGTTGCGCGACCCGCAAAGGATTCGCGCCACGACAAAAATAATTCCATCTCCCTCCCCGCATCCTTCCGCGCACGCCCGTCGTCGTAACCGCATCGCGCACTGTGCTCCACGGCCGCGGCGCGAGGCCATCGCAACGGGAGGCAATGCTTTGGACGATCCGATCAACGGGAAACCGCACACCAGCTCCCACAACACCAAATCCCAGATCTGGGTGCTCGCCCTCACATCGGCCGCGTCGTTGATGATCGCGCTCGACGTGCTCGTCGTCTCGACCGCGCTCGATCAGATCGGCCGCGACTTCCAAGCGCCGGTCGGGGCGCTGGCATGGACCGTCAACGCCTACATTCTCACCTTCGCGGTGCTGCTGATGACCGCGACCGTCGCGGGCGACCGCTACGGCCGCCGCCGCGTATTCGTGATCGGGCTCCTTCTCTTCACCGCGGCGTCGGCCGGCTGCGCGCTCGCGGCGAGCGTCGGCTGGCTGATCGCGGCGCGCGCCGTCCAGGGCGTCGGCGCCGCGATCCTGATGCCCATGGCGCTCGCGCAGGTGACCGCGGCCTTTCCGCCCGAGCGGCGCGGCTGGGCGCTCGGCATCTACAGCAGCGTCACCGCGCTTTCGAGCGTGCTCGGGCCGGTGGTCGGCGGCGCGATCACCTACGGCCTCGCCTGGCAGTGGATTTTCTGGCTCAACGTGCCGATCGGCATCGTCGCGGCGTTCCTCGCGGCCCGTCGGTTGCCCGAGGCGTTTGGGCCGCCCGCAAAGGCCGATCTCGTCGGGCTCACCCTGGTCACGATTGGCATGCTCGGCCTCGAGCTGGGCCTCGTGCGCGGCAACGATCTCGGTTGGGCGAACCCGCAGACGGTCGCGTTCCTCGCCGTCGGCGTCGTCTGCGCCCTCGTCTTCGTGCGCTGGGAACGGCGCTGCGCGCAGCCGATGGTGCCGATGAGCCTGTTCAAGATCAGGACGTTCGCGGCCGGCAATGCGGCGATGTTTCTGCTCAATGGCTCCGTCATGGGCGCCATCTTCTTCATGGCGCAATTCCAGCAGGTCGTGCTCAAGCAAGATGCCCTCGAGGCCGGCCTGCGCCTCTTGCCGTGGGGCATCGCGCTGTTCGTCACCGCCCCGCGGGGCGCCCCCGTGCCGGCGCGTTGCGGGGAGCAGCTCGCCGTCGTGCTCGGGCTCGCCTTGCAGGGGCTGGGACTCGCATGGCTCGCATTCGTCGCCGCGCCGGACGTCCCCTACGGCGCCCTGGTGGTGCCGATGATTGCGGCAGGGGTCGGCTTCGGCCTCGCGATCCCGATCGTGCAGAAGAGCGTCGTCAGCGCGGTCGCGGCCGCGCAGATCGGCAAGGCGTCCGGCGTGTTGAGCATGATCCGCCAGCTCGGCGGCGCGTTCGGGGTCGCGCTGGCAGTCGCGGCATTCGGGCTGTTCGGCGGCCGTGCCAGCGCGGCCGGCTTCAGCCGCGGATTTGCGGCCGCCGTCGCCGTGACCGCGCTGCTGTCGTTCGCCGGCGCGATCGCGGCCGTGTGGTTGCCGCGCCGTGCGGCATCACGGATATAGTCGGAGAGATCGTTCCAGAGGCGTAGGGCGCCACCGTGGAGAGTCCGTATGATCGAGCACGCAGTTCGCACTGGCTTCGCCGGCGCGCCGGTGGTCACCGCCATGGAGGTGATCCCGGTCGCCGGCCGCGACAGCATGCTGCTCAACCTCAGCGGCGCGCACGCGCCCTTCTTCACCCGCAACATCGTCATCCTCACCGACAATTCGGGTCACACCGGCGTCGGCGAGGTGCCGGGCGGGGAAAAAATCCGGCAGACGCTCGTGGACGCCCACGATCTCGTCGTCGGGCAGACCATCGGCGCCTGCAACAACATCCTGGCCGCGATGCATGCCAAGTTCGCCGATCGCGATGCCGGCGGACGCGGCAGGCAGACGTTCGACCTGCGGGTGATGATTCACGCCGTGACGGCGGTCGAGGCGGCCCTGCTCGATCTCCTCGGCCAGCATCTCGGCCTGCCGGTTGCGGCGCTGCTCGGCGAAGGCCAGCAGCGCAAAAGCGTCGAGACGCTCGGCTACCTGTTCTTCGTCGGCGATCGCCGCAAGACCACGCTGCCCTATGCGGATGGGGCGAACGAGACGGGCGACTGGTTTCGCCTGCGCCACCAGGAGGCGATGACGGCCGCGGCGGTCGTGCGCCTCGCCGAGGCGGCACAAGACCACTACGGCTTTGCGGACTTCAAGCTCAAAGGCGGCGTGCTGCGCGGCGAGCAGGAGATGGAAGCCGTCACGGCCATCAAGCGCCGCTTCCCGACGGCGCGCGTCACCCTCGATCCGAATGGCGCCTGGTCGCTTGACGAGGCAATTCGCCTGTGCCGGGATGTGCACGACATCCTCGCCTATGCCGAAGACCCGTGCGGCGCCGAGGCCGGCTTCTCGGGCCGCGAGATCATGGCCGAGTTCCGCCGTGCCACCGGTCTTCCGACCGCGACCAACATGATCGCGACCGACTGGCGCCAGCTCGGGCATGCGCTGCGCCTCGGCGCCGTCGACATCCAGCTCGCCGACCCGCATTTCTGGACCCTGCAGGGCTCGACCCGCGTCGCGCAGACCTGCCGCGACAACGGCCTGACCTGGGGCTCGCATTCCAACAATCACTTCGACATCTCGCTCGCCATGTTCACCCATGTCGGCGCCGCGGCGCCCGGCCGCGTGACGGCGATCGACACGCATTGGATCTGGCAGGACGGCCAGGCGCTCACCCGCGAGCCGCTGAAAATCCGCGGCGGCCGCATCGCGGTCCCTGATCAGCCGGGTCTCGGCGTCGAGATCGACCGCGCCGCAATCGACGCAGCGCATGCGCTCTACCGGCAGTACGGCCTCGGCGCGCGCGATGATGCCGCCGCGATGCAGTTCCTCATTCCGGGGTGGACCTTCGACGACAAGCGCCCGTGCCTGGTGCGGTGATCCGGGAACGCTTTCGGCGAAACGCCGCGAGACGCGAAGGCTGCTTTCATCCGGCTCACATCTGGCGTATTCTTCCGGTTGCCGACTCTTTTTCGGCATTTCGCAGTTGCTTCACGGAATTCGATCACTCGAGGCTCGCCGCGCCGTTTGCTCACGGGGTGCGCGCAAAGGAGAGAGGCAGCCAACCATGACCGACACCAATCAATCCGGCAGGCTGAGCCGGCGCGGCGCGGTGACGCTCTTTGCCGGCGGGCCGGCGCTCGCCGGCATGCTGGGCGGCACCGCCGCGGCGTCCCTTTTGTTTGCCGGCGGCGTGCAGGCGTGCGGGTCCAGCGCCGCCTTTCCGTCGACTCCGGCGGACCTGGCCGCCGAGCACTTCGAGCCGCTGGTAGGCACGCAGTTCACGGTAGGCGCCCACCCGGTGACGCTGAGCGAGGTTCGCCGCGGACCGGCCGCGCCAGCGCGGTTCCGCCAGCCGTTCGCGATCACGTTCAGCGCACCGCCGGCATTTTCGATCGCGTCCGAGTCCGTGCGCGTGACGCACCCGGCCATCGGCGGGCACGATCTCTTCGTCACCGAGGTGATGAGAGGTACCAGCCGCGCGCTGGAGATCTGCTTCAGCTGATGTTGTGCGGCGTCAGATCAGCGCGACGCCCGCGAGCCACAACAGCAGAATGCCGGCAGCGGCCTGGATGGCCGTGCCGGCCGAATGCAGGCCGAGCGTCTCGGTGGCGTTGAGCCCGGCGATATCGCCCACAAGCCAGAACAACGGATCGTTGACGTGCGAGAGAAGCGTGCCGGCCGCGATCGCGCCGGCCGCGAGCAGCCGGCCTGACGCCGCGTCGAGCCCCAGCGCCGGGAGCAGCGGCTCGAGGATGCCGGCCGCCGTCAGCGTGGCGACCAGGCTCGATCCCTGCAGCAGCTTCATCAGCGCGGCGGCGAGGAACGGGACGAAGAGGCCGAGCTTGAGCGCAAAGACGCGCTCGCCTAGCGTCTCGGCCATGCCGGCATTCTGCAGCGCCGCCGCGAAGCCGCCCGCGATCCCGGTGATGAGCAGCGGCCAAACCGATGCGGTCAGCGCACGCTCGATGGACGTCCGCCTCGATGCCCACAGACCGCCCGGCGTTCGCATGCCGCCCGGCGGGCGCATCCGCCAGGCAAGCGCGACGATCAGGCCGAAGCACAAGATGAGGATTACGCCGGGCTTCGCCCAGAAGCCGAGAATATCGCGGCCATCGCGGCCGAGGGGCTCGGTCGCGGTCTGGGCAAATCCGGCGACGCTGAGCAAGGCGATCGGCAGCAGGGTCGGCAGTGCGAGGCCGGCCTTGTCGGGCGCCATGGCGCGGCCCGGCATCGCGACCCTCGCCGGCAGCAGGTCCGCGCCGACGATGCGTGGCGCAACCCAGGCGACGAACAATCCGCCGACGAGGCTTGCGGCCAGCGCGAGCGGAAGCCCCATCAGCAGCATCGACAGCGGGCCGATCTTGAGGATCGTGCCGGTCGCGACTGCGACGACGCATGGATAGACGAAGGCCTGCCCGGCCGACAGCGCGAGCGCAAGCGTCGTCGTGGCGACGGCGCGCGAGGCGGCCGATGGCCCTTGCAGGACGCGGCACCAGGGTCGCAGCAGCGCCAGCGCTACCGTCGCGGACGGGACGACACCGGCCAGCAGGCCGAGCGGGATGGCCGTCACCGGTGCGTGGCGCAAGGGCCCCTTCCCAAGCGACGCCGCGATGCGATCGGCCGCGCCAGTCGCCTCGAGCATCGCGGTGACGATCGCCCCGGCCAGGATGGCGAAGCCCGCCGTCTCCACGGTCTGGGCGAAGCCGAGGCTCATCGCCTCTCCGCTCGCGCCGAGGCCGCGCTGCGAGGTGAGCTCGAACGCAAAGGCCGCGATCAGCAGCGACAGAAAGGTCGGCAGCTTCGTGCGCCGGCTGAGAATAATGATCAGCGCGAACGATACGGCCGCGATCGCGGCTTGATGGATTTCCATGCTCGAAATCGGTTGTGCGGCGGGATAACGTGCCGCACGAATGTTCGACGATCGGATCGCCGGTCGTCAAGCACGCGCGACAGCAGGTCCGGCGAATATTCTGGCGACGATCGAGGTTGTATGCGGCCTCAAGTCTGGTTTCACGCCTCGCGCGCGATCGCAAGCTTCATCATCGCATGCGCCTTGCTCGCGCCGCTTGGCCAGCCGCCGCGCGCCGAGCCGGTCCGCGGTTTCGTGCATGCCGAGGGCAAGCGCCTGGTCGACGCCGACGGCCATGACTTCGCGGTGCGTGGCGTCAATCTCGGCCACTGGCTGGTGCCGGAAGCCTACATGCTCGGCTTCGACGGCGACACCACGCGGGCGCAGATGCAAGACCTGTTCGCGCGCCTGCTCGGCGCCCCCGGCGCCGACGCCTTCTGGCAGCGCTTTCGCGAGACCTTCGTCGCCGAGGACGACATCCGCTTCATCGCCGCGGCCGGGTTCAACACGGTGCGCGTGCCGATGGACTGGACCATGCTGGTGCGCCGCGACGCGCATGGCGCGCCGATCTTCGACGGCCCCGGCTACGCGCTGATCGACCGCCTGCTCGGCTGGGCGCATGCCGCCGGCCTGCGCGTGCTCCTCGATCTGCATGCGGCGCCGGGCGGCCAGACCGGTGCGAGCTTCGACGGCGGCTCCGGCTATCCGCTGCTGTTCTACGTGCCGGCCGACCGCGCGCTGACGGTGCGGCTGTGGCAGGTGCTGGCGCGGCGCTATCGCGACGAGCCGGCCGTGCTCGGCTACGATCTGCTCAACGAGCCGGTCGCGCCCTATCACGACACGAAGTATCTCGAACCGCGGCTCGAGCCGCTGCTGCACGAGATCACCGCGGCGATCCGCGCCGTCGATCCCAATCATCTGGTGTTTCTGACCGGCGGCCGCTGGAGCACCACGGTCGACGCGCTCGGCCCCCCGTTCGCCCGTAATGTCGCGTACACGTACCACATGTTCTGGGCCCGCCCGCAGCGCAGCTCGATCCAGAATCTCTTGAATTTCCGCGACCGCTACGACGTGCCCCTGGTGCTGACCGAGACCGGCGAGGCGGACGCGGACTGGGTGGTGGCGTTCCGCCGCCTGAACGAGACGAACGGCGTCGGCCTGGTGCTGTGGACCTACAAGAACATGGCGAGCCCGGCGACCATCGTGGCCGTCAAGAAGCCGGCCGACTGGCAAGTGATCGCCGACTACGTCAACCGCGCCCGCAACGGCGCCGACATTCCGCTGCCGCCGCGCGCGGTCGCGCAGCGCGCGTTCGACGACTATCTCTCGGCAATCGCGTTTCGCAACGGCATCATCAAGCACAGATATCTGCAGGCCCTCGGCCTCGAAATGCGACCTTGAGAGGCCGACTCGCGGCCGCCTATGATGTCGCGGAGGGCTTCATCTACGTGGCAGGGATCTCATGACCAACTCGTGGCGATCGGGATGCGCGCTGGGCGCGCTGATGCTTCTTTGCTCCCTTCTTTGCACCTTTGGCGCCTGGACGCCGGCCTACGCGGACGGCTCCGTCTCCTCCCTGCACATGGGCATGGGCGCGAAGGACTCCTACGCGATGATGCAGTTCGACGCCGTCATCGCCAAGTACAATGCCTCGGGCGAGCGCTTCCGCATCGACAGCCACTGCCAATCCGCCTGCACGATGTTCCTGTCGATCCGCAACGTCTGCATCACGCCTGGCGCGACGCTGCTGTTTCACGCGGGCGGCAGCCGGCAAAGGGCCAACATCAGCCGGTCGTCGACGGACCACATGCTCGCCGCCTACAATCCGGCGCTGCGCCAGTACGTCACCGAGCACCATTTCATGGACACGTTCGAGTTCCATGCGATCTCGGGCCGTGAGATGATCTCGCGCTTCGGCTACCCGGCCTGCCGGTAGTTACGCGGCCCGCTTCACGTCCTTTACGTCGGCGAACTTGATCCCCGGCGCGCGCTCCGCCGTGTAGCCGAGGTAGAACTCGTTGCGCGCCAAATAGACCAGGGCGCCGTCGAGATCGTCGGCGATGCCGGACCCATTGGCGGCGACGAACTCGTCCAGCGTCTTGCGCTCGTCGGCCGATATCCAGCGCGCGAGCTCGAACTCGCAGACGTCGAACTCGACCGGCAGGCCGTATTCGGCGTCGAGCCGAACTTTCAGCACATCGAGCTGCAGCGGGCCGACCACGCCGACGATCGCCGGGGCGCCGTCGCGCGGGCGAAACACCTGCACGACGCCCTCCTCGGCGAGCTCTTGGAGCGCCTGCTTGAGCTTCTTCGCCTTCATGGCGTCGGTGAGCCGCACCCGGCGCAAAATCTCCGGCGCGAACGACGGCACGCCGACGAACGAGAGCTCCTCGCCCTCGGTGAGCGTATCACCGATGCGCAGCACGCCGTGATTGGGAATGCCGACCACGTCGCCGGCGAACGCCTCGTCGGCGAGCGCGCGGTCCTGGGCGAAGAAGAAATGCGGCGTGCGCAGGCTCATCGGCTTGCCGGTGCGCACCTGCTTGACCTTCATGCCGCGCGTGAGCTTGCCGGAGCAGATGCGCGCGAACGCGATGCGGTCGCGGTGGTTCGGATCCATGTTGGCCTGGATCTTGAAGACGAAGGCGCTCATCGCCGGCTCGTCCGCCTCGACCCGACGCCGATCCGCATCCTGCGCGCGCGGCGGCGGCGCGAGCGCGCCGAGGCCGTCGAGCAGGTCGCCGACGCCGAAATTCTTCAACGCCGAGCCGAAATAGACCGGCGTGAGATGGCCTTCGCGGAACGAGGCGAGGTCGAGCTTGCGGCAGGCATCGCGCACGAGGTCGACCTCCTCGCCGAGCGCCGCTGCATCGAGGTTGGAATTGCGGGCCGCGAGTGCGGCGAGGTCGATCGGCACCAGCGTCGCGTCGGCCTCCTCGCCCAGCAGCCGCATCTGGCCGCTGGCGATGTCGTAGGTGCCGGCGAAATCGCGGCCGCGGCCGAGCGGCCAGGTCATCGGCGCGGTGTCGAGCGCGAGCGTCTTCTCGATCTCGTCGAGCAGCTCGAACGGGTCGCGGCTCTCGCGGTCCATCTTGTTGATGAAGGTCAGGATCGGGATGTCGCGCAGTCGGCACACCTCGAACAGCTTGCGGGTGCGCGCCTCGATGCCTTTGGCGGCGTCGATCACCATCACGGCCGAGTCGACCGCGGTCAGCGTGCGATAGGTGTCCTCGGAGAAGTCCTCGTGGCCGGGCGTATCGAGCAGGTTGAACACGCGCCCGGCGTGCTCGAAGGTCATCACCGAGGTGACGACCGAGATGCCGCGCTCGCGCTCGATCGCCATCCAGTCGGAACGGGTCGAGCGGCGGTCGCGCTTGGCCTTGACCTGGCCGGCGAGCTGGATTGCGCCGCCGAACAGCAGCAGCTTCTCGGTCAGCGTGGTCTTGCCGGCGTCCGGATGCGAGATGATCGCAAAGGTGCGCCGCCGCGCGACCTCGCGCGCGAGCGCAGAGGCGGCGGGCGCAGCTTCCGCCGGCGCCTCGGCCGTCACGGAATCGGTGGCCAGTTGATCGTTCATGGTGCGCTGCATGTGGCAGGCAATGTGGGTGGGATCAAGAGGGAACCGGCGTCATTGCGAGGGCCGCCGCAGGCGGCCGAAGCAAAACCGACCACTAAATTCATGCGTTCGCTGGACGAGATTGCTTCGGCGTGCTGGCGCACGCCTCGCAATGATGCTGTCGAGGCTACGCCGCCTCGCACCGTGGCGAGGAAATTCTCCACTTCCATCTTGAGGCGATCACCTTGGCCCGACAGCGACTTCGCCGCCGCGAGCACGAGGCATGTTATTTCTACTTGTGCGATAAAGAAGAAGCACTGACATCGTGTAGGTAATCGTGGGCGAAAGCCTACGCCGCCCGCACCGTCGCCAGGAACTTACCCACCTCGACCTTGAGCCGATCGCTCTGCTGCGACAGCGACTGCGCGGCCGACAGCACCCCGGCGGACGCAGCGCCGGTCTTCGCCGCCCCGGCATTCACGTCGGAGATATTGCCGGCGACCTTGGTGGTCCCGGCCGCCGCCTGCTGCACGTTCCGGGCGATCTCCTGCGTCGCGGCGCCCTGCTCCTCGACGGCAGCGGCGATCTTGGTCGCGATCTCGGAGATGCGCGCGATGGTGCCGCCGATCTCCTTGATGGCGCCGACCGAGTCCTGGGTCGCGCTCTGCATCTCGGCGATCTGATTGCCGATGTCGCTCGTCGCCTTGGCGGTCTGCGCCGCGAGCTGCTTGACCTCCTGGGCGACCACCGCGAAACCCTTGCCGGCCGCGCCGGCGCGCGCCGCCTCGATCGTCGCGTTGAGCGCGAGCAGGTTGGTCTGCTCGGCGATCGCGGTGATCAGCTTGACGACGTCGCCGATGCGGCTTGCCGCCTCGGCGAGCTTGCCGATGCGCTGATCCGTGCGCTGCGCCTGGCCGACGGCCTCGCCGGCGATCTCGCTCGATTCCTGCACCCGCCGGCCGATCTCGCCGATCGAGCCGGTCATCTGCGCGGTCGCGGAGGCGACCGACTGCACGTTGCTCGAGGCCTCGTCCGACGCGGCCGCGACCGTCGTCGCGAGCTGCTGCGTCGTCTCCGCGGTCTTGCTCAAGGTGCTCGCCGCGGCGGTGAGCTCGCCCGAGGCCGACGAGACGGCGCCGACGATGCCGCCGATCACCGCCTCGAAGTCGCCGGCGAGCTTCGCCAGCAGCGACTTGCGCTCGGCCGTCGCCTGCGCGTTCTTGCGTTCGCTGTCGCTGTGCGCGAAGTGGACGAAATTCTCACGGAAGCCTTCGACCGCGCGCGCCATCACGCCGATCTCGTCGGCGCGGCCGGTATGCGGAATCGCGACCTCGTAGTTGCCGTCGCGCATCTTGTCCATGGCACCGGCGAGCTCGCCGAGCAGGTCGCGCAGGGTGCGCAGCACCTGCCGGCTCAGCGCGATGACGACCAGCAGCGCCACGAGGCAGATGCCGAGATAGATGAAAATGCCGCGCCGCGCGTCGGCGACCATGTCGTCGCCCTCGGCGCTGACCGTGGCGGCGGTCGTGTTGAGAACATTGGACATGACGCCGGTCAGGTCGCGGTTGATGTCGAGCCAGCGCTGGTGCTGCGCCGCGCTCGCGGGTGTGCCTGGAACCGAGAGCGCGATCTTGCGCAGCTCCTCGAGCTCGTGGCCGTTGGCGGCATCGAAGGCATTGAACTGCTCGACCACCTGCGGCGGCGCATAATCGCGGAAGAGCTTGCCGAAGGCGGCCTGAAGCGTGACGCCGCGCGAGAACAGGAAGAATGCGTTCGGCGCGAGCTTGCCCTCGCGCAGCGACTGCTCGCCGGTGCCGCGCTGGATCAGCGTGCCTTCGTTGAATTGCAGCGTCGCGTAAAGCGCGAAAATGCGGCGCGACAGCGCCGCGTCGGTGACGATCGCGGATGCGGCGCCGATCACGTCGATGCCCTGCCCGGCGACCGGGGCCAGCACGGTCGTGCTGGCGACCGGCGACTTGAGCTCGTTGGCGTCGACCTGGGCGCGCATCCGGATCGCGGCCTGCATGCGCTCGTCGAGCACGCGGAGCTGGTCGTCGAGCTTGGGCGCATGGATCGTGAGCGCCGCGGTGGCGGCGCGTACCTGCGCATAGTAATCGTCGGTCACCCGGCGCGCGGCCTCCATGGTGGCGCGGCTGCCCGTGCCGCCGATCAGCTCGCGGGTCGCGGCGCCCTCCGCCGGGATCGCGATGCCGGAGAAGCGCGCGGTCGCGACCGCAAGATGCAGCACCGAGGAGGCGCGGCTGAGATCGCTGTAGCGCGACCAGCTCTCGAAGCTCATGCGGCCGCCGAACAGGGCGAGCCCCGCGAGCGGGACGCAGACCGCGAACATCAGCAGGCGGGAAATGGCAATTCCGCGCATGGGGGGCTCTCCAGCAAGCACCGCATGGCGGTCGCGCGGCCGCCGCTGCGGCCCGCGAATCCCCATGCCCGGGGAAAGGGTAGGAAATCTTGCTTAATCCGAGGTAACTCAGGTTTTCTCCGCGTTCACCGTCGCGGCCGCCTCCTTACCCCCCTGCAGGGCCTGCAGGGGGAGGGTCGGAGCGCAGCGAGCTAAGCGAGGTGCGATCCGGGATGGGGTGAGGCTGTCGGCGGCAGCCCCCCTCGCTTGGCTCAATAGCCGATGCTTCGCATCGGCATCCTTCGAACTGCGGCCGAAGGCCGCCTATGCCTCCCCCTGCCGGAAAGGGTGAAGATCACGACTGAAACCTCCCGCAGCCCCATCCGTACCTCGGCGGCTGATCGAGCCCCCTCGCACCCGAGGGAATGGCATCCCCGACACTGCCCTCAAGGAGACCTCCATGCGCATCGTCACTGCCGCGGTCGTCGCGGCCGTCCTGGCCGCAAGCCCGGCCTCCGCCCAGATGATGGGCCACCACATGATGAAGAAGTCGCTCTATGAGCGGCTCGGCGGCATCGACGCCATCCGCGCCGTGGTCGACGATTTCGTCGCCAACGTCGCGGCCGACAAGCGGATCAACGCATTCTTCGCCCACACCGACATCGAGCGGCTCAAGCACAACCTGGTCGACCAGATCTGCCAGGGCACCGGTGGCCCCTGCACCTATACGGGCCGCAGCATGAAGGAGACGCACGCCGGCATGGGCGTGCGCGACCGCGACTTCAACGCGCTCGTCGCCGACCTCGGCAAGACGTTGAAGAAGTTCAAGGTCCCGAAGCGCGCGACCAACGAGCTGGTGGCGATCCTCGCCCCGATGCGCAAGGACATCGTGACGCGGTGATCATATCCTCCGTCATGGCCGGGCTTGTCCCGGCCATCCACGTCTTTGTTGCGGACAAGAAAGACGTGGATGCTCGGGGCAAGCCCGGGCATGACCGTGAGATGCGGTTGCACCCGTGCCCGCCCAGGCCGATCATCCCGTATCCACCGGAGAGATCGCCATGGCGGGCACACTTGCGCCGAACGACCACGATGTCCTGCTGGCCGTCGACATCCAGAACGATTTCTGCCCCGGCGGCCGGCTCGCGGTGCCGCGTGGCGACGAGGTGGTGCCGGCGGTCAACCGGCTATGCGAAAAATTCCGCCACGTGGTGCTGACGCAGGATTGGCATCCGCCCGGCCACTTGTCGTTCGCCTCGAGCCACCCGGGCCGCCAGCCGTTCGAGGTCATCACGGCGCCCCACGGTCCGCAGGAGCTGTGGCCGGATCACTGCGTGCAGCAGACCGAGGGCGCCGCGTTTCGCCGCGACCTCGTCGCGCCGCAGGCCGAGCTCGTGGTGCGCAAGGGCTTTCGCCGCGAGATCGATTCCTACTCGGCCTTCTACGAGAACGACCACGTCACGCCGACCGGTCTCACCGGCTATCTCAGGGAGCGCGGCTTCACCCGCATCTTCCTCGCCGGCCTCGCCTTCGATTTTTGCGTCCGCTACTCGGCCGAGGACGCCCACCGCGGCGGTTTTGCGACCATCGTGATCGAGGACGCGTGCCGCGGCATCGACATCGACGGGTCAGTCGCGGCGACGCACCGGGCGCTGGCGGAGATCGGTGCGCGTGTGGTCAATGCGGATGAGATTGTGTAATGGCGTCATTGCGAGGCGCGCGCACCGCGCCGAAGACTGTATGTCCCTTTCCTTGCGGAGGCGACTCGCCCTCGATGCGAGTGCGAGGGTTACCCGGATAGGCCGGGCAGAGCCTCACGCAAGGAGGGCGAGTCATGGACGAGCATATCGCAGCTTTTGTCGGGATTGATACGTCGAAGTTACGTAATTCGGTGGCAATTGCCGAG
>Ga0209062_1002236_pt1 | contig 27164 bp, 17 predicted proteins | sample Coa_R2_2_FD_187158 | JGI IMG/M metagenome (GOLD analysis project Ga0209062, IMG submission 187158) | Surface soil microbial communities from Centralia Pennsylvania, which are recovering from an underground coalmine fire - Coalmine... | ecosystem: Environmental > Terrestrial > Soil > Unclassified... | reverse complement strand
CATGACGCGCAAGCCTCCATCCTGGAGTGGTGACGTGTTGCAACATCATTCTCAGGATGGAGCTTGCGTTCATCTACCCCCCGCAACTTCAACAACCTGCAAGTTGGGGACTACTGTCTGTGGTTAAATTCTTTCGCGGGCGTCCTTGTCCGGGCTCCATCTCCCGTTTCCCGCCTGACTATCACCCCGTGTCGGTTCGGGATACACTTCCAGTATGAACACCCACGGCTTCCTTCGCGTCGCGGCCGCCAGTCCGGAATTGCGGGTGGCCGACTGTCCTTTCAATGCCGACCGCACCCTCGCGCTCATGGCCCGAGCGGAAAAAGAAGGCGTTAACCTGCTCGTCTTCCCGGAATGCGGTCTCACCGGCTACACCTGTCACGATTTGTTCCACCTCCTGCCGCTTCAGCGTGCGGCCGAGCAGGCCCTCGCGAAGGTGGTGACGGAGAGCGAGAAAAAGTTTCGCGGCGTCGCGGTGGTGGGGCTGCCGTTGGCGATTGAGGGACAACTCTTCAACTGCGCTGCGGTCATCCATGCGGGGAAGGTGCTCGGCATCATCCCCAAGACGTATCTACCGAATTACAAGGAGTTTTACGACGCACGATATTTCACCCCGGCAGACAACGCGAACTTCTCTGCGGCGTCCTGCTGCGGGCAAAGCGTGCCGTTTGGCACTAACCTGCTGTTCGATTGCCGCACGGTGAGCGGCTTCACGCTCGGCGTTGAGATTTGCGAAGACTTGTGGATGCCAGTACCGCCAAGTTCGCTGCAAGCGATCATGGGCGCAACGGTCTTCGCGAATCTCTCGGCCAGCAACGAAGTGATTGGCAAGGCGGCCTATCGCCGGCAACTGGTCGCTTCGCAATCGGGCCGGTGCATCAGTGGGTACGTGTATGCCTGCTGCGGTGACGGCGAATCGACTACCGATATCGTCTTCGGCGGCCACTGTCTCATCGCCGAGAATGGCGTACTCCTTGCCGAGAGCGAGCGTTTCCGCCACGGACAACAGTTGCTCGTTGCCGATATCGACCTCGACCGACTGATGCACGACCGGATTCAGACAAACAGCTTCCACGACGCGAATCGCTCCGCAGACCTGGGTCTGGGGAAGTACCGGACACTGTCATTTGATCTGGACATTTCGCCGCGCGAACCGAAGCTCATTCGTTTTGTCGACCCGCACCCCTTCGTCCCATCCGACCCCGCCACACGCGATGAACGCTGCCGCGACATCTTCCAAACGCAAGTATCCGCGCTCGGCCGCCGGCTGTCGCATATCGGTACTCCGTCGGTGTCGATCGGCATTTCCGGCGGACTCGATTCCACCCTGGCGCTGTTGGTGCTGTGCAAAACTCTGGACGAACTGTGTGTTTCGCGTGACCGCGTCAAAGCGCTCACCATGCCTGGCTTCGGCACAACCCGCGAGACGAAGAAAAATGCTGTTGATCTCGCTCGCGCCCTGAATATTTCCATTCGCGAAGTCGATATCCGCCAGATGTGCTACGACCAGATGAAGGCGCTGGGCCACGCGCCCTTCGGGATCAGGCTCGAAAATGAGACGATGGAATCGCTGTCGGATAAATTGCAGAGACTCGCACCGGAGAACCGTTACGACTTGACGTTTGAGAATGTGCAGGCACGTGTGCGTACCTCTTTTTTGATGAACAGCGGCTTTGTGATCGGCACTGGCGACCTGTCCGAACAGGCGCTGGGCTGGTGTACGTACAATGCCGACCACATGAGCATGTATAACCCGAACGTGAGCATTCCGAAAACGCTGGTGAAGTTTCTGGTGCAGTGGGCGGCGGAACATGAGTTCGAGGGCGACACACGCGATACGCTACTCAAAGTGGTGAAGACGCCCATTTCGCCGGAATTGCTGCCAACCGATCTGACCGGCGGAATCACTCAGGTAACCGAATCGACAGTCGGTCCTTACGAACTGGTGGATTTCTTCCTGTACCATTTCATGCGGTTTGGCGCAACACCGGAAAAGATTCTCTTCCTCGCGGAGCGAGCAGCGTTCGACAAGCCGCACACTCCGGAAGACCTTCGCCGCTGGCTGCGGGTGTTTCTGCGTCGGTTCTTTGCGAATCAGTTCAAGCGAAGCTGTTTGCCGGACGGGCCGAAAGTCGGTTCGATCAGCATTTCCCCCCGCGGCGACTGGCGGATGCCCTCGGACGCCGCCGCCCGCGTCTGGCTGGACGCCGTGGAGGGCGGCGAGTGAGCGAAGAGACGGCCTTTCTCGCGGCGATCGCGGCCCAACTGGACGACGATGTACCCCGGCTGGCGTTCGCCGACTGGCTCGACGAACGCGACCGATCCAACACGACTGATCGCAGAACCGTGGCGACTTCAATCCACGACTCTGGTTCCGGGCAGTAACCGGTGGACTGATTACTCACCCGCGTTACCATCACACGATCAGCAGCGAGTACAAAACACATTTCACCCGCGGCACGCACCGGTCGGCTGCCGCACGCGACGTGTTCCGAATGCCGATCAGCAACCAGCAGCGTCCCCTCCTCGTTCACGACAAACGTGACGGTGACTTCTCTGAAAGTGGGTGAGATTGCGCGGACTGAAGCGATCCAACGAACGAGATCATCCTGCGATGTAATCGGTATACCGCGGGCGATTTGTCCGCTTCGTTCCGCAATTGCTCGCGGTCCAACGTAGTGGTAAAGCACTATCCGCCCCGTTGGCGTTCCAACTCACTCGAAATGTTTGCCCAGGCTTGCACCTGGGCAATTGCGAGACGCTCTTTGGGCCGAAATTCCGAAAATCACTTCTGATAAATCGGCAGGTAGTGTGTCGGCACGCTGAGGATCAGTACGGCGATAGCGGTCTGGTAGGCGGGGCCATAGGCTGCTTCGCGGCGGGTGTCGTACCACTCACCGGTCGCGCGCTGATAACCAGGCGAGAGCAACAGGTTCCGCATCCGCTTGTAGTACTTCTCCCACCCCTCGCCGCCGACCTGGTTCATCGCGTGGGCCGCGTAGTAGTGACCGTACCAGTAGTGCGCCCGGTCGTCTCCCATGTGCTCCATATACTCCACCGCGCGCTTGATCTCGTCGGCCTCGTACTTGCCGCAGAGTTGCAGCACACACACACCAGCGGCGGTACGCGCGTAACCGGCACCGGCCGAGTACGGCTGATAGCGGTAACCGCCGGTGCGGCGATCGTAGCAGCGGTTCACGTACTTGATGGCGTCGTCCATGGTCTTATCCGGAACGTGGATGCCGGCGTCCTTGGCGCCGCGGAGTGCCATCACCTGCATGATCGTGACGGAAATATCCGCGCCGGTGGGGGACGGGTCGTAGCGCCAACCGCCTTCGTTGTTCTGCGTCTTGATGATGAGTTCGATGGCACGCTTGGTGATCTTCTTCACATCCTCGTCGCCGGTCATGCCGTAAGCCTGCGTGAGCGCGAGTGTGGCCATGCCGTGGCAGTACATGTTTCCGCCGCGTGCCCCGACGAGATAACCGTCGTTGCGTGCGGTGGAGCAGAGATACCGGACGCCCTTGGCAACGACTTTGCCGTGATCGCCCTGGTTGGGCATGTGGCCATTAGCCATGAAGGCCAGGAGCACAAAACCGGTGATGGCGGTGTTGCCCCAGGCGCCGTCGTTTTCCTGTTTGGCAGCGAGGTACGCGAGTGCTTTATCCACGGCTTTTTTGGTGGCGTCGTCCATCTTCACGTTATCTTTGGGAACGACGCTCATCGGTTTGTCGTCGGTCTTCGGTGGCTGGGTAGACGCAGGCGCAGCGAACACACCCGCGAACGCACAGACAAGAACGAACGTGAAGAGAAGACGCATCGTTTGCTCCTTACGCGTCACATTGGTCACTCGTCATTCGTCCTTCGAGTGGCTTCACCGAGGACCGATGACCAAGTGCCAATGACTAATAACGAATGGACCAACGACCACTCAGGCAAAAAGCCGGTGAACCGACACGTTCGGTTCACCGGCCTTGGGATTGGCTGCTCGCATGACCGTTACCGCCCGGCTCACTTGCCAGGCGCAGGCGGCGTGCCGGACGGTTTGCCGTTCTTGATGTTGACGTTGTACTGCTTGATCAGTTCGCGGAACTCGGCCGGGAACTGGGTATTGGTTGTTTGCTGCACCTTGTCGCGTTCCTTGTTGCGCATCTTGATGAAGCTGCCGTCACCGGTGCCGTTGTTGCCGGAAGAACCGCTGTTCTTCAGCTTTTCCGCACCAGCCATGTCCCCTTCACTCTGACCCATGTTCATCCCTTGCTGGGCATTGTTGCCCATTCCCATACCCATCATTCCCATACCCATACCCATCCCCATCATTCCCATACCTTGTCCCATTCCCATGCCCATCATTCCCATACCCATTGCTTGTCCCATACCCATTCCCATTCCCATGCCCATCCCCATACCAGCCATAGCCATCTGACCCATGCCCGGTTGCGCACCAGGTTGCCCTTGCGCCATCGCTGCTTGGTTGAGGGCATCGAGGGCTTGTTGCAAGTTCTGCGTGGCTTGCTGTTGGTTCATTCCAGCCTGGCCGGGCTGACCCTGTTGTAGTTGATTGCCGGCCTGTTGCAGTTGGTTACCCGCCTGCTGGAGCTGGTTCTGGACAGCCATTGGGGCATTCGCCTGAGCTTGTTGGAGGGCAGCCTGGGCAGCGGCATTGGCCTGTTGCGATTGCTGCAGGGCCTTGGTGGCATCGAGGACTTGCTGCTGTTGCTTGGCGAGGTCAGGCGTGCCCTTGCCCATCCCCATTCCCATGCCCATCCCCATCATGCCCTTGTCTCCAGGCTGCATTCCCTTGTCACCCGGCTGCATACCTTTATCCCCAGGCTGCATTCCCTTGTCACCTGGTTGCATCCCCTTGTCTCCAGGCTGCATTCCCTTATCTCCGGGCTGCATGCCCTTGTCTCCAGGCTGCATACCTTTATCACCTGGTTGCATGCCCTTGTCTCCAGGCTGCATGCCTTTGTCGCCCGGTTGCATACCTTTATCCCCCGGTTGCATACCTTTATCCCCAGGCTGCATGCCCTTGTCACCTGGTTGCATCCCCATATCGCCGGGCTGCATTTCGCCAGCCTTCTTGAGTTCATCGAGAGCCTTCTGTTGGTTCTCGATAGCCTTGGGTAGATCGCCCTTTTCGAGCGCCTGCGCGGCCATATCGGCGGCCTTGGCGGCGTCCGGAAGCTTCTTATCTGCGGCTTGCTTCGCGATGTCCTTCTGAAGCTGCGCGAGGTTGGGCATGTCCTTGTTCATCATGCCCTTGTCATTCATCATGCCCTTGTCGTTCATCATTCCCTGATCGTTCATTCCCTTGTCGCCCGACATGGGCTGTTGTGGATTGAGGGCCATGTCGGCCATCTTGGCTTGATCCGCAGCCATCTTGGCTTGTTCGATGGCCTTCGCGAGCTGCTGCGCGGCCTGTTGCGGATCGACCTTGTTCGGTTGCAGCGCGGCCTGATCTGCGGCTTCTTCGCCCTTCTTCTGGTCGATCTGCTTCTGGACGTCCTTGGCGGCCTCGTCGAGTTTGTTCGCGGCGTCCTTGGCCTTTTCGCCGCCGGCCATCGGCATGTTCATCGCGAGATCGTTCTTCGCACCTTCCTGCTTCATGCCGGCATCGTCCACCTTCTTGGCGGCATCGGGCACGAGTTCTTGGAGTTCCTTCGCCACGTCTTTCGTTGGCGGGGTGAGATCGTCCTGCTTCTTGGCAATATCACCTGTTTCGGGCTTCTCCGGGTCGGCCGCGGCCTTGTCGGCTGCCTTCGCGACTTCCTTCTCGTTCTTGGCGAGTTCTTCCAGTTTGCCCTTCAGCTCTTCGAGCTTGGCGATTTGTTCACGCCGTTCCTCGATCGCCTTGGCTTGCTTCTCCAGTTCCGCCTTGGCCTTCTCCAGCGCCGTGAGCGCGTCCTGTTGCTTGGGCATCGCGTCGTTGGGTTGCTTGTTGTCGAGCTTGTCGGCCGCTTGCTTCTGGGCGTCGAGCGCCTTGTCGAGCGCCTGCTTGGCATCGTTGTTCGGCGGCAGCGGCGTGTTGCGCAGCTCGTCGGTCTTCTTGGCGAGATCCTTCTGCGCGTTGGCTACATCCGGAATGCGTTCGGGACGCTCCGCGGCCTTGTTGGTCTTGGCGTTGGTGTCCTTTTGATCCTTGATAATCTGGTCGAGTTGTTCAATCGCTTGCTTGGTTGCGGCGAGCGGGTCGGTCTTCGCCAGTTCGGCGGCAGCGATTTGCCGGTCGAGTTCGTCCTTGGCGGCCTTCAGGTCGTTGAGTGCTTTCTCTTCGGGTTCCTTCGCGCCGTTGATGTCCTTGGCGCGGAGCTTGTCCTCGGCCTTCCACTGTTGCGTTTCGACGGGCTTGAGCTTGTCAGCCACTTCCGGCGCCACTTGCTCGGCGGCCTTGCGGGCGTCGCGCGTGGCGAATTCGGCCTTGGTCTGCTGGTTGGCGAGTTCATTGGCGCGCATGGCCTTCGGATCGACACCAGGTTGATTCTTGACGTTCTCCGGGTTCGGCTTCTCGGCGGTATCGTTGTTGACTTTTGTCTGCGCGTCGATGGCCTTCTCAACTTGCGCCTTCGCGGCCTTGAGGGCCTCGATCCGATTCCCGGGCGGGGTGCGGAGTGCCGCGGCCAAGTCTTTCAGTTCCTTGGCGTGGCGGCGTTGCCGTTCGCCGGCGTCGAGGAATTGCCCGCGGCGGAGCGTGTCCACCGTAGCGACCATGTCGGCGACGAGCCGGTTACCGCGAATGATCGCCTCGGCCTTCTCGACGCGAGCGAGTTGCTCCGGTGTGAGCAACTTCTCGTCTGCGAGCCGCTTCACTTGCTTGAAGACAGCGATGACTTCGTTCCGCAGATCGGCTTGCTCGTTGGCGAGTTCATCGCGATCGTCGATCACGCCGCGACGGTTGGGCAGCACGCTGTTAGTGTGGGCGGCGGCGATGAGCTTGATTTCCTTCTCGGCGGCCCGCTCCAGACGCTCGGCGGCTTCGTCTAGGTTCTTGATGACGTCGAGTTGGCCGAGCATCACCTTCAGTTGCTGCACGATTTGCAGGTGCTTGGCGTAAGCCAGTTTCTCTTCGGCGGTCGCGGTCTTCGGGTCTGGAGCCGAGACGGCTTTCTCCAAGTGATCCAGCACCGCCTTCATCTCGGTTTCGCTCAGCCCGCGCAGACCATCGGCCACATCGCGGAGCATCTTCTGCTCGGCAGTCGCTGGGAGCCGCTGGAACATCATGGCGTCAAGCGTGGACGAAGCCCGACGAGAGGCTTCATCGATGCGAGCCTTGATCTTCTTCTGCTCGTCCCGCTGTTTGACCGGGTCGAGATCCTTGGAAATGGCCAGGGGAACGAGCGCTCCGACCAGCGTGAGGGCAGCGGCGAAGCGACAACGGCGACCGGCGAGCATCGGCAGGCCTCCTTGAGGCGGTGGGTCGCGGAGAGTGGCGACCCGGTGAGGATTTGTTAAGTATCCAGTTGAGTTAAATGGAAAGCAATCGGAAACTCAGTACCTTGTTGCGCTGTTACGCCCCGGTTACCTGGAGCAGGTCGGGCTGTGCCCGATGTCGGGTACAGCCCGACCTACTTTTTCGGTTCATCGTGCCGCTTGAACACGTTCTCCTGGTCAGCGGTCAGTTCACGGAGTTTGTCCTGGAGCCGTTTGTTCTGTTCGTCTCGCATCTTGATGGCGAAGAAGGCGTCGTCCGCGGTCACGACGATTTTTCGGCGTGCTTCCCGCGTATATCCCGGCGCGCGACCGGGCGTTGGGTTCTTGTCGAACACCTCCACGTATAATTCAACCGTGTCGCCCAGCTCAAGTTTCGCGGTTGTGCCGTCCGGCATCAGTTTCGTCAGTTGATCGACCTCGAACATATACCGTCCGCCTGCTTCCATCCCGGCAGGGACAACCCCCGGTACGAGGGAAGGGAACGAGTAGAACTCCACGTTCACCTTCATCCGCTCGGCCCGCTTCAGGCCGTTCAGGCCGTCCCATGATCGCTCGAAGAGACCCAAGTCTGGCACATAATTGCCCACGACCTTGAGGTCCGCGGTGACCGGTTTGAGTGTCAATTTGCCATAAACTTTGTTCTCCGGGTCGTCCCGCGGATGCTGGATGTCCTGAATGTCTTTCGGATAGGCATCGAGTGAGACGCCCCTGGGAACGACACGATAGCGAATATTCGCCCGGCTGATGCCTTGCTCCGACTTGGCGTTATAGATGACCATGATGCGGCCACCTTCAGCCAGCGGCCACTTGTCGCCCCACTCGAAGTCGACCTTGGCCTTCAGGCTCCCCTCATATTCGTTTTTGGGGTCCGGGTGTCGGGTGGACTCGGGCAGGAACTCGACGACCGGCGGCCGGTCTTCCAACATGCGGATGTTACGTCGAATCGGCACTGCGTTAATGAACCCGCGATCGTCAACCAGATCGATGCGGTAGGCGATCATCTTTGGCGTGGTCGGGAATCGCCATTCTGCGGCCATCCGATCCTCGCTCAGTCCAAGAGGTTGAATTTGCGGCAACTCGTGCTCGCGAATCCCGTCGCCGCGTTCAATGGGGGTCAGGATGGCGCGCTTCACGGGTTTGCTGAAGATGGCCCCAATGCGGACATCGGATAGCGGCAGCGCATCCACGATTTCGCCGCGTGCAGAACCGTCGTTCTGACGCTCGAAGCGCGGACCGTTCGGCTTGCCGTCTCGCGTGCCCAGGAACGTCGGAAGAACCTGCCACGACTGAATCTCGGTTGTGGTTGGCGGGGCTTCAAAGCGGATGCGGCCCGACTCGCGTGTCCGGCCGTTGCCCAGCCGGGCGGTGAAGTCGAAGTCGCTCGACGAGGGGGGCAATTTCGCCACAAAATACGCGCCGCCATCCTCCGCGTCGCGCTCGTACTTCAGATCGTAATACTCCTCCGGTTGGCCGTCCGGCTCCACGCGCAGCCGGCCCACCATGTCGTTGTCGTACTCGCCAGTGACCTGATAGCGGATTTCCACTTCCGCCCCGGTTGGCCACACATCCTGCGATACATTCTTCAGGTGGATCGTGCGCGGAATCTCGGCATTCAAAAGCATCTGCCGCTTCAGGAGTACGAAAGTGAGCTCCGGGCGAGCAATCGCAAATCCACCCCAGATCGCCAGCACCGGTAGTGCGACAGCCGCCGCCAGCGCCACACGCGAGTAATTAACCAGCGACAGCAGATTGTGCCTCGAAGCGATCTCACCAGCCTCACGGGTGACTTCCGCGATGAGAATCTGGGACATCCCTTTCGTGCGCGCGGTGGGGCGGTTGAGTTGCACCGCGGTAACGAGTCGGTGCCCGAATTCCGGGATCGCTTTCTCCGCGGTGGTCGCGAGATCGTCGATAGGCGGTGTCCGCCGCCACGGGCGAATGAGCAACACGTATGCCAGCCCCGCCGCAAGAAGCAGTTGCCCGCCGGTCATCACGACGCGGAGCCACTTCGGCGTTTCGTCCACAAGCGGATTGTCCGGTATCCGCATTGCGTAATGGAGGCGAAGATGCTCAGTGAACCAGCGTTCCTCCGCGGTGGCAGATGGTTTGGGCGCGAAGATCCAGCTTGCCTTGAGCGCTTTTCGCCACGTTTCGGAGCCGAGATAGCGGTCGGCAAGCCAGTCGGTGAGGCAGGCGAATGCGAGCACAGCGCCGACAATGGCAATCCACCGCGCACCGCCCCACGTCAGGCGAATGAGTCGCTCAACGAGCCGCCAGCGCGTCAGTTGTCCAAGGATGTTTGTCATTTGGTCATTAGTCATTGGTCATTAGTCATTAGTCATTGGTCATTAGTACTTTGTCGGTTCTCCGTCTTTGCGGAAACTGATGACGAATGACCAATGACCACTCAGCTCAGCCCATTGAATTTCCGCAGGAACCATTCCAGCGAGAGCAGCACGACAATCGCGGCGAGCGCCCACCAGTTCCACAGCACGCGTTCGTCGCGGCTGGAGAACGGCGCGTACGTTGTCTTGATGTCGGTTGGGAGCCTGTGCAGGTCTTCTTCGTGGTAGAACTTGCCAGGGTTCTCTTTCGCGCCGCTATCGGCGGCCAGTTTCATCAGTTCAACCTCCGCCATGCCGCCTGGCGATTGCTCGTGATCCGGCGGAAGGTTGACGCGATACTCCATTGAAGCGGGCGACTTGTTCTTCGGGTCCACCGAGAGCTTGAATCGGCCGGCGTGGTTGAACGGTATTGGTGCGACATACTCGCCGTCCTGCCCGTCGAGCTTCCGCAGCTTCACGGTCGTGAACCGATCCTTGTCGTTCGGACCCGCGTCGAGTTTCTCCAACGTTGCATCGATCTCTTCGACTTTGAGTGCTTTGAAGTTCTCGTCCAGAATGCGCGCGTAAACTTGGCCACTCTTGCCCTGAAGCGGTTCGGGCGTGTCGAGCGACAGTTGTGTGAGCTTGGTGCCGATCATCCGCGGTACACCAGCCTGGTAGACGCACTGACTCCAGAATCGGCCGAAGTAGCGGTCGGCTTCGTTGAATCGCCAGCGCCAGGTATCATCGAAGGCACAGAACAAAACGTAACCTTTGCCGAAGTAATGGCCCACCAGAAGTGGCATCGGCTTGCTGTTTGGCTCCGGAGTCCGTGCGGTGGGGTGGAGGAGGAACACTTCCGCACCCGGTTTGAGCCGCGTAACGGGGTAGTACCACTCCAACGGCGGGAGTTGCTTCTTCCGGTTGGCTCGCGGTGTCTCGGGGGTTGTTACGGGGTCATTCGGATTGACACGGATCATGCGCCCCCAGACTTCGGCGTTGTCGAGCGATTCGTCTTCCAGCGCGACGAGCGGGCTGCGGGTGGCGCTGGGCGCCAAAACCGGTACGAATGGCTGGAAGTAACGTCCTTCGGGCGGCTGAATCGGCCAGCGTTCCGGCTTGAGTTCCACCGGCAGCACATCGGCGATGGATGTCTTGCCGGGTTCGCCTCCCAGCCAACCTCGCGGCGCGTGCCATTTGCCCGCGATGTGAATCATCCCACCGCCTTCGGCGACGAAGTCCTTGATGACCTGCTGATGTTCCTGCGAGAAGAACGTGCCGGGAATGTCACCGAGAATGAGCAGATCATATTCGTAGATGAGTTTGCGGAACTCTTCGCGATCCAGACTCAGTGCGCCATTGAGTTGGCGGCTGAACTCAACGAGCCACGGGTAGCCGGACTTCATCGCCTCGCGGTCGCCCTCGGTGAGAAAGAAACGGGCATCGACGCGGCGGTCACGCAAAAGCCCGCGCATGAGGAACTTGAAGTCCACCCGCGGCAAGCCATCCACGACAAGCACTTTCAGTTTCTTCGTGACCACCTGAGTGGGTTTGGTCACGGTATCGGTGAGCGTTTCAGTGGCGACTCCGCCACCGGGGCCACTGGGTGTGACCGTGATGGTGACGGTGATTTCCTGCTTCTTCGACTCGGCATCCTGCTTGGTGGGGACGAAGGTGAGCCGTTCCCGCAAATCGTCGCCTTCTCGCACGGGGATGTTGCGTTTGGCAGCCACTTCGCGGTCGCCGAACTTCACGACAATGTCCACCTTCCCCTCAGTAATGTCCTTCACTGCATAGCGGACAGGGATGGACACCGTGTCGTCAAGGAACACCGACTCCGGGACGCCCACATCGCGCAGACGCAGTTGACCGAACGACGAACTGCCGACGCCGTAGATGTGGAGTGGGATGCTCTTTTCGCGGCACTTCGCAGCGAGTTCGGCGAAGCTCTTGTCGCTGGCGTTATCGCGGCCATCGGTGATGAGGACGATTGCGGTCGGCAGGTCGTTGTCGTCGCGGTTGAGTAGTTCCATCGCGGCGTTGACGAGTGCCGTGCGAGGTTGATCGGCAACAAGGTCGTTCACCCAGTCGGTTGAATACGTATTGCGGCCGTTTCGCGTGGCGCCAAACGTGAAAACTTCCAACGGGCCGACCAGCCGCAGCTTGTTAAGAAGGTTGAGTTTCTTGTTGGTGAGCACGGCACGGACGACGTCAATGCGTTTTGGGCGGTCCGGCATTTTCTCCTTCGGCACGATCGAACTGATCGGATCGGTGGGGAACGGCTTGTCAGCATCGATCAGGTCGTAGGCGAGGGCTGCACGCCACTGGTCTTCGAGGGCGGGGCGCGGATCGTTGCTATCCATGCTCTGCGACACATCAATGAGGACGGCAACCGAACGCCGCTTCTGGTTCGAATCCTCCCAGATCCACACGGGCCGCAAGAGCAGGAACGCGACCGCAAGCACGGTCGCCATGCGGACAACAGCCAGCACGAGTCGCCGGGCCACGCCGAGTCGACCGATTTCCTTGGCGTAAAGCACGCCGACCGCGCCAACCGCCGCCAGCGCCAACAGGAGCACAATCCACGGGCGAAACCCACCACGAATCTGCAACTCGCCGGGGATGAGCCCCCAAAACAGGCCGAACAGCGGCGAGTCGGCGAACAGCGAAGGGGAAACAGTTACCATATTCATTCAGAGGACAGAGGTCAGAGGACAGAGAACAGAGACCAGAGGACAGAGACCAGAAGCCAAGCCAAAGGTCAGGTTGTGTCCGGAATCAGAAAGGGCTCTGGATTTCGAATCATGGAACCAAGCATCCGTCCGACCTCACAGCACAGACCCGTCGCTCGCTGATGTTCCTCTTCCGTGATGTATCCGTGAATCAAAGCAAAATCGAGCGTGGTGTCCGTCTCGTTACACTCCCCATCACAATCGGTCAGTTTGCTGACAAAGTGGGCGGGTAACGTCGCTTGGCCCACGCCTCACGCAGATTCAGACAGATCGAACGAGACGACCGGCGGATCTGGCTCGTCAGAGCATATGTTTCCTCTTTGGGAAACCGCAGACTCAACTCGTAGGCCAGTCTGCCGAGTTCAAAAGCCTTTTGATACACGATCAGCTCTTTTGCGGAGTTGATACGCATAACGCTCCCTGTCTTCTTGCCTTCTGTCTTTCTGCCTTCTTGCCTTCTGTCCTCTGTCCTCTGTCCTCTGTCCTCTGTCCTCTGTCCTCTGTCCTCTCACCACGCTCGGCCACAGAACCACGCCCATGTTGCTTCGCCGACGAGCAGCAGAAGCAAACCCAGCAGTACCCACTCGGTCCACTCCCCGCGCGTTCGGCGTTCGCGGATGGCAGTCTCGGTTCCAGCACCCGCCTGGATGATGGTGGGGCGGAAGCCGATCAGCTTTTCGAGGTCACCGTCGCTAATCGCGTCGAGATTTTCGGATTCGCGCAAGTCGGGGTTCACTGCGAACGTGATGCCATTCTCGCTAATCAACCCGACGGGGTCTGGCGCACCGATCGGCACGATCGCGTATTCCCCGGCGACCAGGGTATCCGCGCTGCTGACGATCAGGTGGTCGTTTTCGGTCTTTGCTTCGCCGAGTTTCACGCGTGGTCGCGTTTTTTCGGTGGATTTGTCGCTGCGCGGACGCGGTTTGATGAGTTCGAAGCCGGATTCCTGCTTGGGCGGCGACCAGGTTAACACATCGCCCACTTTGCGCGTGCCGCCCGGGACAGTCCGCGCGGTCAGATGCGAGAGGATGTACGTCGTCAAGGGGATCGCTCGTTGCCCCTCGGACATCAGCCGGCCCCAGGTTTCATCGAGCGAGGTGGCGAAGAAAACCACTTCCCCCTGCCCGACGACGCGGGAGGCAATCACCGGTTTGCCGTCTGTAGTTCGCATGAGCACGCGCCCGCCGCGCGCGGCCGATGCTTTTTCGTCGAGATCGACCATCTTCGTGAGTGTAACGTCGCGGAGCCAGTCGTGAAACGCGTTGCGTTCTTTGGTTTCGGGCGGTGTGAGAACGGAAGGTGTGGCGATGCTTTCCGGCGCCAGCGTGAACGGGGCGGCTTCGGTGGTGTTTCGCACGCCAGCGATGGGAAACGGAAGCAACCCTGCGCCATTGGAACCGAGGACACGATTGTATGCGACGGGATTGACCGCGTCGCCGCAGCCGATCACCAGTCCACCGCCTTTCTGGACAAACTCGACGAGCTTCGCCACAAACGCCGGCGACATTCCTTCCAAAGGGTTGTCGGTGCGAGCCGCGGCATTCAGTAGGTACACCACATCCTGCTTCGCGAGTCGCTCCGGATCGACCCCACTGGGCGTCGCCTGCTCGACTTCGATGAAATAGCGTTCGATTCGCTCGCGGTCCTTCTCTGCGTCGAACGGAATGAGCGACTTGCGAGCGAACCAGTCGCTGGCGGTCGTTTCATTTGGTCCGGTGTTTGGAGGGGCGACCAGTAACACACGAACCTTGTCGCGGACGCCGATCACCTTGTACAGCACGTTATCGCCTTCGAGTCCATCACCCCGAACATGGACGGCGACCAACTGTGGGCCGGCTTCTTCCAGGCTACCGGTGAGTGTGACTTTCGCCGTTTCGCCAGCGTCGATCTGATCGACCTGGATTGCGTCTTTCTCGATGGCCTTGCCGTTGAGTTCGAGCGACACATTAATGCCGCGAAGCGGTTCGCGGCCAGTGTTACGGAGCGTGACGTCGAAGGGAACGCGCGTCTTGGTGTGTGGGATGGTGGTATAAATCGCCACATCGGTCACCGCGACGTTGGCGATCTTCCGCTCCGGGTTGCCGCAGCGGATGAAGATCAGGTTCGCCTTCGATTTGATTTCTTCGCACTTCCCGCGCACAGCACTCTGTTGCCGTTCAAAGCCGGTCCTCTGCATATCTGTGAAGACGTAAATCTCCTTGGCCGATGCTTTGCCAGTTTCGGCGGCGGTGAGAGCTTCGGTGAGTCCCGGCATGAAGTCCGTTGAGAGGTTGGTCACTTCGATGGACTGGATCAGTTGTTTCGCCTGATCGCGGTTAAACCGCGACACCGGGCCTAGGAGCGTGGCGCGATCGGAGCAGGAATAAATCTGAATGGACGACTTGTCCGGCAGTGTCTCCATGACACCAAGAGCCGCTTCCTTGGCGCGTTCGAGACGTGTCTTGTCGCCATCCTTGGCATCCATGCTGTAGGACGTGTCGAAGACGAAGACGGCGTCGATGGGTTCGCCGCTGCCGGCGGCGGAGGCGGAATCCTGCCCTGGCCGGGCGAGCGCAAAGGCGAGCAGAATGAGCGCAAGGCACCGGAGCGCGAGCAGAATCCATTCCTGGAACTTGAGCCGCCGGCTGGTCTGCTCGATGGCTTCTTTCAGGAACTTCATGGGCGCCCACGGCAGCGGCCGATAGCGCGCGCGATAGAAGAAGTGCAGCGCGATCGGTATGGAGACCGCCGCCGCACCCGCCATCATGATCGGAGCCAGTAACGTCATCGCGAAGAACCTTCAACGGGCGTGTGCAATTATTTCTTGTGTGCTGGGCCAGCGGCCTGTTCATTTCTCACTTTGAGCAAAGTAGTAGGCCGCAGGCCGGGGCTCCGTGCCGTGGATTTCTGGAAAAAAGACAACGGCACATGGAGGCCCGGCCTGCGGCCTACTACTACTTTGCGCGAACGAGAACAATCACGATGTCGTCCTTGCCGGGCTTGAGCGGATCGACGGCGGTCTGGCCATTGCTTGAAGCGCCGAGGAGGAGTTTCTCGCCATCGAACGCATAGCCGGTCGATCCGCCCTTTTGTTCGTCCGGACCGGCGTTGATGGGCTTGCCATTGCCATCGACCGTATGCGATTCCGTGCTGACGAGCTCCCTTTTGCCGTTGGCGCCAAACTTCAGGGTCGTCGTTGTCTTTTGTGTCGTGCCGCCGATGTTCGTCGTCGCGATGAGTTGATCGCCCTGGAACTCGAATATCATGTCGAGCCCGAGGCCACCGCCCTGGCCAAGGCCGACCAGGATATCTTTTCCTCCCATCAGCACAGACTGAACCTTCCACTTGCCCTGGAACTTGGCCTTGTCGGTCTCCGGCGTCTTCATCAGGTGTTTGGGTACCGGAGCGGCAATGCCGCGCTGGCCCACAGTGGAGACGAATGCAACCACGATCCCGAACAGTGCGAACGCGGCGAAGCGGGGTGGGTACATGGGAGCACCTTGGTTATTTCACGCGTTCCATTAACCAACCAGGAGGCCCTTCGGCGTTGTCCAGAGAGGTCGGCCGGGGATCCGAATTCGGCGCGGTCAACACCTTCGCGTAGTCGCCTTCAATCGTGTAAATCCCCTGGAGAACATTTTTCGTCGGCTGGTCGTCCGGACCGAGTTGCGTCAGGTCGATCTCCTTGGGGTTCGCCTCCGGGCGAAGCGTCATTTGATACCGTCTTTGTTCCTTCTCGCCAACCAGCCAGACCCAGCGATCACCAGTCACGCGAATTGTCACGCTCGCCACGCGTCGGGCGGTCGGCTGATTGTCGCGAGTTCCGGCGGGGACCGCCAGTTGCCACTCGCCCTGAAACCGGCCGAAGTCGTCGCGTGGTTCCGGCGTGCGAATGGCAAAGTACCAGATTCCAAACGCCACCAGTCCAACGGCGGCGACCAGAGCCGCGAGACGCTTCCGTCTGCGTCGGGGGTCCTCAAGACCCACCCCCCCGGCCCCCCTCCCTGCAGGGAGGGGGGAGGAAGAGGCTGTTGGAGAATCGGGAAGCAACTCAGGACTCTCCCTGCCCTTCTCCCCCCTCCCTGCCGGGAGGGGGACCGGAGGGGTGGGTACTCCTGCCGCCGGGCTTGTTTCGGAAGTCATCTCCGCCCTGCCTGTAGGCGACTGACGAGGTACTCGGCCAGTGCCGGACCGAGCGGGCGGTTCGTCATCAACTGCACATAATCCACTCCGCTGCCGTCACACCCGCGCTGAATGTCTTCCAGGTATTTGTTCACGATCCGGAGATATGCGGGGCGCAACAGGTGCGGTCGCGTCATCAGTTCCTCAAAGCCCTCCAAGCCGATGAAGCGGATATTTCCGTCGAGCGGAAACTTCACTTCGTCGGGGTGAAGGATGTGGAAGAGGACGACTTCGTGTCCGCGGAAGCGGAGGTGCCGCAGCGCCGCGAGAATCGGTTCCAGTTCTTCAAGGCAATCCGAAATCAGACAGACGATACCCCGGCGGTTGATGCGATCGGCCACTTCATCAAGTAGCGGGCCGATGGCGGTGCGGTCGCGTGGTTGTGTGTCTTCGAGCGTGTGTGTGATGGTGTTGATGTGCCCCAACTGGCTGCTGGGGGGAAGTTCTGCAACCCAGCCGGTGTTGAAGATGCGCAGGCTCACCGTGTCGCGCTGGCGGATTACCATGTAGGCCAGCGACGCGGTGAGGAGTTTTGCGTACTCGAGCTTGTTGGTCGATCCGCTGCCGTATCGCATTGAGTTACTGCCATCGAGCAGCAAGTGACAGGTGAAGTTGGTTTCCTGCTCGTACTGCTTGATGGTGTAGCGGTCGGACCGGCCGTAGCTCTTCCAGTCGATGTGGCGAATATCGTCGCCGGGGACGTATTCGCGGTGTTGCACGAACTCGACCGAGAAGCCCTTGTAGGGGCTTTTGTGATCGCCGACGCGCAAACCCTCCACCACCTGCCGGGCTTTCATGCCCAGGGCTTCCGCACGCGCCAGAACTTCGGGATGCAGATAGGTCGGCATCTTCTTTAAGTTCCAAGTTCCAGAGTTCCAGAGTTCCAAGTTCCAGAGTTCCAAGTTGAAAACCGGGAGCTTCCTGTCTTTAACTTGGAACTCTGAAACTTGGAACTGCCCTTTAGGCTGCGACCGCCTTGGCGGCGCTCTTCACGAGTTGACGAATCACCTCGTCGATTGTCACACCTTCGCTTTGCGCGGCGAAGTTGAGGATGAGCCGGTGGCGGAGAATGGGCGTTGCAACCGCGACGACGTCATCCCCCGCGACGTGGTTCGATCCGCGCAAAAGCGCGTGCGCTTTCGCGGCGAGAATCAGATTCATGCTGGCGCGCGGGCCAGCGCCCCAGGTGAGCCACTTCTGCACGAACTCCGCGGCTTCTGGCGTACCGGGGCGCGACAGTCGTGTAATGCGCTTGGCGAAGCCGAACACCTTGTCCGAAACCGGCACGCGGCGAACGATGTGCTGCAGTTCGATGATGTCCTCGCCGGAAAGGACCGGCTCGATTTTCACCTTCGTATCGGATGTGCCCATCCGCATGATTTGTTCCTCCTCGTCGGCGGTCGGATAATCGACCTTGATGAGGAAGAGAAAGCGGTCGAGCTGCGCTTCGGGCAGCGGATAGGTGCCTTCCTGTTCAATGGGGTTTTGGGTCGCGAGTACGAAGAAGGGATTCTTCATCGGGTGGTCAGTGCCGCCGATGCTCGCCTTTCGTTCCTGCATGGCTTCGAGGAGTGCAGCTTGCGTTTTGGGCGGCGTGCGGTTGATTTCGTCCGCCAGCACGATATTCGCGAAAATCGGCCCGGCCATGAACTTGAACATCCGTTCGCGCGTGACCGGGTCGTCCTGGATCACTTCGCTGCCGGTGATGTCCGACGGCATCAGGTCGGGCGTGAACTGAATCCGCTTGAAGCTGAGATCCAGTGCTTGCGCCAGCGTGGAGACCATCAACGTTTTGGCGAGCCCCGGCACGCCCATCAGGAGAGCGTGACTGCGGCAGAAGATCGCCATGAGCAGTTCGTCGAGGACTTTTTCCTGGCCGACGATGATCTTGCCGATTTCTTTTTTCAGCTTCTGGTGGGCAGCCCGAAGCTTCTCAATCATCGCAATGTCATTTTCCGCGGTGTTAGCGCTCATGGCTGGGTAATCAGTTCGGGGAAAAGGCGGACAGAAGAAAAGCGTTTTGGCAGGTCAGACGATTTATCTAACCACACGCGACGACGGCCGCAAAGGATTAAACGCGAACATTTTCTGAAAGTATCGGCTCATCTTGGCGAACGGCGAGGCGTAAGCCCGCCGAGGTCGTGTTCTCGGCGGGCTTACGCCTCGCCGTTCGCCATAGCCATTACCCCTCGAATCCATTGGGGTGCGACTTGTGCCAGCGCCAGGCGGTTTCGAGGATGGCACGCAAGTTGTCGTACTTGGGTATCCAGCCGAGTTCGCGGCGAATCTTGTCGGCATTGGCCACCAACTGCGGCGGATCGCCCGCTCGTCGTGGGCCTTCCGTGACGGGTACTTTCAGTCCGGTCACTTCTTCCGCGGTGCGGATCACTTCGCGCACGCTGTAGCCACGACCAATGCCAACATTGTACGCACGCTTTTCGCCGGGTTGAATCGCCACCAACGCCAGAATGTGTGCGGCCGCGAGATCATCGACGTGAATGTAATCGCGAATGCAGGTTCCGTCCGGCGTGGGGTAGTCCGTGCCGAAGATTTCAACGTGCGGACACTTCCCCATCGCGGCGCGCAGCACCAGCGGAATGAGATGCGTTTCCGGGGTGTGGTCTTCACCGATGGAACCATCCGACGACGCTCCCGCCGCGTTGAAGTAACGCAGTGCGCAGAAACCGAACGGATATGCCGTGGCGTAGTCCGCCAGTGCGCGCTCGAAGGCGAGTTTCGTGTTGCCGTAAGGATTCACCGGACGCTGCGGTTCGTCTTCGGTGATCGGCACTTTCTCCGGCACGCCATAAGTGGCGCAGGTGCTGGAGAAGATGAATTTTTGCACGCCCGTTCGGCGGCAGCGATCGAGCAGGAGCAGCGAATACAGTAGATTATTTGTGTAGTATCGCGCGGGGTTCGTGACAGATTCGCCGACGTACGCGAACGCGGCGAAGTGAACAACCGCTTCGATGCGATTCACGACGAGCAGGTTATCGACGTGGTCGACGTCGCGCAAATCCCCGACGACAAGCCGATCTGCCGGCACCGCTTGCCGGTGACCGTATTCGAGATTGTCGTACACGGTGACTTCGTGCCCGGCCGCGATGAGTTGCCGAACCGTGTGCGAGCCAATGTACCCAGCACCGCCGGTGACGAGAATTCTCATATCAGGAGTCAGGGGACAGGAGTCAGGAGTCGGGCGTCACCCACTCCGGAAAATGCCCATCACACGCGAGATGGGCGAGACTTTTTTATCTGGCCTCTGATTCCTGACCACTGACTCCTGACCCCTGCCCGCTAGTTCGTGATCCCCTTCGTGATGGTGAGGAACACATCTTCGATGTCGATTTTTTCTTCCTGGAAGCTCTGGAGTTTGAACTCTGACGCGATGAGACGTTCCGGGATGAAGCTACCGTCTTCGTACTCGCCGCGGAGCGCAACGCGGACGACATGCGTTTTCGGGTCGATGGCCGCGGACGCAACCTCGGCGTAGGTTGCGATCTTCTGCACGGCTTCGCCGTTCCGTTCGCCGACCGAGACGAGATAGACGCGGCCACCGCGGACTTTCCGTACTTCCGCTTCGGCCTCCTCCACGCTGCCGTTGAACAGCAATTTACCGCGTTCGATGATGCCGAGTTTGTTACAGATGTCCGCCAGTTCCGGCAGGATGTGCGACGAGAGCATGATGGTTTTGTTCTCGCGCCGCAGTCGCTTGATGAGTTCGCGCATCTCGATACGGGCACGCGGATCAAGCCCGCTGGCCGGTTCGTCGAGGAGCAGCACTTGCGGATCGTGCAGAAGCACACGCGCGAGCCCAAGGCGCTGCGTCATCCCGCGGCTGAGGCTTGTGACGAGCGCGTCGCGTTTGTAGCCGAGATCGACGTAGTCGAGAACTTGATCAACCTTCTTTTTGCGGTCAGCGCCCTGAATTCGATAGGCCGCGGCGAAGAATTCCAAGTATTCCGCCACTTTCATATCGTCATACACGCCGAAGAAGTCTGGCATGTAGCCGATCGCCCGGCGAATTTCCTTCGAGCCGGTGTAGATGGAGAATCCGCACACGGTGGCTTCGCCCCAACTGGGGTTAAGCAGCGTGGCGAGCATCCGCATGGTGGTGGTTTTGCCGGAGCCGTTTGGGCCGATGAAGCCGTACACGTCGCCCGGTTCCAGCTTCAACGAAAGCCGGTCCACCGCGAATAACTCGCCGTATTTCTTCGTTAAATCGCGGCATTCAATCATCTGTGGTGCTCACTCTGTTCACGCATTTGAAAGAAGAGCCGCGGATAAACACGGATAACACCGATCAAACACAATTGAATTTATCTTCTTCTGATCCGTGTTATCTGTGTTTATCCGCGGCTCTTCTTCTTGCTACCTGCTGCTCTTCTTCTTGCTACCGAACCGGCAAATACATCCGCACCCACGTTTCCTGCCGGGCGGTGCCGGAGATCGGCTGGCGGTCGCCGGAGCCGGGTAGTCCCTTCAGCCACAGCTTCGATGGTGCGTTCGGGCCAGTGAGAATCTCTTCCGCCGGGCCGTATTGCGGGGCAACGCGGCCGACAATAATCACTTCGTCGAGGTTGTCAGGCGAGAGACGCCACGACTGATCCAGTCGGCGTAGGGAGGCGTTGCGTGCGTATGTGCCTTCTTCGTTCTTGAGCGTGCCTTCGTGGAACAGCACGCCCCACATTGGCAGCGGACCGGTGAACACTTGCGGTTGTTGCTTTTGCGAGAGCTTCTGTCCGGGCCGCTCGGCATATGACTGAACGCGATTGAGAAGCGTCTCCAACTGCCCCTTCGTCTGAAGCCATTGGACAGCCGGCACGCTCTGATCGAGTACCAGTCGAACGGCTTCCCCGCGAACGATCACCTCACCCGGCAGGAGGTATGCCTGCCCGGCGTAGAACGCGATGCAATCCGTGAGTGCCGGCACCGACAAGTTGTGGCGGAAGGTGCCGATCACTTTGGTCGGATCACCGGAGGGATGGAGCAGGTTGGATTCCACGAGGCGCGGGGGACGATGACTATCCGGCACAATCGATGCGGACCAGTTCGCGGAGAACGCTTTCGTTGACCAGATTTGAATCGGTACGTTTTCCAATCCGTCGGCGCTGCGGGCACGGTCCGAGTGAATCGTGTATTTTCTTTGCACGATTCCGGGCCGACCGCCTCGCGGTGCCCCAACCCAGTTGACCTCTGTCGCGTCTTCTTGCCCCGAGCCAAAACTGGTTCCCCAGTCGTTCGCGGGGGTCACACCAATTGAATACGTGTCAATTTTTGGACTGAAGAGGGTGAACCAGGTCGTGCCGTAGATACGGTTCGAGACGGGATCCACATCCACCACGTCGATCTTGTTCACCTTCAGTTCGCGGCCTTTTGCGACATCGGCGGAGATGTACGCCAGCGCGCTGACCGACAGCACGATGATCGGGAACGTGATCCAGGTCAGTTCGAGTCGGCCGAGAATCCGCTTGAGGAAGTAGTATTCGATGGGGCCAATCAGCAGAATGTAGAGCGCGATCAGCATCGCAATCCACCCGAATGACACCACCGCCACGCCATCGAACGTGTCGTTGTGGTGTCGGATGGCAACCGCCGCTTCGTCTTCTTCTTCCGTGAGCGAGCCGGGCGGACGGGGTTTGATATCGCCGCCGGCCGAGGCACGATGGGCACCGCCTTCACGAAGTACCCAGTCCCAGAACTCCTTCCGCTGCGAGAATTCCGAAAATGGTGCTGTGTCCAGGTCGAAACCGATCACGGTCACGCGGCCGAGGCCGAATGCAGACTGTGCTGCGACGGGCTCGCGTTCTTCCGATTGCCGTGCGGATGGCGGAATCACGACCCGAGCGGCCTTGCCCGGCACTGGGACGAGATTGGCCATCGGGAATGGCGGGCCGCCCTTGGTGCCCAACCCTCCGCGCATCACGTTCGCTTGGTTCGAATACCCGGCCGACCAGTAGAGCGCGAACGCATCGGTCATGCGAGTTGGCGCCTCGGGCTTGATCGTGTATGGGAGCAGTGTCTTCAGGTAAGGAAGCTGCGTCGCGGTCTTGGCGTTTGCGCCGACCGAAATCACGATCCGCCCCCCACGCCGCACCCACTCCAGCAATGCCTCCTGCTTGCGTTTGGCTGTGGGTGTATCAGCGGTACCCCCCGCGAGGAACTCCGGGGTTGCGGTGCCGGTATTCACAATCACAAGGTCAGCGGCTTCGTAGCCGAACCACTCATCGGGCAAGTCGGCGTAGGTATTGATGTGCGCCAGTTCGATGCGGCCAGCGCGGAGCGTGCCGACATCGGCTCCGCCCAGGGCCGGTTTGGGAAGCTCAAACCCGCTTGGAGCGCCTCCCAGCGCGAGCACCACATACTGAAGTGATTCCCGCGGACGCAGCCGGACGCGATGCGGCGCGGAGATCGGCGTACCTGTTGTGGTGCGAATCGTGACGGTGATTTCGCTGGAACTGCCTGCGGGGCGAACGTAGCCCATTGCGCCGCGTTCCGGAACGAAGACTTTCGTTCCCGGTGCGACACCGGTCAAGTTCAGAGGGATTGCGAGAGTGGTGGTGAGTTCGTCGGTATCGGGGGCTTCGATGACGAGTTCCGCAGGTTCGGCCACCTCGCCCAGTATTTCCAGCGACACATAGACCGGTGCCCACGCCGCGAACTTGGCCACGCCGGCATCGTCGCGGTCCACGGGGCGGTCGCCGGTGGGGAGGCCAACCGAGACGCCAGTGATTTTCACCTTATCCGCGGCAAAAGCGGGCGCGGTGAAGAGCAGAAACGCGAACGCGGCCGCGAGGGTGTGTCGAATGGTGGCCGCAGTTGGCATGTAGGACTCGTCTTGGTCATTAGTCATTGGTCATTAGTCATTAGTTTGAGGTCGTGTCCACATTCGTAGGTTTCACGAATGACCAATGATCAATGACTCACGGTTTCGCTGTTCCACAAATGCAGGGTGAAGCACCGCATTTCGGACAGCCAGCCCCGTATTTCCGCCACACCGCGTCTTCCAAATTCACGCCCGCGATGTTGGCAAGCGTTGCCAGCCACGCCAGTACGTCGGCGAACTCCAGTACGAGATTGTCGCGGTCGGCGTTCGGATCGCGCAGCGCTGCGGCCAGCTCGCCAACTTCCTCCATGAACCACATGAACGTACCCTCCACGCCCCGTCGGCTATCCTTGCTGCCGAAAAGGGTACGGATACGCTGCTGAAGTTCACCGAGTGTCATCGGCGGTGGTTCGCCCGCAGTCATGCCGACGATTTTACGGCCAAGCACGACCCACGGCAGCGGGCAGGTAATGACGCTACGCCGAAGAAAGGAGATGGGTTCGGTTCGGACGTCGAACCGCCAGCGTGAGCCGGCTCACGCTGGCGGTTCGACAGGACAGGATTACTCGCCCGGCGTTGTCCCGAGCACGATGACGAAGTGCGCGCTAAGTTCGCCGGTCTTCGATTCCTTCACTTTCGTGAAGTCCACGGTGATGGCGTCGCGTTGTTTTGCGTTCCGCACGCCCTTCCAGATGCCATCCCGCTCGTTGCCCGCGTGGCCCTTGATGTACAGTTGCGTGGTGAGCAGTTCCTGCCGCCCCTGCTTGATCTTGAAGTGAATGTGCGGGGTGCGACCGGGATACGGTACGGGTTTGATTGTGCGGAAGTAATACTCGCCGGTGCTGCCAGTGACGAACCGACCGAAACCCTGGAAGTTCTTGTCCTGCTTATCCTTTTTCCGACCGCTGTCGTTGGTGTGCAAGTAAACGCCGTTGGCGTCACACTGCCAGATTTCGATGACGGCGTTCTTCAGCGGGTTACCCTTCGCGTCGAGTACCTTGCCGGTCAAATGCGTGACTTCCCCGACCGCGGGTGTAATGCCGTCGTTGATGATGAGCAGATCGTTATCGGTATCGAGTGGCAACTTGTTCGGGTAGAACGGCCCTTCAGTTTGGGACGGCGTCTGGGTCAATTCCTCGGCATACGCTCCGCGCACGGTCCAGAACGGCGACGTAGCCGCGATCGCGGTCGAAGCCAGGAACAATCGGCGGCTCGGCAAAACAAGCGGACTACTCATGAGAAACTCCTCTGTGGAAGACTCAGCTAAGAGTGCGGGTAGATCTAACTGCCACACTCAAGCCGAAAGGCATGAAAGGCGAAGGCGAAGTGACGAAATACTCCACATCGGCTCATGTCGCAGTGTAGCCGGTCACGCATGAGCGGAAAAGGAGAAGTTCGACACCAAAAGAAACGGAAGTCAGCGGAAATGGGGACAGATGGAGGGGGCCACTCCTCATCCTCTCACTTCCGTCTTGGCTCCGTCAGCGAAGCTTCTCGGGTCAAGTAGCACCCACCCAACCCCTCCCGTTAGGGGTTGAGTCTTCGATCTCAGCAATTGCCCCGCGCTTCCGTCTGCGGTACGGTAAAAGCGCCCGGAAAAAGGCCACAGGAGGAGAGCGTGCCTCGACTGATCGTGATTCGCGGTGTGGATGAAGGGAAGCAGTTCGAATTGAACGCACCCGTCGTGACGATCGGCCGGCATTCCGCCAACGCCGTTCCACTTCACGACACTCAAGTGTCGCGTCGTCACCTCGAACTGCGCGGAAACGCCACCGGCTACGAACTGGTCGACCTCGGCAGCGGTAACGGCACGCTTCTGAATGGTCAGCCTGTCCGATTGGCTCCTCTCCGCAGCGGTGATACGATTTCCATCGGTCAAACGGTGTTGATGTTCACGGCTGGCCGCAACGAAGCGGGCGATGCCGGCAACGAACTGACCGAACGCGTGCGGCTCCAGGCTCGGCCGGAGCAAGATCTCGCTCAGGCCATTGTTCGCACTGTTGCTGCCGATGCTGGCAGTCAGATCCTGGCACGGCCCGCAGCGGCAACCGACTGGCTTCGCATCCGTCTGGCCAGCCTCGCGGCACTCTACGAAACCGCCGAAGCCGTCAGCCACATCCTCGATGTCGATCAACTGCTCGTGACCGTCATGGACCTTGTGTTCAAGTCGGTTGCGGCGGATCACGGTTGCTTCATGGTCCGCGACGCAGACGGCCGGCTCATCCCCAAGGCGGTGCGCTATCGCGAAGGCGTGAACCGACAGGAAGAGCTCGCCGTGAGCCGGACGGTTGTGGATTACGTTCTTCGCGAGAAGCAGGGTGTGCTGGTGTCGGATGTTCACACCGATGACCGTTTCCGCGGGGTGGAAAGTTTGCACCGGCACAATATCCGCGAGGCGATCTGCGTGCCGATGAAGGGTCGGCGTGAAGTGGTCGGTGTGCTGTTCCTCGATACGCAGTCCACCCTCAAGCAGGTGGTGAGCCGCGGATTGGATTCGAGCAAATTCACGGACGATCACCTGCACCTGGCGAGCGCGATTGCCCACCAGGCCGCAATCGCGGTAGAGGAGAGCCGCTATCACGAGGCTCTGGTGAATGCCGAGCGACTCGCGGCGGTTGGTCAGACGATCGCGGCGCTGTCGCATCACATCAAGAACATCATGCAAGGTGTCCGCTTCGGGGCGGACATGGTCCGCAGTGCATTCAAGACCGACGACAAGGAACTGCTTGGCAAGGGCTGGAAGCTGGTCGAACGGAATCAGGCGCGCATCGACGACCTCATCCTCGACATGCTCAGCTATTCAAAGGAACGTGAACCGGCCGTCGAACCGACCGATTTGAACAAGTTGTGCGAGGATGTGCTCGACGTCGTTCGCGGACGGGCGACGGAGCGGAACATTGCACTGGAGTGGCGACCGGGGACTGGCGTTTCCGCCGTGCCATGCGACCCGGACGGCATTCACCGCGCCCTATTGAATCTTGTGAGTAATGCCATCGATGCGCTCGAAGACCGACCCCACGCGAAACTCGCGGTGCAAGCGATTCTCGAACCCGACGGCAACTGGGTAAAGGTGATCGTACTCGACAACGGCCCCGGCATTCCCCCGGACAAACTTGAAGACATTTTCAAGCCGTTTGTGAGCACAAAGGGGAGCCGCGGGACCGGGCTGGGCTTACCCGTGAGCCGGAAGATCGTCCGCGAACACGGCGGCGACATACTCGTGCAGAGTGTCATGGAGAAGGGGAGCAAGTTCACCATTCGCTTACCGATGAAGTCTGCATTCACCGGCGATATTGGCGCAACGGGAATGCATTCCATTCTTCCGCCGGTTGAGTAAATGAAAACCCGCCAGGGTGTATTCTCATTTGCAGTGGAATAAGCGAACCCGCACTCGCCGCATTCTCATTGGTGTTCAATAAATGAGAATGCGGCCTCCTGCAGTCACATTTCCCGCTCTTGGAGTAATCGTCGCGACTACTTTCTTTCGTTGAACATCACCTTTCCAAGCAACCGATGTTATCAGGAAGAGTCTGGAGGTGTCCCGCGCACGGAGGCGACGGTGCTTTTTCTCACCTACTGGTTCGTCCTCTACGCCATCATCCTCTTCCCGCTGTACTGGGCGGTACCGCGGGCGGGTGTACGTCGGCTCATCCTTCTCGCCGGCAGCGTGGTCTTCCACACGCACTT
>Ga0209062_1002234_pt1 | contig 27174 bp, 27 predicted proteins | sample Coa_R2_2_FD_187158 | JGI IMG/M metagenome (GOLD analysis project Ga0209062, IMG submission 187158) | Surface soil microbial communities from Centralia Pennsylvania, which are recovering from an underground coalmine fire - Coalmine... | ecosystem: Environmental > Terrestrial > Soil > Unclassified... | reverse complement strand
AGCGCGTCGAGTTCGGCCTCCGAGAGCGGGCGCACCTCGCGGTAGGCCGCCACAATTCGCGCCGCCGCCGCGATGGGCTGCTCCTCGCCCAGCATCGCGTAGGCCAGCGCGATCGCCAGATCGCAGACCGTCGCCGACCACACCATATCGCCGAAATCGAGGATCGAGACGACGCGCCCGCCCCGCACCAGCACGTTGTAATCGTTCGGGTCGCCGTGGATGATGCTGTGCGGCAGCGCGGGCCACGGAACGCGCTCCCACGCCGCGAAGAACGGTTCCACCAGCTTGCGGCGTGCTTCCGGAAGCAGAGCGAGATGGCGACGCGCCTCGCCCGCCTGCCGCAGATCCCAGTGAAAATCGCGATGCGCGGCCGGCCGGTCGAACCCGGCGAACGCCAGGTCCACGCGCGCCAGCGCCCGGCCGAGCGAATCGAGCAGCTCCGGCGTACGCTGCGGAATTTCCGCGAACGGTGTGCCGGGGATCCACGTCAGCAGCCGGACGAAATGCCCGCCGGCTACCGCAATATCCTCGCCTGCCGGCGACACCGCGACGCGCGGCCATTCGAGGCCCGTTTCCGCCGCGCGCAGCCGGGCCATGGCCTCATGCTGCAATTCGAGGAATGCGCGCGATTCGCCGCCGTTCGAGATCTTCAGAACATGGTCCGCGCCGATGCGGAAATTCTGGTCGCGCTCGCTCGCCAGCGGCGCCGCCGTGCCGCGAATTCCGAAGATCTCCGCCGCGATCCGCCCGGCATCTTCCGCGCGGAAACGCGGCGCGTTGGTAACGACTGTTGCCACAGGGTCAGAATAGCGCGGGGGCGTTCCGGTCAAGGAAAACCGCCGAATCTCGGCGGTGTTTGAACGTAGAATCAATCACTTACCAGCCAAAACCGCCGAATCTCAGCGGTTTTGGGTTTGGCGGCGCCCTATCGCGCCGCTTCCTTATACACCTTCCCGCCCTTCATCACGAAGGCCACGCGCCGCACCGCCGTGATGTCCTCCAGCGGATTTCCCGCCGTCGCCACCAGGTCGGCCTGCAAGCCTTCGACGACCGCGCCGATCTGGTCGCTCATGCGCAGCGACTCCGCCGCCACGGACGTTCCGCTCATCAGCGCGTTCATCGGCGTCTCGCCGCCGTCCTTCACCCGATAGATGAACTCCTCGGCGTTGCGCCCGTGCGCGCCGGCCACGCCGTCCGTTCCGAGCACGATTTTCACTCCCGCTTTGCGCGCGCGCCGGATCACGTCCGCCACCAGCGGCAGGCCCTTTTCCATGTAAGCGAAGCCTTCCTCCGTGTAGTTGCCGATCCCCAGGAACTTCGGCTTATTATCCAAATAATTGTGCAGCACCAGGAAATTGGGGTCGAAGAATGCGCCGCGCGCCGCCATCAGCTTGAGCGTTTCGTCGTCCAGAAACGTGCCGTGCTCGATCGTTGTGCAGCCCGCTTCCACCGACGCCCGCGCGCCGTCGGAAGAGTGCGCATGCACCAGCGTCCGAAGCCCGGCTTGATTGGCCTCGCCGCACGCCGCCTGGATCTGCTCCGGCGTCATGGTCATCTTGCCGCCGTCGCGGATGCTCGCCGTCGCGAAGAGCTTGATGAGGTCCGCGCCGTTCGCCTTGTTCTTGTCGACGAACGCCCGGATCTGCTCGGGCGTGCCGGTGCGCTCCGTGATCGGCGTCAGCGAGGTCAGCAGGCGCGGGCCGGGGATCGCCCCGGCGTTGATCATGTCGCGGAGGTTCTTATCGAACTCCGCGCCTACGCTCTGCACGGTCGTGAATCCTCCCATGAGCGTGGCGTAGAGGTTCGCTTCGCAGTACAGCGCCGCCTGCTGCGGCGGGGTCTTGCCGCCGCGGCCGCCGAACTGCTCGAGGCGCTGATCCTGGTTGAAAAACCAGACGGGATGCGTGTGGGTGTCGATCCATCCCGGCATCACGGTCAGCCCGCTGAGATCGATGGTGGGCTTCTGCTTCGCGTCCGCGATCCGCGCGATGCGCCCGTTTTCGACGACGATCTCCTTGTTCTTCAGCACGTGGCCCTTGCCGTCGAGGATCGTCGTGGTGCGGATGACGATGGGCTGCGCGGCGGCAAGCCCGGCGGCAATCAGAAACGCGATACCGGTTTTCATGACGAATTAGCTTACCGCAGTCAACCATTTGCCGGTTTGAGCGTCAAATAGCCGGAGGTCCCCCATGCTTCGCCACGCTTTCGCCGCCCTGGTGCTTTCCGCCGCGGCCGCCGCCCAGGCGCCGGAGAAGAAGGTTGTCTTCGAAGCCGCCGCGATCAAGGCGCCCGATCCGAACTATTCCGGCAGCGGATGGCACTCCAGCAAACTGGAGCTCAAGATCGAGAACATGAACCTGCGGCAGTTGATCATGGTGGCGTACGACGTGAAGCAATACCAGGTCGCCGGCGGCCCCAAGTGGCTCGATGGCGACCGTTGGAGCATCGTCGCCAAGCTGCCGGACGACACCCAAGTCGATCAGGACGACACCGCCATGCGCCTCGCCATGCAGTCCCTCCTCGCCGAGCGCTACCAGTTGGCCTTGCACAAGGAGAGCAGGGAGATGTCCGCCTATGCGCTTCTGGTATCGAAGAGCGGCCCGAAGCTCGCCAGGAGCGACTATAACGGCAGTTCCAGCAAGGGAGGCAGGGGCAAACTGACGTGCCGCGGCATCTCCATGGACCGGCTGGCGTCGCTTCTTTCCTCGCGCTTCGATCTTCCGGTGGTGGATCAGACCGCCCTGCCGGGCAAATTCGATTTCACGCTCGAATGGTCGCCGGACGAAACCGGCGATTCCGGCGGCCCGACGATCTTCACCGCGCTCCAGGAACAACTCGGCCTGAAGCTGGAATCCCGCCACGTTCCGGTGGAGATTCTCGTCATTGACCGCGCCGAAAAGCCGGGCGAGAATTGAGGACGTGCGCGCCGCCCTCGCTTTTCTGGCTGCCGGCCTCAGCCTTGCCGCTCAGCCCACCGAAGTACAGAAGTACGTATTCGAAGCCGCTTCCGTCAAGCCCGGCGATCAGAACTCGAATGACTCCGGCTGGAACATGACCGCCGGCCGTATCCGCGTTCGCAACATGACGCTCAAGCACTTGATCATGATGGCGTATCAAGTCAAGGAGTATCAGATCTCCGGTGGTCCGAAATGGCTGGATACCGACCGCTACACCATCGAAGCCAAGCTGGAGGACAGCCTTTCTAAGGCGCTCGGCAACAGCGATCTCGGGGACGACGCTTTGCGCAGTGCCATGCAGGCGCTGTTAGCCGAACGCTTCCAACTGGCGGCCCACCATGAGACCAAGACCACGCCCGCCTATGCCCTGACCGTCGCCAGGAGCGGTCCGAAATTGCAGAGAGCCGAGCATCCCGACAACAGTTCGTGGAACTGGGGCCGGGGGAGGGCAATTTTCAAGGGCGCCAACATGGATTCTTTCGCCACCACTCTCTCCGGCATCCTCGACCGGCCCGTGATCGACCGCACCGGCATCTCCGGCGCCTTCGATTTCAAGCTCGAATGGGCGCCCGACGATGCCGCCGATTCCTCCAAGCCGTCGCTGTTCAGCGCCATCCAGGAACAGCTCGGCCTCAAGCTCGAGGCGCAGCGCCTGCCCGTCGAGATTCTCGTGATTGACCGCGCGGAAAAGCCCGGCGAGAATTAGGACCGCGCGCCGCTTGCCGCGATATCAGGTTTCACCGTATGCTGAAGACGATGGATGTCGAACTCACCCCGGACCAGAAGGCATTCGCCCAGCGAGCGATTCAAACGGGAAGGCTCCACTCGGAAGAAGATGTCATGCGCGAAGCTCTCGCCCTTTGGGAAGAGCGAGAGCGCCAGCGGGTCGAATTCCTTCTCACTCTGGATGAGACTCGATCTTCGCTGGCGCGGGGCGAGGGCCGCGTGATCACCGAAGCTGCAATGCGGGAACTGGCGGCCCAGGTGAAAGAACGCGGACGCGCCAGACTCCTCGCCGAACTCACCGCTCCCCGCTAATGCCTCATCGCGTATCGCCTCGCGCCGAGGCTGATCTGGGAGACATCTGGTTGTTTATCGCCAGAGAGAGCGCAAGCATCGAGGTTGCGAACACCTGGATCGACACCATCGCGGACCGCGTTCTGATGCTTTCCCGTTTTCGTATATCGGACGATCCCGGGAGCATGACCCCGGTTCCGGATACCGTACGCTTCCGGTCGGCGATTACGTCATCGTTTACTGCATCGAGCACGAGGAGGCGCTGATCCTGCGCGTCGTGCATGGTCACCGCCAACTGGGTGCGCTTCTCCGATCTGTGAATCCTCACCATCGGAACTCCCCCACCAGCGGCAGATGGTCCGAGGCCACCAGCGCCTTTTTCGTCCGCCACAGCATCAGCCGCTCGAGGCGCAGCACCGGGTCGTAATAGATGTGATCCAGGTGCAGGATCGGCAGCACCCCGGGGTAAGTCTTCCGCCGCTGCAAATGCACCCGCAAGTCCGCGCTCTCCAGGTGCTGCCGCAGCAGCCGCGTCGCGAGGCCCTGGGTCCACTCGTTGAAATCGCCGAGCACGATCCGCGGCGATTCGATCTCCGCGGCGTTCAGCAGCTCCGGCGCCACCAGCCGCCGCCCCTGCACACGCCGTTCGAGCAGCGCGGTCCCCAGGTGCACGTTGAAGACGTGCAGCACCGAGCCGTTCACCTGCAGGTCGGCGCGCAGGCAGCCGCGCTCCTCCCGCCCGCGCACGCTGAGGTCGTAATTGCGTGCGTCGCGGATCGGAAACCGGCTCAATACCACGTTGCCGTAAGCGTACCCGCGGCGCTTGCGGGTCTCTCCCAGCACATAATTCATGCGCAATTCCCGGGCGATCGTCTCCGCCTGATGCTCCAGCACCTCCTGGAGGGCGATCACGTCCGCTTCGATTTCGAGCAGCACTTCGGCAATGCGGGTGGCGCTGGTCCGCCCGTCCAGGCCGCGGCACTTATGCGTGTTGTAGGTGACCACCCGCATAGTTTCAGTTTGCTGCCGCGCCGCCCGAGCGGCTGTGCCCTATGGCACATGCCAGAATCGTAGAGATGGACAACGCCGTCCTCTCCGCCTACTCCCGCATCCGTCCCCTGGTCCGCGAGACCCCGACGGAGTACTCCGAAGCCATCGGCGCGTGGCTCAAGCTCGAACACCTCCAGACCACCGGCTCCTTCAAATTCCGCGGCGCCTCGCACAAAATCGCGCTGCTCACGCCGGAGGAAGCCGCGGCCGGCGTGGTCACCGCGTCCAACGGCAACCACGGACTCGGGGTCGCCGCCGCAGCCCAGGCCCGCGGCATCGCCGCCGAAGTCTTCGTTTCGTCCCACGTCTCGCCCGCCAAGGCCCGCCGCATCGAGCGGCACGGCGCGCGCCTCCACTGCTTCGGCGACGATCCGCTCACCGCCGAGCTCGCCGCGCGCGAAGCCGCCGCGCAGTCCGGCCGCGTGTTCATCTCTCCGTACAACGATCCCGATGTGATGGCCGGACAGGGCACCGTTGCCGTCGAACTGCTGCGGCAGCAGCCGCGGCTCGATGCGGTCTACGTCGCGGTCGGCGGCGGCGGATTGATCGGCGGCATCGGCGAATACCTCAAGCACGCCTCCCCTGCCACCGAAGTGGTCGGATGCTGGGCCGCCAATTCTCCGGTTATGTACGAGTGCATGCGCGCCGGCCGCATTGTCGATGTCTCCGAGCAGCCGACGCTATCGGAAAGCACCGCCGGGGGCCTTGAGCCCGGCTCGGTCACGCTCGATGTCTGCCGCCGCGTGATCGACCGCTCGGTCCTCGTCTCCGAAGAAGAGATTGCCGCCGCCATCCGGCTCGTTCTCGAAGCCGAGCATTGGGTGATCGAAGGCGCCGCCGGCGTCGCCGTAGCCGCCTTCCTCAAGGACCCGCGCCCCCACGCCGCGATCGTTCTCTGCGGCCGCAACATCTCGCCGGAAGCCTGGCGGCGCGTATTCTGAGCCTCAGCGAGTGCCCTGCGCCGCTGCCCGCCGGCTTTGCTCCTCCACGTCCCTGGCGATCTGCTCCACCTGATGCTTCAGGGCGTCCAGTTGACCCCGGACGTCCTTGTCGAGCTGCGCGGAATTGCTCTGGAACTCATTGGCCCACTGCTTGGTCTCGTCCAGCAGGGCGGCCTGGATTTCGAGCACGAACTGCCGGGCGCGCTGGATCAGCTTGGCCTCCTGCTCCGCGGTCGGCGGCGTGTCCGATCCCGAATATAGCAGCACCCAATCCATGCGGAATTCCTGCAGCATCTTGGTCATGGAAGCCGCGGTCAGGATGTAGCGGGTCCAGCCACTCGAAAAGCCGAAGGCTTTGTCGAGCCCGATCAGCGCGGCCGCCAGCCCGACCAGCAGCGAAGCCATGGGACCGGAATCGACGCCGTCCAGCTTTCCGAAACCCTTGAGGATCTGGACCACGATCGGCGCCAGGCCCGCGCCCGCTGTCAGCGCCAGCGCCGTGAACTGAATTGTTCGCGACGGCTTTTTCTTGCGGTTTTTCTCCCGTAAATACCAGTGGATCGTCTCCTGCGCCTCGGTTTCGACCAACACGCGCAGCGCCTCGAGGGACTCCGCCGGCTTCGCCCGGTCCCACTTCAAGGCATCCGGCGCGGCCGTCGAGATATCTCTTTTCTTACCATCCACCATGTCACGGAGATTATAAGCTGTAAGCAGATGAACGCGGCAACCGGAATCCTGCTCGGCGCGATCCTGTCCTTGCCCGCCTGCGCCCAGCGCCCCGCCGCTCCCGCGGAGGGCGGCTTCGATTACTACCTGCTGGTCCTTTCCTATGCGCCGGACTTCTGCGCCCAGCCGGAATCGCGCCAGGACCCGCGCGAATGCGGTCCCGGCCGCCGCGTGGGTTTCGTGGTCCACGGCCTGTGGCCGCAGGGCGAGAATTCGCGCGGCCCCGAGCGCTGCGGCCCGGCCCGCCCGGTCGCGCGGGCGACCGTCGACGCCATGCTGTCCTATTTTCCGACTCAGGGTCTGGTGCAGCACGAATGGCGCGACCACGGCACGTGCACCGGGCTCTCCGCCGCCGATTACTTCGCCGCCGTCCGCAAGGCCCGCGATTCGCTTCGCATTCCGGAGGACCTGAACCATCCCGCGCAAGAGGTCCATTCCACGCCGGAGCGGATCGAAGCGGAACTCGCCGCGGCCAATGCCGGCTACCCGGCCGCGGCCTTCCGGATTTCATGCTATCGCGATGGCGAATTGAAAGAGATCCGCGTCTGTCTCAACCGGGACCTTTCCCCGCGGCCGTGCAGCCGCAGCGCCGGCGAGTGCCGCATTGCGAACCTCACGCTGTTGCCCGTCCGCTAACCGAGAATCTACACGGGCGTAATCGCAGTGAAACGTCCCGATGGGACACTGCGAGCACAGAGCAATCCCCGATAAGGAGCAAAACTGCATGCGCCGTATTTCCGGGACGCTGTGTCCCGCCCTTCTCCGACGTGTCCTCATCTTTGTTTCCCTGATCGCCGCCGTTCCGTGCGCCTTTGCCCAGTTCGAATCTGCGACCATTCTGGGCACGGTGACCGATTCTTCCGATGCGGCCGTTTCCGGCGCCACCGTCACGCTGATCAACTTGCGAACGGAAGTATCGGCGCAGACCCGGACGGATAATAACGGCAATTATCAATTCGTCAACCTGCGCTTGGGGACCTACCGCGTTCGTGTGGAGATGAAGGGCTTCAAGACCGCGGAGACCGACGCCTTCGATCTGACCGTGGATGCGCGGCAGCGCGTCGACCTGAAGCTCACGGTGGGCGCCACGACCGAATCCATCACGGTCAGCGATGCGGCGGAAGTGCTGGAATCCGACAGCAGTTCGCGCGGCGAAGTGGTCAACCCGCGGGAAACGGTCGAGCTGCCGTTGAACGGCCGCGCCTATGCCGACCTGACGCTGCTGGTCCCGGGCGTCGCCAAGTCGCCGCTCGAAAACGGCACGGATAGCAGCCGGGACGCCTCGTTCAACGTGAACGGGGAGCGCAGCGAGCTGAACAACTTCATGCTGGACGGCATCGACAACAACGCCTACGGCACGAGCAATCAGGGCTTTTCCAACCAGGTGATGCAGCCGAGTCCCGACGCGATCCAGCAATTTAAGGTCGAGACGAACAATTACAGCGCCGAATTCGGCCGCGCCGCCGGAGCGGTCATCAACGCGACGATCAAGAGCGGGAGCAATCAACTCCATGGCGCGGTGTGGGAGTACAACCGCAATACAATTCTGAATGCCACGGGATTCTTCAAGCCGGCCGGCGGCGGCACGCTGCCGTTCAACCAGAATCAATTCGGCGGCGATGTGGGCGGGCCCGTCCGCAGGAACAAGCTGTTCTTCTTCGCCGATTACGAAGGCTTCCGCCGGGTCTACCATCCGCTCCAGTTCGCGACCGTCCCCACCGCGGCAATGGATTCCGGGGATCTCAGTGCCTTCGGACTGCCCATCGCCAATCCGTTCACCGGCGCCGTGGCTCCGAACGGCGTGATTCCGGCCTCGCAGTTCTCACCGATCGCGGGCGCGCTCAAATACCTGCCCGCGCCGAATCTGCCGGGCCTCTCCAACAACTACGAATCCACTCCCGCGGACACGACCTACAACGACAAAGGCGATATTCGCGGCGACTACTTCATCAACTCCAAGATCTCCGCCTTCGCGCGGTACAGCCAGTTCGACACCCGGATTTTCAGCCCGCCGAACATTCCCGGTCCGGACGGCGGCAACTCGAACGGGAACGTCTACGTGCAAACCAAGCAGGCGGCCGCCGGCGCCACCTGGGTCATCGGTCCAACTTCGATCCTGGAAGCGCGGCTGGGCATCGATTACACGCGCGGCGGCAAGACGCCCGCTACGTTGGGAGGCCCGGTGGACGGCTTCACGATTCCCGGCCAGCCGACCGGACCGGGTCTCGGCGGCGGGCTGATCTCCTCCAGCCTGAGCGGCTTCTCGTCGCTCGGCCGCCAGAGCAGCAATCCCCAGTATCAGGACCCCTTCGTCGGCGACCCGAAGATCAATTACACGAAAATCCGGGGCCGCCACACCGTGAAGACGGGGTTCGAGTATCAATTGATCGACACGGCCGTCAGCGATTTCCACCCGCAGTATGGCACCGAGACGTTCAGCGGATTTTTCAGCGATCCCGCGTATTTCACGAACCCCTCTTCGGTGAACAGTCTGAGCAGCGCCGCCAAACAGGCCTACAGCCTCGCCGACTTCCTTTACGGCGCTCCCAGTGCCTATGAACTCGATAACAACCCGGTGGCGCACTACCGGCAGCGAATGTATTTCGTCTACGTTCAGGACGATTTCAAAGTCACCTCACGGCTGACGCTCAATCTCGGGCTGCGGTACGAATTCGCCACGCCGCAGTACGAACGCGACAACCGGCTGGCCAACTTCGATCCGGTGAACGACACGTTGATTTATCCCACGGGCGGCAGCCTGTACGGCCGCGCGTTAGTCCACCCGGATTACAACAACTGGGCTCCCCGCCTGGGCGCGGCGTACCGCGTGGCGCCGAAGACCGTGATTCGGTCGGCGTACGGCATCAGTTGGGTGCAGTTCAACCGCATGGGCGGGGAAAATCTTCTGGCGTACAACGGGCCCTACATCATCGACGCCGCGATTTCGCAGTTGCCCAGCCTGGGTTATTGCACCTCGGCCGATGCGCCCGCGGGGTCCTGTTTCCGGTCCACGGCGCAGGGCTTCCCGCCGAATTTTACGTCGCCCTCGACGTTCAATACGGCGATCACGCAGGTCCGCTACATCCCCGGAGACAACCGGACCGGCTACGTGCAAAGCTGGCACTTTACCGTGCAGCAGGAACTGGCACGGAACCTGATTCTGGACGTCGCTTACGTCGGCAATCACGACGTCGGCCTGACCATTCTCTCGGACGCCAACCAGGCTCTCCCCAACCTGCCAGGGCAGAACCTGCCGCTGCAGCAGCGGCGCCCCATCTCGACGTTTTCCGGCATTGAAATCGCCTTCGACCGCGGTTTCGGCAGCTACGATGCGCTGCAGGTCAAGCTCGAAAAGCGCTCCTCGTCCGGGTTGTACTTCATCAACTCGTTCTCGTGGTCGAAAGCCATCGACAACGCTCCCGGCCATCTGGAGAACTATGATGGCGACAACAGCCGCATCAACTACTACAACACCCGCATCGAGCGCGGGCTATCCAGCTACAATCAGCCGCTTAACGACACGCTTTCGATCATCTACGACCTTCCCTTCGGCCGCGGCCGGCAGCACAACGTTACCGGCAAAGCGGCGGATCTCGTGTTCGGCGGATGGTCCGTCAATATGATCCACACCATGACTTCCGGGCTGCCGCTCAATGTCGGCTACTCGGCGACCTCCCAGCAGCAGGTGAGTTCGCTGGTTTCCGAGCGCCCCAATCTCACCGGCGCTCCCATTTACCTGCACGGAGGCAATCCCCTCGCGTACCTGAATGCCGCGGCGTTCAGCGTGCCGGACTACACGCAGCCGTTCGGAAATTCTCCCCGAAACGTTGCGCACATGCCCGCCTTTTATCAAACCGACTTCGGAATGCACAAGAACTTCAGCTTCCAGGAATCGCGGTACGTGCAGTTCCGGGCGGAGGCATTCAATCTGCTGAACAAGACGAATTTCGCGCCCGTCAGCAGCTTGAACGCCAACAGCAGCGGGTTTGGCGTCTTCACTTCCACCTGGCCGGCGCGGCAGATTCAGCTCGCCCTGAAACTGGTCTTTTGAAACAGCTCGAACCATGATCGCAATGCGGACCGCAATCGTTCTGCTGGCTCTCGCCAGCGCCGCCGTGCGCGCCCAGGAAGGCGCGGATCTCCGGCTCAACGAGATCCAGATCATCGGAACCCACAACAGCTATCACTCGGGCATCGGCCCAAACGAGATGATCTGGCTGCGCAAGGTGAATCCGCGCGCTGCCGATTCGCTGGATTACCGGCATCCTTCGCTGACCGTCCAGTTGGATGCCGGCGTTCGCCAGTTGGAACTCGACGTCTACGGCGATTCGAAAGCCGGCCTGTTCGCTCACCCCGCGGCGGTGCGCCTTGTTGCCGAGGCTGGGCTCGCGGCCGATGAGCCGTTCGATCCAGCCGGGATCATGCGGAAACCCGGCTTCAAGGTGCTGCACGTGCAGGACATCGATTTCCGGAGCAACTGCCAGCCGTTCATTGCCTGCCTCCAGGAGATCCGCGCCTGGTCCAAGGCGCATCCCGGACATCTGCCCATCTTCATCCTGGTGGAGAACAAGGACGGCGCGCCGCGCGGGGACTACATGAAGGTTACGCCCGAGCCGCTAACCACAGCGACGTTCGACGCCCTCGATGCGGAGATCCGCTCGGTTTTTTCGCGCCCGGAAATGATCGTTCCCGACGACGTTCGCGGCAGGCACAAGACTCTGGAAGATGCCGTCCTCGCTTCCGGCTGGCCCACCTTGCAAAGCGCGCGCGGCAAGGTGATTTTTCTGCTCGATCAGCGGCGCGCCGGCCCTCTTTACACCAAGGGACATCCGGCGCTCGAAGGCCGCGTGCTATTCACGAACGCGCAGCCCGGCACGCCCGACGCCGCTTTCGTCGAGGTGAATAACCCGGTCTCCGATCCCGATCTGGCGCCTGCACTCGTTCGCAAGGGATATCTGCTCCGCACCATGACGGATCCCGGTCCGGCGGGCGTCCGCGCAAACGACACCAGGCGCCGCGACGCCGCGATGGCCAGCGGAGCGCAGATCCTCAGCACCGACTATCCCTATAATGAGCCGGCCCCTTCGGGCTATGCGGTGCGATTCGATCGCGGCATCGTCCGCTGCAACCCGGTGTTGAAGCCGGCCGGGTGCCAAGCGGCGAAGATCGGCGAAGCCTCGGGCCGGTAGCGGCGTTATAGCGCCAGCCCCAGGAACTTCTCGGCATTGCCGTAGCAGATGTTCCGGATCATGCCGCCGACGAGCGCATCGTCATCGGGCATTTCGCCGGCTTCGACATCGCGGCCGACCATGTCGCACAAAACGCGCCGGAAGTATTCGTGGCGCGGATAGGACATGAACGAGCGTGAATCCGTCAGCATGCCGAGGAAGCGCGAGAACAGACCGCAGTTCGAGAGGGCGTTCATCTGCCACTGCATCGCTTCCTTCTGGTCGAGATACCACCAGCCGCTGCCGAACTGGAGCTTGCCGGCGATCTTGCCGTCCTGGAAGTTGCCGATCATGGTCGCGATCACGTAATTGTCGGCCGGATTGAGATTGTAGACCACGATCTTGGGCAGCGAGTTCTCCTGGTCCAGCCGGTCGAGATAAGCGCCCAGCGCGTCCGCCTGCGGCCAGTCGCCGATCGAATCGAACCCGGTATCGGGACCCAGTTCGCGGAACCGGCGCGTGTTGTTGTTGCGGCGCGCGCCGATGTGAAGCTGTTTGGTCCAGCCGCGCTCGGCGTCGAAGCAGCCGAAGACGAACATCATGTGCGCGGCGAAACGGGCGTGCTCGGCGGGAGTGGCGGCGCGGCCGGCGCGGGCTCGGTCGAAGATGGCGGCAGCCTCGCTCTCGGTGGGGAAATCGGCGTAGAGGTGATTCAGGCCGTGGTCGGAGAGGCGGCAGCCCATGTTGTGGAAATAATCGTGGCGCTGCCGCAGGGCGTCCACGAAGTCGCCCAGGCCGGCGATCGATATGCCGCTCGCTGCTTCGAGCCGCGCAACCCACTGATTGAACGCCTCCGGCAGGTGCACGTTCAGGGCTTTATCGGGACGGTAGGCGGGGAAGACCTTGGTCTTGAGGCCGGATGCGGCGATCGCCTTGTGGCACGCCAGGTCGTCAGTGGGGTCGTCCGTCGTGCAGACCGCCTTGACGTGGAACTTTTGCAGGATGCCATGGGCGCGCAGTCCGTCCGTGGCGAGAGCCGCATTGGCGCGCTCCCAAATGCGCGGCGCGCTCGATTCATCGAGCAGCTCTTCGATGCCGAAGTAGCGCTTCAGCTCCAGGTGCGTCCAATGATAGAGGGGGTTGCGCAGCGTGTAGGGAACGGTGCGCGCCCAGGCCTGAAATTTCTCCTCGGGCGCCGCGTCGCCGGTGCAGTAGCGCTCATCGACGCCGTTGGCGCGCATGGCCCGCCACTTATAGTGGTCGCCCTCCAGCCAGATTTCGAATAGATTCCGGAACTGCCGGTTGGCCGCCACGTCCTGCGGCGGCAGATGGCAATGGTAGTCGAGAATCGGCTCGCCCGCGGCGTATTCGTGATAGAGGCGGCGCGCGGTACGGTTGCTGAGAAGGAAATCTTCGTGGATAAAGGGCATGATGGCAACCCTAGTGTAACGCTATACGCGCGTGCCGCGGCTCTCACGCCGGACCGGTCCGGTCCCTACGCGATAATGGTCCGGTGATCGCTTGGCCCACGGTCGAGGAATGCCTGCGCCGCATCGCGGAATGTGACGCCGAAATCCGCGCCTGGGTGGAAGTGCGGCCGCAGCCGCCCACGGGCTCGGGTGCGCTCGATGGCCTCGCGTTCGGCGCAAAAGACATTTTCGAGACCCGCGGCCTCGCCACCGAATACGGCTCGCCGCTGTACGCCGGGCGGAAGGGCGAGGAGGATGCCGCGCTGGTCGCGGCGCTGCGGGCGCGCGGGGCCATCCTGCTCGGAAAGACCCATACCACCGCGTTTGCCTCCTTTGACCCGGCGCCGACGCGCAACCCGCGCGCGCCCGGCCGCACACCGGGCGGCAGTTCGGCGGGATCGGCGGCGGCGGTGGCGGCGGGAATGGCCGCATTCGCGATCGGCACCCAGACGCTCGGCTCCATCCTGCGTCCGGCAGCGTACTGCGGCGTGTGCGGATTCAAGCCGACATTCGGGCTCCTCCCGATGGCGGGCGCGCTCGCGTTTGCGCCGTCGCTCGATACAGCCGGGTTTTTCACGCGAACGGCGGCGGAGATGGCGGAGCTTTGGCGGCGGTTTCGCGGCACGGCGCTGCCGCGCGCGGACGGCCCGGCGGCGGATTTCGACCCGCCGGCGGGCTGGAGCGAACTCATCCAAGCCGCGTATCTCATCAACCGCTACGAAGGCGCGCGCAGCCATGCCGCGCGGTACCGCGAATTCGGCGACCGCATGGGCTCGCGGCTGGCGCAACTCATCCGCGAAGGGCTGGACACGCCGCGCGCCGATTACGAAGCGGCGCTCGCTCATATCGCCCTCATGCGCCGCCGGATGGAAGGGATCTTCGCGCGGCATTCATTTCTGCTCAGCCCCGCGGCGACCGGCCCTGCGCCGGAAGGCTTCGCGACTACCGGCGACCCCGCAGCCAACGCGCCATGGACCGCGCTGGGCGTGCCCGCGATCGCCGTTCCCATACCCGGCGCCGAGCCGCCGCTGGGCGTGCAGATCACCGCCGCCTGGGGCGAGGACGATGCGCTGGTGGCCTTCGCGGCGGAATGGGAGCGGGCGGCTGCAAGTACAATGTAAACTTCATGTCGATCCGCACGCGGCTCGAAGTGCATTTCCAGTTCAAAGCCCTGGGCGCCACCTGGCGCAGTGAAATTCTGGCGGGCGTCACGACGTTCATGACGATGGCGTACATCGTCTTTGTGAACCCGTCGATTCTGCACGAGGCGGGGATGCCGCTCGGCGCCGTGACCGCGGCCACCTGTCTTTCAGCCGCTCTCGGCAGCCTGCTGATGGGGGCGCTCGCCAATTATCCGATCGCGCTCGCGCCGGGCATGGGGCTGAACGCGTACTTCACCTACACGGTGGTCAAGGGCATGGATGTTCCCTGGCAAACGGCGCTCGGGGCGGTGTTCCTTTCCGGGATCGTATTCCTGATTCTCACGGTGGCGGGCGTGCGGCAACTCATTTTGGCGGCGATCCCGCCCGAACTCTACGCTGCGGTCGCGGCCGGCGTGGGGCTGTTCATCGCGTTCATCGGGCTGCGCAATGCGGGCATCGTCGCGCCGAACCCCGAAACGGTGGTCAGGCTCGGAGACCTGCACAGCCCGTCCACCCTCCTGGCCATCTGCGGACTGTTCCTGATGGCGGGACTGCTCGCCTGGCGCGTGCGGGCGGCGATGCTCATCGGCATTCTGGCAACCACGGCGGTGGCGCTGGCGGCGGGCCACGCGCACTGGGCGCCGCAGGGCAATTACCTGCGCGAACTGCCGGCCACGGCGCTGCGCCTGGATGTCGGCTCGGCGCTGCACCTGGGCGTGGCGGAGATCGTGTTCGCCTTCCTCTTCATCGACCTGTTCGATAACATCGGCACGCTCGTCGCGGTGGGCACGCGGGCCAGGCTGTTCGATAAGGCCAACCGGATCCCGCGCCTGAACCGTGTGCTGCTCGCCGATGCCTGCGCCACGATTTTCGGGTCCCTGGCAGGGACCTCGACGGTGGTGAGCTATATCGAAAGCGCGGCCGGCGTCGAGGCCGGCGGGCGTACCGGAGCCGCCGCGATCGTGACGGGACTGCTGTTCCTGGCGGCGCTGGCGGTCGCGCCGGTGGCCGGGGCCATCCCGTCCGCCGCTACCGCGCCCGCGCTGGTGATCGTCGGCAGCCTCATGGCGGGCGTGCTCGCGGAGATCGACTGGTCGGACGCGGAGATCGCGATCCCGGCATTCCTGACCATGGTGACGATCCCCCTGAGCTTCAGCATCGCCAACGGCCTCGCGTTCGGGTTCATCTCCTGGACAGCGATCAAGGTGCTGCGCGGCAAATTCCGGCAGGTGAGCTGGTTCGTCTACCTGCTGACCGGCCTGTTCCTGCTGCGGTTCTGGTATCTGAAATCGGTATGAGGTCTAGCGGCGAATCATGCCGAGGCGCACGCCTTCGCTGAGGATCTGCTGCGCCGGCCCGATCACGGCTTCGGCCGCGAAATCGGGACGGGCGGGCGAGCCGAAGCGCAGGTCGACGACCTCGACCTGACTGGCGCCTTCGGGCTCGGGGACGGGCCAGGCGCGCCACAGCGGGAATCGCGAGAATTCGAGGAATCGGCGGATCGTCGTGCTGCGTCCCGCGGCCTGGATGGCCGGCTGTGCTTCGGGCTTTTGCAGGATGGCCGCCTGAGCCGGGTCGAAGGCGCGCAGCAGGTCGAGATCCGCCACGGCGTAGAAATCCGAGGTCTCGACCAAGCCGCGCCAGCGCCAGGGGACGGCCGCATCGGGGATCGCGGCTACCCGCAGCGGCGCGCGCCCGCGGTAAATCCGCGCGTTCATCACCGCCACCGCGCGCTCGTGGAGAACGGAGCGGCCGTAGTTGTACAAGAGGAGGAAAAGGAGCGCAAAAATGGCGAATCCGCGGCCGTGATGCCGCACTTTTGCGGTCCCGGACGCGATCTCCGACCCGACCAGGCGCGCCAGGAACGGGCCCGCCACGGCCAGCAGAATCGCCACCCAGATCCAGATATCGACGACATTGGTGACATCCCACGCGAGCCAGCGCCCGGAAAACGGCAGCAGCAGCCGGACGCCGTAGGAATTGGTCAGGTCCAGGGCCAGGTGCGTGCCCACCGCGATCATGGCGGCGGCGAGGGCGCCCGCCCAGCGCACCGGCTGGCGCGCTGCCACCCGCACCAGCAGCACGGACGCGAGCGCCATTGCCGGCCACCCGGCCAGCGAGTGCGTCCAGTGCCGGTGGTATTGCAGGTAGCTGAGGGGCCCGGCGGCGGCTGAGACGATGTCGCAATCCGGAGCATTGGCGGCCACCAGAAGGATGGGAGTTGCCAGAGGCGTCCAGCGCTTCAACCCGGCCCTGCTGAGAAACAGGCCGGTGGCCGTGTGGGTCAGAGGATCCATCGGGACCCCTCATTGTAACTGCGAGCATCGCCTTGTAACTGCGGGCATGCCCCTCCGCGCTCAGGCGGTCATCGGCAGGCGATCGCCGCGCCGCGGCTGGAGCGGTTCGCTCTGCGGGGTCACGCGGAACCGGGACGTTCGTACGGTGCCGGCCATGTACTCATCGATCGGGTAGAGCGGATATGGCTCCAGTTCGGCCAGGTACTTTCCGAGGATCTCTTCGATCCGGTATACCTCGTGGAAGAACTGGCCGCGATCGACCCCCAGAAACCGCATGCAGGCTACGGAATCGGCCCCCAGCAGAAACACATAGCGGAAAAGCTTGTAATGCCGTTCATTCAGCGCGCGGCGCGCGGCCAGGCAGAAATCGGCCGCATACTCCTCGTGCCTGAAGGCGTAACCACGATTCCCGCTCGGGCCCGGATTGTTTCCGAGCGTCACCGCGCCCGGATGGCCGGAGCTGCTTTCGAATTCCCGAAAGCGGCCATAACAGGCCCTGAAGATAGCACGAAAAACACATGGGCACGGTTTCTCCATTCCCCGACGAAGAATACGCATGCCGTGGCCATTGCAATGCCTACAAGAGGCCAATGCAAGGCCGATGGCGCTCGATCGATTCCAGTCCATTCGCTGTGTCCGTCCTCCGCAGCCCCCGTAGGGTGGCTGCCCTATGACAACAGTACTAAAATTCACCAAGCCTTCGAATTCGTCAATAGAATACAAACGAGCGGGTCTGAAATCCCATTCCGAATAGTACTTTTCCGATAATTCTAATCGACTGAAATTTAGACGTTTAGTTCATTCCGTACTAGGAGTATCCGCGATAGAATATCGGGGTTTTACCGGATGCTTGGCGGAGCGTATTATTACTCCCCTATAGCTGCGAGAAATAGGCCTAAAGGGAACGAATGGACTTCCGCGAGCTGGAGCGCCGCTTCGTCGAGCGATTGCGCGAGCGGGTGCGTGCGGGAGAGTTCACGGAGCGCCGGCTGGCTCAGATTACCGGCATCTCGCAGCCGCATATCCACAACGTGCTCAAGGGGAAACGGTTGCTTTCGATGGAAGCGGCGGATGAAATCCTGCGCGTCCTGCGGATGGATTTGCTCGACCTGCTCGATCCCGAGGAGCGCCGTGGTGGCGAATAGAACGGCGCATGTCCAGCGCTAAGGGCCTGGCAAAACGTACTAGGAAGATGCCCTTACTCCGGATTGCCGATGCCGAATGGCAATTCCCCTATGATAGTTCGGTGCCCTGGATCCGGCGCCCCTGGTTTGCCGCCTTGTTCTTCGGCGTTCTGGTTTTCGCCACCCGCTATCCGCTCCGTCCCGGGCAGCTCGTGACGTTCGACGACGTCAACTTCGCCTACTCCATCGGGCATTTCGATATCCGCGCCAGCCAGCCGCATCCACCCGGTTATCCGCTGTTCGTGATGGAGCTGCGGACGCTATGGTGGCTGCGATTCCGCCGCATGGAAACGCTGCTGTTCGCGCTGGCGGTGGCGGGGAGCATCGCGGCATTGGCTCCGGTGGCCGTCGCGGGCAATCGCATGATGGGCGGCGACTCGGGCTTCTGTGCGGCCTGCCTGCTCGTGCTCCATCCCGTTTTCTGGCACGCCGGGATCACCTCCGCGGTGCGGGTGCAACTGGCGGTGGTTTCGATGGCCGTGGCGGCGTGCTGCTGGCGCGCCTGGCGCGGGCACCGCCGATGGGTGCTGTGGAGCGCGGTTGTCCTGGGGCTGGGGGCGGGCATCCGTCCGGAAACGGGCCCGCTGCTGTTTCCCCTATGGGCGGCGTGCGCCTTGCGGGCGCGGGTGGGGTGGCGGGCTGGCGGCAGGGCGCTGGCGGCGATGGCCGGCGCGGTGCTCGTCTGGTTGGCTCCAGCGATGCTCGCTTCCGGCGGGCCGGTGCCGTTCGTCCGGGCCTGCCTCGACTACCTCTCGGATCAGGCTTCGGTGAGCTCCGGGCTGTTCGGGGCGGCGGGGCGGCGCTGGCAGACCACGTTCTGGCACACCGTCGTGTGGACGCTGTGCGGGCTTCCGGGATGCGGCGCGGCGGCGGTGCTCGCCTGGCGGCGCCGGTGGGGATGGGAATTCGGCTGGGAGCGCCTGGCGTTTCTCGCGCTGTGGTTCGCTCCGGCGTTCGCCTTCGCCATCCTGGTACACGTGGAAGACCCGGGGCATGCGCTAGCGATGCTTCCGCCGTTGGCGCTCGCCGCAGGATACCTGGTGAGCCGCGCGCTCGACCTTACCCAGGCCGAGGTCTCACCGTGGTGGGGCGCGATCGTGGCCGCGGCTTCTCTGGCGGTGGCGTGGATCGTCGACCGGCACAGCGCGGAATTCGCCGTGCTTTGGCTTCCGGCTGCGTGTCTGGGCGGCGGCCTGGTGCTGCGGATGGGACGGGTGAAGAATTTCGGAGTCGTGCCGCGGGCGCAGGTGCTGCTTGTCCTGCTCGCGCCGGCGGCGCTGCTGGACGTCACCATGTTCCTGCACCGGGGCTGGTATTACCGCGGTGCAGCGGAATCCGGCTGGCACGCGGCCGCAGACCGGATCGAGGCGGATTTGGCCAGTGGTCTCGCGCTGACTTCGGCGGAGCATATCGCCAAGACCCTGGCGGTGGATGACCACACCATCCGCGAAGTGCGGCGGCTGGCGGCGGAGCGGCCGGGCGAGACAGTCGTGGCCTGGGAGAGCGGCCCGGCGGCGTGGCGCAAAATCGCGTACTACGCGCCGGAGCTGCCAGTGGCCGTGCTCGATCATCGGCGCATCCGGGCCGGGTCGCCCGCAGTAGTGGCGTGGTGGCGCGGGAACCGGCTGGAACGCCCGGAGCAGTCCGGTGCGCCGGTGCGGATGTCCGTCCCGGCCGGTGCGCGGGTGATCTGGGTATTGAAGCCCGGGAGCGAATTCGAGGCGGCGGTGCGCGGAGCTTTCGCGGCCCAGGCGGCCGGGCCGGTGTGGTACACGGATTTGCCGGAGTCCTCCGGGTCGCGACCGGTTGGCGAATATGAAATCGCGTGGTGAACGCGGGCGAAACAGCCGCCGCTATGCCTTCGCTGCCAGCTTGCCCAGCCGGACGGCGTTTTCCATCAGCTTGAGCCCGTGGCGGCCCTCGGCGCTGAGAATCGATTCGGGGTGGAACTGTACGGCTTCGATGGGCAGCTCGCGGTGCCGCACGCCCATGATCACGCCATCCGCGGTTTCCGCGGTGACTTCGAGGCACGCCGGGAAGGTTTCGCGGCGGGCGAAGAGCGAGTGGTAGCGGCCCACCTGGAATTCCGCCGGCAGTCCTTCGAATACTCCGATGCCGCGGTGGCGGACCATCGACGGCTTGCCGTGCACGGGGTAATCGAGCACGCCGAGCTCGCCGCCGAAGGCTTCGACCACGCCCTGCAGGCCGAGACACACGCCGAAAACCGGGATGCCCAGGCGCACGGCCTGCCGCACCACGTCGGGAACGCCAAAATCGGCGGGGCGGCCGGGCCCTGGGGAGATCAGAACCAGGGTCGGGGCGACCTGCGCGATCAGCTCCGGCGGGAAGCCGGCGCGGTACGTGACGACTTCGGCGCCGGTCTGGCGCGCGTAGTTGGCGAGGGTGTGGATGAAGCAATCGTCGTTATCGACGAGGAGAAGCTTCGCGCCGCTGCCCGCCGCTTCCCGCTCGACCGTCGCGGGAGCAGATGGCGCCGCCGGCTCGCCCAGCGTGCGGAAAAACCCGGTAGCCTTGAGGCGGGTCTCGCGCTCCTCCATCGCGGGGATGGAATCGTAGAGCAGAGTGGCGCCGACGGGATAGCGCGCGACGCCATCGCGCAGATAGGTGGTGCGGATCAGGATGCCGGTGTTGATGTCGCCGTTCAGCGAGATCATCCCAACGGCGCCGCCGTACCAGCCGCGCGCGTCCTTTTCGAGCGATTCGATGGCTTGCGCGGCGGCCTTTTTGGGCGCGCCGATCACCGTCACTGCCCACATATGGCTCAGGAACGCATCGAGCGAATCGAAGCCCTCCTGAAGGAAGCCTTCGACGTGGTCTACGGTATGAAAAACTCCGGCGTAGGATTCGATCAGGCGGCGGCCGATGACCTGTACGGTGCCGGGCTCGCAGACGCGCGACTTATCGTTGCGGTCCACGTCCGTGCACATGGTGAGCTCGGATTCTTCCTTGGCCGATTGCAGCAGCTCTTTGATGTTGTCCGCGTCGCGGAGCGGGTCGCCGGTGCGCTGCGCAGTGCCCGAAATGGGGCAGGTTTCGACGCGCTGGCCCTCCACCCGCACGAACATCTCGGGCGAGGCTCCGACCAGTTGCTCTTCGCCAAATTGCAGCAGGAATTCGTAAGGGCTCGGGCTGGCGCGCTGCACGCGCTCGAATAATTCCGACGGGCTGCCGGAAAACGGCGTGCGGAAGGTCTGGCGTAGCACGACTTCGTAGTAGTCGCCGCGGCGCATTCCTTCGCGGACCGCCTCGACCTTCGCCATGTACTCTTCAGGCGTGTGATCGCTTTCAATCGGGCCGCGCTCGACCGTTCTCGCTGCGGGGACCGCGGCGGCATCGCGCGGCATGCCCTCGGTCGAGACGCCCTCGCGCGAGAATTCGTACCGGTAACGCTCGACCTGTTCCTTCTTGCGGTCCATGAACCAGATGTCGTCGCAGAGGAAGAGATGGAGGTCCCGGTGGCCCTTGCGGGGGAGCCGTCTGGGAATGGGCTCGAACTGGAAGAGGAGATCGTAGCCGAAGGCGCCGACCAGGGAGAGGCGCGAGTCTTCTTCGCCGCGGAACTCCGCGATGAGGGCGCGGAGAATGGAAAATGCCGAGGGCTGCTTGCTGCGTTCTTCCTCGGCGAAGAGGGCCGGCAGAGGCTTGAGGCGGCCGGCGAGAATGCCGGATTCCCAGCCGAAATCGTCCCAGTGAGGGTGGGCGCTCAGGACGGGCTCGAGAATGCGGGCCAGCGTTTCGCCGCGGCCATTGAGCGGGCGGAACTCGACGCGGCGGTCCCAGGCAACGATTTCGAGCGGCGGGCGGGTCGAGGCGATGTCCCAGCGCGAGTACCTGCCGGGATACTCGTATCCCGAAGAAAGGTAGATGCCACGGTGGCGATCGAGGTCGCGCAGCAGGTGCACGAGACCCTTGCGGAAGGCGGCTTTCGAAAGGGTGCGGGTGACCTCGATCCCGTGGGGAGTGGTGTAGCGATATGCGCGCATGGATTCGCCCCTTGGGTTATCGAACAGGATAACAGACGGGGGCTGGCGGCCGCGCGCCGTGGCCCTTGCAGGCCGGCCGCGCCGGCAGCGGGCCGGACGGGTCGGGCCCCTACTTCAGCCTCGTGAGCTCGTTGATGTCCACGGTCTGCCGCGTGCCGGGACGCAAAGAGTTGATCTGAAGCTGATGGGCCTCGCGGTACATCGCCGCTGCCTCCCGTTTTCGTTTGCCGCCCTTGAGCACGGTGGCATATTCGACGAGCACAGCCGCGGTGGCGGGGCTGTCTGGGCCGTAGGCGCTCGCCGCCAGCGCCAGCGCGCGCTCGATCGGCGGCTCCGCTTCCGCATAACGGTGGCCCGAATAGAAGAAGCGGGCGCGGCTCGTGAGCACTACGATCATGGGATACGAGCGTTCCCCAATCGATTCCAGCAACTCGAGGGCCCGTTCGTTGTATTTGAGCGCCTGGCTGGCATTCCCGCTGCGCGAACAGGATACCGCCAGATTGTTGAGCAGGCACGCGAGCTCGAACGGAGATTTCGAGGCTGCGGGCTCCAGGAGCGCCAGGGCCTCCCGATAGAGGGCGATCGCCTCGGCGTCGTGATGTCTTGCCAATTGGATGGTGCCCCGGTTGGCGATCATGTTGGCGTATTCCGGATCGTCGCGGCTGAGCGCGTTGGCGCGCGGCTCGACGAGGGCGCGCTGCTGGCGCTCGGCCTGTTCCACGTCGCCGCATTCCAGGTACAGCGATACCAGATTCGTGGCCGTCTTCAGGAAATGCCTGTCGCCGCCCGGCCCGGTTTTCTCCCACAGGTGCAGCGCGCGCTGAAAGGCCGCAGCGGATTGCTCACACCGATGCATGTCGCGGTAGACGGTGCCGAGAGTGCTGTAAGTGAGCGCCGCGGGCGCCACATCGGGCTCCAGGTGGCGCGCCTGTTCCAATGCGGATTGGAGGCTCCGCTCGGCGTCGGGAAAACGGCCTTCGCGGGCGAAGCGATCCGCCGTGGAGATGGCATGGAGCCACGCGCTCCGGTCCTGAGGCTGTGCGGAGATCGTCCAGGGTGCTGCCGCCAGCCAGATGGCAGCGAGTGCAGTTCTCGAAATCACGATTCCTCCAAAAAACAAAAAAGCCGCCGCGGGGGCATGTGAGTGCCCCTGCGACGGCCTCCGAGAGCTTCGGTCAGCCAACGTCTAAGGGATGAACTTCACCTTTTTGCGTGTGATTTCGGCTCGGACTGGGAGCCCATCCTGAATGACGAGACCTTCGATCTCGCCATGATTCAGGTCGCGGCAATACCGGATGAATGCACGCCAGGCGGGGTGCAGCGAAGGCGGTTCAGGGGACGCAGCGCTGCGGAGCGCTCCGGGTTCGGGCTTGATCGATACAAAGGCCATGGTTGCCGCTCGCAATGATAAGACGTTGCGCGTGGCATTTTGTTCCGTCGAGGATCAGGCGGCAGGGATCACAAGGTCACCGATGGAGGAGCGCGTAAAGGCGGTTCAGGATTTCGGTAGCCAGACCCGCGGCGCGCGACAGGTTGTGGGCGGCGCCTTCGACGATCAGAAGATCGGTGGGGGCGGGGATCAGGGCGATGGCTTCGCGCAGTTCTTCGGGGGAAGCGAAGGGGTCGGCGGTTCCGTGGACGAAGAGGACCGGAGTGCGGAGATTGGGCAGGTGCGCCGTCCGCTTCTGTTCGGGCTTGTGGGGTGGATGGAGCGGGTAGGCGAGCAGCAACAGGGCATCGGCGATGCCGGGTTGCTCCGCGGCGAGCATGCTGGTCTGGCGGCCGCCGTACGAATGTCCGCCTGCGATCACGCGTCCGCCGGCCATGCCGCGCACGGCGGCAATGGCCGCGGCGATGCCCTCGCGATCGCGCGTGGCGCCCGCGGGGAAGGGCGGGCCCGCGGAGCGCGTCACGCGAAACGGCAGGTCGTACCGCAGCGCCAGATGGCCCTGGTCCGCGCAGGCGCGGGCCAGCTTTATGAGCAGCGGGGTATTGCTGTTGCCGCCGGCGCCGTGAGTGAGCGCGAAGGCGTCGCCGCTTTCGGCGTCCGGGCGGTGGAGCGTGCCGCGAATGAGCGCAGAGGAGAAGGGTTCTTCCATCGGCATGGGAGCCGCCGGTGGGGCGTGAGTCGCGGCGCTAGGCTTCCTTTTTCTTGAGATCGTTATCGTGAGTCTCGATGAACGCGCGGATTTCATCGGCCATGCCGAGCAGCTTTTCCCACTGCTCGCGGTAGAGGGTTACGGGAAAGCGTCCCAGGCCGTAGACGGACAGGGCGCCTTTTTCGCTGACCCGCATGGACATCTGACCGCGGGGCCGCTTCAGCGCTTCGTTTTCGGCGCGAAGCCGCTCCAGTTCCGCTTGCATTTCTTCTGGTGTCGGCATGGTGGCTCAATCCACTCATACCACACGCGGCGGGGGAGCGGTGCGAGCGGGCGCGCCGCTCGCTCACGGCGGTGCCTCTGTTCGCTGCCATGAACCGGTGTGGGGCGCGCACGCACGCGTGGTACGCTGGGGACTTCTCCCGGATGCCGCGCTTCGACTCCATTCTCTTCGACTTCGACGGTGTGCTGCTCGATAGCGAGCCGGTCCACTGGGCGTGCTGGCGGGAGGTGCTGCTGCCGCTCGGGGTCTCGCTCGAATGGGATTTTTACCGCGAGCGCTGCATCGGGATTGACGACCGCCTGATGCTCCAGATGATGGCCGACGGGCGCGACTGGCGCGAGCTGTGGGAGCGGTATCCGGCGAAGAAAGAGCTGTTCCAGCAGCGGATGATCGCGGCGCCGCCGTTTCCCGAGGGGCTGCCCGGGCTGCTCGAAGAACTGCGCGGCAGCTACCGGATGGCGATCGTCAGCTCGAGCGGCCGGTCCGAGATCGAGCCGCTGGTCGAGCGCGCGGGGCTGCGCGGCTATTTCGATACGATCGTCGGCGGCGGAGACGTGGAGCACCATAAGCCCGCGCCGGAGCCCTATCTGCTCGCCGCCTCCCGGCTGGGCGTCTCGGCGCCGCTGGTGCTGGAGGATTCCGAGGCGGGGATCGCCAGCGGGCGCGCGGCGGGCTTCACCGTCGCGCGGGTCGGACACCCGAGCGAGCTCGAGCGGGTGCTGCGGACTGCGCTGGCTATGCCCGCGACGCCGTAGCCTTGCCGCGCCGGCGGCGTGCCTGCGCCGCGCTCTTCGCCTGCTTGGATAGGGCCTTCTTCGACGCCGCGCTCCTGCCTTCCCGTTTCAGAGCATTGCTGGTGGCACGCGAGCGCTTGGCGGACACCTTCTTCGTCGTCTTTTTCGCGCTCGAACCCTTCTTGAGGTCGCGCGAGGCCTGCTTGCGCGTGCGCTCCGACGTGGTTCCGGCCTTGGGCGGCTTCAGCTTGACGCCGGCGCGCCGCGCTTTTGAGAGGCCGATGGCGATTGCCTGCTTGGTGGAACGCGCGCCCTGCTTTCCCTTGCGGATGTGCTCCATTTCTTCGCGAACGAATTCGCCGGCTTGCGTGCTCGCGGATTTCCCTTCGCGTTTGTCCTTCCGTGCTCTTTCGACCGTTTTCTTTTCCGGCATAACCGGAGTGGTTGCACGTGAAGTGCCAGTGGGATGCCTTTCGCGCTATTTCCCGGTCACTTCGCGCAGCACGCGGAGCGTGTTCAGGCCGAAGATTTTCTTCAGGTCCTCTTCGCTGTAGCCGCGCTTGCGAAGGGCGGCTTTGAGGGCGCCCATTTTGGAGATGTCCTCCAGGCCTTTGGGCGGGCCGGAGATGCCGTCGAAATCGCTGCCGATGCCGACGTGGCCGATGCCGGCGATTTTCACGGCGTGATCGACCTGGTCGGCGGCATCCTCCACGGTGGCGAGGACGGGCGCGGGCTTCATCTGGCGATGGTGCTGCTCGGCGGCGTACCTGTCGAGCGCCTGTCCGGTGAGCGAAGGCTCTTCCGTGATACTCGAAATGGCGGCCTTCAACTGCTCGGCGTCCTTCTGGCTGACGAAGCCTTCGCCGAAGTTGATACCCACGACGCCGCCGTTCTTAGCGAGCGCGCGCAGCATGTCGTCGGTCATATTGCGCGGCACTTCGGAGAGGGCGCGGCATGAGGAGTGCGACGCGATCACGGGTCTGGTGGAGACGGCGAGAGCATCGTAAAAAGTCTTGTCGGAGACGTGCGAGACATCGACCAGCATGCCGAGGCGGTTCATCTCGCGGACGACTTCCTTGCCGAAATCGGTGAGCCCGTTGTGGGCCGGCTGATCGGTCGAGGAATCGGCCCAATCGGTGTTGCGGAAATGCGTGAGGGTCATGGAGCGGATGCCGAGGCGGTAGTAGACGCGGAGGACGGCCAGATCGTCATCGATCTGGTGGCCGCCTTCGATCGTGAGGATGGCGGCGATGCGGCCGGAGCGGGTGATGCGCTCGATATCGGAGGCGTTGAGGGCCAGGGCGATCTGATCGGGGTGGGTGTCGAAGAGGCGCTGCATGGCGTCGCGCAGGTCGAGCGTGCGGCGCACCGCTTCGGCGCCATGGTAATAGGTGGGGACCCAGAGGGCGAAGAACGGGGCGTTCACGCCGCCTTCGCGGAGGCGGGGGATATCGACATGGCCGACCGGCGAGCGCTGCGTCAGGTCGGCGCGATCGATGAGGACCCGCTGCGCGGTGTCGATGTGGCTGTCGATGCCGATCGACTGCGCAAAGAGTGGGGCGAAGGCGAACAATACCGGGAAAAACCGCATGGGCAAACTATATCGCACCTGATATGCTCTGCTCATGTCCGGCAAACCGACACCCATTCCGCCCGGTTTCCATTCGATTACACCGCACCTGAACGTGAACGGCGCGGCGGCGTATATCGATTTCCTGAAGAAGGCTTTCAACGCCGTGGAGATGCACCGCTCGCCGGGGCCCGGCGGCAAGCTGATGCACGCCACGGTGAAGATCGGCGACTCCATGCTGATGTTTGCCGACGATTTCAGCGAAGAGTTCCACATGCCGCCGTTTGTGAAAGGCAATTTGCCGTTCGTGCTGAACCTGTACGTGCCGGATGCCGATGCCACGTGGGCCCAGGCGGTGGCGGCCGGCTGCGAGGTGAAGATGCCGCTGGCCGACCAGTTCTGGGGCGACCGCTACGGCCACCTGCGCGACCCGTTCGGCTTCACGTGGGCCATTTCGACCCGCATCGAAGAGGTTACGCCCGAGGAGGCGCAGCGGCGCGCGGCCAAGGCGTTCGGCGGCGGCCATCCATAAC
>Ga0209062_1002231_pt1 | contig 27216 bp, 22 predicted proteins | sample Coa_R2_2_FD_187158 | JGI IMG/M metagenome (GOLD analysis project Ga0209062, IMG submission 187158) | Surface soil microbial communities from Centralia Pennsylvania, which are recovering from an underground coalmine fire - Coalmine... | ecosystem: Environmental > Terrestrial > Soil > Unclassified... | reverse complement strand
TGGCTGCCGTTAAAATACATGCAATAAGGCATGGAAGCACCACCATCGGGAAGCGGAAATTTATGGGAGATGCAACTGCTATCGCCTAAGGAATAAATTCGAAAAATCCCTGGCTGTGTGCGGCAAACGCTTCGTATATCTGGGCACCAATCACTGCCTGCCGTTGCGATTCCCCAGCGAATTAATTTCCCTCTCGCACTGTAAGCACCCCATACGTGTTCCTTGGGATCAACAATAATAATCTTTTCACCGCATGGTTTAATAGTAGCAGGCACCGATGCACTGCCTGTAGCATACGGTGAACCGCTGATTTCATAGACGATATCAGCGAGAGTATTGACAGGAAATAAACAAAATGAAATCCATAAAGCAGCAATCATCCTTTTTGCTAGCAAATGTGACTCCTTTTATCGTTTTAATTTTTCTCCTGAAACGCCGGCAATACTACATTCAATTCTAATATCGAACAACCTTCCTGGCGTTCCAATTCAATTTTCACATCTTCTTTATTAATGTTAACGTACTTCGCAATCACATCCAGCAAATCTTTTTGCATCGCTTGCAAATAATCTGGCTTATCTCGCTCAATGCGTTCATGCGCAATAATAATTTGCAAACGTTCTTTTGCTACTTTCGCTGACTTCTCGGAGCGCTGAAAATAATGCAATATCTTATGGAGTTGAGTTTGAATGCTCATACTGCTTCCTTTTCTCTAAAGTTTAGCAGACGCTTGAACCAGCTTTGTTTTCCTTCAACAAAACGATGGGGTATTTGCTCGCCTAAAAATCGTCCGATGGCATCACTATACGCAAGCCCTGCATCACTTTTCTGATCAAGAATCACCGGTACCCCGGAATTAGAAGCGCGTAAAACAGCTTGGGATTCTGGAATAATGCCTAATAAGGGGATAGATAAGATCTCATTCACATCAGCAATACTTAACATATCGCCTGTTGCCACGCGTTTTGGTGAATAGCGAGTCAATAACAAATGCTCACTGATGGGCTCTTTTCCTTCTTCCGCACGCTTGGTTTTGCTCGCTAATAAACCCAGCATGCGATCCGAATCACGCACTGAGGACACTTCAGGATTCGTCACGACAATGGCACTATCTGCAAAATACATAGCCAACTGCGCACCTCGCTCAATTCCCGCAGGTGAATCGCAAACAATGTAATCAAATGTCTTGCTTAATTCTTCCAATACTTGGCCAACTCCTTCCACCGTCAAGGCATCCTTGTCACGTGTTTGTGAAGCGGGTAGCACATATAATTCTTTCACATGTTTGTCACGAATTAAGGCTTGATTTAAGTTAGCTTCACCGCGAATCACATTCACAAAATCATATACAACACGCCGCTCGCACCCCATAATCAAATCCAGATTGCGCAAGCCAATATCAAAATCAATAACCACCGTTTTATAGCCGCGATTAGCTAAACCCACCGCAAACGAGGCGCTAGTCGTGGTTTTTCCGACACCGCCTTTTCCTGATGTGACGACAATAATTTTTGCCACGTTCATGTCCTCTTCAACATTATACTGTTTCTATGCGTATCTGTTCATTTTCTAAAAAGATTTGCTTCATACCATCTTGTTTAGCAAAACGCTGCAGGTCTTCTTTCGTTAGGTAATATCCTGCTATCGAAATAAGTTCGGCGTCAAGATGGCGGCAAAAAATACGAGCTTGTTGATCGCCTTGTATGCCTGCTAAGGCTCGGCCACGTAAGGGGCCGTAGATATGGATATGGCCATCAGCCATGATTTCTGCACCGGGGCTAACAGCTGCGGTGACGATGAGATCACTCCCTTTGGCATATACTTGCATGCCCGAACGAATAGGCTGTGTGAGTAAGCGGGTTTTAGGTAAGGTAGCAGGTGGTTCTTTTTCGACCACGTAATTTCCGCCAGACTTCCCCACATTTACTAGCAGCAAGCCCGCTGCCGCCGCGGCTTCTTGTTGCGTAGGATTGCCATTGCGGATGCCAATGGGGATCATATTGTGAGCGAGTAATAATTGTTTAATATGGGGAAAATTCAACGCTTCGGCTGCTTTCACTTTTTCCAAATCGATGACAACAGGTGTCCCTTGAAACAAATTAGGTGCTCGCTTCACCATCTCCGTTAATTGATGAGCCAATTGATCGATATCATCACGCAACAATTGGAAAATAGCACATGGTGAAAAGCTAGCTTTTAATTGAAAACATGACATTGATACAAATCCCAACAAAAAATAGACAGGTGTTGATTTCTGAATATAATGAGGGCTTTTTACAGGAAAGTAAAATGAATTCACGAGATTTAGAAGAGTATAATAGTTTAAAGGAACGTTTTCAAAAAATAGAAGAATCAGCATCAAAATTTTTGTTTATCGAAGCCTCTTGCGATCCCGCACAAAAAATCCCCGAGAAAGCTATTCACCATCTGCTGAAAGAAGCCAGAAAATTATCCACTGGTGCGACTGAAGAACACATTAAACAATTGGAAGATACCGTAAATAAAATGCGTGTTATCCTTCCCCAAGTTGAGATAAAGCAAAAAGAAATCGATGATTTCATTGATATTGCGAGAGTATTTTTACGAGATTGTGGGCTTTTTGTTAATCGTTTAACACCATATGAATTATCTGGTTCTGATAAGCGCATCCTTGATCAGGCTTGTTGCTTGCACATTCAAGCATGCGCTCTATTTTCTATTTTATATTTTAGTAATTACCATCCAAGCAATGAGCGGGCTTCTATGGAATTATTTAATGATGGCGTAAATCGCAATCTTAGCGCACTTAATTGTCTGCTGGATGATAATGATGAAGAGAAAGTTAATAAAATTTTAACGTATGTTCTCTTAGTCTTTACCTGTGTCATTTGTCATTTCTATAATAAAATTTCTGGAAAAAAATTTAAAAATGAGACGTTAAAAACAGCTGTCGACCTACTCTATGCCATACTAAAGAGTTTAGAGGATTTTATTGATAATATTATGGTTAAAAAAAATTCTATTTTAGCAGCAAAAGGAATGTTGTTACTCAGTATTATCAAACAATCGCAATTACTTTCCCACCTCCCCGCTTCTCAGAAAAAACTAATTCTCGATTTAGAACAAGGGCGAGCACTACACGAAGAAGCGATAAAATTAATTAACTCACAATCCGTTACTTCATTAGAGAGGCAACTTCTTCTGCACACAGCATACTCAATTAAGTTAGATTACCAACATCAAAAAAACGAAAACATGGGTTCATTAGCAAATTTTTCAGTCCTCATGGCTCTTAAAAAAGAAATATTAGATCATCCTTATTTAGAAAACATAATTGAATTTATAAAGAATTTAACTGCCCAACCTGATGAGCTTTACCAACCTATCATTGTCTATAAGAAAGATGAATGGACTATTCCCGCGATGATTTTTAAAATGGTTGGTTATATCGATGATGTATTATGTGACTGGTACAAAAAAATAAAAGCCGCGCAAGAAAAAATTTACCCATTTGACAAAAGCTTCGACACGCTGCAAAAAAAATTCAAAAATCATTTACTTGATTTATCTCATCCCGATAATGATTGGATTAAATTAAGCACCTTCTTTAAAGCAAAAGAAAAAATACTCACGCAACTAATTATTATTTATAACTTCATGATAACAGTTAAAACACTGTTGCACCAAGCTGATTTTGATATTATTACTGTAACAAAAAAAGCCTTTCAGGAAGCTTTGAGAGAAACCAGTAAGCAAATTTATCAGCTAGAAGAATTTAAAAAATACATGGATCAAGAAAATGTAAAAAAGAAAGAACAAATAGAAAACGAGGAGAAAAAACACCAAGAAGCGTTTGATTCCCTCATGAAGGAAGAGGAAAAAGAAAAAACAAAACCAGTATTACGCTCTAAAAAAAATAAAGGTAAAAATTCCAAAAAAGTCAAAAAACAAAAAGCCCAACAGCCTCTATCTTCAGAACCCATCACTCAAGAAACTCAGGCGCTTCTAACTAATGCTACTGAGCCGCACCCAATAGTTTCATCACCACCATTTGAAGTTCCTTTCCTACTCCCCTTACCTAAATCGGTAGAATTTGTACGATGCCTGCTGGGTCCCTCCACAAAGGTGACGGGTGGGGCTGTTCGCGATGCCATCATTTCTCCGAATAAAAATCCAAAAGATTATGATTTAGTCATCAGTGAACACTCTCTGGAGGAAGCTAACGAACTTCTTTCTCAACAGGAGTTTGATGGTAAACCGATTATTGCTGAAATAATAAAAGGTACATCACCTATTTTAAATGTAAAAATGGGAGATATCAAAATTCAGATTTCAATATTAAAAACAGATATAAAATCAGATCAATTACTGCGTGATTACACTTTCAACGCACTATATTATGATCCGGAAAACAAGAAAATCATCGATTATGTGGGTGGCTATGAAGATGCTAAAAATTATCTCATTAACCCAATTCCCGATAATGAAAAACTGCTTAATGACCCCATCAAATTATTAAGAGCTCTTTATTTGAAAGCAGAAAATGATCAATTAAAATTTCATGAAAATATTGTTACTTTATTCAACTTTTATAAAAATAGCCTCAACGAGCATCCTTTAAATAAAATTCCACGCGGCACCTTATATTCTTTGCTCCATAAATTATTCTCTTTTGGTCATGCTTTACCGGCCTATCGGCTATTAAAAGAATACAATCTCATCTCTATCTTTTTTCCTAAAACAGCAAATTACTTAGCTAAAGAAATCGATTCACCCTATTCTCCTTTCATTGAAGCCACCTTAGGACATATCGATAAAATAACAAAAGCTGAAATCACCCTAGAAAATCAAATTTTGATTTTTTCTGTTTTATTATGGGGATCTTTAAAAGATACGTTAACAGAAATTTTAGAAAATAAAACCACTTCTAGCTTTATAAATTCCTCCAACCAAGTCATTACTGAGCAATTAAAACTTCTTTATTTACCTGATGAGATATGGAAAGAAATAATGAATGTGTGGCTACTTCTTCATTATCCCAAGACATTATTTTTACCCTGTCCTAATGAAAACACTCTTGCCCCCCAAATAGCTCACTGTTTTAGAAATTTATTAGAAGCTAATCAAGCTCAAATATTAATAAAAAAATCTTATAAAATACTCTGTCAACAGAATATGTTTTTATCCCCAACCAATGCCGTCGCACCTCCTAAGGAGGAAGAGAAGAAACCTATTCTAAAGTCGGCATCGTAAAATGCTGTTGTTTAGCAGGGGTCTTATAATCCCAGCGAGCACTGATGGTTTGCAAACGGGTATAAAATCGAATGCCATCTTCACCATGCATGTGATAACCACCGAATAGTGAATGCTTGAAACCACCAAAGCTATGGAAGGCGAGTGGCACGGGAATTGGTACGTTAATGCCAATCATGCCTGCATGCATATGTTGCGAAAAATAGCGGGCATTAGCACCCTGCTGTGTATAAATCACCGCACCGTTGGCATAAGGATTGTGATTAATCAGGGCAACGGCTTCTTGCAAATCACTCACCCGCACCATACATAAAACAGGCCCAAAAATTTCGTCTTGATAAATAGTCATCTGAGGAGTGACATGATCAAAGAGAGTGGCACCAAGGAAAAAACCTTGATGCTTCGTCATAAGTGCTTGTCTTCCATCCACTACCATTTTAGCGTGTTGTTGAATACCGCTTTCGATATAGTGAATGATTTTCTGTCTATGCGCTTCCGAGATAACCGGGCCCATTTGTGAAGCAGGATCCTCACTCGGACCGATGACTAACTTGGCTATCGATGCCTGCAATGCTGTTGCTAATTGATCACCCACCTCATCCCCAACAGCTACTACCACAGAAATAGCCATACAACGCTCACCTGCTGAGCCAAATGCAGCACCCATAATGCCTTCCACAGCTTGTGTCAGGTCAGCATCTGGCATCACCACACAATGATTCTTAGCGCCACCTAATGCTTGCACCCGTTTGCCATGGCTACTGGCTGTTTCGTAAATATATTTAGCAACCGGTGTTGAGCCTACGAAACTGACGGCAGCAACATCAGGATGGTTTAAAATCGCGTCTACCACTATCTTATCCCCCTGGACAATATTGAATACACCGTCTGGCAAACCTGCTTTTTGAAGTAATTCTGCTAAAAAAATACTCGCAGAAGGATCTTTTTCAGAAGGCTTAAGGACAAATGTATTGCCACAGGCTAAAGCCAAGGGAAATAACCACATCGACACCATGGCTGGAAAATTAAACGGCGTAATGCCAGCGCATACACCTAAGGGTTGACGTAAATCATAGCAATCCATGCCGCTTGCAATGGTGTGAGAAAAACTACCTTTTAATAAATGCGGCACACCACACGCAAATTCCACCACTTCGATACCACGTTGCACTTCACCGATAGCATCTGCTAAGACTTTACCATGCTCGCGGCTAATGAGAGCTGCTAAGTTCGATTTGTTCTGCTCTAATAATGCTTTAAATTCAAATAAAATTCGGGCTCTTTTTAAAGCACTTAAAGATTGCCATTGTGGGAACATCGCTTTGGCGGCTTGGACAGCAGCATCTACATCCTGCGCCGTGCCACGGCATACTTCGCCAATGACGCTGCCTTCTGATGGATTATAAATAGGTAAAAAATCACTCGATTGGCCGGTAGTCAGTTGCCCGTGAATATAATGTTTAACGGTAAAAGTCATAGTTTACATTCCAATTAAATCATTTTAATTAATTTGTTATCTCGAATTGACTGCTGTATCGCTTCACTTAAACGCACGGCTGCAGATAATTCTTTCAATCCAGCAGCCATCTCCTTCTCAGGCTGGGTAACACAATTTAAAAAAGCCTCTAGCTGTAAATTGACTGCTGTATCGCTTCACTTAAACGCACGGCTGCAGATAATTCTTTCAATCCAGCAGCCATCTCCTTCTCAGGCTGGGTAACACAATTTAAAAAAGCCTCTAGCTGTAAATTAAATGCTTGTTGATAACGCTCAAGGGAGTTAGCAAATGGTTTTTCGGATAGGACACCTGCAGCAGAAAAATAATGTGTCGTGGTTTTACATACGTTATCAACCACTAATGCACCCTGCTCACCAAAGACTTCTAAACGCTGATCGTATTCATCCTGGCAACTAGCATTAATAGTCACTAACATATTATTTTCCATTTTCAACGTTGCCACGACTGTTTCTACTTCATTCAGTTGACTCTGCATCGCAAATACTTCTTTCACTTCTTGTCCCGTGATAAATCGGGCCATATCCACATCGTGAAGGGTGATCACTGGATGGTGAGGAGAGTTTTTTTGCTGATATCGATTAGTCATTTTAACAACATGTGCTTGACCTAACACGCCCAGGGTGATTTTTTCTTTGACATGAAGAAAATGAGGATCAAAGCGGCGCTTGAAGCCGGGTTGTAATTTTATAGTAGGATTAAGTTTATCTAATTCAGCAGAATTCAATTCCGGTTGTAGAAAAATGACTGGCTTTCCTGTCTTTGCGATAGCTTGCAGAAACAACATGGCATTGGCAGTTTTTTCTGCTATTACAAATGCATCTGCTTCTTCTGGCAAATCGCCGTCTATTGGTTTAATTCGCACGTGAGGGAGACGCTGCAGTAATTTAATATGTATTCTTCCTAACTCACTATTACCCATCACTGCAATATTATGCTGCTGCAACATGTTGACCTCCTAATAAAGTGGAGAGATAGTGATAGGCTTTTTTTGCATAGGGCAGCGGCGGTGCTTTAGCAGGATCTTGTTCAGCTTCAACCAATAACCAACCTTGATAATTTATTTTCTCCAATCTATTTAGAATATTAGCAAAATCCAGATCGCCATCCCCCGGTACGGTAAACACCCCTGCACGTACCGCATCCATAAAATTGGATTGTTTTTGTAGCATAGTCGTTAATACGGATTTACGAATATCTTTCAGATGAACATATTGAATACGAGGACCATAACGCACAATCAAATCAGCAGGCTCGATTCCTGCAAATGCTGCATGGCCTGTATCCAGTAATAAAGAAACTAATGTCTCAGAAGTATGCTGCATCAAAAAATCAATTTCGGATGCAGTAAACACGCCTGTACCAGCATGATAGTGATAGGCAATTTTCATCCCAAAATCATGTGCGATGCGACCAATGTGATGTAAGCCGCGAATAAGAGCATCCCATTGGGGATCAGTAAACACGGGTTTTTTTTCACTCACTACTGAGTACGCAGTTTGCTGAATAGAATAGCCACACTCACAGACATTAATATAAGCCGCATTCATCGTACGCAGAAAACTCATTTGCTCGAGGAAACGAGAGATCGTTTCTTGATAACGGGCTGGATCAGTAAAATACGTGCTAAACCATGCAGCGGACACTTCTAAGCCATGTTGAGATAAGGCTGTTTTAAGGACGGCGGGGTCCTGAGGATACTTGCTGCCAATCTCTGTACCGACAAAACCTGCTTCTGCCATTTCACTAATGATACGTTCAAAAGAAATATCTTTTCCTAAACTCGGATCATCATCGTTACACCAATTAATTGGCGCAATGCCTAATTTCACTCTCATCAATATACCCTCACCTTTTCTACTTCTTCACACATCCCCACATAAGCTTCCTGCACTTGGGCTGATTGCGATACTTCTGCGACACCAACCCGCCACCAAGTTTGGTAACCATATGTCATCGTCTTCGGTAAGACAGCAAGTGCAATAACGCAGGTTTGAGTAGATTTTTTAGCTTCCACTAAGGCTGATTGAAAACTGTCTTCTGATTCGGCGGAAAATGTTTTGGCTCCCAATGCACCTGCGTATTGGCAGAAATCGATAGCAATATAATCGCCATCTAATTTTTCTGTTTCGGGATTGCGATAGCGAAATTCATTCCCGAATCCTTTACTGCCATGCGCTTCTTGTAGGTTGCGAATACATTGATAGCCATGATTATCGAATATAATGACTGTGATTTTTTTCTTTTCTTGGATGCTGGTTAATAATTCAGAATGCAGCATAATATAGCTGCCATCACCTACTAACACATATACTTCACCTGGTGAATTTTCTTTTGCTAATCGAATGCCTAAACCACCAGCGACTTCATACCCCATACAAGAATAAGCATATTCCAGATGATAATCTTTAGGCTGCTTAGAACACCAGAGACGATGTAAATCACCGGGCAAACTACCCGCCGCACACACAATCACATCTTGCGCCGTCGCGAATTGATTTAGCAAACCAATCGCGCTGGTTTGATGCATACCAGCCGTCGTTTTTGGGGGAATGGAATACCATTTTGTAATTTCATCCTGCCAGGCTTGTTTCAGTACTCGACTTTTTTCTTGATAAACAATAGAGGTTTTATAATTTCCTAATATCGCGGATAATTGCTCTAAACCATATTTAGCATCGCCCTTGAGCGACAAACTGTCCATTTTTAACGAATCAAAACGATTAACATTCAGATGAATCATTTTGACTTCAGGATGTTTGAATGCCCATTTCGAAGCGGTAGTGAAATCTTGTAATCGTGAGCCAACAGCAAAGATTAAATCTGCTTCAGCTGCTAATTGATTCGCAGCCGCACTGCCTGTGACACCGATGCCGCCTACATTATTGGGATGCCCCCACGGTAAAGCGCTTTTACCTGCTTGGGTTTCTGCCACAGGAATGCCGTGCGTTTCAGCGAATTTTGCTAACGCCTGTGTAGCCAAAGAATAATGCACACCACCGCCTGCGATAAGCAATGGTTGTTTAGCTTGACGAAGTAAATTAGCGGCTTCTTCTAACACCTGTTGTGATACAGGGTCCCGATTAATATGCCACATACGTTTAGCGAAAAAATGTTCTGGATAAGCATAACTTTCTGCTTGCACATCTTGCGGCAAACAGAGAGTCACCGCCCCTGTTTGTGCGGTATCTGTTAATACGCGAAAAGCATTTAAACAAGCTGTCATCAATTGCTCGGGGCGCGTGATACGGTCCCAATATCTGCTGACTGGTTTAAAACAATCATTCACTGATATCGTATAATCATGTTCTACTTCTAATTGCTGTAAAACCGGATCTGGTTGGCGGCAACTGAAAATATCACCTGGTAATAATAATAAGGGAATGCGATTCGTTGTGGCGGTTGCAGCAGCGGTAATCATGTTAGTCGCACCAGGTCCAATGGAGGAAGTGCAAGCAAAAATGCCGAGACGATTTTTTTGTTTCGCAAATGCAATTGCTGCATGCGCCATACCTTGTTCATTATGACCTTGGTAATAAGGAAGACCATAGGCATCGTATTCTAATGCTTCTCCTAGCCCCGTCACATTACCGTGACCAAAAATACCAAATACGCCATGCACAAACCGATATTCTTGTTGATCAAGTACGACGTATTGATTCGCTAAAAATCGTAATAATGCTTGAGCCACAGTCAATTGAATCGTTTTCATTCTTCTTTATCTCCATACACGTCGATTAGCTGCCGCATGTCGCGTCCATTCATGTTCTGGGCGAAATGTTGGCAGATGATAAGGTTGATTCGGTAAATGGCGGATAAACCATAATGTGTAAAGTGCATAACCAGGCGCCGTACAATGGGCATGTTCTTGGCCGTTAGCAATGTGATAAGTGTCATAATGACGAATTTTTAATACATCTTCACCATTTTCTCCAAATGCAAAACCTTGTGGTTCAGAAAAACGATAATGGTAAATTTCTGCTTGCGCATGATAATGTGGGGGATAACTAGACCAGCTACCTTGGAAAGTAATAATTTCACCTACTACTAAATTAGATTCCGGACGATTTCGCTTATCAAAAACTGTTCGGACGATGCGATAAGAGGTATCTTCTAATAATCCTTTGCTACGATGATCGGATTCTAGCAAATTATTTTTATCAAAAATCATCGCTTCAAAATTATTATCATTCTCAGTTTGTATGACTAAAATTTCACAATCTGTTAAAGCTTGAACAGAAGCATATGTTTTTGCTGCGCAATGCAAGACGATAGGATCTTGTTCAAAATAACCTAGACGTTCTGCTGTATAAGTATAATCAGCATAGTAAAAAACTACTTTACCTGTCATGAGTAAATAGGCTGATTCTAACTCTGAAGTTAGATCATAATGCTCTCCTTTTCGTAACTTCAGACAACTGAAATTCATGTCTGTTTCTTTTTGCATTGTTACAATCGACGTCAAACCATCTTTAAATCCTTGGGGATAGCGGATTACATATTGTTTATATACCTGGGAATGCGGCAAAAATTTCCATCTGTATGGATCATTGTCATAACATTGGAGAAATTCTTGTAATTCATCAAAATAGGGCATCGCTGGTGCGCAACCATGGCGTGTTACGACCAATGCACCATTTGCATTAGCCCATTCAATAGCCGTCTCCCACGATTCGCCACGTAATAAACCTCGCAATAAACCTGAAAGAAATGCATCACCTGCACCCAATACATTTAATACCTCCACCGGGAAAGAACGAGAAGAGAGAGGTGGATTTTTTTCGAGATAAACTTGGCAGCCTTTTTCACCTTTTTTCATGACAATAGGCGCATTGCTAAATTGCTGAATGATGGGAATGGCATGCTGTATATTATCTACACCTGCGGCAATTTTTATTTCCTCTTCCGTACCCACAATTAAATCGCAATACGACAATATTTTTTGATAATGCTGTGTCACCACTTGACTAGATTGATAACGGGTTTCACCATCTCCCGCAGCAGTTAATCCCCATAAAACGGGACGATAATCTAAATCGAAGATAACAGCGGTTCCCATTTCTTTTGCGAGCTTCACTGTCTCATGCGTGGTATTTTCCATTGAAGCCGTGGATAATCCTGTACCTGTAATTAAGATAGCTTTAGCTTGTTGCAATAGGGTTGGCTTAATATGCGAAGGCTGCAACTGCATATCTGCACAATCTTTTCGGTAAAACATTAAAGGAAAATGACTTGGCGGACAAATACCTAATAATACCAAACCCGTTAAATGCTGATCGGTTTCGTATAGCAAATCCGTACTAACACCTTCTTTTTGCAAGGTGTTTTTTAAAAATTGACCCATCTCATCTTTTCCCACACACGAAAACAGCATGGATTTCAATCCTAATCGCGAGGTTCCCACCGCAATATTGCCGGGACAACCGCCTAAATATTTACGAAAAGTTTGCACTTCTGAAAGCGGTGAATGGATTTGTTCTGCATATAAATCGACTGCAACGCGACCCATGCAAATAAGATCAATGGGACGTTTCATGTCAAAAGTGAAGTTCATGTTTAAGCCCTCACGCCTATTTTACTTTCCGTCATATTATTAAATGCGGCCATTAATTTCACAGGCTGTCCTGTTTGTAATGATTGATTTGCTGCCATGGCAATACGTAAAGCTTGCAAGCCATCATACCCCGTCACTTGACTAGGTTGCTGATGCAACCATGATTCATAAAATGCTTCAAGTTCAGCAATATAAGCTTCTTGATAGCGTTCTAAGAAAAAATGCAGCGGATTAGCAGACCGTGTTTCACCACGGCCAAAATAGTAGGCACCATGTTGAAGCTGATTTTTAGCAAGTAATAATCCTTTATCGCCCGCAACTTCAACGCGCTGATCGTAACCATACACAGCTTGTCTGCTATTATCTATTACACCGAGTGCACCATTCTCGAAACGCAATTGTATCACTGCTGTATCAAAATCTTGGCATTCAGCAAACCCTGGATGAATTAAAACTGATCCGGTTGCATATACCTCAATGACATCTGCATGCATTAAGAATCTAGCCATATCGAAATCATGAATAGTCATATCCATGAAAATACCGCCGGATGTTTTAATATATTCCATAGACCAACCTGGATCACGGGAAGTAATCCTTACTAAATTAGGCTGGCCAATTTCACCTGCTTGCACGCGACGGTGAATGCTAGCAAAGTTGGGATCAAACCGACGATTAAAGCCAATTTGCAATAAGGTATGTTGTCGTTCCACTACAGCTAAACAATGTTGAATATCTGTTTCTGTTAAACCAATCGGCTTTTCACAAAAAACAGCTTTACCTGCTTCGCTTGCTGCAATAATTTGCTTGGTGTGTAAATGAGAAGGCGAGGCAATTAAAATTGCATCGATAGCAGGGTGATTAATGAGATCATTCGATTGAGTCGAGATTAAAGGAATACCCAACAACTGGGCCCATTCTAAATCGATACAAGGATCCGCGATTCCTGCCACAGTGAATTGTGGTAAACGATAACAAATATTTTCTGCATGTAACTTACCGATTCGACCAGCGCCAATAATCCCTATTCGACATGATTTCATATCCCCACACTCTCCACTTCACCAATCTCACTCTCCACCGGTTGCCCTATTTCTCGCAATTTTTTCCCTGCCATTAAATTTTCCTCAATTTTTTCCAATGAAACATCGGTTGTTTCTGGAATGAAATGGTAAATAAAAATAAAAGCGCATAAACAGATTAAGCTAAATAAGCAAAATGTTTTTATTTCGCCAAATCGGTGAAAAATATCCAGAAAGCTAATCGCAACCACAAAATTTGCTCCCCATTGCACAAGGGTTGCAATACTCATAGCAAGACCGCGGATCTTATGAGGGTAAATTTCAGAAATAATGACCCAAAATAATGAGCCAACACTCACACAATAGCCCATGATATAAGTCGACATAAAGCAGAGCATTAACCATTTCTGATTAAACAAGTGCCATTGATAATAACAAGCGACTAATACTAAGCTGAGAGACGCTAATAAAATACCGCTTAATAATAGGAAGCGACGACCAACTTTATCGACATAAAATAAGGTAATGGCGGTGAAAAGGAAATTTACTAATCCCATCCAAAACGTAGCAAGCAATGTCGTTTTGATGGGATAAAATCCGGCTGTTTCAAAAATAACCGGGCCATAATACATGATGGCATTGATGCCAGAAAATTGTTGGAAAATACCTAATAATACTCCTGCTATTAGCACAAAAATAAAAGGTTTTTTGAAGAGGGATAGGATATTTCCAGAAGAAGATTGAGTGAGATTTAATTTGATTTCGTGTAACTCTGTTTGAATGGCTATTTCATTGTGGCGAATTTTTTTGAGTATCTCATAAGCCTTGTCCCTGCCATATTTTGCCATCATAAAGCGAGGTGAATGCGGTACAAATAAAATACCGATTAAAAGACAAAAAGCAGGTATCGTTCCCAGCCATAATAATAAGCGCCAACTTGATTGGCTAATATCATGAATAAAATAACCCAGTAGAAATGAAAAAGCTTGGCCAAAGGTGATGGCTAATCCATTCATTAAAATCATGCCACCGCGTGCATTAGCAGGTGCCATTTCTGCGATAAACAAAGGAGAGATATAAGAAGCAATGCCGATGCACATACCGATAATAAAACGGCCTGTTATTAAAATATTTAATTGCGTTGCTTGTGCACATAAAATAGCGCCCAGAATAAAACCTGCTGCCACTAGGAGGAGCATACTTTTACGGCTAATATGATCTGCCACGAGGCCACTGATTGGGATGCCGATAATAGAACCTAATAGGCTCACACTCACAATCCATGACCATTGAAAATCGCTTAAGGAAAATTGTGCAGTAATTTGATCTTTGGTATCAGCGATAATGCTAGAGTCAAAACCAAATAAGAAACCGCCAAGAGCAGCAATGGCAGCGATTAGAAAAATGAAATAGGTAGGCTTAGAAGAGGGATTTTCCGTAAAGTGGTACATATAAAATCCTTTTTATATTTCCTAAGGGGGCTTATTATTCCTGAGATTATTTAGGATTTCAATTGAAATCCAGGACTTTAAGTAAGCATGTATACTTCGTACTATATTAATCAGGAGCTAAAAGATATGAATAAAAAATCGACAATTGTATTTTTTGTCTTAGTAGATTGTTCTTCATTTATTATTCGAAAGTGAAGCATCTTTTTATTTTTACAAATTGATTTAATCCATCTGAGAAATTTAATCATTACACCATTCTATTCATGATATCAACATCAATAACCTTCCCCGGATTAAATATTCCTAAAGGATCAAAAGCCTGTTTAATTTTTCTCATTAGAAACAAGCTATCTCCATATTCAGCCTCTAAATAAGATTTCTTTCCCAATCCTATTCCGTGCTCACCTGTACACGTCCCACCTACTTTTAAAGCCTCTCTCACAACACATTGATTAAACTTCAATGCTCTTTGCATCTCTTCCTGATCATCAGGATTCAGCAGTATTGTAAAATGAAAATTGCCATCTCCTATATGAGCAACAAGTGGCGCCTCCAACCCATATTTTTCCATATGCAGGTAGCATGCTTGTATGCATTCATCCAACTTTGATATAGGAACACTCGCATCCGTAGCCATTGCTTTTTTACTTTTACCGATAACCTGTATAGCTGCTGGACATGCATTTTTACGCATCATCCATATATTTTCTGCAGATTTCTTATCATTAAATATTTTTATGTTTTCTGCAAAATGGCAGTTCAAATAATCTATTATCAACTTCGATTCATGATCAACTAAGTAATCATTTCCAGCCAACTCTATGATGAGCGTATTTTTATCTGCATGTAGGTCGTTTATCTTTGAATAAATTACACAAGCTTTTGTTTGTAACTTGTCGAGTAATTCTATACGTCTAAAGTGAACCGATTTTTTCATATTAACGACGAAATTAACCACTTTTTGAATTTCATCAAACTGACAACATATGGTTCGATAATGCGTAAAATTTTCTCTTATTTTGACACAAATCTCTGTAATGACACCCAATGTACCTTCAGCGCCTGCAAATAATGTTAACAAATTATACCCAGCAGAAGATTTGGGAGATTTAGTTCCAATACTAATTTTACCAGCCTTGCCACTTTTATTAATAACAACATCACACCCAATTACATTTTTGGCCATCGATCCTGCATCTGTTGCGCCAGCACCTGATGCATTTGTTGACATCATGCCGCCTATACTAGCACCCCAACCAGCTTCAACAGGAAAATGAAACCCATGAGGCTCTAAAAATTCATTTAATTTGTTATAAGGTATGCCTGGCTGAACGACAACATATCTATCGATAGGATTAAACTCTAATACTTTATTCATCCTGCTTAAATCTAAGCATATACCCCCATAAATAGCGGATGTGTGACCTTCAACACTTGTCCCGCTACCGTAGGGAATCAAGGGTATTCTATTTCGAATACAAAAATCTGTGACTTTGATAACATCTTCTTCTGATTCTGCATAACATACCACATCTGGCAAATAAGAAGGTATATAAAAACAATTACCAGCATGTTGTTGTAATATTTCTGTCGAGCTGAAAATTTTTTCAGGCAATAGATTTTGTAATTTGCTAAATAGCTCACTGGTTAACATACAAATCTTTCCTGTTTTTTAAATGCGCTCATTATCTCTAATGAGAATTTTTATTTCAAGAATCTCTTTTTTGTATTTTAGGATTCCATTTTGCAAGATTCCTGCTATTTTATACCTAACGACTTGTAAAATAATAACTAAAAGAGGTCAAATGCATCTCTAACATACCCTAAAGCCATCGATTAACTCCATTCACAAGAGGTAAGTATGAAAAAGACAATCCATCATGCCCCACCTTATGAGGAAGACCTAACGCAAGTAGCGCAAATAATGAATTCTCACTTTGAATTTTTAAAGGAAAATAAGTCATATATAAATGAAATTCTTGAGGGAAAGAAATCAGAAGAGGAGGCTAAGAGGTATTTGTATGATGTTTATGGATTAAGATGCTTACCAGGAAATGCGCACGAATTAGTGATCCTCCTTAAATCAGCAATAGATGATAAGCTGCAAATTTATCAACCGCTTGAAGAACTAACTAATAGGTTAGAAAATTCATCGCAATTATCATTAGATGAAATACAAAAAATTGCTTGCATATTAAAACTATCTCTAAATTTTATTCCACTCTTTAAAAAAGTGGCAAATTCCCAACATATTACCAACACAATATTGATCAAGCTGTTTGTTGATGTGGATTTCTATGAATCAATCGTTAAGATCTTAAATAAATATATTCCAAAGGAAGATTTTGCTAATCTTGAGAAAATTATTAAACTCGGAAAGATAAAGGTAAGCGAAGAAAATAAGCCTGAAACGCAAGCCCAAACTGGATCTACGACATTCTCTGCAATAACGATAAAAGCTTTATTGAATTTCAATTGGGAAATTTACATTCATAAACGACAGAATGAAATACTACAAGTGGTAAAAAAGTCAATAGGTGATAAAAAGATGCAAGAATTTTTCCAAGAGGTGAAAGATAACTTTTCTCAGCTTGAAGAAAAACAACAAAAAATTATTACCGATTTGAAAGAAAATTATAAGCAAGAACTAGAAGCCATACAGGAATCAGGAGATTTAACCAAAAAGCCATCAGCCGCAGCAGCATTTCAGCTTGAGTTCCTTAAAGTATCCAAAGACTGCCAGGAAGCAGATAAACTTTTAAATAAAGTTGAGACAAATGGAGCCGACTTAAGGGACCTATACCATTTAGTTAAAGACAATGTTTATGAATACTTTAAAGTCCGTGATGCCTATGACAAGGCGGTCAAATTAGAACAAAAGATGGATGAGATAGAGCAATTAAGAAACGCATTTATTAAAAAACATAAACTACGGAAATCGCAATTAGTAGACCTTCAAACATCAATAAATAAATTAATAACTATAGCAAAATCGGAAAATATGAAGATAGAATCGGAACAGAGTTTAAGTGATCTTAATGAAATTAAGATATTATTTGAAGCATCAGTGAGAGATTGGCTTGAAATCTATGATACAGATATTTATACATGTGACTTGACAATAAATGATATAACAAACTGTTATAAATCATTTTCTAAAGTCATAGACAGTATTCAAAACCAAATAGACCGTATAAAAAATGACATAAAACAATCTTTAATTACTTGCCATACCCGGAAGGAATGTGATCAGCCTCAATTACCAGCGCAGCGGGCTCAAGAAATAAAAAATAATCGCGAGTTGCAAGAACAATATCAACAAAATCGCCTTACTCAATTAGAAGAAAACAGGAAAAAGATTGCAGATTATCGTCGTAACGTTGCTGCAGTGAGAGAAGAGAAAAAAAGAAAACAATCGGATATTAATAATACAATTAATAGTGTGAGTATTTTTAATTCAAATAATAATTCAACAACAAGCATTGTAAAGTTTATTAATACGGATATAGAAAATATCATTTTAAATTTAAATTCACGTCAGTTTGGGATTTTAAGTGATATTGTCAATGAAAGAACAGGTATAAAATATAATGAGGTGATTAGCATTATCAGAGCATGCGGCGGTGAGATCTCAGAAATTGGTAATGGTTCTTCTCATAAGCGTATTAGGCTCAATAAGCTCATTACGGAAATTCGTGTGCATGATGAAGCTGATATAGATGATACTAAATCTCAAAAAACCAGAGATAAATCAGGTAAAAACATACAAAGCGCCAATAAGATTGCGCATGCTACTGAGCTTGTTAACCCACAAACAGATTATTTTGCTACTTCTGGATTCTTCCGAGCCCATGGTAAGCAGCATACTGAACGCAAACTTTGTGAATTTAACCTTCACTTAGTTAATAAGCTTTTCACTAAAGCTGGTATTACCAGTGAGATGCTATTGACACTAGAAGAAAAGAGAATGAATCGACAAAAACACGAAAATTGTATGTAATGATCGAGTAAGAGGCGGCTCACGCCGCCCCTCTCCACAATAAAAAGTTCGTCACTATCTACCATTCGCCTGATGATTATAAAACTCACTCATATGATAATGATGATTCAAAAATCGTACTAACACCATAATTACCGCTGCTGCTGGCAAAGCAATCAACACTCCAAAGAAACCAAACAATGCACCTCCCGCCAAGATCGCAAAAATCACCGCAACCGGATGCAACCCAATTCGTTCTCCCACTAAATACGGTGTTAAGAGATAAGCCTCCATAGCTTGGCCAATTAAATAAACCGCCCATACCCAAACTAACGCCTGCCAAGTTCCATATTCAACTAATGCAGCAATGGAAGAAAAAACCAACACAAAAATCGCTCCCAAGTAAGGCACAATACTTAAGATACCGCCTGCCACCCCTAATACCACACCAATCTGTAATCCTGCGATCGTCAACCCTAGACTATAAATAACACACATACCCAGCATCACTAATAACTGTCCACGAAAGAATTCACTCAACACTGCATCACATTCTTTGGCAAGCTTAACCACGGTTGGCTCGATAGCACGAGGTAATAAATTACGAATACCCTCTAGGAAACTATCCCAATCTCGCAGCAAATAAAACATAACAACAGGAATCAACACTAGATTAATCAACCACGTCATCAGCGTATGACCAGAAGACACCACTGCACTCAATACTAAACCGGTTTTTGAGATGGAGGCAGATACCGTCGTTTTTAAATTATCAATGTTCACATATGACTTCACCCATGGCAGCAGCTTTTCTTGCAGCCAAGTGATCATCTGAGGAACCGCATTAATAAGGGTATCGATTTGATGTTGAATCAAAGGAAATAGTAATAAAACTAAAAATAAAAGAATGACAATCAATCCCAAAAATATTGCGACTACACTTAATGTGTGCGGCATACCGACATGATCTAAACGTTTAACCAAGGGATTGGTCAAATAAGCAAGCAATGCGCCTAATAAAAAAGGAGTTAAAATAGACGATAACAAATAGACTAGCCAAATAAATACCACTAATCCAAAAATGATCAAAATTTGCTTCTTAGCTTGTTCCATGTCTTTTCCTCAAACAGATTTCTCATTGTAATGTGAAAAGATTAAACAACACAAATCTCATTAGTAGACAAGCACGCATAATAAGTTAAAATCTTAATCAATTTATAGATAACAGGATAACGACATGCGAGTTTCCCATATCGTGCAACGTGGAATAAAGCAGCTTATCATTATTGCTGCTGCCTTAGTGTGTAGTACGCATGTTTGTTTTGCTGCCCCGACTCAAGCGAATGCTGCTCAACAAAAGCCGGTCAGTGCTGCAGCAAAATATTCTTTCAATCAAACTCAAGTTAAAAAGAAAACGACAACGCCTACGCGTTCTTCTACCAAACAATCGCCTAATACTACTCATTCAACCGCCAAAAAAGCCAAAAAGAAATCTCGCCATAAACATTCTCCTGTTACGCATGCTTCAAAGCAATATCATGCTCAAATTAATACCAATCCTCCTATTGTCGAGGATCCGCCCCCAGGGTTTATGGCTTCAATGGAACAGCGTTTAATTAGTTTTGTCCATAAAACAGTCAATACCTTGCGTTATAGCGCCTATAAATTAGGCGGATCTCGCTTTGATACATCACATGGAATTTATATTGTCGATTGTTCTCGTTATGTGGATCATATCCTTCAGGCAATCTATCCCCATGCTTATTCCACCCTGGTAGGTTCAAGCCGCTCGGAGGTACCGACTACCCAAGATTATTACGACTTTTTTACTAACCTATCTGAAAAATCTTCTTACTATTGGAATAAAGTAGAAGATGTGGAAGAACTCAAAGCTGGCGATATTCTTGTCTTCCGTTATAAAAATGCTCGCGGCAATGAAACGGGTGGTCATGTAATGATCGTTATGGATAAACCTATTCAAGAGTCAGAGGAAGATGCTTTCTTGGTTCGCGTCGCTGACTCTGCATCAGCAGGACATAGCCAAGATACGCGACAACGACGTACCTCGGGTATTGGTATTGGTACATTATTGTTAAAAGTAGATCCTAATACATATCAACCCTCTGCTTACGCATGGAAAATAGGTTCACCTTGGAAGCATAATGTGAATTTTGCAATGGCAAGACCGAGCGATGCTATCTAAATCGATCGCAATATAAACAATATTCGGTAATAAATTAGACATAGGCAAAACCCTAAGCAAGATTAATGATTTAACCTGTTGTCATCTTTAAAAAAATTAGGTAAGGTATGTGTTTGTATACTCTTTGATATGATCCGTGATGAAATCTAATCAAGGAATGTTGCAACCGATTTACTAAGGAGACATGCATGAAACTCTCATCATTTTCTATGAAATGTTTAGCAGCTTCATTGATATTAGCGTCAAGCACTGGCGTAGCTTTTGCGAAAGCAAAAAACTACAAAGGTGAAACTTATAAAGAAGAAATCGCTGTTCCATGCCCACCACCGAAGATGTTGAAAGACGGCTTATACCTCGGTGCTCAAGCTGGTTACGATTCTTGGAAAGTTCGTGAAAGCGTAAGTACTCCAGGCGATGCAAATGAAGTCAATTTCACTGCTAACCCTCAAGTGGCTGATAACGCTTGGTTAGGAGGACTCTTCCTAGGTTATGGTCAATATTTAACTGACCTCTTCTACCTGGGTGGTGAAATTTTCGCTAACTACGAAAATTCTAACTCCACTTGGAGTGCTCAAGTTACCAACGCTTCATATCAATCCAAGTTTGAAACGCATGCAAGCTATGGTTTAGCATTGCTTCCAGGTATTAGAGTGAATGATGGCACCCTAGGTTACATCCGCTTAGGCTGGAACTGGGCTCGCCTGAAATCAGTAGAAAACACCTCTCTCCTAGGCGATAACGATTCCACCAGCGACTCCCACACCAGCAATGGCTTTAACTTTGGCGTTGGTATGGAAACGCTTGTATATGACAATTGGAGTCTCCGTGGTGAATTCTCTCATACTTGGTACAACGACTTTACCAGCAGCTACAATACCAAGTACAATCCATCGGATAATCTCTATACATTGGGCGTGATTTATCACTTTAGTTAATTCACAACCTATCCGAAAAGAGGTAAGCAGTTGCTTACCTCTTTTTTTTCCCCCTCCCTAAATACCCCCAATTCTTCCTTTTAGCCTACTACCTTATATATGATCTTATATATGTGGTTTAAAACCACATTCTAATTATGTATCTATTTGTAAAATATGAAATTTCCTTCTCTGCTTGACGATAACAGTGATCTTTTTTATCCTCCTATCCACTATGATAAGGATCCCTTAATCCTCTTCTGTTAAAATTTTGTACATAACAACTTCCATCCACACAACGAGGTAAGAGAAAATGAAGAAGTTTTTTGCCATCCTGGCAACGGTAGGTTGCATACAATTCGCTTCTGCAGCAGATATGAATGCAGCGAATGTGAGTATTAAAATTTCCGGGGCACTAGCAGATAATCGTTATTTCCTTTGCTTACCAGATGTCGGTTGCTTAAGCATTCATGCAGCAGCAAAGAAAGGAAAGGTTTATCCTGTGTTCCATTCGTTCGATATGGAAAAAATCTTTGTGGCGAATCTCAATACCTATCGCATCTATCCACAAGGCTTACCTGATTCTTGCAATGTCACTGTTAATCCAAATCAAACCCTCACTATCTATGGTAATTTAGTAACGAAAGCAGACCAAACGCGCGTTGAAAAATTACGTTGCACGGTTAATTAATTTAAGTAGTAGCCACTGTCAATCCCGACGAACCTTCGCCGGGATGACATCTTTTTGGCGCAAGATTATTTTCTTATTCATCAAGCATACACCGACTGGTCACTCATCACCTCAATCATCTGCCGAACTTCTCTTATTTCCGCTTGATTCAATCGCGGACCAAATTTAGCAACGACTTTAGAAGCTGCAAAGCTAGCAATATTAGCTGCAGCAAAATAACCATAACTATGCGTAATGCCATATAAGAAAGCACCTGCGAATACATCCCCTGCCCCCACTGTATCCACTACCGGCACTTTATAGGCTGGAACATGAAAGAATTCTTGACCGTTATAAACCAACGCACCTTCGCCGCCTAACGTAATAATAAAAGTTCGAGCATAGTGCTTCAGTAATTCTTTGGCTTTTGATAATTGATCAGTCTCTGTAAAGAGAAATGCTTCTTGAGAATTACAAAATAAAATATCCACTTTATTTCCTATCATGGCATGTAAATTATCTTTAAAATAAATCACCATATTCGGATCAGATAAACTCAATGCCGTCTTAACATGATATTTCTCTGCCAGTTGACGTGAAACAACAGCCGCTTCATGACCCGAAGGAGAGGCAGCCAAATAACCTTCTATGTATAGATACTCCGCATTCTTTAAAGCTGTCTCAGATAAATCTTCTTTGGAAAATTGCGCTGTCACTCCTAAAAAAGTATTCATGGTGCGATCAGCATCAGGCGTAACCAAGACTATGCATTTCCCTGTGACACCTTCACGCAAGCCATTATGTAAATTGGTATTAATACCTTGCGCTGTTAAATTTTGATAAAAAAACTTGCCAGCCTCATCATTTGCTACACGACAGGAATAAAACGTTTTGGCACCCAACTGCTGCATGGTCACCACGGTATTTGCTGCTGAGCCACCACATTCTTTTAAATGCTTCACACCATCTAATTCTTCTAATAATCGATGATGCATTGCTTCATCGATGAGTGTCATCACCCCTTTATTGATATTGAGACGCTGAATGGTTTCTAGACTTACTTCGAAATCGATATCGACTAACGCGTTCCCTATCCCGTATACCTGAAATTGTTTCATTTTAAACTTCCCTGTAAAAGTGTTAATATTACAACAGCGCTTTCGCAATATGAATAAGAAATTAAACGTAGCTTATCTTAAAAAACATTGGGTTACGGTTTATTACCAAGTTCCTGATTTATCAATGTTATAATAGGCATATGGATATGTCAGGAGGACTGCAGCATGAAAATAAAGGCCGCACTTTCAATGGGATGTCTAGCTATTTTGATTAGTACGAATGTACTTGCTGATTGCGGCGGTTATGGCTGCTATAAAGACGGTTGCGGGGATGATTCTTCTTATTGTGAAAGCGCCTCAGAAAGCCCTTGTTCCTGTACTGATCCGGGTTATCGTTATAATGATTGCATGACGAAAAGTAAATTCTGTGCAGCATTTGGTAACGACGGGGCAATGTAAGAAATCGATACGTAAACAAAATGGAGAAGAGAACATGAAATATCGTGTTAAATCTGTTTTATTGGCATTAGTTGCGACTTTTATGGGCGCTATGTTGTTAAACGGCTGCAATACCGTCAAAGGATTTGGTCAAGATATGCAGCAAGGTGGAAAAGCTCTTCAAGAAGAAGCACAAAAATAATTCTATTTTAGGTTCTGCTAATTCTTAGGTACGAAAATACCTTAACAACTCTTTCAACACCATCCGTGGTGCGAGCCAAGTCTACGGCGGCTTGTGCTTCACTGGGCAATAAAATGCCCATGAGGTAAACCGTCCCATTTTCAGTAACAACTTTCACTTGGGTCGCATCCACATCACTTGAAGCAATTAATTTTGCTTTTATTTTCGCGGTAATCCAAGCATCACTCATTCGCGTTAAGGGCGAAGATGGCGAAGAGACAGTGATGAGATTATAAACCCGCTTCACATCGGGTATTTGTTTCACCCTATCCTCTGCCATGGCTCGCTGCCATGCATAAGGCGTTTGGCCTGCCAGCAATACCTCATTATTGAAAGTGGCAATAGAAATATTCGCATTCTTAAAACGGGTATCATCCACATCCAATGCCCTAAATGCCTGCATACTAATGTATTGGTCTTCCCATTGTTTCTGTAAACTATGCTGGTTATAAACAGCTTGTGCACCTGTTACCGCAACATTGGTTGCCATATCCGTACAGCCTGCCAAAAAAAGGGTGTTGATAAGTAAAGCTATAACGCATTGAACAATCCTTGTTCGCATGTCTTTTCCTTGTTGCTTGATTTTTAAGTGTAGTGATAGATTAGCCCTATCCCAAATTGATCTGCTTTTGGTTTGCCGAGATTATCCACGGTCACATACGACGTATGGGCATATTCACCCCGGATGCTCCACGTTGTAGACAAGTTTGTCTGTATCCCCGCCCCCACTTGATAACCCCGCCGTGTTTCATCCACCTCATTACTGCTAAAATGCGTCTCAATTATCCCTAATCGTGCATACGCTAATATCACATCATCTAGCCAATATCCGGGGAGAAGGCTAAAACCATAATTGTAGGAAGTTCTCAAACTACCTTGGTCAGTGGGACTATTTTTGACCGTAAATGATTTGGGGCCTAAAAATGCTTCACCTGCCAAATACACCGAATCCCTAATCACATCACCATAGCCTGCTGATAAGCGCGGATTAATATCCAGATAGCCAATGCCATGGGAGGTAATACTGTCATAAGCCACCAGGGGGCCCATATAAAAACCAGCAAACGCATTAGAAACACACCCACCTAACATAACACTCGCAATAAGTACTTTTTTTAACATAATTTATCCTATTAGCACTTTTTATTTACAATAATGAAGCCATTAACCGTTCGGTACATTCTAAACGCAACTTAGGTTCAGGATCTACCCATCTTCAGCAACCCTAATTCTGCTATGATGAAAGAAAGAGGGTAACCCGCATGAAGTTACAATCTAAAGTATTAATGATCATTGCTGGCGTATGGATTGTTATTTGCTTGGTCATTTATATCGACTCAAAAATGATTCTTGAATCCGATTATCAAAAAATAGAACAAAAACTTGCCTTAAAAGATATTCATCGTGTCCAAAAAGCGATTGATAATAGACTAGCCGCTCTGCAACTCTATACGAATTCCTGGTCTGAATGGGATGATGCTTATACATTTATGACTGCCATTAACGATAAATTTATTAATTCCAGCTTTACCCCCGGCACTTTTACCAGCTCTAACATCAATTTCTTTCTCCTCTTCACGCCTGCTGGAAAATTTTATGCGGGGAAAGCATATGATTTAAATCAGAAGGCGTTTATCCCTGTGCCCCGGGATTTAATTAATTATCTTGAAGCGCATCCTGCTTTTGTCACACATGCCAGTATTACCTCTAGCCATACTGGTATTTTGAAAACGCAGGAAGGAAATATTGTTATGAGTTCATTACCCATCTTGACAAGTGATGGAAAAGGACCCATTCATGGTGCCTTGTTAATGGGTTACTACCTCACTGATAATTTCTTTAAAAAAATCACTGAAACGGTAGAATTAAAAGTAAACTTTCTGCCACTACCTCTATCCCCTTCCAACAACTTACTGAACACAGCTTATTCCCATTTAATAGCAGGCGAAAATTATTATCTTACGCCTAAAAATAACGAGATTGCTTATGGCTTCACGTTGCTAAGAGATATTAATAACCAACCACTTGGCCTATTACAAATAGAAACTCCTCGTACTGTTTATAACGAAGGGGTTAATACTATCTATCACTATTTAACTATTGTCGTGATATTAGGCGTCATTATCTTATTAACAATGATGCTGCTATTAAAAATACTTGTGCTCAATCGAATTACCAATGCTATTAAGCAAGTGATTACTATCAATTCGCAAAGTGATTTCCATAAACGTATTAAAATCTCTGGTCAAGATGAATTAACGGAAATGATTAGTGCGGTTAATTGCATGTTAGAAGTGATAGAACTCTCGCAAGAACAATTGAAATACCGTATTTCTCGACGCACGAAAGATTTGGAACGATTATCCCATTTAAATCGTAATTTATTTCAAGAAATGAGCAAACAGAAAACCATAGAAGAAAAACTCAGACAGGATGAAAAATTACTGCGTCAAATTGCTTATTATGACACGCTGACAGAATTACCCAACCGTACCTTTTTTAATGAACTCTTACAGCAGGCATTAAACAATGCTGAACGTCATCATAAAAAACTTGCTGTTTTATTTATTGATGTCGATAAATTTAAGAAAATTAATGATTCTTATGGGCATGAAGTAGGCGATAAATTTTTAAAGCAAATAGCCTACAGCATAAAAAATGCTCTTCAAGAAAGAGATATCGTCGCAAGATTATCCAGTGATGAATTTATATTGTTTCTTAACAACGTGGAAGACAGAGAAGCAATAGCAAATAGAATCGCTGCGATTCTAGCAAGCCTCACTCTGCCTATCCAAATTGATAATATTAAAATAAACCCTACCTTCAGCATTGGCATCAGCCTCTATCCCGAGGATGCTCAAACAGCAGAAGAGCTCATCAACAAAGCCGATTTAGCAATGTATTATGCTAAAAAACTAGAAGGCAATACGCATTGCTA
>Ga0209062_1002226_pt1 | contig 27254 bp, 32 predicted proteins | sample Coa_R2_2_FD_187158 | JGI IMG/M metagenome (GOLD analysis project Ga0209062, IMG submission 187158) | Surface soil microbial communities from Centralia Pennsylvania, which are recovering from an underground coalmine fire - Coalmine... | ecosystem: Environmental > Terrestrial > Soil > Unclassified... | reverse complement strand
AGGAACGACACCACTTACACAGGGCTGTGGCTCTGACGGGATTGCATGCGCGCCGATGAGAACCAGTGGGGCAGATCACCTCGGGGCCCTGAGGAAGCCGACGGGAGATGGGGTTCCTTGCAACCGAGGTCTTCACCGAACTGGCACTCAGCCCGTACTCGATCTCGTTCCTCAGCGACGACATCATCCGGTTGCGGTACGTGGAGATCGATGGCCAGCTCCGCAAGGTGCTTGCGGTCGTCAAGTTGCGGGCCGGTGACCACAGCAAGGACATCCGCGAGTACGAGATCACGTCGGAGGGATTACGAATCGGCCAGCGTCTCACGGGCTATCATGGTCTGATTACTGGAGTTCCCGAACCGCTCGACCCCGGGTCCCGGGCCGGCGGAGCGGCTCCCGGCACTCCGGACCGAAAAGGGTAGGAGCGAGTCATGGGTGCGGAACTCGAACTTGACGCCGCCGAGAAGACGCTCCCGATTCCGCGCCTCGGTCTCTACTTCTCGGAGCGGTCGCCCCAGCCGATGGTCGCGGTCGAGGGAGCGACGCACATCGTCCGCTACCTCAATCCGGCTTTCGGCCGTCTCGTTGGGAGAGAGGTGAACGATCTCGTCGGCCGTCCATTCTCCGAGGCCGTGCCGGAGGGGTACGGGAACGGGTGCCTGGCACTGCTCGACCGGGTGTTTCGTTCGGGGACGCCCGAGGACCTGCCCGAGCAGGAGCACAGTCACACCCAACCTCGACCTGTGTTCTGGTCGTACGCGGCCTGGGCCATCCTCGGAGCGGACGAGCGGCCCGTGGGCGTGATGGTCCAGGTGACGGACGTGACGGAGACCGCGCTCTTCCATCGCCGATCGGCGGACATGAACGAGGCCCTCCTCTTCTCCTCGGTCCGGCAGCACGAACTGGTCGAGGTGGCGGAATCGCTCAACGCCCGGTTGCGGGAGTCCCACGGCCGGCTCGAATCGCGGGTGGCCGAGCGGACCGCCGAGCTGGCCGTAGCGAACGCGTCGTTGTGGGCTGAAATCGAGACACGCGTGGCGACCGAGAACGACCTCCGGGCGAGGACGGAGGAGCTGCGGGCGACGACCCAGCAGTTGTGGCGGGCGGCGCGGCTGGCCGGGGTCGGGGAGTTGGCCGCCAGCATCGCCCACGAGCTGAACAACCCGCTGGCGATCGTGAGCCTGCGGGTCGAGGGCCTGCTGGCTCGGACTCCGACCGACGACCCCCGGCGCAAGCCGTTGGAGGTGATCGACCAGGAGGTCGAGCGGATGGGGCGACTGGTCTGCAACCTGCTCCAGTTCAGCCGGTCCGGACGGGACGAAGCGTCGGCCGTGAACGTGCTCGAGGAGGTCACAAAGACGGTCGAACTGATCGAGCACCACCTGCGCAAGGGGCAGGTCCGAGTTGAGTCCGAGTTCGCCCCGGCTGTCCCGCTCATCTCCGCGGACCGGCAGCAACTGCGGCAGGTGCTCCTGAACCTGCTCACCAACGCCGCCGACGCCATGCCGACAGGTGGCCGGCTGGCCCTGCGGGTCCGGGTCGGGGAGTTGCCCGGTGGGCGACCGGCGGTGGTGGTCGAAGTGGCGGACACCGGGGTCGGGATCCCACCGGAGCACCTGCCCCGGGTGACCGACGCGTTCTTCACTACCAAGGAGGAGGGCAAGGGGACGGGGCTGGGGCTGGCCGTCTGCAAGCGGATTGTCGATGAGCACCAGGGCACGATGGAGATCCACAGCCGAGTCGGCGAGGGGACCACGATCCGGGTCACCCTCCCGGTTCGGACGGCCACCGACCCTGGCGGGTCGCGACCCGGGTGACGGGTGCCGGCCGGGCCCGGAACGGGGAGTTGACTTGGTTGTCCTGCTGGTCGCCGTCTGGGACGGTCTGCGGGGCCTGACCTTCGAGAACAACCGTGCCTTGACTGGGGCTACTGACGGTTCTCTGCATCCAATCACAGGGTTCCCGCGCTTGATCCCGGAGCGGCCGAAACTGGATCGCCCGAGAGTGTTGCTCAAACGTTAATCAGGAGCGCGTCATGGGGACAGAAGTGGTGCCGGACGTGGGGCCGAGCCGTTCGAATTGCCGCGATTGTACCGCTACATGTCCGAGCGGTCGTCCCAGCCGATGGTCGCGGTCGCGGGAGCGACACACATCTCCTTGGAGCAATGGGCCGACCGAAGGTCAGGTGAATCAGTTGAAAATGATGAAACGGCAAATGTATGGGCGTGCGGGTCGGGCATTGCTCCGAGAGCGAGAGTGTCCGATCATGAGCAAGTTGCAAGTGAGGAACGACCTATCTGGAAGGCAGATACCCCATCACCAACTCTGCGAAAGAACCCCTTTTGGGTGATACTCACCAGGGTGAATTGGGAGAGCTAGTCGCGCCAATTCCGACCGGAAGGTGAGAAACCCTTCAAGCGGGTGGGGCGCTCCCCTGCACCCGCTCGAACAGAGTGACGAATCCGATGTTCGCCCACCCCCTCATCAATACTGCCGCGTGATCGCGGGAACCGATTCAATCACCTGTCCCTTCTCATCGGCGGTGAGAAAGTAACTGTGTGCAATCCGCGCCGATACTGCATCGTCACCCGTCTGTACATTCACACGGAAGCGATTCTCCCAGAGCCGCAGGACGATGACTTGCCGGAAATCGGGCGGTTCACCGAGTGCATTGATCACGAAGGCCGCAATCGTGGCCGCCTGTCGTTCGGCTCGCTGGTGTTTGTTCCGCACTTCCTCATCCGGTTGAGTGGGTGATGGCGTCGCCATTGTTAAGCTTCCTTTCGGTGTTCTCCGAAGCTTGGGTTATTCGATGTAGTCGAGCAAGTCATACCTGGGGAGCGTGAGGACGAAGTCGATCCCTCCCTCCTCACGCGACCGGGAATTGAGTGTCCCTCCGCTCTGCTCGACGAGCAGGCGGACCACAGCGAGGTCGGCATCCAAGCCATCGCCGCGAACGGGGCCGGCCCTATAGAACATGGCGAAATCTCGCCGCTCTTCGCCGGATGTCCCGCCGCCGTTGTTCGACACGTGGAGTTCGTACTCCGCGCCAGAAGTTCGCAGGCCCACGGACACCCATTGCCCACTCGCGCTCGCGTCTTGGCCCCGGAGGGCGTGGGCGAGAAGGTTATCGAGAATGTGCCGGAACCGCGCCGGGAACCACTCAATGTGTTCCGACTCCAGTTCGAGGCGAAAAACGACGCTGCGCAGGCCGGTCAGGCGCTGTTGCCAGCGGAACACCTGCTCGGCGAGCGGCCGAACTGCAATCGCGACGACCTGATCGTGTGCTGGGTGGTAGCCGGGGAGTTCGTGTAGATCTTTCACGGTTTCAAGCAGGAGGCGCGCCGTCGCATCGACCTCGGCGAGGGTTGGCAGGGGGTCACCGGCCACCGGCCCGGTACAGAGCCGGAGGATTCGCATCAGCGTTGCGGTCGCCTCCCGTTCAATGAACGTGCCGTGCCTCCGGAGCCGATCCACCTCCAGTTCCAGGTCGGCCACGTAGGCGAGGAGCTGACTGGCGTCGGGACCGATTACCCTTTGTGAGTGCGCATCGAACATCGGACTCCTCCCTCTGTGCCCTGTTGGTCGCGGTTGCGATTCACGCTTCCAGGCGTTCGGCTTCCGGTGCTGATTCCAGGATCGCGAGCAGTTCCACTTCCAATCGCACCGACTGGCCGCTGCGGGGGTGGTTCAGATCGACAACGACGATGGAAGCAGCAACCTCCACGATGCGAACCGAGCGGGTTCCCCCTCGGCGTAGTTTCATCCGCACCCGCCGACCGGGCGTCACGTCCTCCTCCGCTGCGAATCGTTCGCGTGAGACTCGCTTGATCCGATCCGCTTCGCTGAGACCGTAGGCCCGTTCGGCGGGGATGTCGAGCGTCACGACTTGCCCCTCGGTCAACCCAACCAGGGCGAGACCCACCCCAGGGAGACGTCGGTGCTCGGTGCCGACAGTCAATTCCAGGGGCTCGCCGCTCCGCGACGACCGCACCAGGCCATCATCGAAGCTCTGTATGAAGTGGACTCGAACCCGGTCGCCGACTTGACTCGTACGCATCGAACTGACTCCTCGGGGCAGGTAAAGATGGGACTCAATCACGAGTTCGTGACCCGGCGCGATTCAGCCGGGTGCGTGAATTACTTCAAACGGCGGTGGTAACACTCGGTGTGACGAGGTGGACCGTCACTTTGTCACCGTCGATCCGCATTTTCCCAGTCCCGGCGACATCGCGGGCAGCGGAACCACGCCCGCTGCATCGCCTCGATCTCCTCCAGACTCCTCCCCGCAGAAGCGATGGGACGAGATTGCCTTTCCAACCATAATTCGCGTGTGGGCACGCCACGGGATAACTGCTCAACATGCAGAAGCTCTATTAGTTAGGGGGCAAAGAACACTGCTGGAGGAATCGGATACCAAGCCAACTCATAACAGACCTCAATTGCCCCGACGAAGGTGCAAGCCTTGCCGGAGGCAGGCTGCTTCCCAAGCCCGCTGTTCGGAACCACACCACGGGCCCAACTCCGCGCGCCGCCCTTCCGCTGGCCGATGAACGACACGATACTCCGATCGGTCGCTCCGCGAGTTCACACGCGATTCGACTCGGGCAGTCGGTTGGAAGTCCAAGACCATCTCGCGGTCAGTTTGAAACGGCGGACGGGGCGCGTTCATCAGCAGGACCTCGCGTTGGGGCTCCACGCCCGGGAGCGGCTCCGAGTTCCGCAGTTCTCCGTTCCCCTCCTGGCAGACGGTCAGCACAGTGTTGAGGCGTGTGACCGTGAACAGTTCTTCCAAGTGGGTGGCCAGGTTGAACAATGTCAGCCGTCCACCTGCCCGTCGAACGCGCTTGTGGAGGGCGATGAGGGTACCCAACTCGACTCCGTTGAGGTAGTCCACGTTGGTGAAGTTCACGAGTACGTGTTGATTCGGCCCGGCGGGAACTTCATCGAGTTGGCGGGCGATGGCGTTCTCCGCGACCCGGACGGGGTTGGCGGTGAGAGTAACGGTCGTCACATCCCCGTCAGTCTCGACGTGCGGCGGTTGGTACAGAGCGGTCGTACTCATCGGACTACCTCGTGGGAGCGGATGGTGGGGAGGGGCGCTTCTCACCGCCGCGGCGCACTCGCAGCCTTCAGAATCGCCCTGACCTTTTGGGCTTCCTTGCGGCGGCGGGCTTCACAGGGTTTCACGTAGTGTTCGTGGGCCCGTACCTCGCGTTTAATCCCACTCCGCTCAACAAGTTTCTTGAATCGCCGCAGCGCGGCGCCAATTGGCTCCCGGTCGTGAACCCGCATACGCAACCCCATTCGGTTTCCTCGGTTGTCGGCGTCTGTAATCGCCGGGGTGAAGGTGTCGTGGACTCTAAACTGCTGATCCCAGACCAAGAAGGTGAGTGAACGCCGCCGTTTACGCGGGTGGATCGGAGGGGTCTTTCACGAGCAGGATGAAGAACGTTCCGGCCTTGCTGCCGCGAATTTCGGCGAGCTTGGTGTCGGCACCTGCGCGGTCTTTGTAAGCAAACACGGCAACCCGCTTCATCCCGTTGTCGCACACCGCCCAGCGTGCGACCATCCGCGGCAAAACCTTGACCGCCTTCTTCCGCGTGCGGGCTTGGCGGGTTTCTTTTCCGTTAAAGTGGGTGCTTTTGCGCGGACGGGCTTTCTTGGTCCTTGGAGCGGGTGTCTCGTCGCCGTCTTCCAATCCGTCATCTGCGATGGCTTCGGCTTCGTCGTTCTGATCGCGCAGCGGGCGACGACTGATTGTTCGAGTGGCCAGTGGATTTCTCCTGGTGTGAGGTGGCGCGGATCGCCGCCGGTGTCGGGACCGGGACGGACATTGGCGCTCGCGGGGTACAGGACGCCCGCTCCGCACGCGTGATGTCGGCCACAACCAGAAATGAGGACTGGTGGAAGTGGAAGGCACCAGGAATGAAGAGCAACACACTTATCATACGGCCTGCACCAACGAACACCAACACGAATCTGCGATTCACCTCCAACGACCTGACCGCGCGCCGCTCGATTCCGGAGTCTTAACTTCCTCGCTCACCACGAACACCGGAATCCGGAATGTTCACCCAGGCAATTCGCTCAACTCAGCGGAACCGGCTTTCAACTCCGTTTGTATTGTTTCGGTTTCGCTCGTTGCCCATACGATTTCGCGTCGCTGAGCGAAGCAAACGAGCCGCGGATGACGCGGATCAGACAGGATGGAACGCTCTGGGTTCTGATCTGCGTTCTCCGCGTCATCCGCGGCTCGGTGAGTTGGAACGACAAAACGGCGAGGTCGCGCTCCGCGGATAAACTTCGCAATTCAATTGGGACGCGGAGTCTGCAGCGGGTATAGTGAACGTGCGGGTTAGGCTATTGACCTGCCCGCGACGACGAACCGCAGCGACCCTCTGGCCTCTCTTGGCGCCGCTCTTTCGAGTTCAGTTCACGAGCAGCCTCCGAGATCGTCCAACTGATGTTGCCGCGCGGGGCAGATGCCCCCGTGTTCGCGCGTCCGCTCCACCGGCCCGTCGTCGGTTGGGGTGTCGGTTTATTACGCGCGGTCGAGATACGACCGCAGAAGGTGACTCGTGAGCAAGAAACTGTACGTTGGGAACCTGGCCTTCGGCACCACCTCCGACGACCTGATGACGCTGTTCGGAGCATATGGCACAGTGACGAGTGCCCAAGTGGTGACCGACCGTGAGACTGGCCGCAGCCGCGGGTTTGCGTTCGTTGAGATGTCCGGCGGGGCCGAGGCCGCAATCCAGGCGCTGAACATGAAGGATTTCCAGGGGCGGAATCTGACTGTGAACGAGGCCAAGCCGCGGGAAGAACGTCCCCGTTCCGGCGGCGGCGGAAGCCGTGGCGGATACGGTGGCAACCGTCGGTACTAAGTTGCTCCTTGTTTGATGGATCCCCCCGGTCGCACGAGGAGCGAAGGCAAGCCACCAGTTCGGCGTTCCCATTTGCTCCTCGTCCGGCGCTCTCCACTCTGCGGGCAACGTCGTTGTGCTCAATCTACTTCCTATGAGTGTCATTTCGAGGGGTGGCCCTGAACGGCTCTGAGGCAGTTGGGTTTTGCTTGTGTTCTTCAAATCAAGTCGTCCGCGAGCGGCATCCGAAAGAGCAATGCGCAAGAGGATCATCATTCCAGGCGACCAGGACGCTCCGACCTCCGAGGATTCGTGGCTCGAACTGGAGCGTTCGGCGTGCGTGGAAATCACTTCGGAAGATCCGCGGTATCCGCTCGAGACGGCCTTCGTCCCTAACAGTCCTCCGGGTTGGCGCGCAGGTTGTCCGACTGCGATTCGATCGACCGCAACGTGTCCGCCGAATCTGGTTGCACTTCACTGAGCCGACGATGGCCCGAACCCAGGAGTTCGTGCTTCGGTGGGGACCGCCGAAGGCCTACCCACGCGCGCGATCGTGCGCCAACAGTGGGTTTTCCACCCCAAAGGGGCGACGCACGAGACCGAGGACTACCGGGTGGACTTGGACGCGGTGACGGTGCTGGAACTCGCGATCATTCCCGACGTCGCCGGGAGCGAGTCGCAGGCGTCTTTGGCGGAGATGCGTGTCGCGTAACCGGAAGTTCTGGGCGACCCGGGAGGCGAACAATCATCAAGGGCCATGCGGGCTCTTTCAGACCAGTGGATTGTTTGAAAAATAAAATAATCGAGACACTTTTAATACGTAGAATAACTGGCACAGCCCCAGAATACCGGTCTCCAGACAGGATGAAGCGAATGACGCGCGAGGGGCCGGTGGTACGAATAGAACACCCTGATCGCAGCGAGGCCCACCGCTAGGCGGTTAACGGCGGAGGCTCCTCAAATCCCCGACTCGAAATCCCGCTCGCTACGTTTCCGGCAGGCCTGGTCGCCCAGCGCCAAACCGGTTGGACTCCACTCGTCGTGGTTGTTGCTTCAACCGACGCGCCGGTCCCGGCGCGTTGAGCGATTTACCCTCCATTCGTCTTCGGCGTCCTGCCCCGGAACGGAGCTTCATGTGCTTTTCTGCGGAAGCCAGTGCGGGGGTGGCAGCGGCCATCCTGCCGGTCGGGGGCTATTGCCTTGCGACCGCATGGAGGAAGGCCCGAGCGTACTTACTCCTCGCCATGGCCCCTCTGTTTTTCGGACTCCAGCAACTATGCGAGGCCCGTGTGTGGGACGCCATGAATCGCGGCGACACGGAACTGGCCCGCGCGCCCTCGCTAGCGTTCCTGTTCTTCGCCTTCGCCATCTGGCCAGTGTGGATTCCAGCGGCGGTGACCGCGATCGAGCCGCCCGGGCGCAAGCGTTGGGCCTTCATCGCCCTGACGGGGATGGGCATGTTGTTCGGTGCCATGTATTACTTGCCCGTAGTGACCGACGGCCTCGGGTTACACCCCGTCATCGTCGGGCACTCCATTCGGTACGACTTCTCGGCGGTTGCGTTGGTGCGCTCGGGGTGGTGGTGGGTCGGGCCGCTGCTCTACATGGCCACGACCTGCGGACCGCTTCTGGCGTCCCATGACCGCCACCTGCGTCCGCTGGGAATCGCGTTCGTGGTTTCGGGGATCATCACATATGCTGTGTTCGCATCCGCGTTCGCCTCGGTGTGGTGCTTCTTCGCGACGATCCTGTCTCTGTATCTTACCTTCGTTCTGCACCAACTTCCTGACCCGACTCGCACGATTGAACAAAGTATTCCTGGCGTCTAAGCATCGGGCCAGGGTAGTTTGTAAGGTTTTTCAACGAGCCGCGACCGCAAGGGAGCGGGGTGCGTTAACCGCTCCCTTGCGGTCGCGGCTCGTTGAAAACTCATACGCAACTGCGGCCAACTGCTTAGTGGCGCTGGAGTTGCTGCTCGCTCTCGCTGACCCTGTCTCATTTAAGGAGGCCCATCGTGGCTGAAGCGACTGTGTTATTAGCACCCCCCCTCGCCAAACATCTCCCAGCACTCCGCCCGGTGCCGTCCACCTGGGCCACGGTCGTCTCGTGGGTGACCGTTCTCATCGGAGTTCTCGTTCCACTATGTGGGCTCGGCACGGCTGCTGCGCTCGCGTGGACCTACGGGCTGTTCGGATGGGCCGACCTGGGCCTCCTCGTCGGGATGTACCTTCTGGCCATGCTTGGGGTGACTGTCGGCTTCCACCGGCTGTTCACGCACCGGTCCTTCGAGACCGTTCGTCCGGTCCAGTTCATCCTCGGCGTACTCGGGTCGATGACCTTCCAGGGTCCTCTCCTGGAGTGGGTCGGTCGCCACCGCATCCACCACCAGTACTCCGACCGCGAGGGCGATCCGCACTCCCCACACACACCACACCGGCGTGGGTTCTGGGGCCGCTTTCGCGCCTTCTGGCATGCGCACATCGGCTGGGCATTTGCCGCCGAGACAATGGATCTGGTCCGTTACGCCCCGGACCTGCAAAAGAGCCGCATGCTCCGCGTGGTCAGTGTGCTGTTCCCGCTCTGGGCGGTCCTTGGGCTTGCGATCCCGGCCGGGATGGGCTTCGCGATCGGCGGCTGGGCGGGTGCACTGACCGGGTTCCTCTGGGGTGGGTTGGTGCGGGTACTCCTCGGCCATCACGCGGCGTGGGCCGTGAACTCGGTCTGCCACCTGTGGGGCTCCCGCCCCTACCACAGCGGCGATGAGAGCCGGAATAACCCGGTAATCGCTGTCCTCGCGATGGGGGAGGGCTGGCACAACAACCACCACGCATTCCCCACGTCCGCTCGCCACGGGCTGCGGTGGTGGCAAATCGACTTCGCCTACTACCTCATCCGTCTGCTCGCGCAGTTCGGTTTGGCGTGGAAGATTCGAGTGCCGTCGCATGCGGCTCTGAAACAGTGCCAACGGAAGGGGAAGGAGTTGGGCTGGGTGCCAGCACCGGGAATGACAGCTCATTGTCCGTGAGTGGTGTGAACCGAAAGTGGATCGCCGCGAAAAGGGTATGCTGAAGTCATTACTGCCAGTGAGAAGGGAAATTCCGATCTCGTGACGGTGAAAAACCACATCCGTTGAGTTTGTGGACTCTGATAGGACGATAATCTCCCAGTACAAGGTTTCCCCTGACGGTGTCTTCTCCATCGCTTGGGGGCTGGAATCGAAGGATACCCTTGACCGAACGAGGTGAATATGCCGCCGAGCCCAGCGTCATCGGGACGCAGCCGGAACAAAGGAAGCCCGTGCGGCCGGTGAAGATGAGACGTTCCGCTGCTCGGCGCTCGCGATGAGGATCACGCGACTCCACCCGCACTGATGAACACCCCGCTGTATGTTTACCGCTTGGAATGTCGTCTTGCCACGAGGTATGCTCACTCCCCCCCAACTCCGCTGACTCGCCCGGCATGGCTTCACCCGTGAGTCCATGCCGTGATGCACCGAGAGCGGGACCAGTTCTTCGGCCACGGCCCACTTGAAGATGCGGCGGATGCGTTCGACGCGGGCGTTGACCGTCTTGCGGCACCACTTCTGTTCGACGAACTTCTGCCGAACGACCTTGAGGGCCAGCGGACCGAACTCGGTCGTAGGCACCTCGCCGTACAGTTCGCGGACGTGGCGGATGGCGGCTTTCAGGTGCCGCACTTCATCCGTCGGGTTTCCCTCTTGGTCGCGGTGGTGCTGCTCGGCGAAGTCGAGATACGCGATCATCACCTCAGCCACGGTTATGCTTTCGGGATCGGCTGGCGTACCGGGTGGGGACGTGGCGAGTCCGAGTTCGAGACGTGCTTTCGCGGTGAGTGATTCGACCGACCCAAACTGACCGGGAAGCAGTTTCTGGTGGCGGATTCCGACTGAATCGGTCCAGGCGAGACGACCGCGACCGGACTGCTTGTGAAGGACGTAGGAGGGGGCAGAATTACGACGGCGTGCCACGGATGCGGAACCTCCGATTGGATTCCGTGGAACGATTCCACGGAATCCGTGGTTCGGAAGCCGCACCCGACACACGTCGGGGTAAGCATTAAACGCTTCGGCTGAAAGGCTTTAGGCAGAGTGGGCGATACAGGATTTGAACCTGTGACTTCGTCCGTGTGAAGAACGCACTCTAGCCACTGAGTTAATCGCCCATTACCCACTGCTTTTCAGCAGCGGGTGTTGTTGTGATAATCGAGAGTCGCGATGGTTTCAAGGTTCGCGCCGTTCTGCCTGGAGATTTTGGGGTCAGAGATTTGGGAGGAGGCTTTCCTGGGTTTACTGACCGTTCCCAGCACACCCCAACCAAAATCTCCTGCCAAAATCGACAGGCACCCTCGCGACAGACAGGATTCTTGCTTACACCTTCGGCGGAGCGCTGGAAGGAGTTGCCGGGGCGTCGTCGAACTTCGGAGCGCTGGACGGTGTTACGCGGGTCGGAGCCTTGACGGGTTCCGGTTCGATCGCGGCACGCGGAGCGCTTGGTTCGCTCACTTCGTCCTCGATCCCCTTCATCCCCTTCTTGAACTCCACCATTGTCTTGCCCAGCGAGCGGCCGATGTCGGGCAATTTCCGGCCAAACAGCAGGACGCCGAGAACCAGCAACATCAGAATTTCCTGAGTGCCGAGCATGAAACCGAACAGGGACATGACCCTGCCCTCCTCTTTGAGTGGTAAATGTTGGAACTGGCTTTTGGAGGAGGTTGAAGGTAACCCCACCGGTGTGCAGCTTGCAAGCTTCAATTCACTATACCCCAACCACCTCGAAACGGGCAAGTCATAGCCCCGGATTTTTCTTCCGTGGCGACCCCAGATAACTTCGGCTGGACACCACCGGCTGCCTTGCTATGCACATGGCTCATTCACAGACCTGCGGAGAAGAGCCATGCGCACACTGGGTTCCATCTGCCTCGTCGCAATTGGGTTGTCCCTCGGTGTGGTGGCCACCGTGTTCTACCTCAACCCGCCGCGACCCGCCGCCGCCGCGTCCAACGACCGCTACCAGGATTACATCATGACCACCGGCGCCGTGTCCGTGAATCCACGCGTGCAGACCGATGGCGTCTGGCTACTCGACTATAAGGCGGGCAAGTTGCTCGGCACCGTGATCGATCGCTCGCAGGGCAAAATCATCGGCTGGGCGGAAGTCGATCTCACCACAGAGTTCGGCCTCCAGGCGAAGCAGGACGTCCATTTCATGATGACCACGGGGTACATCACGCAGGGTCAATCCGCCCTCTACCTTGCCGAAACCAGCACCGGGCAGTTTGGCGTGTATACGATGGGGCCGAACCCCAACGGCGGGGTCGTCATTCGCCGGCACGACATCACGAAGTTCCGCCAGCAAGTCGCCGCCCTCCCCGCCGGGAATGTGCCCCCAGGAAATCAGAATCTGCCGATGATGAAACCGTGAGCTGGCAGGAGTTGCCTCGCGACGCCACCCACGGCGAAGTCCGTGGGTGTTCGCGTTTCTACTATCCACCCTTTCTACACTGACTCGTAAGCCTGAACCCGGCCCGTGTTTCGGCCATTCCGCGCAGCGGAAAGCGGGCGAGACGCCACCGGAACCAGAACGAGGGATCGCCGAGAACCGAAGTTCCGCGGCTCCAGAGCAGCCGCGCCGTTCGCCACTAGCACAACCGGGCGATGATCGACATCCACATTCATGCGGTGCCGCCAAATCTACCCGGTGTCGGATCGCTTGCGCCACTGCTGCGTGAGCCCCCGGAGACGATCGCGGCCGGGCTGCGTCGCGAAATGCAAACCGCTGGCGTCTCACATGCCTTCGCGATGGGTGAGTGGAACGCCGGTCCCCATGACCCGCTCGGCATCAATCGTACGCTCGAAATCGTTCCGTTCGTCCCCGGTTTGAAGCCCATCGGGATCATGGATCCGACGCGAACCGACGACGATCACTTCCGCCACGTCGAACGCGTCCTGGCCAGCGGAGTTGTGGTTGCGCTCAAGGGCTATCTCGGTTACCTGCATTTTGAGCCAGCCCACACGAACTACCGTCGCTACTACGAACTGGCCGCGAAGTACCGCCTGCCCGTCATGTTCCACACCGGCGATACTTATTCCCCGCAGGCGAAGCTGAAGTATGCTCAACCTCTTGGTGTCGATGAGGTCGCGGTCGATCATCCCGATTGCCGCTTTGTGATGTGTCACGCCGGCAATCCCTGGATGCTCGACGCCGCAGAAGTGATTTACAAGAACATGAACGTCTGGGCGGATCTGTCGGGCCTGGTGGTCGGCGATGAAGGAGCATTCGCGTCGCAAGAAGGGCGCGAAGCGATGGCGGAACTGGCCGATGCCATTCAGCGTGCCATCCGCTATTCCGAACGGCCGAACCGCTTCGTCTATGGCTCCGACTGGCCGCTCGCTCCAATGACGGCGTACCGCGAGTTCATTAAAGAGGCCATTCCAGCCGAATTCCACGAACAGGTCTTCGAGGAAAACGCGCGACTTCTGTTCCGGCTGGGATGAAACGCATCTCGAATCGGCGATCAGGGAATTGGCGGGCCCGCGAGCGCGGCATCAAACACGGTCGCCGACCCAACTTCAACCGAGAGGTCCGACGTCTCCACAGAGGCATATTTCACTGGCGTCAGGAATGGCGGAATAGAATCCGCAGAGGTTGGCGAGGCCCCCTTCCGCTTGAACGCAGCCTGCTTCACATCCTTGAAGGCCGGATTGGGATAGTAAACCGCCACGCGATTCAGACCCGTCGGCACACCCACCGCCCGATACGTGCCGTCCTCCGCGACCGGAGCCACAATCTGAGTGCCCTTTGGACCCACAAACACAATCTCACCCCCCGGCTTGGCGAGCGGCGTACCGTTATACGTCACCCGACCCATGACATCAGCGCGGCTCTCCCCACATCCCGTTTGCGGAAGAACCGCTGCCACAACAGCAAATCCAACCGCCAGGCGGGACCAAGTCCGGCACATCGGAGTTCTCTGTTTTGGAAGTGGGAAACTGAAAGCACGCACTGTTACGTGATTACGGAAGAGTGAACACTTCGCTCCCCGCTCGCGTTCCCAGCGCCGGAAGCACGGCATCCGCGGAAAAGGTGAGGTATTGAACGGAACCGTCGGTGAACAGGAAGTTCGCTCCTCCCGTGTGCGCACTCCACCAGTGCGCCGCGTCAACCTGCTTGGTCGTTAATCCCGGCCGCAGACCCACATTCGTCACCGGACCGCCGAATAACGATGCCAACGCGATATCGCGGGTACCGAGAACACAGTCGCCATCACCAGTGCCCGTACCAAAGGCGCCGGGCCACCAACCCCATTGCATATCCGCGCTCGCCGGGCGTTCGCCCACGAGCAAAGTGTTGGAGGTGCCATCGGTAACATCGGTCATGCGCACCTGCGAGTTGACATACAACATGCCATCGCCCGTCACGGGATTGCCGCTCGAAGTTCCTGCACAGCCCAAATACGACGAGAGCGAAATGGGCGTTCCAAGTCCCGTACTTGCCGCGCTCACAGTGGTGGGGAGCGGATTCGAGGGACAAATATACATCGGCATCACGAATGCGATCGACGGATTACTGGCATTCCACGGGAAGCCAGGGTGCGCTTTCAGCCAAGCGTATGTCAAATTCCACAGGTTGGTCTGTTCCAGGTAGGGGAGGATTTGCACCTGCCAGGTTGTGTATGTCAGTGACCCAGACGAATACCAGCCAGACGGGAACCGCGCATTGGCATCGTGGTATGCGTGGAGTGCCAGCCCAATCTGTTTGAGGTTGTTGGCACACTTCATTCGGGCGGCAGCCTCGCGCACTTTCTGCACGGCGGGGAGCAGTAAGCCAATCAGGATGGCGATAATCGCGATAACGACGAGAAGTTCGATCAGCGTAAACGCCGACCGCGATCGGGGGGAATGGAAGGGCATTCAAAACTCCGATGACAAACGAACAACGGGAATTTTGGTGGGGTGCGAGCCGACTTCAGCAAACAACAAGAATAATAACACTCGAACGATCTAACCGGCCATAAGTTTTGGACCGCAAGGAGATTTCCTTCTTCATATTTTTTTCAGAGTCGTAATTTTGAGTCCGAGAACACAGTCAATCGCGGTGCGATTATTTCGCCCATTGCTTGTTATTCGAAACGAAATTCCACGGTGGCCGCTGGCACGGCACACTGTTTCGCGTCTGCGCACCGAAGCTGGCCTGACCAGCCTACTTGACGAAATGAGGGGCTGGTGCGAGCAATCTATGCAGGTTGAAGAGCTCACGGCGAGACATGCCGTGAGCTCGTTTTTCGCAAGTTTGAATCAGCACCTCGGCGCGAAATCGGTCACTTCTGCTTGAAGTCACCCGTGTAGGGCTTGTTGCCAACCTTGCCGCTAATCGTTCCTTCGAGCTTGCCGAGTTTGTCCAGCGCATCGCTCTTGCCGACGAACTTGCTGGCCTTGTCCTTCGGGTCATCCTTCTCGGGAGCCGGTGTCAGTTTGACGGTCAGGGCTGGGTTTTTGAACGCAACGGTCAAGCTCTTCGAATCGATCGGCTTCCTCTTGGCTTTGTGTAGGTCATTGTGGTTCCCATACACGTAAACAGTCACCGTGCCGGCCTTCGCGTCGGGGATCACCTCCAGGTGGTACTCTTCGTCGCCCCACTCCGCGACCGGCATCTTGTTCGGACCCACTTCGTCCGCAATCGCCAAAGCACTCAACCCCGCGAACAAAGTCGCCACCACCAACATCCGCATCATGGTACTCCTCCAGAGGGAACGTCCATCATCGCGGTCGTGGGACCGCACCCATTTCCCGTCGCCGCTCCAGGTGGCGCCGGTTGTGGTTCTTCAGCCGGTACATTGCTCAGCCAAAACCGTGGGTCGGTTGTCGCCTTTGGGTTGCTTCGAAGCGGTTTTACCCAGATTGTGACAACCTCAACCACGGTTTTGGCTGAGCCGGTGGGGGGCCATCCAGCATATCAGCGTGGTCGTACCCAGCCGCGATCTTCGCTGCGGCTGATCCGCTGAATTGCCAGAAAAGACCGGGGTGGATCAGGAATTCGCAAAACGTCGAGGTAAGGAGGCCGCCGAGAATCACCGTCGCGACCGGGTAGAGAATCTCCCGTCCCGGCTGCTGCCCCGCAACGACCAACGGGATGAGGCCGATACCCGCGGTCAACGCCGTCATGAGGACCGGCGAAAGTCGCTCAAGACTGCCTCGCAGGATCATCTCCTTGGTGAATCCCTCTCCCTCGTGCCTCATCAGGTGAACGTAGTGCGTTACGAGCAAGATACCGTTGCGGACTGCAATCCCGCCCAGCGAGATAAACCCCACTAGACTCGCGACCGTGAGCGTCTGATTCGTCACGATCAGCGCCAGCACGCCACCAATGAAGGCAGTTGGTATCGCGTTGAGGATTTGCAGCACAATCCGTGCAGATGGGAACAGCATTGTCAGCACAAAGAACATCCCCACCAGCGAGACCGCCGCGAGGACCGCGATCAGTTGGGTGGCGCGTTTCTGGCTCTCGAACTGCCCGCCGTACTCGACGAAATAACCCTCCGGCAGCGGGATCTTCTCGGTGATGTTCTTCTGAATATCGCCCACCACCGAGGCCAAGTCGCGGCCAAGTGCATTGCAACGGATCACAATCCGCCGGCGTACGTTCTCGCGCTTCACCTGGTTTGCGCCGGCATCGCCGCCGGTCATTGGCGTCACGTCAGCCAGATCCTGGAGCCGCACGCGCCCCTGACCGTTGGGCAGGTCGAGCCAAAGTTCCTTCAGGTGGGCGACGTCCGCACGGTACGGATCGTCCAGGCGCACCACCAGATCGAACCGCCGCTGCCCCTCCACCACCTGCGACACCGCCTCGCCGTTGAGCGCGGTCTGGACGAACGTGCCGACGTAGGCCCGGTCCACCCCATAGAAAGCCAGAGAATCGGGACGGAGTTTGATGTGAATCTCATCTACCTTTCGGATTGGCTCTACGGCAAGTGAACTCACCCCAGGCACACCGGCAATTGCCGTCTTGATCTGGTTGGCGGTCTTCTCCAGAGTGTCGAGATCGTCGCCGTATACCTTGATCGCAATCTGGGCCGTGCTGCCCGAGATCATGTGGCTGATGAGGTGCGCGAGTGGTTGTTCCACCTCGATATCCACCCCCGGTACTTCCTGCTTGATCTCTTTCTGGAGCGTCGCCAGCACTTCCTTGCGGGACTTACCCGAGTCAGGGTTCACGGTCACGTTGAACTCGTTGGCATTGGGTGGGTCGGCATGTTCGTCCAGTTCAGCGCGCCCAGTCCGGCGGAAGAATCGCAGCACCTCGCCGTTGGGATTCGTCTCGGATTTCTGAAGAGATCGGAGTTTGGCATCTACCAGCTTCGAAGCGGCATTGGATGCCTCGACAGACGAGCCCGGCGGAAGCGTGACGTTCACCTGGACCGAGCCTTCATCGAACGGCGGCAGGAAGTCTGCGCCGATTGTGGTGAGTCGCCAGGCGCAGTACCCGACTAGTAGCCACGTGGCGACGAGCAAGAGGGCCGCGCGGCGCATACTGAATCGGATCAGGTAGCCAGCGCCCCACTTCAGCCCTCGAACGAGGAAGCTGTCCCGTTCGCGGTGTGCCGCCTTCGACCCTACAAGCAGATAAGACGACAGGACCGGCGTGACGGTCAGCGACACCACAAGCGACGCCAGGATCGACACGATGTAGGCGATTCCCAGCGGCGTGAACAAGCGGCCTTCGATGCCGGAGAGAGCGAAGAGAGGCAGGAACACCAGGATCACAACCGCGGTGCCGAAGACGATCGAGGTACGGACTTCGACACTCGCCTCATAAATCACTCGCAGCGCAGGTTTCGGGTTCGGTGTGTAGCTATTTTCGCGTAGCCGACGGAAGATGTTCTCCACATCCACGATTGCATCATCGACCAGTTCGCCGAGGGCCACGGCGATCCCACCCAGAGTCATCACGTTGATCGATAATTCGGTCCCTGTAACTGTTCCGATCAGCTTGAACACCAGAACTGTCACGGCGAGCGACAACGGGATGGCCGCGAGCGAGATGAAGGTGGTGCGGAAGTTCAGCAGAAACAAGAAGAGCACAATGAGCACGAGCGCCGCGCCGACGACTAGTGCTTCGCCAACGTTGGAAACGCCGCGGTCGATAAACTCGCGGAGTTCATACATCCCCGGTTCCAGAACCACATCGGCCGGGAGCGATGGCTCGACTTCCGCGAGTGCGACCTTCGCCCGGTTCGTCAAATCGCGAGTATCGGTGTGTGGTTGCTTGGTCACTGTCAGCACCACGCCGGGATGGCTGTTGATGCTGGCATCACCGCGCTTGACCTGCGCGCCCTCGACCACTTTCGCCACATCCTGAAGCAAGACTGCTCGGCCCAGTGGTTGGCCGGCTTCCGGCTTGGGCGGCGGCTTGACGACAATGAGGTTCAAGTCCGCGACAACTTGCTCTGGGCGAGGACCGAGGCGCCCAATCACGCGAATCGGCTTCTCGACGCCACCGAGATCCGCGAATCCGCCAGTGAAGTTCACATTGTTCGCCTTGAGTGCAGCGTCCACGTTCTGGAGCGTCACGCCGTACTCGTGGAGCGCGGTGGGGTCCACCAGCACCTGGTACTGTTTCCGTCCACCGCCAAGCGTAATGACCTGAGCGACTCCCGATACTTTCAGCAGTCGCGGTCGAATCACCCAGTCGGCGAGCGTGCGGAGCGACAGTGCTTGCTTGGCCTCCGAGGGGAACGCGAAGGCACGAGCCTGCCCCCCGACCACAGCGCGGACGCGCTGGTCGCCATCGGAAGCAAGTGGTTCCCATTTCGGCTCGGACACAGCGACTGATTCCCACGAAGCAGGATTCCGGCGGTCGGTGACCTTCCAGGCAAACAACCCTGGAGGACCACTGGGATTCGGGACACGCTCGGCGTAGTAGGGGCTGTCCGGCATCGGGACCAACTGGCCGCCCTTTGGTCCCGGCTGTCGGTGCATCCCGGCAATGAGGAACTGACCCATGATCGAACTGACTGGAGCCATTTGCGGGCGCACGCCCTCGGGCAGATCGCCCGCGACGGTTGCGAGTCGCTCCTGCACGGTCTGCCGCGCCGTGCGGATGTCGGTGCCCCAGGCGAACTCAACGTAAACGACCGACAGCCCAAAGCCGGACTGCGTTCGCACGTCCTGCACACCCGTGGCACCAAGCATGGACGATTCGAGCGGGTATGTGACGAGGGTCTCGACCTCCTCGGGTGCCAGGCCAGGGCACTCGGTCATGATGGTGACGCGCGGTCGATCCAGGTCTGGGAATACGTCGATCGGCAGAGTCGTAGCCTGGTACCCGCCATAAACGAGCACGACGAGGCTCACTGCTACAATGAGCGGCCGATGGCGTAACGCGAACTTGATAACAGCGTTCAGCACGGCGTTTCTCTCATACAGTGTCCTAAAGAGGATGTCTGTTTTGCAATGAACTGCGGTAGCCCGCTGTTGCTTGTTTCAGAGTGGTCCGCTCGCTCCGCGAACGGACCACTCTTCGGCCACTCACTTCTTTGCAGTCGCGGTTCGTTGCAAATACAACACTCAACCGAATCGTGAATCAGTGGTCGTGCGTGTGGCCGGCGTGGTCATGGCCGTGAGCATGGCCACCCGTGTCTTCAGCGGCTGCGGCTTTGAGCGCGCGGTTGATTGCGGCGGCCTGATTCTTCACCACAAAGTCGGCTTCGGAGATGCTACCATCGTTGGCGATCACCACCGCCGAGCGGTCCTCGTAGAGCACCCGCACCGGCTTGCGAACAAACACATCCCCGCTTTGCACGAAGACAAACACTTCCGCTCCTTCGCGGACCACGGCCCCAGGTGTCAGAACGAACGGAAGCATCTCGGTCTTGCCGTCTGTGAGAGAGTGGTGAGCTTCTCGACCGGTACTTTGAGACGCACACGCTGGCCCGGGCGGTAACGCCACACGAAGTACGTCTTGCCGTCGCGTTCAAACGTGCGCGGTTGATTCTCAAGCGGTAGATAGAAACCAAACGTCCGCGTCGCAGTATCCACCTGATTCGAAAGGTGGTGAATGACGAGCGCCTCCTGCGGGGGCCATTGGCCGGGAACCTCATCCGTGAACTCGACCTTGATGGGAACCTTCTTCTCCGCGGCCAATGCCAGCGCACCGGCTTCGGACTTGAACGCCCGCCCCTCGACAAACAACCGCTGGTGATTGGCCAAAAGACAGAGGCTTTGGCCGACCTGGACCTGATCGCCGAGATTCACCTTCAGTTCCTGGACCTCGTAGAGAGCGGGTTCGGCAGGAGTGCCAACGCCTATCTCGGCAGAGGATCGCTGCGGCGCCGTGATCACGATTTCCGTGATCACGGCGCCTTTCTCGGCACGAGAGACCTGCTCGCGCGTCAAGCCGAATACCTGGAGTTGTCGCCGATACGCTTGCAACTGAGTGGTGAGGCGCTTGATCTGGATCTCCTCATCGGTGAGCGCCGATTCCGTCAGCGTGCCCGCTTTGACGAGATTGGCGACGCGATCGCGCTTGATCATGGCGAAGTCGATCTCCCGGGCCGTTTTCGCCAGGTCTGTCTGCGCCGCCTGAATGAATTCGCTGGTTAGTTGGAGAGTGAACAGCGGTTCCCCGGCCTTTACGGTATCGCCCGGCCGAGCCTTAACCTCGCTCACCACGCCAGCCACCTTGGAAGTCACACTCCGGTCACTCTCGCCCGGCCGGTCCACAACTACGCCCGGGATCAGTAGTGTCCGCCAGTAGATTTCTGGCGTGAGCGTATCCACATCCAGGCCGAGATTCTGCTGCGCTTGTGGCGACAATTTCACGCGGTCACTCTGGCTGCCGTGATCGTGCCCGTGCTCCTCGTGCGAATGCTCACCCTCTCCCGTGACCGTGGGTTTGGCCGGGAACACAATCGGTACCCACCACTCGCGTGTGCGATAACCGGCAACGCCGACCGCGCTCAAGACGACCGCGGCAACGACCGGACCTACCAGTGGACGCAGTCTCATTGGAGCCTCTCTTCAAATGACGGCTATGGCGGAATGATCGATGGGTAACAACGATGCGGAAGACGTCGTTCGAGGCGCAAAACGGGCCGGGACTGCTAGTTACGGAGCGTGAGGAACGTGAGATAGAGGGGATTCTTCATCGCGCTCGGCCATGCGGCCGAGGGTCTGGCTGAAATCCCAAAGTCGAGAGGCGGAGTTGTCCAGTCGAGGGCAATCGTGGGACTGTACTCGGCGGATGCGGGGGTAAGTGGGGCCACGGCTTCCCGAATCACCAACTGCTGGTTGGCGACCGGACAGTCGCGGTCGTGTTGGGCCGGCTGAGCGGAGGAGTTGTGCTCGGCTCCTGCGACTGGGCTGGGCACTTCGTCGTGAGTTGGGGAATGGTTCGGGACTGTATGGTGGCAGCAGTGGTGTTCGGCAGCAGAAAGGACTGCCTGAGTCTTCTCGGCGGCGTGTGTATGGGCCGCGTGCCCGGCTGCGCATGTGCAGACCCGGAGGGGCAACGGCCCCACCAGTGTCAGCACGGCAAAGAGCAACCGAACCAGCATGGTGATGCTCGGTCTCGCTTCCATTCAACCAGATCGCAATAGTATACATTCTGTCGGAGCATCCACGCCACAGCACTTTTACACGCGGCTTCGTCAAACACCCGGACAAGAAACGATGACCCCGAGCCTGTGCGAATCGTGCCTGCAGATGCGAGAGGTTCGCACGGCACGCTCGCGCTTCTTGCTCTGTGAGTTGTCTGCCACGAATACCGACTTCCCGAAGTATCCGCGTCAACCTGTGGTGCAGTGTGCCGGCTACCAACCCCAAAACGAAGCAAAGGAAGACAAGCCCGATGGCCCGTCGGAGCAACAGTAAGGACTGGTGGCCTTTGGGTTTATGTTACAATTTCATGATAAACAGATAGTAAAATCTTTCCTCGATTATCTTACACTTTTGCCTTTGCTCCATTTGACGCGTCTCCGCTCCGTTCTGTAACCCTCTGCATCGGCCCCCGCTGGGTTTGTCCCGGCTCGGTTCTGCTCGGAAAGTGGTTGTGTCGCTGTCGTGCCCGCTGGGTATACCGTTCGAGCCCCTTTTTTCTGTTTCCGCTGGTTTCCGAGCGTTTTTCCTGTGTCGTCCGGTGTCGTCTGGTGTCGGGTTGTCGAGCCGTTTTTCTGTTTCCTCCGGTTGCCCTCTGGTTTCCGGTTTTCGAGCGTTTTTCCCGCGGTCTAGTCTGGGTCCGGTCAACTCGCCAGTGCAGAAGGCCCGCGTCATGGCGGCAGGCGGTTGGCCGTCCGTACGGTCTGCGATCCGTCTGTTCCCTCACTGGGAGGATAACCCAACTCGACACCATTTCCATCATTTCGGGTGGTGCGAAGCAACATGAATGACTGTTGCAGTGAGGCGGGTATTTCCTCCCTCGCTCATGCCCCCGGTGGATGCGCAACTCGTGTGGGTTGGACCCTTCTTCATGGTATACGCAAATACAATTGCTGCAAGCCGAACTCTGTTCGATGGGGAAACCGCACGGTGCATCGGCCACTCCCTTCACTTCTTATCTTGTCGCCCGGCGCGCCACGCCTTCCAATCCTTCTCGACTGCGTCCGACATGGCACGCGCGGCTTCTTCCAGCCAGCCAGCTTTTCGGTGCGCCAAATCCTTCAGCACCTCTGCGGCCACACCGGCGGTACCCAGATGGATGTTGGCGGTTTCCGAGCCCATCGCCCCCAGAACACGGCTCGCGTCCATCTTCGCGAGGTGAGCGAGTTCGATTTTCGAACAGTGCGGAGCAAGTCGTCGGCACACCCAGCCGTCATCGAGGTGGTAAAACGGATCCGGAGTGCGCACTGCACGGCTCACCGCCTCGGTCAGTTTGGACGCGATCTCGGCCGAACCGGTCGCCCAGACGCTCGCTGCCGGCGCCGCTGTCTTTGCCTCCCGGCAAATCCAGCTATCGCGCCATTTCGCCAAGACGACAAAACGCTGGCGACCCAGGCTACCCATTCCCGCTTTTGGTCTGAAACGGAACGCGGGCGTCAACCCGTCAGCAGGAAGGCTTCGCATCAGAACGGCCTTGGCGCTGGGTGGCGGATCTACTGCTGGGTCGTCGAGCAACTTCGTCAATTTCGTCCAGAAGCGGACGGGGTCGCGCTCGGCGGCCATCGCGACCGTCCGCAGATCGGGGTGTTGCTCCTCCAGCACAAACGGTGTTCCGCTCGCAGAAAGCGCGTCGTGGTAGCCTTTGAGAATCGCCTGGCAGATGTCGGGGGTCTTTAAATCGAGAACGCCGGACTTTCGCGCCAGACGAGCACTGGCGGTGAGCCGCACGAGGTCATTCGTATAGGGAAGCCGGTCGACTTCATCGAAGTCGTTCACGCCCCAGCACAGCCGCCCATCCGCGTCCCGCCAGGTGCCGAAGTTCTCGACATGCAGGTCACCCACCGCCAACACTCGGGGGGCTGAGTTCAGATCGGGGCAGGTTGCGGGCCAGAGTTGCACCCACCGGTAATACGTACCGCGAAAGAAGGGGAACGCATCTGTGGGATCTGACATCTGGGTGTGCTTGTAGTCCAGATCGGGAGTATTGAGTGGACAGAAGCGGGCGAGCCAGGCTTCGTAGTCCGCAGTGGCGGTGATGACGTCCATTGGTTTCTCGGGCGAGCTGTGGTCGGAACAGAGACATGCAGGATGTCTCGAATCATACACAAACTTCCTCGCATCCGCCGTTGTTTCTCGTGAAGAAGATCGGGCAGAAACGGGCACGAGAATCCTGCGATCAAGACGTGACAACACTCATACAGTCGCGTGTGACTGTCGGCATTGATACACTCACGGCATGAAGCTGCTTGTGGTGGAAGACGACCCGAAGGCGTCGGCGGCTCTGGTGAAGGGGCTGACCGAAAACGGGTTTGTCGTGGATGCGGCCGCGAATGGGGACGACGGCCTGCATTTGGCCCGCACGGGTGGGTATGACCTCATCATCCTGGATGTTCTGCTCCCCAAACGCGACGGCTGGTCCCTCCTCCGCGAACTTCGTGCGGACCCGGTTCAGACTCCGGTCCTCTTTCTCACCGCCAATGACGCCATCGCTGATCGCGTCAAAGGTCTCGAACTCGGTGCCGACGACTACCTCGTCAAGCCGTTTGCCTTCGCCGAACTGCTCGCCCGCGTCCGTACAGTTTTGCGCCGGGGACCGTCCCGCACACCCGACATCGTCCGCGTCGCCGATCTCGATATCGATCCCGTCCGCCACAGAGCGACTCGTGCCGGGGTGTTGCTCGATCTGACACCCAAGGAGTTTGCACTTCTTTCGCTCCTGGCACGCCGGACAGGTGAGGTGCTGTCCCGCACTCTCATCACCGAGCAAGTGTGGGACGTGAATTTCGACTCCGACGCCAACGTGGTTGATGTCCATGTCCGCCGGCTGCGTGCGAAAGTGGACGACCCATTCGAGAAGAAGCTGATTCATACTGTCCGCGGGGTGGGCTATGTCCTCGAAGACCGCAGTTGATCCGCGCCCGTGGTCGCTGGCGACTCGGCTCACCCTCTGGTACGCCACGTCTGCCTTTGCGCTCGTCGCGCTCGTGACCGGTTACTTCTACGTGTTCATGGTCCGTACCCTGGAGCGCGAGGACGATGAGTGGCTGGCCGCAAGAACCGCGACCGTGCTGCACCGTGCGGAATCGCATCCCGGCGACCTGGCCCCGCTGCGTGCGGAGGTCGAAGAGGGCACGGAACGCGCAGCCGAACCATTGCTCATGCGTGTTCGCACTCCGGCCGGGACGGTCGAGACGTCCGGCCTGTCGGGTCTGATTCCGGACTCAGCGCTCCCACCCCCCGGGACGGTGCGGGACTATCGGACGGCGGACGGGCGGTTCCTGCGCCTGCGCACCGAGACTGGACTGGGCGCCGCAGTGACAGTTGTCGCGGCGCTCGATCGGTCTGAGGACGAAGAGGTTATGGAGGAGTACCGTCGCCACATTTTCGTCATCCTCACTCTGGCGTTGGTCGTGTGTGCCGCTGTCGGCTATCGTGTCGCGCATCGCGGATTACGGCCGCTTGCGGCGGTCACGGCGACTGCGGAACGGATCGGCCCGGCTCACCTCGGCGAGCGCCTCGATTCATCCGGCTTGCCGGCCGAGGTGAAGAGATTGACCGAGACATTCAACGGAATGCTCGCCCGGCTGGAAGACGCATTTACGAGGCTCTCTCGGTTTTCGGCCGACATCGCCCACGAGTTGCGAACGCCTGTGAATGTGCTGCGAGGTGAGGTTGAGGTAGCGCTCGGCCGACCACGCACGAGCGACGAATATCGGGACGTTCTCGGCTCGTGCTTGGAGGAGTGCGGGCGATTGGGCCGGCTCATCGATAGTCTGCTGTTCCTGGCTCGCGCTGAAAACCCGAAGACCGTTCTGGCGACAGAACCGGTGGACTTCGGTCACGAGTTAGTGATGATTCAGGAGTTCTTCGAACCGGCAGCAGCCGAGGCCGGAATCACGCTGGTTACAGAGGTTGAACCCGATCTCATCGTCCCGGCCGATCGAACGCTGTTCCAGCGCGCCGTCGGGAATCTGGTGACCAACGCTCTCGCACACACTCCGTCGGGTGGAAAGATAACGTTGCGGGGGCGCCGCGCGGAGAGTGGCATCTGCGTCGACGTTGCGGATTCCGGCGAGGGTATTGCTGCAGAACATCTGCCGTATCTGTTCGACCGGTTCTACCGAGCCGATCCGGCGCGCTCCGGTGGTGGGCGGGTCGGGCTGGGGCTCGCAATCGTTAGGGGGGTGGCCGAACTGCACGGCGGAACAGCCACGGTCGAGAGCGCACCGGGTCAAGGAACCACACTCACCCTCACCTTTCCCGTCCCAAAGATGACAAAATCGTAATCTCCTCGTCATCTTCGCGTGATGTAGCGCCATTATCGTGGCGGGTATGAGAACTCACTCCCGCCGCGCGTTTACCCTGATCGAACTCCTGGTGGTGATTGCCATCATCGCCATTTTGATCGGTCTGTTGCTCCCAGCCGTGCAGAAGGTTCGGGACGCTGCAGCACGATCGCAGTGTCAGAACAACCTCAAGCAGATCGGGCTGGCTCTTCAGAATTACCACGACGCGCAAAAGGCGTTCCCGCCGGGCTACTCCTCGGGAGTTGCGACGAGCGGAAGCGACACAGGCCCCGGCTGGGGCTGGGCCGCGTTCATCCTGCCACAGATGGAGCAGCAACCGCTCTTCGCACAGATCAACCTCAGCCTACCAATCGAGGCACCGCAACACGCGGCTGTCCGAACTACGATTGTGAAATCGTACCTCTGCCCAGCCGACGCTCCGCCGCCAACGATCTCCGTTGGCCCAGCATCCGGGTCCGGGCAGTTGGTTTCGGTCACCTGCCAGCTCGCTCCGGCCAGTTACACCGGCTGCTTTGGCGTGTCCGAGCCTGGGGTGGACGGCGAAGGGGTATTCTTCCGTAACAGCCAAGTCAGGATCGGCGATATCACGGACGGCACCAGCCAAACGTTTCTCGCGGGCGAGCGGTCGTATCGGTACTCGCTGACGACATGGGTGGGATCTGTGACTGGAAGCAATCAGATCCCATCGCCTACGTCACCCTTGCCGGTGGAAGCAGACGAGCCGGCAAATTTCGTTTTGAGTCACGTCGGGGAGATGACAGCGGGTGCAGCGAAGCCAATTGAGATCAACAACTTCAGCAGCAACCACACAGGCGGGGCGATGTTCGTGTTTGCCGACGGGCACGTTCGATTCCTGACAAGCAGCACGGATTACACGACGTTGAAAGCACTGGCAACCCGCACTGGGGGCGAAACTATTTTGGGAGACTACTAATGCGGTGGGTATTGTTTGCAGTGGTCCTGTCGGCCGCGTGGGGATGCGGAAGCGCCGGGGAGGGGCCGAAAACACCGGTGAAGATGGAAGACGTGCCGGCCCCGGCAATGAAGACCGCGAAGGAAAAGGCCCCAGAGGTGACCAACTTCCACGAAGCCTACCGGAAGAAGGATGGCGTTCTCGAAATTCGCGGCAAAACGAAGACTGGGAAGGTGATCGAGGTCGAGGTCAAGGATGATGGTACCTTCGTGGATATTGAGAAGTAACTGGAAAAGTCAGAAAGTGAAATTACCCACAGAGAGGGCACAGAGATCTGGGCGAGATGATTTTTGCACAAGAAACGGCCCCGGCGACCTTGAGGCCGCCGGGGCGTGTTTGTAAAGGCGAACGTGTTACTTCTTGGCGTCGGACGAATGGCACGTAGATCCACGCAAGTTGTAAAGTGAAAAAGGGATAGCTCTGGTGAGCCCTTTGAGTGACGATGTGGGTTAGCGGCCCTTCGATCACTGGCCAGGAGGCCCACCAGATGGGGCAGC
>Ga0209062_1002224_pt1 | contig 27296 bp, 29 predicted proteins | sample Coa_R2_2_FD_187158 | JGI IMG/M metagenome (GOLD analysis project Ga0209062, IMG submission 187158) | Surface soil microbial communities from Centralia Pennsylvania, which are recovering from an underground coalmine fire - Coalmine... | ecosystem: Environmental > Terrestrial > Soil > Unclassified... | reverse complement strand
TCCGACCTCCTTCTGGAGTCCTCCAGAAGGAGACCCCGAAGGGCACGAGCATCAGCGATCACGATCCCCGAGGCCACACGGTCCAGCCCGAACGCTTACACACACACTAAGGGAGAACCCGCTTCAATGAGGCCGAGGCGCGCGCGCCTCGGATGCCCGCCTGGAACGCGCCCAATGGGAAATTAGTCAGACGAAAGCTTCAATGAGGCCGAGGCGCGCGCGCCTCGGATGCAACCTGCTCTGCGATGCCGTCGAGCAGGCGATCCTCAGGCTTCAATGAGGCCGAGGCGCGCGCGCCTCGGATGCCCGGCGACAAGGGCGTGATTTCCACCGCGCAAAGAAGCGCTTCAATGAGGCCGAGGCGCGCGCGCCTCGGATGCTCACTCCCGACCGGCGCTCCGAGTTTCTCGACCGCATCGCTTCAATGAGGCCGAGGCGCGCGCGCCTCGGATGCAACGGTAAAATGCCCGCATATATGCTGCCTGTATGCGCTTCAATGAGGCCGAGGCGCGCGCGCCTCGGATGCCACGAAAGCACAGTGTAAGTGGGCATGTGTCCTCCTCCGCTTCAATGAGGCCGAGGCGCGCGCGCCTCGGATGCCGCCGCTAAATGCGTTTCCCGGCTGTACGCTTTCGTTGCGCTTCAATGAGGCCGAGGCGCGCGCGCCTCGGATGCAGGAGCCGCAGCCGAAGGCGCTGCGGCGCGAAGATGCCGCTTCAATGAGGCCGAGGCGCGCGCGCCTCGGATGCGGCGCCAAAAACTTCTGCGATCTCAGCAAGATCTCGGTCGCTTCAATGAGGCCGAGGCGCGCGCGCCTCGGATGCTGCCCATATAGCCATTGGCCTGCGTGGTGCCGGTCGGGCTTCAATGAGGCCGAGGCGCGCGCGCCTCGGATGCGCGTCGTCGACGCCATTTTCGCGGCGATCGGCACGGAGCTTCAATGAGGCCGAGGCGCGCGCGCCTCGGATGCGGCGAGCGCGCGGTAGTCGGGCTTCGAGATCGGCCGGCTTCAATGAGGCCGAGGCGCGCGCGCCTCGGATGCTGAAAGTGCGTGGTTTCAGTCGGGCCACTGCCCGGTCGCTTCAATGAGGCCGAGGCGCGCGCGCCTCGGATGCCATCGCGTCGTCCGTCGTCGGCACGCCGCCGAATTGGCTTCAATGAGGCCGAGGCGCGCGCGCCTCGGATGCCGGAGTATATCGCCGCGGCATACCCGCGGCATGCGGCGCTTCAATGAGGCCGAGGCGCGCGCGCCTCGGATGCGAGGGTGGCGGGGATGAAACGACGACGCTCATCTTCACGCTTCAATGAGGCCGAGGCGCGCGCGCCTCGGATGCCAGCGGAGTACCGCTCGTTCTCGGGCTCGGGCATCGAGCTTCAATGAGGCCGAGGCGCGCGCGCCTCGGATGCAAAGACGAGGTTTGCCAGCGGCCAGCGCGCGAGCTGCGCTTCAATGAGGCCGAGGCGCGCGCGCCTCGGATGCGTGACGCGCACCTTGAGCGGCCTAATGGCGGGGCGGCCGCTTCAATGAGGCCGAGGCGCGCGCGCCTCGGATGCGATGGCGCGAGTGGTCGTGCGGATGGCGGAAGGCGTAGCTTCAATGAGGCCGAGGCGCGCGCGCCTCGGATGCGGCCGCCACGACCTGCTCGGCCTGGCCGAAGAGGCCGGAGCTTCAATGAGGCCGAGGCGCGCGCGCCTCGGATGCCGCCGCCCGTCAGGAAGCTCAAGGATCACCAGTAGGAGCTTCAATGAGGCCGAGGCGCGCGCGCCTCGGATGCTTGCTCGGCGCTTTTCCCGATGGCGAGCAGATCAGCGAGCTTCAATGAGGCCGAGGCGCGCGCGCCTCGGATGCGTTGTCATGCTGGCGATGCAGCGCGAGAACCCGACGGTGCTTCAATGAGGCCGAGGCGCGCGCGCCTCGGATGCTCCCACCCTACAAGCCATTGGACACCCACGCAATCTCGCTGCGTTTTCGACCGGTAACGCTCAGGGATGAACGAAGCGTGCTGGATTCCGCGCGCGATCATATTGACCATGTCAAACAGCCCACGATTTCAACAATCTAGCAGGATTCGAGCGGGTGTGGAGGTCCGCGCAGCACATCGCCGCTCGAAAGCACCCGGCAGCGGCGGAACGCCTTCCCTCAAGCCCGCCCTCCCCTTTTTCGGAATCGCGAGTGATTTTATCAGATTCCGCTAAATGACAGTAGCTCGGCGTTCCATTTTCGAGAATGTCTTGCCAATGCTCTCCATGGCCAGCTCGATTTTGTCCGCCGGTCCGACATCGATCAGAAGCACATGGTCCTCGCCGTTCTTTATCAGCTCGCGTAGCCGCGTCTCGAGCTCGGCGCGGCGCCGCCGCGTGAGCCGGCACTGGAAAACCGAAAGCTGCAGCCACTCGCCATATCCATGCATGGCCTTGAACATACGTCGCCAACGTTTCGGATTCGAAATATCGTAGGTGACGATAAACAGGCGTTCGTCCATCTGGCATACTCAACGCGGCAGAAAATGCGGGTAGCTCGACAACTCGCCCAGCAGGAAGCGCGAGAGCAGCCGCGCCTGTACCAGCAGCATGCGACGCAGGCTCACCTGGTAGCCAAAGACAGGATGCGTCGTCTCTTGCGAGAGCCGGCGCTCGAACGCTTCGACAAAGCGGCGGCGCCCCGCTTGGGTGAGTGCCGTGCCCGTGACTGCCACCACGAAATCGTTCGGCCCGACCTCGCCGGTGTTGACCGCCGACAGCACCACGGAATCGGCGATGATCGCGCGGAACGGCTCCATGAGATCGAGCGCCAGCGCCGGGCGCCCATAACGTGGCGCGTGGTAGAAGCCGCGATAGGGATCGAGCCCGACCGAGGCGAGCGCGATCGTCAGGTGTCGGCTCAGCATCGCATAGGCGAGCGACAGCATTGCATTGACCGGATCCGCCGGCGGCCGGCGATTGCGCGCCTCGAAGCGGAACGCCGCGAGTTCGCCCATTCCTTGCTTATCCTCGGACGATTTCAACAGGCTCGCGAAAGCCCGGAAATAGACGGACGCGGCGTCTCCTTCGATGCCGAGCAAATGCGTCAGCGCCGTCGCCGCGTCGGCGGACTTTCGCGCGGCGGAAAGCCGGTCGAGAACCGCCTGCCGCTCTTCCGCCGTTCCACGCCAGTTGCGGCGAAGGATGGTCCGCTGGTTGGCGATCTTCGCCGCAACCAGGTCCTTTGCAAACCTCAGGCACGCGGCCTCGTCGAAGCTCATGCGATATTGCGCCGTACGGACCTCGACATTGCGGTGACCGATGCCGTGGGCGACGCCGCGAAACCAGCCGCTGTGGCTATGGAAGGTGACTGGGATCTCGCGCTCGAGCAACGCCGCGAGCGCCGGAGTGGTGATCGACACATTGCCGAACAGCGCCACATCCGAAATGTCGATGAGGCGCACTTGCGTCTCGCCCTTCTCCTCATCAGTGATCTTGAGTGTCTCGCCCTCCTTGCCGATCCGCGCATGCTGGGATTGCACGATGAGCGGGAGAGCCTCGTCGGGCGGAACGGCGATCGTGCGCGGCGCGAGCGAGGAGCCTGAAAGGGCGCGCACTTCGTCCGGCAGACACACCGTCACGAGCGCGCAGCGTGGGTATTTTGGGCTGTCCTTGAGCGGCGGCGGGATGCGGCTTTGCGAGACGGTCAGGCGCAGCTCGCTGACGGCCGTTCGCGCCGCCGCGCGCAGCGCATCGTCCAGCGCGACACGCACGCGCTCCCTGCTCTCCGCGTAGTAGATGGCGCCTTCCTCGACGCGGTAGCCATGTTCTTCGAGCAGAAGCGCCTGGAGGCAGATCTGGATGCGTTCCGGCTCGTAAGCGCCCTGCGCCACATGCGGGCGCCTGCCGCGCTTGTAATCAACGGGCGTGACGATGCCATCCTCGGCCTCCGCGATGTCGAGCTTGGCGATGACGCCGAGCGCCGTCGACGAGAGTGTGAGCGAGCGGCTGACGATCTTGTCGGCCTCCGGCGCTTCATCGCCTTCAAGCGCCTGCGGCGCCGGAAGCGGCGCATTGGGCCTGTCGACGCGCGCGTGAACACGGTGGCCTTCGACCGTATCGCCCGTCTCCGTCCACTCGCCTTGCGTCCACATCAGGTAGGCGAGCCGCGGGCAATAGACGAACTCGTTCACCATCCGAGCGGGGATCAGCGGCATCTCGCCAGTGACGGGCGGCGCGGGAAGGTGAAATTCGAGTTGGGAGTCGGTCATGGCGCTTGCCCACCGCAGGTCTATGGTCTAACCCATTGCCTCGAACAGCCCGCCGCCGAAATGCCGATCGCGACCCAATATCAAGGGGCCGGCAACCGCGGTGCGAAAAGTGAGCTGCGCACGGCCGAACAGCTATCACTGGAAACTTCGGAGACCTCGCAATCGGTCAAAATACTTCGCCTCCCGCCTGAAGGAAGGCGTGCATCTTGAGTGCGCCTGCCATGTACCCCAGAAATCCGTCGTACTCGTGCGGCCATTCGTACAGTTCGCGCCGTTCGGGAAATGCGGTGAGCCCAAGCGCTTCAATCCTCTGCGCCCACAGCTGCACACTGCCCGCCAAGATTTCTTGGAAGGACAATCGTTTCCCCAAGTGCAACCGACGGGCAAGGTTTCTGTCGACCACTACAACACGCGTATCGGCCTGTATTACGCGTCCGCATTGAGCCACCTTTGGGTAATCTTTCTCCTTCTCGGCCTTAGTGAGCTGATCCTGGGCTGATCCGTTCTTCAACTCCTCTGCCATTGCGGCCGATACCAAGGCGGTCGGTGACATGCGACAAAAATCGCCTCTTGCAAATTGTCGCTTCAGCACTTCGCCGGGATCGCGCGCGCCGGGATGACGAGTTATGCCGTCGACGGTTTCGAGGACAAAATCGAAGACGGTAGCGGGCCCGTGGTTGCTGTACTCGCCATTGCGGTTCACGCGGCCACCCGTTTGAATGAGGTTCGCCGTGCTGAACCGTTCGCGAAAGCCAGTCCGGAATGATAAATCCACCCCCGCCTCCAAGCAACTCGTGGCCACTACGGTCAAGTTCTTATCGCCTCGCTTGAGGCGCTGGATAATTCGGTTGACGATTGGCGCGCGATCCTTCGGACACAACGCGGTCGAGACGTGCAGCACATCTTTGCCAGCTTCATGCATCTTTTTCGCGACAACGGCGGCGCTTTGAACCGTGTTAAGAATGAGAAGCCGCGGGCCGGGATTGCACTCGACCAGGCGACTCAACTCATCGGGAGAGCTGATCAGTCCTGCCGTCTCATATCGAATCCGCTCCCTTTCGGAAGAGACGACCGCTGCTCCAAGATTAGGAGGCATGATTTCCGGCACCGCGGCGGGCGTATCGATCACCTGGCGGTTCTCCCAGAACTTGGCGAGGCTTCCACTCGCGAACACGAATCGACAACTCCACTTGTCCGCCAACTCGCGGAGCCATCGCCAGTTCTGAGGCCATAGTGGAACGGGCAGCGCCGCATGGGCCTCGTCGAGAAAGACTGCCGAGCCCGGCAGTTCATGGAGCTTGCGAAGCTCGGAGGGGCCGCAGGCCGCGAGGGTTTCAAAAAACTGCACGCTCGTGGTTACAACAATGGGTGCCCGCCAAAGCACGGCGACGTCACGATCAAGCCGGCTGCTAAAATCGGCCTTGTGATGGTGCGCCACCACGACGTCCTGCGGGTTCTCGCCTGGGAGGCTTACAGCTTCCCGCAGGACACGAACCGTCTGGTCGATAATATTTGTATACGGAGCGACGATGAACAGGCGGCGGAGGTTGTTTTCCAGGGCCGACTTCAGGAGGAAGGCGGTGATCGCCGTCGTCTTACCCAAACCCACGGGGGCTTCGCAGCAAGCGAAGGCGTCCGAAATGTTAGCGTCCCGTGCCGCCCAGTAGAAAGCTGCGCGGGCCCCATCTCGGGCGCCGCCGCCTTTTCTTCCGAGGTCCTCGACATAAGCATCCAATCTACACAGCCGATCCTGCCAACGGGGCGCGACCGGCTCTCCCGGAACAATGCCGCTGTCGAACGCAGCCGTATCGGAGTAGTCGGCGTCGACCAAACAAGACAAGGCGAGCCGCATTGATAACCCGTGGGCTGGTTTTGCGGCTGGAATGGCGATCGGCCCTATTGCGGCCTCATGTTCCGCCAGGTATTGTGAAAGCCGCCGGTCTGTTCGTTGTATCTGGCGACAGTGTTCGCTCCGCTCGCGATCCTCATGGCGCAGCCCGCGCAACTTGAGGCCGAGACCGTCAGGATCGAAATGTTTGGCAAGGCACGGAAGGCCCGGCGAATGGTGCGCCCTCACAAGCCAGGCAGCCATCCGATTGCCACACGCGAGCAGGTGTGCGACCCCGGCGTCGATGTGATCCCAACGCATCTGTGCCGCTCTCCCCTGTTTGAGCGCAGCTTGGTTGTCAGGATCGAGCTTACCCAAATCGTGGAAAGCGGCCGCGAGCTCGATGTTCGTTACGAAATTCGGTGGCGGCTTGGCGTTAAAGCGGACCAGGCTCTCGGCGCGCTGCCGCGCACCCTTTCGGACACGCTGGACGTGTCCCTCGTAAAAGTCGGGCTCGGTTCCCGGCCGCGGTGCCGAATGCGCCAAGAGATCAGGACGCTTCAGAGCCATCCCTGCCCCTAGCCGGCGCAAAGGTCGGTCAACCTCACCTTTTCTTTGATGGGCGCGTCGATGTTTTTGGGGATCTCATATTCATCGAGACTCTTTGACGGCTCCTGGGGATTGGTCTTCTTCTTCGGTGTCAACGCGTCGATGATCTTGTAATCCGGGCAGGAGCCAAGTGGGCTCTTATGCTCAGCGTACCAGGCATGCAGCAAATTGACCGATGGCCGGATCGCGGACGCCGTATGCTGGTATGCGTACGGGATCAGGAACTTCAGTAAATCAATATCCGTCTCGTCGCACCCCGTGTTCCTGGCAAAGGTCGGGTTGACATAGAAGGGCATCGTGTAGACGCCGTGTTGGACAACACGCCAGCCCAACGGGGCCATTCCGCGGTCTTTGCCTTCCTCGACACCCGCCTTATTGGTCGTCGTTACTCGTTGAATTTCGATAGGAGCGACACTGATCCCGGGGCCGAATTGGACGACACCGGTGGCGATGAAGTGTTGCTTTTCGATCGCATTGCCTCCCTCCATGCTTTCTAGGAACGTATTTCCGAAGACCCTTGCATCCCAGTACTTGTTGATGAACGGATCTCGTTTCATTTTGCCGATCTCTTCGCGCCTGCGACCGCGAGACTCCAAAATCTCATAGGTGCGGTCCTTCCCATTAAGCGACAGCTTCTTTGCTGCTTCCTGCCAAACAGGCCCTTCCTTTTCCGCCACCAAGTCCCGCAGCTTGCGCTTGAACGAGACCGCTGAGATCAGGCCGCGGCCGTCGGCATCCAAAGTGCGTGGATCGCTCTCAGCGTCCGGGTCGCCGTTTGGATTTGAGCAACGAACCTCGATGACAAGCAGCCCTGTGCCCCGATTAAGCATTGATTTCCTCCCCCGTCTGACCGATTTCGTCGCTTTCGCCTTTTGTCCGCGGCGGCAGGCCAGCGACGTAGCCCAGCAGCAACTCCGCACGGAATACATCGTCAGCCGTTTGCGGCAGCTGGCCGTGCAGCGTAGCGCTGATCTCGGCGGCACGCCGATGCTGCCAGATCGCCTGCGAAATCTTCCAGCCCCGTTCTTTTTCTCCCGGCTTTTCGCTGCCGCGCAGTTTGGCAGCCTCCGCGGCGCTCGCGCGCTTCGCCCACGAAGCATAGGGCTTCCATCGCCGACCCAGCGCGGCCAAGGCCTTCGCAGGGTTTGCCTGCGCCATCGTCAGGACCGAGTTGCCGAGGAGCGCCGGCGGTACCTGCCCTTGCCGCACGTCGGCGCAGTAACCGGCGTGCACGACATCCGCGATGGACAATAGCTGCCCTAATTGAAATGCTGCCTCGTTCATCCACGAGCCTCCCCGTCTACCTAAAGCATTCAGCAAGATCGCCAAAAGCGTCAGAACGCGAAGTGCGGTGCCAGTATCGAGCCTGGATATGCGGGCCCCATGTTTCGCATGGGCTGACGCTTCAAGAAGCTGATGGTGTCTCCTCAGGACGACGTGAAGAAGCCGCTTAGCCAGTCGTCGCGTGTCCCCGTCCTGAAGAAAGAGGCCGAAAGCTTCCGTTGCCGGAACTCCGATCGCATCTGTGGTTTCCGTACCTGCCCTGACGAACTGACGCCTTGTCAGCGACGGAATGCTGAGCGGCGTCAGGCTTTGCGGTCGTCGGCGCTGTTTCTTGTGCCACAGGAATAGCCAGGGTGGCAGGTTGCGCTGTCCGTGCGCCCATTGTTGCGCACACTCATAAAGCTGTTCGACCGTCAGATGCCGATGAAGCAGTGCCTTGCGGTTGCCCTCGTCCACTTTGCGCAAGAGGCACACCTGCACCGGTGTCTTCCGGAAGTCTTCGGAAACGTTCCCTTTGATGGCATTTAGGAGTCGCTCCGTTCTTCGCTCGTAGACAGCAACCGGATCGAGCTCGTCATTTCCATCATCGGACTCACCGTCGCCCTCGTCAGCAAGAAGGCCAATTGTCGGCGCATCAGGAGCACCCTCGACAAAAGCGATCAACAGATCAACGGTTCTTCGCCTCTCGCCCGGAACCGTGCACCAGGTGACGTTCTTTCGAGGTTCGCGAACGAGTTCTTTGATTGCGCCCGCCAAATCTCCAATGGCGAGCCTACCGACGGGGAACGCATCAGGGCCAAATCGATCATAAGAGCCGGCAGCCGGAAGATCGTCGTTCTTCGAAAAAACGTAGGATAGACCAAGCGCCGGTAGGTTCGTTTGAGGAAAGTTTCCCCTGTGGAGCTCAACGTCCTTTCCAGTAATGGCACAGCGACCTACGTCGGTGTTGCCGGACGCTGATAGCGCTCGTGCTGCTGCGCCTCTGTTACGAGGATCATGGACATCGCGATCGAACTGCCCGCTCGCAACATCAAAGTAGAACTCACCACCCAATAGCTTTGTTTTTTGGCCGACCTTCTTTTCCTCACCGATCAAGGCAGCCCTTACGAGATCGAGCCAGTCGTCTATTCCAGTTTCAACCTCGTGGAGCAACGCTGCGACCAACAAATTTACGAAATTGCGACCGGACTCATTTCCATCCACGCCAAAGACAGACAAGACCCGATCTATGACCGTTGGCACTGCCGCCGCTTCAGGTTCGATCCCCGCGAGTGCAACTTTCTTTCTTTGCAGGCTATCCAACGTCAGGTCTTTGAAGGGCCAATTATCCCGCCAAGGACCACTGGTATACTTCTGAGCTGCTTCGCACAAAGCTTTCCGACGTTCGGCCGCTGTTGCTCTCGTCCAGCTCTTACCGAAGGACTCGCGTTCTGTGCTGGGCAAGTCCAAAAGCGGAAACAATGATACGAGGGGAAAACTGTTCTTCTTACCCTCGCGAAAGGTCCAGAGGTGCCCTGCCAAGCTGGCAGAGAGAAGCTCGACTCCAGCAAGGCTGCCGTCGGCGTTGAGGCGCAAGAGCAAGGGTCTCTTATTCTTGCTGACCGGCTGGACGTCGGGATGTTCGGTCTTCAGCGTGATGCCGGCAGCCGTCAGGCCCCGCCGAACCGATTCCAATTCATTCAGCAAAGGTCAGCACTCCATTCGTGATCCGCACGTTCTGTCGAAACTCCGGGCGGTACTTGCCACCCCGCGGAGCGCTCCACATGCTCAACAGCATGGACGGAATCATCAGGTTCAGATCGGCATCGACTTCAAATTCCTCCTCGCGGAACGGACCCCAGTAGGAGCATGGAAATTCCTTCCAGCCCAAGACAGGCGTGCTCAGGCAACGGCCGAGACGAAGGCGCTTGTGGAATTGATCGCTCAGGTAATGTCGGGCGTTGGTGCCGTTGGCGCTCTTGCCCTGGCACTCTCCGTGGATGCGATAACAGACGTTCGCCAGCACGGTGGCGAAACGCTGCATCCGTGCTCCTTTGCTCAGTTGATTGGATTTACGTAAGGGACCGCCGTAATTCGTGGCGTACCGTTGGTACGAGACCGCTCCCCCCGCCGCGCCGCGCCGCTTGCAGATTTCCACCTTTGTGGGAACGATCCAAGCGTCTCCGCTCCTGAAGCGCGCAATCGACTCGAAGATGCCCACGCAAGCAGAAAAAGTGGGTGCGGGGTAGCTCGTGGGAGCGCTCCCCGTGTCAGGCCGGGCGAACATGGCCAGCGGCCCTGCTATCTCGATAGAAACTGGATAAGACGCCTTGGGGAGCAAATGCCTCCTCCAAATTTCCCCGTAATTGGTCGGCTCTAAAGGATTGGCTACTTGAACCGTCCGCCTATTAGCCGTACACGATAGCCACATTTCTAGTGCAACTCAAGGTATACGGCATGTCTCGGAAAACCACCGCGAAAACGCGAGACGAGCGGCTGGAAGCGCGCATCTCGCGCGATCAGAAGGCGCTTTTCCAGCGCGCCGCCGAGCTGCAGGGACGCACGCTGACGGATTTCGTGATTGCCAGCGTGCATGAGGCGGCCGTGCGCGTGATCGAGGAAACGCAAACGATCCGGCTGAGCGCCAGAGACAGCCGGGCGTTTGCCGAGGCGCTCGTCAATCCGCGAGAGCCCAACGCCCGGCTCAAGGCGTCCGCGCAACGATACCTCAAGCTGACCGGTGCCTGAGTGGTCGCCGCGGCGCCGGCACTACATATCGAGCCCCTATCGGCCAGGCACGATCGAGAGAGCTTCGCCAGCGGCGTCGAGCAGTTGGATACGTATCTGCTGCGGCGGGCTGGACCGGAAGCAAGGCGACGTGTCGCCACGTGTTTCGTGCTGGTCGGCAACGATGAGCACGTTCCGATTGGCTATTATACGCTCGCAGTAACTGGTATGGCGCTTGCCGAACTGCCCGAGGCGCTCGCCGAGCGCCTGCCCCACTATCCAATGGTGCCCGCGACTTTGATGGGGCGCCTGGCGGTTGATGCTCGTCATCAGCGGCAAGGTCATGGAGAATTCATGCTTCTCGACGCCCTCAGCCGCGCCCTACGCAACGAGATCGCATCCTACGCGTTCGTCGTCGATGCCAAGGACGAAGAGGCAGCGCGCTTTTATCAGCGCTTCGGCTTTCGATTTTTCGCATCGGGCACCCGAAGGCTCTTCATGCCTATGACTGAGATTGCCAGATTGTTTTCGTAGCGTCCCGATCGGCGCGTCCAGCGTCAGTCACAAAAATGTGGCGAAACATTCCGAGCTCTACAAGCGCTCGGGCAACCAATCTCCGGCCTTCTTTCCGCGCCTGGACCGCAGGGCATCTTAGCCCAGCTGTGCCGCGCGCGGCGCGCAACCGCGTGAACTACAGTTTGCGTCCTCGCGCTCTGCTTCGCTTTCCGGGCCACTGGACCGTCGGTCTCGATTCCCGACTACCGAGGCTTCTCCTTCTAATCGCCGGACAATTGATTCCTAATTACCGGTACGTTGGTTCGTGTTTGCAAAGACCGAAGAGCTATTCTGTACAAGCGCCTTATCAAGCACCAGACACGGGAAACCGAGTTTGACCCATCCACGGTCCCATTGTCACACCAAACTTGGTGTCATTTAAACCGGGTGCACGCCATTCTCCCCATGCTCGCGCATCACGCACCTGAAAGAATTCGCAGGCGCGCGGTCACGGCCTTGCGGACGGATACATGGATTGATTTCGGAAACCGGGGCGGCAGTTCGTCTGCCAGACGCTCCATGACATCCCCGGCCGCGGCACGGATTTCATCAATCAGGGCTTGAACCGTCACTTTCGAAAGGCCGGCCGCCCTTCCCGTCTCGAAGAAGTGCCGGGTCTGAATTCCGTCAATTCTGTAGTGGTTCTTCGCGCCCACGGCCATCGCGAGCTTCATCTGCTTGCGCTCGATCTGGCGGGCGTCGAGGCTCGGTTGCGCCGAGAGGATGTCATAGAGAGGTGTCAGCCGGTAGGTGCCGCCCGGCCCCAGGAAAACACTGAAGTTCTTGGCATGGCCGTCGGCCGCGCCAATGAGCCAGAACAGGATCTGGGCCTTCAGCACGGTCCTTCGATCTTCCTCCGGCGTGTCGCTGCCCTTGAGGAGATCGAGGATCTGCACCAGACCCGGGCCGCCATCGCTCTGGTACTTCCTACCGGGAGGAACTGACAGCGCCTGGCAGCAATCCTCCTGTGGCACGCGCAACAAGCGCCCGTCGCGCGTCCAGCGCCGGTCGAAGCGCTCTATCACGAGCGCCGTGGTCTTACCGAACGTTTTGATGGCGGCCTCGTTGACCGGAAGCCCAAACGTCTTGAGCAGCTTGAGGCAATAGAATTCGTTCTCGACGCTGTTCGACAAATCGATGCCGTTGGGCAATTCACCGATCTGGGGCTTGAGGATGTGGGTCGTCGGTGTTGTACCGACCGGCTTGCGCCAGCGCCGACCGTCCCAGAGCAGCGCGGTCTTCTCCTGCGCGCCGGCAATAGAGATGCGGAAGTCGTCGTCACGGCTCAGGCCAAGCGGCGCCTGCCCAAGGCTGCGCAGCAGCTTTTCGATGGCCGCGTCATCGACCGGATCACCCTCGATCGCGCCAGCGCGCTCGTCGGCCTCATCGGCAAGAAACTGGAGCGCGCCCACGCAATCCCTGCCGATGGCCGCAAGCAGGCTGTAGGCATCGGCCCCGGCCGCACCGACCCTTTCCGCGACACGCCGGCGCAAGGCCTCGGAGTCGGGCAGAAGATTCTCGAAGACCGCGCTGACCGGAGCACCACGATAGGCATCTTCACGCAGTGGCAGCGAAAGAGAGACCGGAATAGCATTTTCCCAGCCCAGCCAACTGTCGTCATAGCGGAAGCTGACTGCGCCGCCGGGCTCCTTGAGAAAATGGCCGACGAGACGATTGTTGAGATAGACGCGCAGCGGTGCATGCTGGCGGCGCCGCGGCATCAGAAAATGTCCTCGATCGCCGCTGCCTGGACCTTCGACCGCCGGCCGATGCGGAACTCGAGATCGAGCGCCGCGAGCACGGTGAGAATGGTGTCGACCCTGGTCGCCGGGTTGCCGGACTCGATGAGCGAAATCGTCTCCTGGCGCAGGCCCGCCCTCTCGCCGAGCTGCGTCTGGCTCCACTTCCGGTGCTTGCGTGCCCGGCGGACCAGGTTGCCGATCTGCTTCGGATTGCGCGCCACGTTTGCCATCGGGCACTTATGGCCCAATTCCGATAATTTGTCAATATCGGGATTGGCTAATAAAGCAGACTTATGCGGCAATCACGATGAATCGCATGCGAGCAGCTTTCGGCGATCCGGCACGCTCCGGGGGTGGGCGCTAAGAACGTTCTCTTGACCAACGATCTCGACTGGCAGAGTGCCCGTTCCTAGCTACCCCGACAGACCGCGTGGGTGTCCTTGCGTGCCGCTGGTCGACGCGACGTGCCGGCAGCTGCCGTCGTCCGCGATCAAGTTCCGGCACGGTATTGCTGCATCATGCTTCCAAGCAGCATGCCGAGCGCCAAATCGTCTTCGGCGCCGAAGGTGTGGCGAACGAGATGGCCATCCCGATGGACGATGAGTGTCGAAGGCGTGCCACGCAGCCCATAGGCCGCCATCGTCCGCGGAATCGGGCCTTCGTCGGACGCCCGATCGACCCCGACCGGAAACGTGACGCGGTATTCATGCAGAAAGGCTTCCAACGCAACAGGCGTCATCGCCGCATGATGTTCGAACACGGTATGGAGGCCGAGCACTACGAGATCGGTGCCGTGTGCGAGTTGGTGCAAACGCTTGGCCTGCGGGATCGCATTGGCGACGCAACCGGGACAGAGCATCTGGAAGGCGTGGATGACGACCATCTTGCCGCGCAGCCCCGCCAAGGTTATCGGCACGTCTGTGTTGAACCATCGTTCCACAAGCAGTTCGGGGGCGAGGCTGCGGTCGCGCGGACGCTCCGTGTCCCGTCCGGCGTCCGCTTTGCAAACGGCCTGCTCGTTCAAAAGTCGCCCTCCTTGACATAGGGCCGGCACCAGAGGATGGCCTGCAGCAGCACCGCCTTGGTCCAGGCCGCATGCATCGCCTCGACCTCGGCCGCCGAATGGCCCTTCTTCTCCAGGAACGGCTTCATGGTGATCGAGATCGGGATCACGAGCGCGAGTAGATGACGCATCGGAATGTGCGGCGCCGCCTCAACGCCCTCGGTCCGGTTCTTGCCGGAACGATGATGGCGCCGGCCGACCTCGTCGGCCCAGGCAAGCCACGCCGTGTCATACTCGGCCCGGCAGGTGTCGAGAATCCACTGGCCAAAGCGCTTGCGCACCGCATCGAGATAAGCGCCGATCGGCTGGCCGGTCCTGGGGTCGCTGAAATACGCCAGAAGATGCGGCGTCGAGCCGACGAAGCCGTACCAAACATCGAGAATGGCCTCGACCTGATCCTTGACGACATCGTGGGCCTTCCGGAGCGCCGCGACATCGTCGTCGCCGAAAAGAAGCGATGCTTTGAGTGTCGCAAACTCGTCAGCCGCGATCGGAGACTTGGGCAGCGCCGGATCGCCAAGTCGGTAGCCGGGAATGGTAACCGCCGTCATGGATGCACCTCCGCTTGCGAATATGATTGCTAGTGGCTATTATCCATTTAGCTCGCTGTCGTCAATACATAATTTCGAGTAGCAACTATGCCGCCGTCTCCGGAAGCGCTTGAAGCCGCCCACCTGATTGACCGTCTCGAACGGCTTGCCCGGTCGGACGAGCAAGTCGGGGATCTCAATCCCGCCCAATGGGAAGCCTTGCGCTATCTGGCGCGCGCCAACCGCTTTTCGCGGACGCCGGCAGCGCTGGCCGACTATCTCGCGTCAACCCGGGGCACGGTTTCGCGCACGCTCGCGTCGCTTGAAGCCAAAGGCTACGTCACCCGTGCGGACAATCTGCGCGATGGCCGTTCGGTCGAATTCGTTCTCAGCGCCGGCGGAGAGCGGACGCTGAGGCGCGATCCCTTGCTCGGGTTAGCGAAAGATATCGATCATGCCGCTGGCGCCGACGTCGCTGCGCTGCGCGATGCTTTGCGGCAGACGCTGCACAACGCGATTACCCGCAACCGGGGCCGCGCCTTCGGCGTCTGCCGGACCTGCCACCATTTTCGGGCACACGTCCGACCTTCGACCCGTACACCCCATCATTGTGCGCTGCTCGACGAGCCCTTGTCTGAAGGCGACAGCTTGGCCATCTGTGCCGAGCAGGAGCCTGCGGTGGCGTGATGGGTCAGGCAATCTCCGCTCGACTAGGAGCTGCGCCACGCCGATGATTCGTAAGCGCTGTGCTGGCACTCTCGTTGAGTCCGAGCGCGTGATCGGCGTGTAGTCGTCGTGAGGGCGGGCCTGAACAGGACGTCCTTAAGGACGCACTTAAGGACAGGTGGCCATGCAGGGCGAGGTTCTGGTCGGACCGGAACGGCGGCGGCGATGGAGTGAGGATGAGAAGGCGCGGATCATCGGGGAAACGCTCCGGCCGGGAGCGCAGGTCGCCGAGATCGCGCGTCGTCACGGCGTGAGCCGCAGCCTGGTCTATGAGTGGCGGCGCGCAGCGCGCCATGCGCTGGGTTTGCCCGTCGCCCCACCCGAACCGGCCTTCGTGCCGATCCTGTTGTCCGCACCTGAGGTGGCGCAGGGAGCGGCGATCTCCGAGACGGCATATCAGGACCGTGCACCGCGGCGCGTGCGCCAGCGACGGACCGCCGGTGGTGGGGAGATCGAGGTGGTCCTGCCGGAGGGCATCCGTCTAACGCTGCGTGGTCACGTCGAGGCGACGGCGCTGCGAGCGGTGCTGACCGCTCTCAAGGCATGATCGCGGTCTCGAGCGGGCTGAAGGTGCTGATCGCTACCAAGCCCGTCGACTTCCGCAAGGGCATGGATGGGCTGGCCGCGCTGGTGAAGGAGCATCTGGGCGCCGACCCGTTCTCGGGCGCTGTGTTCGTGTTCCGCGCCAAGCGCGCCGACCGGCTCAAGCTGATCGTCTGGGATGGCACCGGGCTGTGCCTGTTCGCCAAGCGGCTGGAAGACGGCCGGTTCCGCTGGCCGAAGATCGAGGACGGCGTGATGCGCCTGACGCCGTCGCAGTTCTCGGCTCTCATCGAGGGGCTGGACTGGACCCGCGTCCGCGAGCTCGAGGTCCGCCCGCCGACAGCGGTGCTGTAAGCTGCGTCATAGTGACTCGCTCTCGCCTTGGCGCTGCGGTTGATGGCGGCGGGGCGGATAGAATCCCGCGTGTGACCCCCTGACGCCGACGCGCTCCCCACCGATCCAGACGCTCTACGCACGCTGTTGCTCGCCGAGCGGGCGCGGCACGCCGAGGCGATTGCCCGGGTCGAGCAGGAGCGCGACGCCGCCGTCGGCGAGAGCGCCAGGTTGCGCGCCATCATTCAGGCGCTACAGCGCCATCGCTTCGGCCGTCGCTCGGAACACCTCGACCCGGATCAACTCGCCCTCGGGCTCGAGGACACGGAACAGGCGCTCTCCGCCGCCGAAGCGACGGAAGAGGCGGCCCGCCCGGCATCGCCCCGCGCGGCTCGGCACCGGGCCAACCGCGGCTCATTGCCGAAGAGCTTGCCGCGGATCGAGACCGTTATCGACGTTGAAAGCCGGAACTGCCCCTGCTGCGGCGGCGAACTACACGCCATTGGTGAGGATGTCGCCGAGCGGCTGGACGTGATCCCAGCCCAGTTCCGGGTCCTGGTGGTGCGCCGCCCGAAGTATGCCTGCCGTACCTGCCCGGGCACGGTGGTGCAGGCGCCTGCGCCGCCGCGCCTGATCGAGGGCGGCCTACCGACCGAAGGGCTGATCTCCCACGTCATCGTCGGGAAGTACGCCGACCATCTGCCCCTCTATCGTCAGGCTCAGATCTATGCCCGACAGGGGATCGATCTCGATCGCTCCACGCTGGCCGACTGGGTCGGTCGGGCCGCCTGGTTCCTGCGCCCCTTGCACGAGCGCCTGCTCGCGCATCTGCGGGCATCCGCCAAGCTCTTCGCCGACGAGACCACGGCGCCGGTCCTCGACCCCGGACGTGGGCGGACCAAGACCGGCCAGCTCTGGACCTATGCGAGGGATGACCGACCCTGGAGCGGAACCGCGCCACCGGCCGTCGCCTACGTCTATGCGCCCGATCGCAAGAGCGACCGCCCGCTTCAGCATCTCAAGGGCTTCACCGGCGTGCTGCAGGTCGATGGCTATGCGGGGTATGGCGCCTTGGCCGAGACCGGCGCCGTCCGGCTTGCCTTCTGTTGGGCGCACTGGCGGCGGCGGTTCTATGAGATCGCCCAGGGCGGGAATGCGCCGATTGCCAGCGAGGCGCTCGCCCGCATCGCAGCCCTCTACGCGATCGAGGCCGAGATCCGGGGAAAGGCCGCCGAGGCGCGCCATGCTGCACGCCAGCAGCGGACGAAGCCGCTGGTCGAGGCGCTCAAGGCTTGGCTGGAAACCCAACTCGCCGCCGTCTCCTGGAAGAGCACCATCGCCGAGGCGATCCGCTATGGCCTCGGCCGCTGGGACGGTCTAGCTCTCTTCCTCAATGACGGCCGCATCGAGATCGATTCCAACATCGTCCGCGAAGCTCAACGGCATCGACCCGCACGTCTATCTCGCCGACATCCTCGCACGCATCGCCAGCGGCCACCCCATCAATCGCCTCGACGAGCTCTTGCCCTGGACCTGGGTCGCGAGCCGCTGACCTCAAAGGGCCAGGGAACAACGCTTACGATGATTCGACAAGTTCGGGATGATTTCCAAACGCCGCGAGGTTATGAGCAGGGCACAGTCCTGCATTGATTTCCGATTTGGGGTTGATCTTGTTCAGCAAGGGGCTGCGTCCAATGCCACGCAACCCACTTCAGGCGCCCCCGGCCACCTACCCTGGGCGATCAACCGTGACGTTCAGGTCCCTGATAAGCCCGTCACCAATCGAATAAACCCAGCCATGCACAGAAAGCTTTTGGCCGCGCGCCCACGCGTCCTGGACAAACACATCCGAGACAACGTTCCTGACCTGCCGGATGACGTTCAGCTCAACCAGACGGTCCCAGCGGGCGCGCTCGTCTGATAGGGCTTCCAATTCGTGCCTGTGCTCATGATGAACCTCCCGAATGGGATGGACCCAATGATCGATGAGACCGCGTCTTTTTCCATCCACGGCTGCTGCAACACCGCCGCAGCCATAATGCCCAACCACGAGGATGTGCTCGACCTTCAGCACTTCCACGGAAAACTGCAGCACCGACAGATAGTTTGCGTCCTGGGGCGGCGCGAGGTTGGCGATATTCCGGTGCACGAAAAGCTCGCCCGGGTCGAGGTCCACGATCTCGTTCGCAGGCACGCGGCTGTCCGAGCAGCCAATCCACAAGTACTTTGGCGCCTGCTGACCTTCGAGCCGCTTAAAGAAACTTGGATCATGCGAGAGCTTGCGCTCCGCCCAACGACGGTTGTTGGCTTTCAAGTCATCCAGCATCGGTAGGTTCTCTCCTTAAGACTTTTTGGCTCTCGACTCGATCTTGCCCTTTGCTCATGCCCTTCCGGAACCCTGCGCTAAAGATCTCATCAATTTATTGGCGGGTTTTCAGGCGTGCAAACGCGTCCAGGGCGCGCCGACGCGCCATTGCGTGATCCACGATCGGCGCCGGATAGTGTTTCTGCAGTTCAATCCCCGCGGCCAGACGCACGGCCTGAGGCGATGTCCAGGGTTTGTGGATATAGGCGTCCGGAAGCGCGGCGATCTCAGGTACCCATTGCCTGACATAGCGGCCGTCCGGATCGAATTTCTCGCCTTGGAGGACGGGATTGAAGATACGGAAATAAGGTGCGGCGTCTGTTCCGCAGCCTGCGACCCATTGCCAGTTCATCGCGTTGTTGGCCAAGTCGGCATCGACAAGTGTGTCCCAGAACCAGCGCTCGCCTTCCTGCCAGGGGATCAGCAGGTGTTTCACGAGAAAGGAGGCGACGATCATCCGGACACGATTGTGCATCCACCCCGTAGTCCAAAGCTCGCGCATGCCGGCATCGACAATCGGATATCCTGTGCGGCCGCGGCACCACGCCGAGAAGTGTTGCCTCTCGGCGTTCCACGGAAACTTTGCAAACTGCGGCTGCAGCGGCACGTCCGGAAGAGACGCATGGTGATAGAGGAGATGATAAGCGAACTCGCGCCAGCCGAGCTCTGACAGAAACCTGTCGGCCGCCGGGCGCGGCACAAGGCCTGCCGATTGCGCCGCAAGCATTGCGTGCCACACGTGTCGAGGGCTGATCTCACCAAAGCGAAGATGAGGGGAAAGCCGCGACGTAGACGCCATATCGGGCCGGTCGCGCGAGTGTGCATAGCCAGCTGCGGCCCCTTCGATGAACTCGGTCAGTCGCCGCTGCGCTCCTTTTTCGCCAGGAGACCACAGCTTCTCGAAACCTTTTGCCCAGTTCGGTCGTCCTGGCTTGAGCTGCCATGACTCGAGATCGTCGCTCGGAATGTTGGGACCGGCGGGCAACCTTTGAGACAACGCCAGTGGCGCGTCGGAGATGCCTCTTGCAAGGCAGGCGCGCCAGAACGCCCCGTACAGGCGAAAGGGCTTACCATCCTGGTTCAAAATGCTGCCCGGCTCGAACAGTGTTGAGGCATGGAAGGTCCGCACCTCAAGACCTTCTCTCTCAAGCTCTTGCGTTACGGCCCTATCCCGCGCAATCGCGAAGGGCGCATAGCCCCGATTCCAATAGACAGAGCGCGCCCTCGTCTCCTGAACCAGGGACTTGATCGCCGCCACCGGTCCGCCTCGACGCAACACCAATGCGCCACCCAGGCGCCCGATGTTCTTGCCAAGTGCGGCGAGGCTATGGTGCAGCCACCAACGTGCGGCGCCGCCGAGCCGCCAACTTCCGGGCGTCTCATCGTTGAGAATGTAGACGGCGACAAGAGGAGAGCCACACGCGATCGCCGCAGTGAGCGCCGGGTTGTCGGAAAGACGCAGGTCGTCTCGGAACCAGACGACAACGGGCTGTGCATTTGGCGGGATCATACTCTCCATTCTTCAGAATCCGGCGCGCATCTACAGGGCGGCATACAATCAGGCGCTCCCCCGGCGATGCCTATCTCAGCCGTTCAGCCGCCAGATCTCAAAGTTCAGCACCGCGGCAAAGCCCACCCAGAGCGCCAGAGGACACAGACAAAGCGCCGCTATCGAGTCGATATGCCGCAGCCGGAAAATGGCCAAAACAATCAGCGTCCATTGCGGCACGATGTTCAGAAGCCCGCCGAGGGGACTATGGAAGCCGAAGAACAAGACCGACCACAACGCGTTGAGAACGAGCTGGGAAAAGAAAAGTGCAAGCGCCGTCCGCTTCTCCACCCGCGGAAAGTTTGCATTCAGCAGCCGCCACACAGCCAAGGCCATCAGCCCGTACAGAACCGTCCAAACGGGCGCGAAGATCCAATTGGGAGGATTGAAGGCGGGCTTTGCGAGTGTCGCGTACCAGGGGACCAAATTGGGATAGGTCGCCCACTGACCCACCAGGGAAGCCGCGATGACCGGAACGATTGCAACAGCCGCCCGCTGCCATTTGGACAGCGGGACCTGAACGAAAACTTTGCTCCCCTTCGACGCATTCATGAAAACAGGTCCTTAATCGCTCCATGCATCTCCATTCTCTCGGGCCAATCGGGAGAGGACCGCCTTAATGACTCGACCGTATAAGGCTTCTGCGCAATCGGAACATCTCCAAGCTCATCCGGGATTGGCGTCTACTCGCCTTAACCCGTAGATTGCCTGAACAGTGCCTCGATCAGCGGGCATTCCGATCGCGCGCCGCCAGCACATTGCGCGACCACGCCCTTCAGCACCCGCTCCATGCGCTTCAAGTCGGCAATTTTTGTGCGCACATCCTCGAGATGTGCCGCGGCGATAGCGCTTGCTTCGCCGCAGGGCTGATCGCGCTCATCCACCAAATGCAGAAGCTCCCGGATTTCATCAAGCGAGAAGCCGAGCTCGCGGGCCCGCAATACGAAGCGAAGGCGCCGCTCATGCGCGGTGTCGTAGCTCCGATAGCCCGCTGCCGTGCGCGGCGGCTCGGGCAGCAGCCCGGCCTTCTCGTAATAGCGCACGGTCTCCAGGTTGCAGCCCGTTCGCCGGGCAAGCTCGGACCGCTGCAGGCCCTTCACACCGGCGTGATTGCCCATCGTAAAAACCTCCCTTGACCCTGTAGTTGCTACAGACCGCATGGTACGGCGCGATCACGACCTCTGCAAGGAAGGTCAGACTCACATGGATGCTTCGCGACACGGAACAGCGGACGCCGTGCCACCTGCAATAGGCTTGACGGCACCGGAGAACGGCGAAGTCAATCGGCAGCGACTGGTTGCCGCCGGCAGCATCCTCGGCGCGCTTGCGGCTTCCTCCTGCTGCATCGTCCCGCTCATCCTCTTCAGCCTGGGGATCGGCGGCGCGTGGATCGGCAATCTGACATCGCTTGCGCCCTACAAGCCATGGTTCATCGCCGGAACAGTGGGAGCCCTCGGCTACGGCTTCTACCTTGTCTACTGGCGGCCGCGGCGAGCCTGTGCCGACGGCGCTGCCTGCGCGCGACCGCTGCCGAACCGCTTCGTCAAGCTCGCACTCTGGGTTGCGACGATGCTCGTCATCGCCGCATTCGCCTTCGACTACGTCGCCTCGCTGCTGCTGGCCGCCTGACACCAAGAGGAGACCTGCCCGATGATGAAGAAGTGTTTGAGTGTCATCGCCCTGAGCTTTTCGATGATAACGCCACCGGCCGCCTTCGCCGCCGAACGGACCATCACCTTCGCCGTCGACAACATGACCTGCGCCTCCTGCCCCTACATCGTTAAAACCTCGATGTCGCAAGTGCCAGGCGTCGAAAATGTCGTCGTCTCGTTCCAAGCCAAGACCGCAACTGTGACGTTCGACGATGCCAGGACAAGCCCCGACGCCATCGCAGCCGCCAGCATGAATGCCGGCTATCCGGCTCACCTGAGACAACAGGGCAGTTGAGCGCCATGGTTCGCGCCGGAGCCATTGGCGCCGTCCTCGCCGCGATCTGCTGCGCGGCACCGCTGCTCGCCGCGGAACTTTCGCTGGCAGGTCTTGGCGCGTGGCTCGCCGGCGCGGGCCTGGTGGTGCCTCCGCTCACGATCGCCGGTTTGGGCCTCGTGGCATGGATCATCCACCGTCGCCATGCGAGGGCCGCCTGCCGCGAGATGACGATTCACTCTGAGCGCACGACACCATGAACGACTGCTGCGCACCCTCCACCCGGGGCCAGGCTTCGGCTTCCACATCGACAGCACGGACGAGCTTTGTGGTGCGGCCGGGCGTAACTTTTCCGGACTGGTCGGTCGTCACATCGCCGACAGTTCAAGACGCTGTCCAGGCCATGGCCGGCTCGGGCCATGTGCTCAACCGCTGGAGCGGCTACGATCCGGCAACGGACCGCGTGCGCGTTGCGCTCCTCCAGCTCTACGCCGAAGAGGGGCGCGCTCCGAACATGCGCGCCCTCGCCGAGCGCGCGGGACTGAGCGTGGCGGCCGTCCGGCCTCTTCTCAAAGAGCTTCAGCGGCGCGATCTTGTCGTTCTCGATGGCGAGCGGATTGTCGGCGCCTATCCGTTCACGGACGAAGACAGGGGTCATCGGGTAACCCTTGAGGGACGTGTGCTCAACGCCATGTGCGCGGTCGATGCGCTCGGCATCGGCGCCATGATCGGCCGCGACACCGCGATCGCGTCGGCCTGCCGCCATTGCGGTGAAGCAATCCGGATCGCGACGCGAGATCAAGGACGCGCGCTCACCCGCGTCGAGCCGGAAGGCGCGGTCATGTGGCAAAGCGTCCGTTATGAAAGCGCATGTGCTGCGAACTCGCTGTGCGCTGCGACCGTCTTCTTCTGCTCGGACGACCATCTCACCGCCTGGCGCCGCGAGCGCTCTGCCGACGAGCCGGGATTTCGGTTGTCAATTGCGGAGGGGCTCGAGGCCGGCCGCGCGCTGTTGGGACCGAGCCTCGCCGGCATCGATGAAGGATGGCGACCGCTGATTAATCCCGAATCAGATCGCGCTGCCCTCGCAAGCCGTCCCGGGCGCACCGGCGGCCGCAACGGCGGCGCCTACGATCTCGCCGTCATCGGCGCCGGCTCGGCCGGCTTCTCCGCCGCGATCACCGCCGCCGAAGAGGGCGCACAGGTGTCGCTCATCGGCAGCGGCACCATCGGCGGCACCTGCGTCAATATAGGATGCGTGCCGTCGAAGACCCTGATCCGCGCCGCCGAAACGCTGCACAATGCCTGGGCCGCGGCCCGTTTTGCCGGCATCGCAGCTGAGGCCGAACTGACCAACTGGGGCGCGACCATCCGTCAGAAAAATGCGCTCGTTTCTGAGCTGCGCCAGGCCAAGTACATCGACCTGCTTCCAGCTTACGACGGCATCATTTACCGTGAAGGGCGGGCGCGTCTCATCGACGGCGGGATCGAGGTGGACGGCACACCCATTCCCGCCGGCAAGATCATCATCGCCACCGGCGCGCGGCTGGCTGCGCCAGCCATTCCCGGCATCGAGACCGTGCCCTATCTCACCAGCACAAGCGCGCTCGATCTCGAGAAGCTGCCGCGTTCGCTGCTCGTCATCGGCGGCGGCTATATTGGCGCCGAGCTCGCCCAGATGTTTGCCCGCGCCGGCGTCAACGTAACCCTCGCCTGCCGCTCCCGGTTGCTGCCCGAGACAGAACCGGAGATCGGTGCCGCGCTTACGGGGTATTTCGTGGAGGAAGGAATATCTGTCGTCTCTGGTGTCGCCTACCGTGGCATCCGCAAGATCGAAAACGGTATTGCACTAAGCATTGTCCGGGATGGCCACGACATGACAATCGAGGCCGACCGGGTCCTGATCGCCACAGGCCGCACGCCCAACATCGAAGGCTTGCAACTCGCCGAACACGATATCCTCGTATCGCCGAAGGGCATCGTGGTCGATGACCGCATGCGGACGACCAGGTCCGGCGTATATGCCGCCGGCGACGTTACCGGACGAGACCAGTTCGTCTACATGGCCGCCTACGGCGCCAAGCTCGCGGCGAAGAATGCCCTCAACGGCGACAGCCTGCGCTATGACAATGGCGCCATGCCCGCGATCGTGTTCACCGACCCACAGGTCGCGAGCGTGGGCCTGACCGAGGCCACGGCGCGTGCCGCCGGCCACGCCGTCCGCGTCTCCATGATCGGTCTCGACCAGGTGCCGCGCGCACTCGCCGCGCGCGACACGCGCGGGCTCATCAAGCTCGTAGCCGATGCCCACAGTGGAAGTCTGCTCGGCGCACACATTCTCGCCCCGGAGGGTGCCGACAGCATTCAGACCGCAGCGCTCGCTATCAGGCAAGGCCTTACTGTCGATGACCTTGCGGACCTGATCTTTCCGTATCTGACCACCGTGGAAGGCCTGAAGCTGGCCGCGCTCGCGTTTCGTAAGGACGTTGCCAAGCTATCCTGCTGCGCCGGGTGATCATTCGACCATCCGGCACAGCGAAACTGAGGACAGCGTTGTTGATCTGACCTCTCCTTCGGCCGCCACTGGAGGACAGTCCAACCGGAGTGGGCAGTCGCTGACCCAATGGGCTGAACAGACTTGTCACAACCCAATATGTCGATTAGTCTCGACATATGGAATCCGAGGAAGCCATTTCCGCCTTCGCGGCGCTCGCCCAGCCCACACGTCTCGACGTGTTTCGGCTGCCGATGGAGCACGAACCTGACGGGCTGCCTGCGGGCGAGATCGCGCGGCAAATGGACGTGCCGCACAACACGATGTCGACGCACCTGGCAATCCTGACCCGGGCCGGGCTGATCGAGGCCGAGCGCCAGAGCCGATCGATCATCTATCGGGCCAAGCTGGACGCCGTCCGCGCGCTCACTGGCTTCCTGGTCAAGGATTGCTGCGGTGGGCGACCCGAGATCTGCGCGCCGCTCATCGCCGATCTTTCTCCATGTTGCCCGCCACAAAAGATCGCCGCCACGGAGGCCGCCCATGACTGACCGCATCTACAACGTGCTTTTTCTCTGCACCGGCAATTCGGCTCGCTCGATCCTGGCCGAGAGCATTCTTGCCAAGGATGGCGCCGGGCGCTTCCGTGCCTTCTCGGCCGGCAGCCAGCCGAAGGGCGCGGTCAACCCGTTCGCGTTGAAGGTGCTGCGGAGCTTCGACTATCCGGCTGAGGGCTTCCGGTCGAAGAGCTGGGAAGAGTTCGCCATGCCCGACGCGCCCGTCATGGATTTCGTCTTTACGGTTTGCGACAACGCGGCCGGGGAAGCCTGTCCGGTATGGCCGGGGCAGCCGATGACGGCGCATTGGGGCATCGAAGACCCCGCCGCGGTCGAAGGCCCTGACATCGAGAAAGAAAAGGCGTTCGTTTCGGCGTTCCGCTATCTGCGCAATCGCATCTCCGTCTTCACGGCGCTGCCGATCACAAGCCTCGATCGCATGACGTTGAGTTCGAAGCTCGTCGAGATCGGTCAGCTCAAGGGCGCGACGAAGCCGCGCCCGAGCGCAGCGTGAGGCCCGCCATGGACGTCATCATCTACCACAACCCCGACTGCGGCACCTCGCGCAACACGCTGGCGATGATCCGCAATGCCGGCGTCGAGCCGCATGTCATCGAGTATCTGAAGACGCCCCCGAGCCGGATTATGCTCAAGCAACTCATTGCTCGCATGGGCATCACCGTCCGCGCGCTGCTGCGTGAGAAGGGCACGCCCTACGCCGAGCTCGGCCTCGGTGATCCGAGCCTGACCGATGACCAGTTGCTCGACGCGATGCTAGCGCATCCGATTCTGATCAACCGGCCGATCGTTATCAGCCCGAAGGGTGTACGGCTCTGCCGGCCGTCGGAAGAAGTGCTCGATCTCCTGCCGCCCCAGCGGGGCGAGTTCATCAAGGAAGACGGCGAGCGTGTGGTGGATGAGCACGGCCGCCGCGTGGCGATGGCGTGAGGGCGAGCTATGTCCACCTTTGAACGCTATCTCACCCTCTGGGTCGCACTCTGCATCGTGGCCGGCGTCGCGCTCGGCCATGTCATGCCCGGCGTCTTCCAAGCGATCGGCGCGGCCGAGATCGCCAAGGTGAACTTGCCGGTGGCGGCGCTGATCTGGCTGATGATCGTGCCCATGCTGGTCAAGATCGACTTCGCCGCGCTCGGCCAGGTCAAGGAGCACTGGCGCGGTATCGGCGTCACGCTCTTCGTCAACTGGGCCGTGAAGCCGTTCTCGATGGCGGCGCTCGGCTGGCTGTTCATCGGCTATCTGTTCCGGCCCTACCTGCCGTCGGACCAGATCGACAGCTATATCGCGGGCCTCATCATTCTCGCGGCCGCGCCCTGCACGGCGATGGTCTTTGTCTGGTCGAACCTGACGAAGGGCGAGCCGCATTTCACGCTGTCACAGGTCGCGCTCAACGATACGATCATGGTGTTCGCCTTCGCCCCGATCGTCGGGCTGCTGCTCGGCCTCTCGGCCATCACCGTGCCATGGGATACCCTTGTCCTGTCCGTCGCGCTCTACATCGTCGTGCCGGTGATCGCCGCGCAGCTTCTCCGGCGTCGCCTGCTGGCGGCTGGCGGCGATCAGGCCCTGAAGCGCTTCCTTGAACGGCTTCAGCCGCTTTCGCTGGTGGCGCTGCTTGCGACGCTCGTCCTGTTGTTCGGCTTTCAGGGAGAGCAGATCCTGGCGCAGCCGCTCGTGATCGCGCTGCTCGCCGTGCCGATCCTGATCCAGGTCTATTTCAACTCGGGGCTCGCCTATCTGCTCAACCGTCTCACCGGCGAACAGCACTGCGTCGCCGGCCCCTCGGCCCTGATCGGTGCCTCAAACTTCTTCGAGTTGGCGGTCGCCGCCGCCATCAGCCTGTTCGGCTTCCAGTCGGGCGCCGCGCTCGCGACCGTCGTCGGCGTGCTAATCGAGGTGCCGGTGATGCTTTCGGTCGTCGCTATCGTGAACCGCTCCAAAGGCTGGTACGAGAGCGGCAAGGTCGGCGCTGGACTGCCCGGAAGTCGTGGTGCCTAGAGATATTGGTGACGAAGCGGTGCAAAGATTATCGATAACTATCGGTGCAACCAGATCGCCTGCAGCGCGCCCATCTATCCCGGACTATCCCACGGTACGCCCCCCGGCGCGCCCACTCATCCATTTTAAGTCATGCTAACGCGTTGAATTTCTGGCACAACTTTTTTTGATCGCGCAACGCGATCCGAACTGCGCACCGACAAAAATTTCCGGTGCTGCTTTTCAACAGAAAATCGCG